>JRHI01001627.1_pt1 | contig 18032 bp, 17 predicted proteins | sample 215371 | NCBI WGS metagenome assembly JRHI01 (sample SAMN02929681, study PRJNA255918) | sediment metagenome | biome: cave system; feature: Ice Cave; material: Sediment; isolation source: sediment from deep within a dark volcanic ice cave with no known source of... ...
GTGGCCGGGAGACTGGCGAGCGTAGTCCGCAAGTCCGACGTACTGGTACGCTGGGGCGGAGAAGAATTTCTGATTATGAACCGATCCACCGACCCTTCCGGAACTCCCGCGTTTTGCAGCCGGATTCTCGAAGTCATGTCTGCGGAGCCGTTCGAGTTGGGACACGGCATTGCGGTGAGAAAAACATGTTCGGTGGGCTGGGCACCCTATCCCTGGGCGAGAGGCGCCTTCGAAGCGATTTGTGCGGAAGAAGTTATCGCTCTCGCGGACGCAGCTTTGTACAAGGCCAAGGCATTGGGCAGAAATCGCGGCGTGGGGCTGCTGCCCAGCGATGCTGCTGCCGCTGTACCATCAGTCATCAAACTCCGCTCGCTAAAACAGGAGTGGAATGGCCTTACCCGAGTCATCGTAACGGAATGCCCCGTTTCCCTCTCGCCATCGGAAATCGTGCACACGTCTGAGCCTGTCTAGTTTCGGGTTCGAAGGTGCGCGGATAAAATCGAACGACCTCCCGAAAATTAAACTGGACAATTGATCCGCAGCACGCGAAGCTGGACCCTTGACCTTAGCGATCCGGTTCAATACATTGAAGAACCGGCCTGCACCTCATCGACGTACGGGTTCCAGTCGCTTTAGGGCCGCAGCATTTTGTGAGGTACTCCAGCAATGAATGCAAAACATCCCTCGCCTCAGACAGGCCTTCGTCAGAAGGCGCAACTGATGTCTGCTTCTGAAATTGAGCGAACCCTGGTTCGGCTAGCCTATGAGATCGTCGAAAAAAATGGCGGGGTGGATGGACTCGGACTGGTGGGCATCCGTCGCCGCGGCGTACCGATTGCAGAGCGGCTGGCGAAGATCATTACGCGAATCGAAAATGCCCAGGTCCCAGTCGGCACGCTGGACATCACTTTCTATCGCGACGATCTTTCGACGCTCGGTCCCAAGCCCGTGGTGCAGGAGAAAGAGATTGGATTTTCGATTGAGGACAAGAACATTATTCTGGTGGACGATGTCCTCTTCACCGGTCGCACGACCAGGGCTGCGCTCGACGCCCTCTTCTCACATGGTAGACCGCGACAAGTGCAATTGTGCGTGCTGATCGACCGGGGACATCGCGAGTTGCCGGTTGAAGCGAGCTTCGTGGGGCGCAATATCCAGACAACGATAAACGAGGTAATTGAGGTTAAGTTAACCGAGATTGATGATGCGGAAAAAGTTCTCTTGATGGAAAGATAAGAAAAGGACGGCGGGATGTACCGCCGTCCATTCGCTTCTTGTCGCTCGCTTCTATCGCTACGACAGCCGAGTGCAGACTGCCTTGGTTTGCGTGTACAGGTTGAGCGCGTCGTGTCCCATCTCGCGGCCCCACCCGGACTGTTTATATCCTCCAAATGGCATAGCCGCGTCGAAGATGTTATAGCAGTTAATCCACACCGTACCTGCGCGTAACCCGTCTGCCAGGCGATGCGCTTTGCTGATATCCCGCGTCCACACGGCGGCAGCGAGACCATAACTACTATCATTGGCCCGGGTCAGGATTTCCTCGGGATCCTCGAATGGCATTGCCGTCACGACAGGTCCGAAAATTTCTTCCCGTACAACCTTCATATCCTCACGCGTGTTGATCAAGACTGTGGGCTCCACAAAATAGCCCTTCTCCCCTGTTTTCCGCCCACCGATAATAGCCTTCGCCCCCTCGGAGAATCCCGCCTCGAGATATCCACACACCCGATTGAGCTGCTCTTCGGAAACCAGGGGGCCCATCTGCGTTTCAGGGTCGAGGCCTGAGCCTACTGTAATCTTCCTGGCGTGTTCGGCGACTCCCTCGACCACACGATCGAAAACGGACTTTTCGACATACAGCCGTGAGCCCGCACAACAGCACTGGCCGTGGTTAAAGAAAATCGCACTTGCGGCGCCGGGAATTGCACTCTCGAGATCGGCATCTTTGAACACTACGTTCGGCGATTTGCCACCCAATTCGAGCGAGACCTTCTTCAGATTACCGGCTGCGGCATGCACGATCAGCTTGCCAACTTCGGTTGATCCGGTGAAAGCGATTTTATCGACATCTGAGTGAGCTGCCAGCGCAGCACCTGCGGTTTCGCCATAACCGGGAACAATATTTACTACCCCGTCGGGGAACCCGGCTTCCACAATCAGTTCACCGAGTCGCAGAGCGGAAAGAGGCGTCTGCTCTGCGGGCTTCAAAATCACAGTGCAACCCGTCGCCAGGGCCGGCCCCAGTTTCCATGCAGCCATAAGCAGCGGGAAGTTCCAGGGAATAATTTGGCCTACGACGCCGACCGGTTCTCGCAAGGTGTAGGCGAGGTATTTTGCGCCGGGCGTGTACGGAACTGAAAGTGGAATTGTGTTGCCTTCGAGTTTTGTCGCCCAACCCGCCATATAGCGAAAGAGGTCAACCGCTAGTGGGACGTCCGCAGCCTTGGCGACGCCGAGAGGCTTGCCATTATCCAGGCTCTCGAGATAAGCGAACTCTTCGGTGTTTGCTTCGAGCAGATCACCGAGCTTCCAGATCAGGCGACCACGTTCGGATGCGGTCATCCGCCGCCAGGGTCCGTGATCGAATGCCCGGCGCGCGGCTTTCACCGCTTGCTCAATATCTTCGCGATCTCCTTCCGCCACTTGTGCGAGAACTTCGCCGGTGGCGGGATTGTAAGTGGGAAAGATCTTTCCAGAAGCCGCATTGATCCACTTACCATTGATCAACATCTTCCGAGGCTTCTCGATGAAATCAGCGACGCGCGGATGAATCTGCGGGGAAACTGCGATGCCCATACGTCCTCCTTAAATGAGCAGATGCTTGTAAGACATTGAAGTGCCGGACGGACGAAGCGGTAACCGAAGTATCCTAGACCCGAGGCAGGGCAAAAGCAATTCCGATTCCGCTTTTCGCGACGGCGCAGCGACGTTTGCTTCCGTTCGTAAACAACTCCATCCAAGAAAAAGATGTGAATGGCGCAATGAGGGTTTACAATTGCGCTCGATCTGACCCTGTCGTACTTCACTTATTAATCATGCGCAAGAGGATACTGCCCGTCGACGTTCGTGAACAATTGCTGCAATCCGCGCGGACGGTTATGAAGAACGCCCACGCGCCCTATTCGAAGTTTCGGGTCGGGGCAGCGATCCTGACCATGAGCGGTAAGGTTTTTTCCGGCTGCAACGTAGAAAATGCTTCATACGGCATGACTAATTGCGCGGAGAGGACAGCCATTTTCTCGGCCGTCGCACAATTGGGCCCGGACATCCGTATCCGCGCGGTCGCTGTGACTAATGACCAAGGAGTTCCGTGCGCGCCGTGCGGTGCGTGCCGTCAGGTTATTTACGAGTTCGGCCCTGACGCTGTCATTTTTTTTCAAGGGGCGAAGGGGCAGAAACAAGCTCACATCAAGGAACTTCTGCCGGAAGGATTCCGCCTCCAGTGAGCCCGCCCGCAGCTTCCGCGTTCCGCGCCGTCGACGTAATTCGTAAAAAGCGCGATGGCGGCGAGTTGGCTCGTGGTGAAATTGAGTCTCTGATTGGCGGCTACACCCGGGGTGACATTCCTGATTATCAAGTCTCGGCGTGGCTAATGGCCGTAGTGCTGCGGGGAATGACGCGTGCCGAAACCGCGATTCTAACCGATGCCATGTTGCACTCTGGCGAGGTTCTCGACCTCTCATTTCTCTCCGCCAAAAAAGTTGACAAGCACTCGACTGGCGGGGTGGGAGACAAAACTTCCCTTGTCCTGGCGCCTCTGGTGGCTGCGGCTGGCCTGGCCGTGCCTATGATCAGCGGCCGCGGGTTAGGACATACCGGAGGCACGCTGGATAAGCTTGAGTCCATTCCTGGCTTCAACGTCAATCTGCAAGTGTCGCAATTTCGTAGCGTGCTCGAGACTTGCGGCTGCGCCATGATTGGTCAGACGGCGGAGATCGCTCCCGCTGATCGCAAACTGTACGCGCTGCGCGATGTGACCGGCACGGTGGAAAGCCCATACCTGATTTGCGCTTCCATCATGAGCAAGAAACTCGCGGAAGGAATCGACGCCCTGGTCCTTGACGTCAAAACTGGCTCCGGCGCTTTCATGAAGAGCGAGGAGGACGCTGTCTTCCTTGCCGAACTGATGGTTGAAACGGGAGAGCGGATGGGCAAGCAGGTGGTCGCGATCATCACTGACATGGATCAGCCTCTGGGAAACATGATCGGCAATGCGCTCGAGGTGGTGGAAGTGGTAGAGGTTTTGCGAGGCGGAGGCCCGGACGATTTGCGAAGACTCTGCCTCGAACTGGCGGGGTGGATGCTGCACCTCGGCGGAGTTTCTAAGACGGTTGCGGAGGGCAAGCAGCAGAGTGAGAAACTGATCTCGTCAGGAAAGGCGCTGGACACTTTTCGTCAAATGGTAGAACTGCAAGGCGGCGACCCACGCGTGATCGACGATGCGAAGGGGTTGCCCCAGGCCGGTTATACAGCGACAATATCGAGCCCTAAGGACGGATATCTCTCATCTGTGAAATGCGAGCAAGTGGGCACGGCCTGCGTGATTCTTGGTGGAGGCCGCGAGCGCAAAGAGGATTCGGTTGATCCGGCGGTGGGCATTGTGCTGCATAAAAAAGTGGGGGACCGAGTCTCAGTCGGGGAACCGTTGGCCACAGTTCACTACAACGCGGAAACGAAAGCGATGGGTGCCCAGCAACTGCTGGAAGAAAGCTTCCAATTATCGGATGCCCCCCCGGACAAAAAAAGGCCGTTGATCCATCGCGTAATCCGGAAGCGCGGACAGGAAAACTAAATGGGACGCTTCACGGGAATTCTCGGCCTCTTAACGATGATTGGTTTGGCTTACGCTTTCTCGACCAACCGTCGAGCGATTCGCCTGAAAACGGTGGCGTGGGGCTTGGGTCTGCAATTCGTATTCGCGGTATTTGTATTGCGAATTGACGCCGGGCGGCGCGTTTTTCAGAAGGCAGGCGACGTCGTCAATCATTTGTTAAGTTATGCGTTTGTCGGCTCCCAGTTTGTATTCGGCGATCTCGGAAAGCAAGGCTCGCATCTTGGCTTCTACTTCGCCTTCCAGGTTCTCCCGACCATCATCTTCATTGCTGCCTTCTTTGCCGTGCTCTATCACTATGGGATCATGCAATTCGTCATCAAGATTGCGGCTTGGGTTATGACGCGCGTGATGGGGGCGAGCGGCGCAGAATCGCTGAACGTGGCAGCAAGTATTTTTATGGGACAGACTGAAGCTCCCCTGACCATCCGTCCTTTCTTATCCGACCTCACGCGCTCGGAATTGATGACTGTGATGACCAGTGGCATGGCGCACGTCTCGGGCGGAATCATGGCGGCCTACATCGCGTTTGGCATTGAGCCGAAGCACTTACTGAGCGCGGTAATTATGACGGCGCCGGGCACCCTGCTCATGGCGAAGATGCTCGTGCCCGAAACCGAGCAACCGAAGACTGCCGGACGAGTAGTCATGAGCGAAGAGGAAGAAAAAACTGAGAAAGAGGAAAACCTGTTGGGCGCGGTTGCTCGCGGCACAACTGATGGCCTACACCTGGCCCTTAACATTGCTGCCATGTTGATCTCTTTCCTGGCACTAATCGCGCTCACGAACGGTATTATGGGCGGAATGCACAACTGGCTGGCCGGCCACGGAATTTTCTGGTTTCCCGCAAGTCTGGAGAAAATTTTCGGTGTAATTTTTGCTCCGGTCGCGTGGGTGATCGGCGTTCCCTGGCGTGATTGCGGGATTATCGGCAACCTTCTCGGCACTCGCATGGTGCTCAATGAGCTAGTGGCATTTTCGATGCTCGGGCCAATGAGGGCTGCAATCGATCCGCGTTCGTTCACGATCGCAACATTCGCACTCTGCGGATTTGCCAATCTTAGTTCGATTGGAATTCAGATTGGTGGGATCGGCGCCCTGGCCCCCAACAAAAAGGGAGAGCTTGCGCGCCTGGGGATTCGTGCGATGCTGGCCGGCACCATGGCGAATCTTATGTCAGCTTCGATAGCAGGTATGTTGCTGTGAATAAAATCGGCCGAGGGCTTTACCCATTCGCCTTCGCGACCAGCAGGATTGCAAGACCATAAAAAACAAACATCAGACCCAGATACAGTTTGGCGCGGTTTCCAGCGCCCGCGAATTCCTTCCATACCAGCACGCCCCAAAGCGCCGCCACCATCGGCGCGGACTGGCCGATCGCGTAGGAAATTGCCACCCCCGTGAAGTTCGCAGCCACCAGGTTAAAGACCATGCCGGTGCCCCAGATCACGCCGCCGAACAGTCCGAGCATATGTCCGGCAGCGGGACCTCGAAAGAATCCCCGGAAATTCACTGGCTCTCCCACCAGCGGCTTCTTCATGAAATAAATATTCCAAACCGAGCAAGAGAGAAGCGCCCCCAGCGTCAAAAATACAGCAATGCTGTATGGACCGAGTGTGTGGCCCTGCGTCATCCCATGCGCCACGAAGGGTGCCCAGAGGCCCATCAAAACTCCGGAAATAACACAGACGACAATACTTTTCTTCGAACCGGATCGGCTCGCGCTGGCCAGACTGCCGTAGGCTTTGCCGTCCATGATTACAGCGATAACGGCGCATAGAACTCCGGCAGCGAGCAACGCGCCATTGCCCCTCGGTTGCAGCGCATAACTTAAAACGACACCAACTACCAAAGCAATTCCAATGGAAACCGGAAACGCAATGGCCAAGCCGGCCATATCAATAGCCGCAACCAGCAGGAGGTTGGCCAGGTTAAATATCGCGCCGCCCACCATGGTGGAAACGATATTGGAAACGTCCGCGGAACGAACATTATTGATGAAGCTATTGGGGTCGTCCGGCGCCGTGTTCCCCATGGTGAAGGCCAGAACCAGGGATATAAGGAAAATACCGACAGCATAGTCCCAGTAGAAAAGCTCAAAGCGATAGTTCTTGACGCCCTTATAAGTATTAGCCCACGAACCCCAGCAGATAGCGCTGGTTATCATCATGAGTAGCGCGATGCCTAAACTATGGGGTGTAAACATAGATTGTCGTTTTCCCTCAGAACGGTTCGTGCGCAATCAGGCCAGAAAACATTGCTACTCACTTCTTCGCGAAGTGACAATTTCCCTCTCAAATTTACTTGCCTCGGATCCTGGAGACAAAGAGTCGCAAGAGGCGATCCTTTTCCACATCTACACACACTTTCGCATTAGACTTTACTGTGTCAACGCCTTCAATCACGTAGCGATCTCCATGAAGAACGTTGCGCTCCACGCCTCCGTGGCGATTTCCCACCGTTTCGCCGCGCGTGAACTCTCCCTTGGTCTCAACATCTACGTGCATCTCTTGCACCTTCACAAGTGTTGCATCGATCGCCACAGCAACTGCCGACGGATCATACATGGGCGAACCGGAAGCGCCGAATTTCTCTGAAAGGTCCACCATGAATTTTGTGATTGAAACAATGAAGTCATTGACGGGGCCGTGAGATTGGCCGAGTTCAGCCAGATGCTTGCGCGTGAAAAGCGCTTTATCGCCGACCTCGAGTCAACCATGGTCAATGGCCATCCCGCCTGGAAAACTATTTGCGCGGCTTCGGGATCGTTATAGATGTTGGCTTCTGCGGCGGCATTCACATTGCCACCGGTAATCGAGCCTCCCATCAAAATGACTTCTCTGACCAGCGGGACAATGGACGGATCTTTCTCGACCGCGAGCGCGATGTTGGTGAGGGGACCGACCGGAACCAGGGTGATCTCATGCGGCGACGCGTGTATCAGTTGAATGATTAGGTCAGGTCCGAACCGCGAATCGACCTTGCATTTACTCTGAGGCAATTCAATGTTGCCCAATCCATTCTTGCCATGCCAGAACTCGGCGGTAACCAACTTCTGAAAGAGAGGATGTTGCGCGCCCGAGGCGATCGGGATGTCGCAACGGTTCACCAGCGAAACCATGCGCAACGCGTTCTCCAGGCCCATAGCTGCCGTGACGTTTCCGGGTACGACTGTGATGGCGCGCACATCCAGTTCGGGTGAGTTGAGCGCCAGCATCAGCGCCAACGCATCATCCGTGCCGGGATCGGTGTCAAAGATAATTTTCTTGGCCGCCGAAGCTGGCACAGCAAGCACCGCCACCAGCAAGATCAAGGAAAGCGCAGGGAAACTGTGCATCGGGCGTTGCGTACTCGATGCTCTGGGAGATCGGAGAATGCTCATTTGTCAGCGGAAAGATTAGCGATGTAGCCTAGCGTCATGGATTTGGGAGTGTCAAGGGCAAAGCGCAGCAATGACATATCGGATCAACGTGGGAAGGAACTCACATCTTTCCGATTGGATTGCAATTCTCTTTTCTTTCCTTATTCTGCCGTACAATTGCTCGGACGCGCGCGCCTCCGGCTGAGATCTTGGCTCGCAAGGCCGATGAAAACCCGAAGCGTAACTCGGGCGGAGGACATCCAATTGTCGGTGGAGGATAACACGCATTACGGAAAATCCAACCGCACCGGCAGTCTCTCCGCTGAGGACTTGCTGCGAACTTCTGCCGCGCCGTTAGCGACACTGGGCGGTCACCCTCTTCTGTCGAATCAGGGCGTCTCCCTCAATCTCGACTGGGTCGAACAGGTTCGAGTCAATACCAGCGCGGTGGAACGCAGGGCGCAAACCCATGGGACGCGTCGTACCGTAAAAAACGATTGGCAAGCCGCGTGGCTGTTGCGCGCAATTAGTTGCATGGATCTCACGACCCTCTCGGGAGACGACACGAACGAGCGGGTTCTCCGCCTGTGCGCCAAGGCCAGGCAACCGATTCAGCACGAAATGGTGAGACAGCTGGGCATCGAAGATCTTAAGATCCAGGTTGCTGCGGTGTGCGTGTATCACCGTTTTGTAGAAACAGCACGAAGAGCACTCGAGGGCAGCAAGGTGCGCGTTGCAGCCGTCTCCGCTGGATTTCCGGCGGGACTGTCTCCATTGCCCGAGCGCATAGCCGAAATACGCCGCTCCGTCGAATCGGGGGCCCAGGACATAGACGTTGTCATCACGCGTGCGCACGTTTTCGGTGGCAAATGGCAAGAACTTTACGATGAGATCGCGGCGTTCAAACAGGCGAGCGGCGCAGCACACATGAAAGTCATTCTCGGGACGGGGGATCTGCTTACTTTGCGAAACGTCGCCCGGGCGAGCTTAGTTGCGATGATGGCTGGGGCAGACTTCATCAAGACTTCAACGGGCAAAGAGCCGACGAATGCAACATTACCCGTAGGATTTGTTATGACTCGAGCCATCCGTGAGTACGCCCAGGAAACCGGCATGGCCGTCGGGTTCAAACCTGCGGGCGGCATTCGTACCGCCAAGCAATCCACCGAATGGCTCGCTCTGATGAAAGAAGAACTCGGGATCCCTTGGATGAAGGCGGAACTCTTCCGCTTTGGTGCCAGCGGATTATTGAATGACATTGAGCGCCAACTGGAGCATCATGCGACGGGACGTTATTCGGCGGACTATCGACATCCGATTGCGTAAGGTGCTAAAGGAAAAATCAAGCACACCATCGGGGTGCACTCACAATGAGCATTGCTGAGAGATTCGTAGCGATGGAGTACGGGCCAGCGCCGGAAGACCCGAAAGAGGCGCTCGCGTGGCTCGACCACCACGGGCGAAGCTTCGGCCACTTCATTAATGGGACATGGCTGCAACCCACGTCTGGCAAGTACTTCGATACCACCGACCCTTCCACCGGCGAAAAGCTCGCCGTTGTGGCGCAAGGGGCCGCTGCAGATGTCGACGCAGCCGTTAAGGCTGCTCGGGCTGCGTTTCCTAAGTGGCAGGCTCTTACTCCGCACGCGCGCGCGCGGTACTTATACGCTCTGGCGAGGCAGGTGCAAAAGCATGTACGGCGGCTCGCTGTCTTGGAAACAATGGACAATGGAAAGCCGATTCGCGAAAGCCGGGACATCGACATCCCGCTCGTCGCCAGGCATTTTTATTATCATGCCGGTTGGGCTCAACTTCTGCAGCAAGAATTTCCCGACCACACCGCTTGCGGAGTCGTGGGACAGATCATTCCCTGGAATTTTCCACTGCTGATGCTGGCCTGGAAGATCGCGCCTGCGCTGGCGACAGGAAATACCGTTGTTTTGAAACCGGCTGAGTTCACGCCGCTGACGGCGCTAGCGTTTGCCGAGATCTGCCAGGAAATCGGGCTGCCCGCCGGTGTTGTGAACATTGTGACTGGCGATGGTTCCACCGGCGAGGCGTTGGTCGAACATCCGGATGTGGACAAGATCGCGTTCACTGGATCGACTGAAGTGGGTCGGGCGATCCGGAGCGCAACCGCGAAAAGTCATAAACGTCTTTCTCTCGAGCTGGGCGGCAAGTCTCCCTTCATCGTTTTTGAAGATGCTGATCTTGACAGCGCGGTTGAGGGATTGGTGGACGGAATCTGGTTGAATCAGGGACAGGTTTGTTGCGCCGGCTCGCGCCTCCTAATGCAGGAAAGTATCGCCGAGCCGCTGATCATAAAAATACGCGATCGCCTGAACACGCTTCGCGCAGGACCGCCGCTGGACAAGTCAATCGACATTGGCGCGATTGTGGCCCGCGTCCAGCTTGATCGTATTCAGCGACTGGTGGATCAGGGCGTTGCCGAAGGAGCAATCTGCTGGCAACCACAAATTGAGCTGCCCTCTCGCGGACTGTATTTTCCGCCGACCTTACTCAGCAACGTTCATCCCAGTTCGATTGTGGCGCAAGAGGAAATTTTTGGCCCTGTGCTTGCGACCATGACGTTCCGGACTCCCAGCGAGGCGATCGAGTTGGCGAACAACACCGCGTATGGCCTTGCGGCATGCGTGTGGAGCGAGAGCATCAACGTGTCGCTCCAGGTTGCGGCACAGCTCAAAGCTGGCGTTGTGTGGGTCAATTGCACAAACTTGTTTGACGCTTCCTGCGGCTTTGGTGGATATCGCGAGAGCGGATACGGTCGCGAAGGCGGCAGAGAGGGCCTGCTTGAATACTTGGAGCCGGCATGGTTCAAGAATGCGCCCGCACTGCCCGCGGCAAGAATCGCTCCAGCAGAAAAGCCCGACCCCGTACCAGAGATTGCGGTTCCCATCATTGATCGCACGGTGAAGCTTTACATCGGCGGCAAGCAGGCAAGGTCCGATTCAGGCTACAGCATGGAAGTTAGAGATGGGCATGGAGAATTGCTGGGCGAAGTGCCGCTGGGCAATCGCAAAGACATTCGCAATGCCGTCGAAGCCGCCCGCAAGGCCACGACTTGGGCCAAGACTTCCGCGCACAACCGTGCCCAGGTTCTGTACTACATGGCGGAGAACCTGTCACTGCGGCGCGAGGAGATTGCTCATCGACTCGCAGCAGCCGTCGGGGACGAATCCGCCGCGGTCGAGGTAAATGCGAGCATCGAACGCATCTTCTCCTATGCAGCATGGACAGACAAATTTGATGGTGCGGTACATAGTCCGCCATTTCGCAATATTGCCATCGCGATGAATGAGCCGATTGGAACCTTGGGTATCATTTGTCCGCAGGAAGCGCCACTGCTTGGATTTCTTTCGCTGGTCCTGCCCGCGATCGCAGCTGGAAATTCGATCGTCGCTGTGCCCTCGGAAATTTATCCGATTATAACCGGCGACTTGTATCAACTTTTCGACACCAGCGATCTGCCGGGCGGGGTGGTTAACATCGTTACGGGTTACGTGGAGTTACTCCTCAAGGTTCTAGCCGAACATGACGATGTAGATGCGATCTGGTGCTTCCGTGATGAAGCCAGCGCGTTCGCGGCGAAGTCGTTCTCGACAGGGAACTTGAAGCAGGTGTTCACCAATGAAGGCCGGGCGATTGATTGGTTCGACGCGAAACAAGGCGAAGGCCGATGGTTCCTTCAACATGCCACCCAGGTGAAGAATGTCTGGGTACCTTACGGCGAATGACTACGACGATCTGACGAAATGAAGCGGACTGGCGCGCCACGAATAAAGATCTGTTGCATTCGTAGTGTCGAGGAAGCCGCTCTGGCGATTGAATGCGGTGCATCCGCGGTGGGATTGGTCTCACACATGCCCAGCGGTCCCGGAGTAATCAGCGAACATAGTATTGCGGAAATTGCTTCCACGATTCCGCCTGCAGTTGGATCTTTTCTGCTTACCTCCAAGCGGGACGCCAAGAGCATTATCACGCAGCACCGCCTCTGCCGGACAAACTGCATTCAAATCTGCGACCGAGTCAATCGCGGCTGCCATCGAGATCTAAAGTCCGTCTTGCCGGGAATTTCTATCATCCAGGTCGTTCACGTCTCCGGCCGGGAGTCGATTGAAGAAGCAATCGCAGTGGCACCCCTTGTGGATGCGCTCTTACTAGATTCCGGCAATCAGTCGCTTGTCGTGAAGGAACTTGGCGGCACAGGTCGAATCCACGACTGGGCGTTGAGCCGCGAGATCCGGGAGCAAGTTGACATTCCTATTTTTCTTGCGGGAGGCCTCTCGTCGTACAATGTCGGGCGGGCGATTGAAGAGGTCGGCCCATTCGGCCTGGACGTATGTTCGGGCGTACGCAGCGATGGAAACCTGGACCGCATGAAACTTACTCATTTCTTCGAGGCCGCGAACGCTGCGGCGCGATAGCGGCCCCGCCATCGGTCTTCGCCTCCTCTTAACTCAGCGAATTACATTGACATCATTCGACAGTGCTGGCTAGACTCGGCCTTCTTCAACTTCGTTTCCATGCGGATCCGAACGGAACTCTGGAATTCCCATGATCAAACCTCCTCGAATCGCAGTAATTGGAAGCGCGAACATTGACTTGACCACGTTTAGCGACCGCTTTCCGAAAGCTGGGGAAACCATTTTTGGACAGAAATTCGATCTCGGCTTTGGAGGTAAGGGGGCAAATCAAGCAGTGGCCTCACGATTATGCGGGGCGGATGTCTTCATGGTGGCCAGGGTAGGCGACGATTTATTCGGTCCCGCAACCATCCTGAATTTCAAGAAACTTGGAATCGATGCGACGAACGTTGAGCAGATCAAAGGAGTCTCCAGCGGGGTGGCGCCGATTTTCGTTGAGCCCAGCGGCCAGAATCGCATCTTCGTGGTCAAAGGAGCGAACGATTTGCTCAAGCCTGCGGACGTCGATGCCGCTGCCGATCTGCTCCGTACGGTCGATTGCATGGTACTGCAGTTCGAAATTCCGCTGGAAACCGTATATTACAGCGTCAGCTTCGCGCGTAAAAACCACATCCGATGCATCGTCAATCCCGCTCCTGCTCAGCCGATCGACATGAATGCTTTACGCGGACTCGACTATTTTGTTCCGAACGAAAGTGAAGCAGAGACGATCACCGGAGTTCCGGTGCGGAATGTGGACGAGGCCAAGAAGTGCGCGGAGAGGCTATTGGCAGGAGGCATCAATCGGATTATTGTCACGCTGGGTGCAAATGGATCGTTGCTGGCGAGTCACGAAGGCATGGAACACATCCCTGCATTCGCGGTGAACAGCATTGACAGCACCGGAGCGGGCGACGCTTTCATCGGTAGCTTCGCTGTATTTCTCGGCGAAGGACTGCCGGAACGCGAAGCGGTGCGTCGTGCCAATCTATATGCCGGACTTTCGACCACCGGCGTGGGGACTCAGAAATCCTTCTACGATCGAACGCGCTTCGAAGCAGCATGGGCGGAACGAACTCGCACATAATATTTCCAGTAACCGTTGCCGCATAACTCCAAGGCGCAGTTTGCGCCTACGCCTTCCCTGTGCTACCGTCCCCATTGTTTTTGGGATAGGATTTTGAAATAAGATTCTGGGAATTAGATTCCAGACTCGAGCTTCCACACCGTCGAGGAGAAGTTCATGATTGCCATTGGTTTCCTGGGGATTCTTGTTGTAATCGCCGTCGTGCTCGTCGGAATGTACAACAGCCTGGTGCAGTTGCGCGTCCGCGCCGACTCTGCCTGGTCCGACATTGATGTTCAGCTGAAGCGCCGTCATGATCTGATCCCTAACCTAGTGGAAACGGTTAAGGGGTACGCCGCGCACGAAAAGGGCACGTTCGAAAACATCGCGAAGTTTCGCTCCCAGGCGATGCAGGCCACCACGCCTGAAGGTAAAGCGGTGGCCGAGAATCAGCTCAGCGGCGCCCTAAAGAGCCTGTTCGCAGTAGCGGAGAACTATCCTGAACTCAAGGCCTCGGAGGAGTTCACGCAGTTGCAAGGTTCGCTGAGCCAGACGGAAGACTCGATTCAGAATGCACGCCGCTACTACAACGCAGTGGTACGTGACCTGAACACCAGGATTCAATCGTTTCCGACAAATATTCTTGCCGGCATGTTCGGCTTCTCGGCACGCCAGTTCTTCGAGACCACCGAGGCGGACCGCGAGCCGGTGGCTGTGAAGTTCTGATCGCGTGAAAGCAGACATAAACTCGATCCCAGCAAAATTAAGGCGTAGCAAGCTGCGTCTCTGCGGAATCGCCGGGCTGCTAATAGCGACCCTGGCTGGAGCTATTCCCGCCGCCGCCAAGTCCTGGCGCATCGCCGACTTTCAGGACACAATTACTGTCGAGAAAGACGGCAGCGCGCTGGTCGCCGAGCGCATTAACCTGGTTTTCGTCGGGGAGTGGCACGGCATTCATCGCACAATCCCTATTGAATATCCGGGGCCCAATGGCACGAATTACGAACTGTTCATCAACATCACCAGCGTCACAGACGGAAGCGGCGGCAAACTCAAATATGAGTTGTCAACCTCCGGCGCCGACCGCGATCTGAAGATTTACATCCCCGACGCCGTCGATACGACCCGCACGGTTGAAATCGTTTACCGAGTGCGCAACGGGACGCGCTTCTTCGAAGACCATGACGAGTTCTATTGGAATGTCACCGGCAACGACTGGCCAGTACCCATCGATCACGCGGCCGCCACCGTGCACTTCCCTGTTGCTGCCAGCGGATCGCTGCGAGCGCAGGCTTTCACCGGCGTCTATGGCTCAACTCAGCGCGATGCCACTTCCAAAGTCAATGGCGCCGATGCGGAATTCCAAACCAGCAATCCGTTGCCCATGCGCGGCGGGATGACCATTGACGTCTACGTTCCCAAGGGCATCCTCAAAGAACCAAGCGCATTAACCAGGCTATTCTGGTTCATCGGCGGCAACCCCATCGTCTTCCTGCCGGTCGTGACTCTTGCCCTGATGTTCACGCTGTGGTGGTACAAAGGCCGCGACCCCGACTCTGGCGTGTCAGTCGCACCCATGTATGAGCCGCCTGCGGGCATCTCTCCCGCCGAAGCAGGAACGCTGCTCGATGACAGCATCCACCCGCGCGATATCACTTCTACCATTGTCGACCTCGCCGTACGCGGTTTCATCAAGATCGAAGAAGTTGTGGATAAGGGCCTTGTCTTCAGCCACAAGGATTACGTCTTCCACCTGCTGAAGAAACGCGAAGACTGGAAAGGACTTGCTCCGCATGAGCAGGTGATGCTGGAAAATATTTTTACCGGCGAAGTGGCGGAGACTCGACTTTCGAGCCTCAAAAACCGCTTTTACACGACCATCCCGCTGGTCCGCGAGGACATCATGTCGGCGCTGAAGCAGAAGGGAATTTACACCCTCGACCCGGAATCCGCTAACGCTTTCAGTCTGGGGGCTGCGGTCGCGATTCTGATTCCGTTTGCAATTGCGCAATTCCTGGGCTGGGCAAACTTCTTCAATTCGGTCGCGCTGCTCATTGGCTGCACACTTATCTCGGCGATCATCTGGTGGCTGTTTGCTCGTGTGATGACGGCAAAGACGGTCAAGGGCGCACGCACCCATGTTGCCGTGCTGGGCTTTCAGGAGTTCATGAACCGCGTGGACGCCGATCGCCTCAAGGTCATGCCGCCCAGTACTTTCGAGAAGTTTCTCCCCTACGCGATGGCGCTTGGGGTCGAGCATCATTGGGCACAGGCGTTCGCCGGCATCGTTAAGGATCCGCCAAGCTGGTACGTCGCGCCAGGCGGATACGGCTCTGGCATGGGCTTCAACCCGATCTTCTTCTCGAGTTCCATGCACAGCATGGCCACGGATATGCACCAGACGTTTGTCTCAGCCCCGCGGGCGAACTCGAGCGGATCAGGTTTCGGTGGCGGTGGTAGTGGCGGCGGTGGCTTTTCTGGCGGGGGCTTCGGTGGTGGTGGCGGAAGCGCATTCTAGTGTCCGCTGTTACAGATTTCGAACAATCCAACAATTTTTCTTGACGTCATGTGGCACGCGTGTATTATTGCACCGCAGTTCTGCGAGCGGAGACGACGGCTATTGAGTCCGCCTCGCGACTTCCTTCCTCCCGGGCCCGTGCGTTAACAAAGCTTCGAGAATAAGATACGCCAGTTCTCCGGACAGCAAAGAGGAGTATGCCCAGCTTTGCTCAAATTATCACGTGGGAAGCACAGGGCTTTCTGCTCGCGATCTTCACCATCGTGGCTGGCCAGCTGTTCACCGGTCAGATCAATACTAAGAATCTTCTTTACGGGCGCAAGAACGACACTGGAGAGCCGATCCTGGACTCGAACGGTGACATGAAGTCGCGAAAGAAGGAAGACACGCTCTACTTCAGCCCAGAGAGGGTTCAGTTATTGTTACTGACATTGGGCGCCGCCTTCCATTACCTCACGCAGGTTTTTAACAATCCCAATCCAGGCACATTCCCCCCGCTTCCAACTTCGTGGCCAGCTGTGCTTGGTGGCAGCAATGCCCTCTATCTAGGGGTGAAAGCATTTTCCCGGTTCTCGACGGGAGCTGGAAATTCGAAATAAGAGACTGGAGAGAAATGTGATGCCGACTCTAAGCGTTGTTTGCGGATATCTCATTTGCGGATTGATTGGACTGATCGGGATCGCCGTACTGTGGCTAATCTACAGCGGAACCATCGATCTCTCGCGGCTGATCAGTGAGCCGAACGGCGACGCCAGCATGTCCCGCTTCCAATTTTTGATATTCACCTTCGTTATTTCACTCAGCCTTTTCCTGGTGATTGTGTCTGGAAAGAACGGCGATGGAAAACCCGCATTCCCCGACACGATTCCAGGAGGAGTGTTGACCTTGCTTGGTATCAGCGGGAGCTCATATGCAGTGGGTAAAGCGATCCAATTCTCTGATCCAGCTGGCGTTGAAGACCGCCCGGTTACGGTGACCATCACTCCGACGACAGCCGCCGTCAAGTACGGCCAGAAGCAACAATTCACGGCCACCGTAATACGGAAGCCGGACGCGAAAGTGAAGTGGGAAATTACGGCTGGTCCCACGGGAGCCAATGTTGCGAGAATCGATCCGGATACTGGACTTTTCACCGCGCCGGCGGGGCCGTCAGATCCTCCTGCGCCGCACGCAACCGTGAAGGCCACACTGGTTGATTACCCCGATGTTTCTGACGTGGCCGTAGTCACTTTTGTTGCGTGAGGTGGATGAAATGCCGACAGGACGCACCGCAACTCAAAGCTCGAGTTCTCGACAGACGCGCCGGCGCAAAGTGATTTCGGCASCAACCATGTTGCCGCTGGCCCTTGGACTGGCCGGCAACCTGACGACGCCCAAAGCTGCCCATCAGGGCGGGGCAGCACCTGGAGCGGGCGCGCCCCCTGCTATTTCGTGCTCTCTGCCATTTGCACCGATCCAGAGGCACCATGCCATTGACGATGCATGTCCGGCATCCGGCAATTCTCAGCCGGATACTCCGCAGGCGGCACAGAACAAGGAGAAGAATGATTTTTGCGCGGCAAATAATCCCATCAACATCGATTTTGATGTTCTGCATCAACTACAACAGGATGCTGCCAGCTCAGGGGTAACCTTCGGCAGCGATCCTCAGCTTCCCAAAAACCGCTCGCTGTTGCACGGGCTGGCGACGAAAGCCGGGTCGATCGGTGAAGGCACGGTAGTGCGCATTACGGCCTTTGTCATCAACGCACACCCCTCCAATGTGGGCAGCGGCGAAAGCGTGAATTGCAAGCGTCCAGACGCCGAGAGCAACGACATTCACATTGTGC
>JRHI01001628.1_pt1 | contig 18018 bp, 11 predicted proteins | sample 215371 | NCBI WGS metagenome assembly JRHI01 (sample SAMN02929681, study PRJNA255918) | sediment metagenome | biome: cave system; feature: Ice Cave; material: Sediment; isolation source: sediment from deep within a dark volcanic ice cave with no known source of... ...
GAATTTGCTCGATCTGTACAGGGTCGGCTCGAACCCGGCCGACTGCGGCGCCCGGCACGAAGATCAGTTCGATGTCCTCCGGAATCAGCCGGCGCAAGGTCTGAGTGATTACAAGAATGCTGCGGTATACGGTGCCGCAAAGGATGACGTTCCATAAATCCTGATAGGTTTCCGGTCCTTGTTCGCCGGACTTGAGGATGCGAGGCGTTTTGCCTTCTGCCTCCTGACGCGAATACCCGGTCAGAGCTTCGAATGCGGGATTCACATACTCAATGATTCCTTCGCGATTCGTGATCATCACCATGTCCGCAGACTGCTCGACTGCGCGGGAAAGTTTACGAAGGGCCTCTTGCGCGACATGCTTTTCCCGTTCCATGGAATGGAGGCTAAGTGTAGAACGAATGGTTCGAACAAGATTTGCCCCGTTCAGCTGAGACTTCTCTAGGCAATTCGAAGCGCCAGCCTCAATGATTTCCGCCACGGTGTTTTCATCCGCATGCTCAGTCAGCAGGACAAACGGCACCGGAATTCCCGCATGCAGAAGCCCCGAGAGGGCATGAACCTCCGCAAGATTTCCAGTCTCATGCTCAAATAGAACCAACCGTAAACTTTCTGCTGCAACATCGTCTTCGCTTCTTCCATCGAAGTTGCATGATCCAGTTCGGTGGGAACCGTGGTCGTGTTCCTACTCAGAATGTCGCGAATCAGAAAGAAATCTTCCTCTCGCTCTCCCGCAAGCAAAACGCTTAAGGCGGCGACAGAGACTGCGGGTTGCCCTGCCGCCAACATCAATGTCTCCATACTCCTTTCATCGGACTTCCGTGTGACGAACGTTACCTCTCCGATCGTAGATCGGGCCCCTAACGACCTCCATATCCGGGAAAGAGTCGATTCGGGACACTTTTGACGTTTTCCGGTGATTGGAAGCTATGGAGAAAGGATGGAAGGGAAGGTCTTGGCCGCCTTTGACGGGGTTGGAGGATCCTCACGAAATCGTTGTTAACCAACCTCGCGTTCGAACGTCTAACTCGACAAGATCTGCTGTCGGCGCGACTTGGATTTGAAAGTCTGCGGAACACCAGGACAGTGTTCTGCGTATACGTTACCAGGGGCATTCAATTCAGGCCTTTGGCGATCCAGATCGAGAGTCGCTAGTGCTGAACTCGCGGGGGGGCTGCTATGCAAGACGGAGTGGGCGGGGAAGGCTCAATCAACCCGGTTGGAGGTTACAACAATGCGCATGTGCAGGAGGTAGTACGCCAGGCGCATGAAGAGTTGCGACATTTGCTGCGGCAAAGGGCCGAGGTGATGCGGCGGATTGGTACGGTCAAGCAAACCATCGCGGGTCTGGCGAATTTGTTCGGCGAAGGCGTGTTAAGCGACGAACTGCTGGAACTCGTGGATCGAAAAAGCAATGGTCGCCAGCCTGGCTTCACTAAAGCCTGCCGCATGATCTTGATGGAAGCGGGAAGAGCCATGAGCGCGCGTGACGTCTGCGATCAAATTCGCCTGAAGATGCCCCCGATGCTGGAGCGCCACAAGGACCCCATGGCGTCCGTTACAACCGTGCTCAATCGGTTAGTAGAATACGGGGAAGCGCGAGCCGTGCTTCTCAGCAACGGCCGGCGCGCCTGGGAGTGGATTGCCGACGCCAATAGCGATGTTCAGAGTGTGAGCAGCGCTACAATTTCGCCCGCAGCCTAGACAAACAGTGTCCCCGCCGGGGCAACCGGTTATTTTTCCGGCGGAAGCAGCATACCCTTTTCCAAGTGCCTCGTGACGTGCGCGTAAGATGCCGCATGAGGGTCGTGAGTAACCATCACGATCGTCTTGTGAAAATCCTCGTTCAAGCGCTTAAGAATTTCCAGAATCTCGGTCGCTGAGTGACTATCCAGGTCGCCGGTGGGTTCGTCCGCCAACAGCAACGTGGGATCGCTGACGATAGCGCGGGCGATGGCAACCCTCTGCTCCTGCCCGCCCGATAACTGTTTCGGAAGATGGTTGACGCGGTCTTCAAGTCCGACCAGCCTCAGCGCGGTCAAAACATGCTCGCGACGCTGTTGCGGATTGAGCTTGGTCAACAACAGCGGCAACTCTACATTCTCAAAAGCAGTGAGAACAGGAATCAGGTTAAAGGTCTGAAACACATACCCGATGTTTTCGTTGCGCCAGCGGGCGGTTTGCGAGTCGTTGAGGCGGAAGATGTCCTGTCCCTGTACCAGCAGTTCACCCTTTGTCGGCCGGTCGATGGCGGCAATCATGTTCAGTAGGGTGGTCTTGCCCGAGCCAGAAGGACCCATCAGCGCCATGAACTCGCCGGTGGCAATATCGATGGAGACGTCGTCGAGGGCTTTTACCTCGAAGGCATCCCGCTTAAAAATCTTGCTGACGCTGCGGACTTGAACCACTTTCGCGGTTGTGGCCACATTGGTTTCAGCGACTGTGCTCATGATTGCCCCTTAATTTTAATTGTTTGACCATTTTTCAAATTCGCCGGAGCGGCCGTAATCACGCTCTCGCCGCCGACCAGACCATCCACTAAGACTCCGTCGCGGCGCTGGCTACGGACTTGAACCTCGCGGGCAACGGCCTTATCGTTGTATGCGATAAACACGATTTTCTTACCGTCGCGATCGCGAAGGGCCGTGGAGGGCACAAACACCCCCGTTGGCTGGTTCGAAGTCTTCGGTGTTTCATTGGCCAGGAACTTTACCGTCGCGTTCATCTCCGGCCGCAGATACTCGTCCGGATTCAGCACCTGAACTTTGACTTGCACCGTCGCCTTCTGCCGGTTTGCCTCGGGCGAAATCTGGGCAATTTCACCGTTGTACTTGCGGTCGGGATACGCATCCACGGTCACGATCCCTTTCTGCTTGGGACCAAGCCGGGCAAAGTCGGATTGGGCGATGTCGAGTTCAACCTGCAGATCATTTAAGTCCGCCAACGACACGACTGATCCCTGGGGCCCTCCGGCGGCCGCACTGGCAAACTGCGCCGTAATCAGTTCGCCTTTTTCGGCAGTACGGTCCAGAATTGTGCCTGTGACCGGCGCGCGAATCACCGTGGCATCGAGCTGAGACTTGGCGTAGTCGAGTTGTCCCTGGGCCTGCGCGAGCGATCCCCGGGCTCGAGCGATCTCTTCTGCCCGAGGTCCGATCTTCATCAACTGAAATGTCTTTTCGAGAGAGTTCACTCGCTGCTGGTCGGACTCGAATTTTGCGGTGGCGTCATCCAACGACTGCCGCGAAACTACTCCTCCACCGGCGAGTTCCTTTGTCCGATCCAGTATCCGTTTGTCGTTGGCCAGAGTGGCCCGCGATTCATCAAGATTATGTTGAGCCTGCTGCACCTCCTCAGGCCGGGATCCGTGCTCAAGCTCGTCCACATAGGAACGAGCGCTCTGTACCGCTCCCCGGGCCTGCCCATAGGCGGCGCGGAACTCCTGATCTTCCAGCCGAACCAGGACCTGACCTTCCTTGACTTTGTCGCCCTTTTCAACGCCTATCCACGCCAGGCGTCCGGTGACCTTGGAGTTCACGTTAATCGTGTGATGAGCGACGATGTAGCCGGTCGCGGATAGCACGGTGCCTCCCACTTCGTTGCTCTCCGCCGCAGCCCGCACCACTTCCACCTCGGCAGGGGTAGGCGCGAGGAGGCGGTAGGCTAAGGCGGAAAGGCTTAGCAGGGCGACAATCACAACTCCGATAACGATATAGCGCCGTGCCCAAGCGGGGGATTCTCCATCCGGGCCGCTACGGGCGGTGCGGTCGATTCGCAGGTTTTGCAGGTCCTGGTGTTTGGTATCAATCGCCATAAGTCTTATACGAACTTTTCGTTAATCTGGTTTCCAATTGATCTGGTTTCCGGTCATCGACAGCGGGTTGCAATCAGCAGTTCATCCTCGCAGCGCGTTTAGAATATTCTGGCGCGCCGCATGCCAGGCGGGAAAAAGTCCGCCGAACAGTCCCATGACCAACGCGAAGGCTAGTGCAAGTCCGGCCACCATCGGTGTAATTCGCAAGCTAAACACGACTTCACTAAATGTCACCTGATTTGACGTGCCTGTCTGCATTCCGTTAAATGGCAGCATCAGGAGAATTCCGACCAGCGCCCCGAGCAGCGACAGCATCAGGGATTCCAGGACAAACGACGTCAAGATCGCAGGTCGAGAGAATCCAATGACGCGCAGGGTCGCGATCTCTCGTCCGCGATAGGCGACGGCCGCATACATCGTATTCATGGCAGCAAAAATCGAGCCGATGGCCATGATAAAGGCCACCACGATACCGATCACCTTGATCGGACTACCGGAACTTGTCTGCTTGGCGTAATAGTCGGTCTCGAGCACGCCTTCCAGCTTCAGCCGTTGATCCTCGCTCACACGGTTCTTGAGCGCGTCGGCGGCAATGGGATCGGTTGCACGCAAGTACGCCGAGGAAAATCCGCCCTGGCGGTCAAAATCGGAGGCCATCTGATTCACGTCGCCCCAAACTTCGGACTCGTAGGCCGAGCCGCCTGCGTCAAAGACTCCGACCACCTTCCATGACCCTTTGCCAAACTCCATGGAGTCGCCCAGGTTGGCATGGGAAAAGCGCTGGCGCAGGGACTTACTGACCACGACTTCACGTTGGCCCGTTTGAAACCACCGGCCATCGACCAACTTCACGCTGGGGCGAAGCTCCAGACCATCCGGCATCATGCCGCGGACGGTGACGTTGACCTCACCCGTGCCGTCCTTGCGGGGAAGCACGATTACCACCACCCATTCGCCGGAGGCCATAGGTTGGCCATGACTATCTTTCGCGACCCCGGGGAGAGTCGTGAGCGTGGGGAAAAGCGACGCGTCGAACCCTCCCGACAACTCGGCCTCTGACCCCTTGCGCAGCACCAGGATATTCAAAGGGTTGCCGCTGGTCACAAAGGCCCGCTGCAAACCAGCCAGCAGCGCCATCAGGAAAATCGCGGTCGTGACCGTGAGCGCGATACCCAAGGCGGTCATGACCGTGAGCCCTTTGCGAAGCCTCAAATTACGGACGTTATAACTGATCGGTATCGCCATATTGAATTCTCAACCCTGCACTCTCAAGTCAGCCGATGTGACGCAACCCTTCCACAATGTTCATGCGTGACGCTTTATATGCGGGCAGGCACCCGCTGATAAATCCGACGGTCGCTGCAACCAGCAATGACAGAACTACCGTGCGCACTCCAACCGTCATATTCAGCGGAACTCCCAGCGCGATGAAGCGATGGGTTAACCAACGGATCAGCGGGGCGGCTGCAAGTACTCCCAGCGCTCCGCCCATGGTCGCTAATGCAACTGATTCTCCGACGAAAAGCGACAGCACGCTCTGGCGCGTGAATCCGAGTGTCTTCAGCACAGCCACTTCGCGGGTACGGTTCCGAACTGACATGGCCATCGTATTGGCCGAAACCAATAGCGTAGCGAACACAACCGCGCCGCAGATGCCGAGAATAAATGCCTTCACATTTCCTAACGTAGCCACAAACGAAAGCTGGAAAGCTTTTTCACTTTCCGTCTTCGTCTGCAGGGGCGAGTTGTGAAACATACCGTCTACCTCGTTCGAGACCCGCGCAACGTCATCCGCGGAAGCAACCTGACTGGCGTACCAGCCAGCTTGGCCCTTAAACCACGGCACTCCTTCCTCCAGGTATTTGGTATGGAAATACAGCGCGTTCTGAGGTGGATCCCGATGATAGATACCGCGAATCGTCAGTTCGGGATTCAGCGGAAAAATCGTGCCCTGCAAGGTGATGCGATCTCCCACTTTCCATCCATACTTCTGCGCCAATGTGACGTCGACCAGGGCGCCGGCCCGATCGTGCTGCCACGCGGCGACCTGATCCGCAGGCACGATTTTGTCCGACGCAACCTTCAAGTATTCCTCCGGATCGGTAGCGATCTGGGCGAAGAAATTTTCTGGGCGATTATCCTTATATCGGCCTCCAAACCACGTCAGTGGGACGACCGCCACCACTCCCCGCACATTGCGAATCTTCTCCCGGTAATATGCGGGAAGGAAAAATGCCAGCGAAACGCGGTCTCGCGTAATTACCCGCTTGGCAGCTTCGGGCGCCACTTGATCAACATAGAAAGCGCGCCAGATGGAAATCATCAGCGTAAGCAGCAACAGCGAGAAGCCAATGCTCACCATCGTCAGGATGCTCCGCCGCTTGTTGCGGAACGTATTGCGCACCACGAACCTGCTTAAATTCATGAGGTCATCCGATGTGGCGCAGTCCTTCCACAATGTTGATCTCCGACGCATGGTAAGAAGGCACCAGTGCGCTCAAGAAGCCCACGAGTCCAGCGATGAACATGGCAACCACCCACATGCCAGGCGTAACCTGCATATTGTAAAAGCTGAAGAACTGCGGTGAATGAGTGGCGGCGTAAACCAGTCCATACGCCAGGCCAATACCGATCAAACCGCCCACCAGCGCAAGTGACACCGCCTCGCCCACGAACAGGCCAAGGACCGTCTGGCGAGTGAACCCCAAAGTCTTGAGCACAGCCACTTCCCGCGTTCGTTCCCTGATCGACATTGCCATCGTGTTGGCCGAGACCAACAGAGTGGCGAATACCACCGCCAAACAGATACTGAGAATGAAAGCTTTTACATTGCCCATCATGGCCACGAACTCCAGGCCAAATGCCTTTTCGCTTTCCGCTTTTGTGGGCTGAGGCGAGTTTCGAAATGTGTCATCGATAGTGGTCGCCACCCGGCTAACGTCCTCAGGGGAAGCAACCAAAAGACTAAAAGTTCCCGCCCGTCCTTTGAAGAATGCAACCGCCTCTTCCACATACTTGGCATTGAAATAGACCGACTTGTTATCGGGAGAAGAATGGAAAATACCTCGGATGAACAACTCGAGGTTGATGGGATAAATCGTTCCCTGCAAAACGATCCGATCGCCGAGTTTCCATCCGTATTTCTTGGCCAGGCTGTCATCGACGATGACGCCTTGGCGGTCATGCTGCCATGCGGCGATCTGATCGGCGGGCATCTGCACGTCCCGGAACGTTTTGAAGAATTCTTCAGGATCGGTTCCAAATTGCGCGAAGAAATTCTCCGGCTTCGCATCTTTGTAAATTCCCCCAAACCAGGAGACCGGCACTACCGACACCACTCCAGGGATGGCGCGGATCTTCTCCCTGTAGTAGCCGGGCAAATTGAAGGTCAGAGAAACGCGGTGACGGACCACGAGCCTTTGCGCCGATTCAGCGCTGCCTTGATCGAGATAGAAGGCTCGCCAGATGGTCATCATGAGCGTGAGCAACAGCAAAGAAAACGCGATACTCAGCACCGTCAGGATGCTTCGGCGTTTGTTGCGAAACGCGTTCTTGGTGACAAACCGAGTCAACGTCATCGATGAACTCCAGGAAAAATCGGGAACCGGGACCAGAAGACTAGCATGTCCCGACCCGGCAAGGATAAATGAACCCGTTGCCGACTACAACCGCGGGACTGCGCCGCTTGGATTACTCCCCCTCTGCAACTTACTAAGCTCAATCAGAGATCAACTTACCGTCTCTCATACTCCGACCTTCTACACCAATTCGCCAGTGGGGATCGTCACCAATCGTGCATGACAAATGTCACAAAGATAAACATAACAATACAACGCTCAGTGGAAAAAAAGGTTACGGTTACCCTAAAAACTAGAACCCTGATTCCCGCCTGCTGACGCTGGTTTGAAAGTTTGCGATTCCGAGTACTTCGGTAACTCGAACCTTGTGACGCTGGGGGATATCCTAAGCTTGCCCTGCCCCGCGCTTCGCCCGCAGAGCCTCGTGTTGACAAACGAGAACGGCTTCTTGAACGAGGATTGAGAAAAGCAATGTCGACGAGAAAGGCCTTGAGCAGCCCGAACATCGCGCCGGTGTATGGCGCGGGCGAAATCGAAGGCCAGTTCTGTGCGGCGATGGAGTACGTTCAGGGAAACAGCATAGCGACCATGCTTGCTCGCAAGGAGGGATTCTCCATCTGGGACCTTCTCGACATCGGAAGGCAGGTATGCAGCGCTCTTGAGCATGCTCAGTCGAGCAGCGTGGTCCACTACAGCTTCGAGCCGTCAAAAGTTATGTGCGGCTGGGATGGCACGGTTAAGATCCTTGGATTTGGCGTGTCCAGCGCGGGTAAATTCGCTCAATATATTCCCGTAGGCATTCCGTCTTTTCTGTATTACATGTCGCCTGAACAAGTGCGGGGGGAAGCTCTTGATGCCCGCTCCAACCTTTTTAGTCTGGGCGCAATGTTGTACGAGATGGTGACCAATCAAAAAGCCTTTGAGGCCGCCGACATCGAGGCGGTCCGTAGGACGATTCTGGAAAGCGCTCCGGTTTCGCCGGTGCGGGTAAACGGAAACGTCCATCCGCTGCTGAGCGATCTGATCATGAAAGCCCTGCAAAAGGATCCGTCGCAACGGTATCAGCGTAGCCGTGATTTGCTTGACGACCTCGAAAAATGCAAGGAATCAAGGTCGCTTGCGGCTCAGAAGTCGAGTGAAGCGCCTAAGACCGCGCCCGTTCCAGACAAGCAGAGGGTTGTAACTCAGTCGAAATCGGCCACGGAAACCCGGCCTCATCCGGCGCAGTCAGTCGCAAAGCAGCCTCTACCGATAAAATCCGACACTAAGCCGATGGCAGCGGCCGCGGGAGCCGGAAGCGGTCGCGCCACGCCTGCCGCCGCTCCTGAATTTGATGCACCAAGCGATTTAATCACGTCTTGCGTCAAGGCAACTATCGACGCCACCGCGCACCCCTCGGTGCACATGTCTTCCGCTGTGGCTGATGAGCCTGAAGTTGAGACTTTCGCCGCGGACGCTCCGAAAATTGCTGTCGATCCACTCATGGCCGACGGAGTACGAACTCGCGGCGGCACGAGCTTTTCAGAGATAAGCGAACTGCCCCCGCTCAAAGAGGTTTTTATTGCGCCCGAACCACCTCGGCCAACGGAGGTTCCGCCGGCAACGCCCTCGGTAACCATGTTTGAGGGGGCGGTCGAAAAAGAGGAGAAACCGAAGATACAGCCTCGCGAAGTGGCTGAGAAAGCTATTAGGGAGATCAAGGGTGTTCCCCCACGATTGCTGCTCTACTCTGTCGCTGGTGCGGCGTTGCTGATTCTGATCATCGCTAGTGTGCTGGCCTTCAGAATCCACAACCAAAATAGCGATGACGATCCCGGTGCGGCAGCCGCGAAAGCCGCCGGGGACGCGGCAACTCAACCGGCCCCTAGTCCGCCTGCCCAGCAGAATCCTGCGGTATCGGAACCAGTCGCAACTGCAGCCGAGCCCACTCCCGAGTCTGCCGCACTGGAACCATCCCAGGCTCGCCCCACGAAGTCTGCAACCGCGCGCCCGAGAGCTGTCAAAAAAAGCGTAGTGGCAGCGGCTCCCATCGTAGTTCCGGGTCAGGTGGTCGTGGATTCCACTCCGCAAGGGGCTCAGGTTCAGGTCGACGGCAAGAGCGACGCCAGTTGGCTGACACCACTTACCATCCCGGGCCTGCGACCGGGTCAACACTCCATTACGGTTACAAAAGCCGGATACTCCTCGGATAGCCGTAGCGTTGATATTGCTGCTGGCAGCAAGTCAAGCATTGTGATGCATCTGTCGCAATTGATGGCGACTCTGGCGGTGAACAGCGATCCTCCCGCCGCAAGCGTTTTTGTGGACGGCAAGGACATTGGCAAGAGCACACCTACACAAGTGAGCGTGGACAAAGGCCAGCATGTAGTTCTGGTGCGGAAATTAGGTTACATCGACGAAACCTCTAACCCGCAATTCGTGCCTGGACAGACGGTTAACGTATCTCTAACCTTGCGGCCGTTAGGTAATGCCGACAGCATAAAGAGTGTCGGAAAAATGAAGAAACTGTTCGGCGGAAACGGCGGTCAGCCCGGTCAGGCCACACTCAGCATCCGTACCCAACCAAAAGGCGCGCAGGTCGCGGTCAACCAACACATACTGGACAAAGGATCGCCAGTCGACGTGATGCTCGATCCGGGCAATTATGTAATTGACATCACGCTAAGCGGCCACGCCTCCATCCACAAGATTATTGCCGCGGATAAGAGCGGCAAAGTGGTCATTGACGAAGTCTTTCAGCGGCAATGAATTCATCTTCTGGCGCGGCACGAACTTAGTGTTTCAGTCCCCTTCCGGCTAGAAAATAGGCACCAACCTTTTTGCCTGGCTAAGACAATATTCCCATCTACGCTTTTTCCCTTTGTGAATCGAGTGCCGATCGAAGCGTAGCCACTTTGGAACGGTTTGAAGACGGAATCCTACACCCGCGCTCACTCGAAATATAAGATTCGTATCAGGGCACGGCTTCGGCCGTGCCATAAATACCGAACCGAGTTCGGCTTTAGCCGCTGGTTTGAATGTTGGGGGCTAGAGGACGGCAAACTTACAAACGTCTGAGTGGATGTGTCGGAAGCCGGAGGCCACAACACTGCAGAAAGCCCTCTGCACCCTGAATCTACTCTGCAGGACGAGTTCTGGCGCGCCAGCACTACTTCTTCTTCAAAGCTTAGCGCGGCAGCGTGAAGTTTACCGTGATCTGAGTTTGAATCTCAACAGGCTCGCCGTTGAGATAGTACGGTTTGTATTTCCACTGCTTCACAGCGTCGCCGGCCGCCCTCGCCAGACTTGGCTCACCGTTAAGAATCTTCACCGCAGTAATGTTGCCGCTCTTGCCGATTGTTGCAAGCAATTGCACTGCTCCTTCGACGTGCATGTGAAGCGCGTTGGATGGATAGCTGGGCTGAACCTTCTTTATCAGCAGTCCCTGGGAGACGCCCTGAGACACATTTAACGTCTGCAATACCGGTCTTGCGGATGTGCCGGGATTGCCGATGAGATTGGGCAGTGACCCACCTGCATTGGCTGCCGTAACCATCACGTTCGGCGCCGCTGTATCAGCGGGGTCCGTCTGAGATGGCAACGCCGCCCCTTTTTTCATGACGATTGCCGGGGCGGCGTGTGCAAGTCCCGTGGCAGGTTTTGTATTAGACGATGCATTAGAAACTTTTTGCGAGGCCTTCAGATCCGGCTCTGCGGTTGCCTTGGAAGCATTGCTGCTATCCACACTAGCCACGTCCGGCTGCGCAGACTTCAGCGCTGCTTTGGGTTGCAAAGGCACCTGCCAGCCCGGCGCAGGCGTTTTTATAGACGTAAGCGGCGTGGTTGCCGACGCCACAGGTTGAGCATCACCTGCATGGTCAGTGGCCGTGGATACCTGAGTCGTCGCTCCAGAATCGGTCAAGCTAGAAGTTGCGCGTGCGTGGAATTGCGTCCGCCCAGCGTACAGGCCGGTGGCGACCACGACTGTGGCAGCCACGGCCCACAGAGCTTTCCTGCTTCCTCCGCTCGAAGATTCTGCGCCGAGGCCTCCCAACGAGAGCGGCACCGGAGCAGTTGCAGAAGAAGTGGAAGCCTCAGTGATACTGGATTCTGCCGTCTTCTCGAAGGGCGATTCCGCTCCACTTGTAACCGTCGAAGCGGGTGACGCCAAGGCCGACTTTTCAGTCGATCGTGCAGGCGCTGGGGCACTTGCCGCTCCAGTTCCAAATGCGGCTTTGCCAGTGTTCAGGGTCGCTGGAAACGGAGTCGTCGAAGCCTTACCGACGTCTTGCGAATGTAACGGCTTAGCTTCGCCAAAGGAACTCGGCGTCGCCGGTGATGCGGCCGGCTTGGAAATCGGCGGAACGGATACTTTCTTAACCGCGGGCTTGAATGCTGACGGCGAAACTGCAGCCGGATTCGTCACCGCAGTTACGGCAGAAACGTCGACATCAACACCGATCTCATCGTGACCGTGTGCGGCGGAAGCTGAACCGACTACGACCGAATTCGGAGATTGGCCAGATTTAGCTACCTGCCAGGCGGCGGGTGGAGCAGATGTAGCGGACGGAGCGGACGAAGCGGACGGACGCCGCATCGGCGCACTCGCATTTAGAGCCTGAACCGCGGCGTTCGCAGGGACTGTCGGCACGGACGCCGCGATGTCTATCTTTTTTGAGGGAGGCGCCGGCACCGGAGCTGTTCCAAGTGGGGCGGCTGCCTTCGCAGGCTCCCCCTTGCGCAGAAGTCCGCGTGCAACCCGCAGCGTGCCTTTTGCTTGTTCTACGTTTATCGGTTTGGTGAGCACCAGATTTGCGCCGATCCGGAATGCTTTCGCAACGCCTGCCTGGCCCTCCACTACAGCCACGGCCAGAGATGCCTGATTTGACGCCGAATTTCGAGCGCTCTTGAACAAGAGGGTGGCATTTTGCTCGTTATCGCAATCCACCACGATGGCGTCAAAGTGCTCGCCCATTAATTTCTTGACGGCGGCGAAGGGCTCGCTGCAGGGCTCAACGGCGAACTCCAATTCGGCGAGCACCTGCGTCACAATGCGGGCCGTTTTTTCGTCGGGACAGAAGAGAAGGGATTGGTAGCTCATACTAAGACCATCGTAGGTACGCGTGTAAGGCCCATCAAGTTACGCAGGTAATTCGTGGTTCGCGCATTTTTATGGACGCGTATTCGGGATACATGAGTTAGGGCACGCGCCCGCAATCGGTTTCTCCCAATATCTTTTGTGCGCTGTGCCACAAACAGGGAGCTCCCCCACTAACCTGCGTACAATGTTCCTCCATGCGAGTGCCATTGTGGCTCAAACTCATGTGGACCATCTGGTTAATCGCATGGGTGCCGCTTTACTGGCGGCAATACGGAATACAGAACTTTCTATTTTTCTGTGATATTGGCAACATCCTCATTGGCCTGGCGTTGTGGCTGGAAAGCCCGTTGATATTTTCGTGGCAGGCTTGCGGGTTGCTGCTGTTTCAAACGCTCTTTACCGTAGATCTCGCGAGCGCCGCTGTCACAGGCCATCACATCGTCGGTGGAACAGAATTCATGTTCGATTCGAATCTTGCGCTGCTGATTCGCCTGCTCAGCTTGTTTCACATCGTGACGCCGCCGGTTTCACTGTGGGCGATTTGGCGCTTGGGCTATGACCGCCGCGGATGGAAGTATCAGACGCTCACCACCTGGATCGTGGTGCCGATCAACTACTTCTGGCGCCCGGAGCACGACGTGAACTGGGCCCGAGGCCCATTCTTCCACGAACAGCATGCTATCCCCGGGCCGATCTATCTGCTGGCGTACTTGGTGGCGGTACCTTTGCTCGTGTATTTTCCAACCCACTTGATTTTGTCTTGGTGGGCTCGCTCCCGGAGGTCTAGGACTTAATGCTTAGGTTTGGGGGAATCGTCATTTCGCGATGCTGACTCGGGCTGGGGATAATCGATCGATCCACGGAAGGACGATATCTCTCTCTCCGCGAAGTCGGGAAAAGGCAATTGCTTTCCCTCCCGGAGCTCTGCAATTATTCTGGCTGCGTTTTGAGCCTTCTCGGTTTCTAGGCCTGAATCGCGCCCGAGGTAAAGAGTTTGCGAAGGGAGCGCGAAGCCGGTTCCGGACTCGTCTACCAGGCCGATCATGTGCAGGAATAAATCTTCGCGCACGGCCGCGAATTCGTTGAAGTCGCGGGTGAGGATGTAGCAGAAAACTTCGATGTTGTAAGAGCTCGGAGCGATGTCGGTCAAGCGGACGCGCACGCTTGCCGTTTCCACCTTGGCATGGCTGTACAGCAACCGGCGGATTTCAGACAGAACAAAACGCAGATGGTCCGGCTTGGTTTCGGAGCGTAGCCCGAGGTTAGTCTTAAACAGAATCTTGTCGCGGCGGCTCAGGTTCTCCACATTAATCGTCGCCACGGTGCCGTTCGGGATGGCGAGTAAAGTCCGCTCCTCTGTACGCACCCGCGTTGAACGCAAGCCAATATCTTCGACCGTGCCGGTGCGATCGCCAAAGCGGCAAACGTCCCCCACGCGAATCACCTCATCACCGAGCACGGAGACGCCGCCGAAAAGGTTCTCGATGGTTTTTTGAGCGCCAAAACCGATCGCCAGACCTCCAATACCGAGGCCAGCGAGCGCTGTGCTCATGTTGAATCCCAAGCTGCTGAAGATAGCAAGCACGGCCATCACAAACACAGCCGCCTTGATGATCCGCTCACCTAGCAGCATGAGCGACCCGGTACCGCCATGGCCGCGCGCCAGGGCACGGGTGCGCACCCGCCGCATGGACCATTGAATTGCGCGCCAGAAAATCCAGTTCGCGCCGATGATGAGAGCGATGGACGTGACTTGGACGTAATAGTGGCGCTGCAGCAATGGCATGCCGAGATAGGCCGCCAAAATTCGGTGAACTACGGTACCTGCTAAAAGCCACGCCGGTGCGGAGACGGAACGCCAGTTCGCTACATCGTGCTGCCCCCGCCGCCGCGCCCACCAGCGCAGAGGTATTTCGAGCAATGCAAGGATCAACCAGCCGAACGCCGCGGCGATGGGGAGGGCAACTACCAATGCCAGCCATTGCCACAGGGTCATCCCGGCGAACTGGTGTTTCACAAGGACACTCGGCAACTGCGACTCTACCTGGCGTGCTTGCACCTGATCGTAGATTTCAGGGACTTTCGCCAACGTCTCCGAAGAGATGAGCCAGATCTTGCCTGAACTCGGATCGGAGACGCGAACCAGTTCCAGATCGGCTTCCACGTCACCCGATGCCATGGTCCCGAGTTTCTGCAGGCCCATGGGGATGCCATCCTGCGGCGCCCCTTCCGGTTGTGTGCTCACGTTCCTCAGACTGCCCGCGAAAGCGCGGTCCATCACCACCTTGAGCTTGGTGGCCATTTGCGCGCCTTCCGACTGGCGGCGAGCGGAGCTCAGTTGCAGATATTGACTTGCAGTGTTGTAGTTGCCGGACTGAGCGGCTTGCAGAAAACCGAAGACAGTCCCCGACGGTGTTTCCCGTCCCAAAGGATCGGCCGAGGTGTTAGCGGAATGGCTCGCCGTCGTTGACGGCTGCAATATCTGGTTAAGGGCTCCTTGTGCAGTTGCCGGCAGGCACGCCGCGACGCAAAGAAAGACGGAAAGAACAGAGACGACGATTCCTTTCAGGCGATAGGACATGGTCTTCTCCAAAGCCCGAACTTGTGCGGGCGTAGATCAACGTGCGGAGCAAACATCACCCTCGTTTAGGCCGGTACACGTGAGTGCTCGTGCCGAAGAAAACTTCGGCAGACTCCATGATTGTTTCTGAAAGAGTTGGGTGCGGGTGGATGCTCAGGGCCACATCCCGTGCGAGTGCAGCCATCTCAATCGCAAGCACGCCCTCGGCAATCAATTCTCCCGCCCCAGCGCCGACGATTCCAACCCCAAGCACTCGTTCGGTTTGAGGGTCCACTAAAAGCTTGGTCATGCCTTCCGGGCGGTCAAGCGTAATCGCCCGACCCGAGGCTGCCCAGGGGAACTTGGCCACTTTGATATCACGGCCTTCTTTCTCAGCTTGCGTCTCCGTGAGGCCACACCAGGCAACCTCGGGATCGGTGAATACGACAGCAGGAATTGCATTCGGTTCAAACGCTACTTTGTGTCCGGCGATAGACTCAACCGCAACCCGGCCTTCGTGCGATGCCTTGTGCGCCAGCATCGGCTCTCCTACGACGTCCCCAATGGCATAGATGGCAGGATCGTCGGTCTGCAGTTGCTTGTTTACCTGGACAAAACCCTTCGGACCAATCTTGACTTGCGTTTTGTCGAGTCCAGGAATTTCCGAGTTTGGCTTGCGGCCCACCGACACCAGGACACGGTCAAAAACTCTTTCCGGCTCCTTAACGTTCGCTCCCTCGAATGTGACCCGAATCCCATTCCCCTCTTCTTTCACGGAAGAGACAGTGGTATTTAGCAGGATAGCCTCCAACATTTTCTCCAGCCGCTTGTGCAACGGAACAACCAGGTCGCGGTCCGCTCCGGGAAGTAATCCCGGAAGCATCTCCACCACGGTTACGCGCGTGCCCAGCGCGGCATAAACCGAGCCCAGTTCCAGGCCTATGTACCCTCCGCCGACTACCAGCAGACTTCCCGGAATATCTTCCAGGTTGAGCGCACCAGTCGAATCCATCATTCGTGGCGAATCGAGCTTCAGCGAAGGAACGGCGGCGGGGCGCGAACCGGTGGCGATAATAATCTTGTCAAAGGTGAGCGTCTGCTCGCTTGCATCGTTTTTCTTCACGCGTAAAGTGGTGGAGTTCTCAAACGCTGCCGTGCCCTGCAAATATTGCACCTTGCGTTGCTTCGAGAGTTGGCCCAGGCCTCCAGTTAGCTTCTTGACGACCCCTTCCTTCCAGGAGCGCAAACGCGCCAAGTCGATTTTCGGTTTGCCGAATTCGATTCCCCAATCCTTGGCTTGATGTGACTCCTCCAAAAGTTTAGCGACGTGTAGAAGCGCTTTCGAAGGGATGCAGCCGCGATACAAGCAGACTCCTCCGGGGTTCGGCTCAGGGTCAATCAGGGTGACGGTCATGCCGAGATCGGCTGCCAGAAATGCAGCGGCGTATCCTCCAGGACCGGCGCCTACTACTGCAATTTTAAGATTTGAAGTCTCAGACATTCAGAATGTGTTCTTCCTTTGCCGGGTTGAAATCTAACGGTTTGAAGAGGAAGCCGAACGAGCCCCGACTTTTCGGGCCGCATCCGCGCAGGCCTATCCTTGCACGGAAAGCAAGAATGGCTGTTCGAAGGCTTCGGCAATCCAGCGCAGGAAGCGAGCCGCATCCGCGCCATCAATCAGGCGATGGTCGTAAGAAAGCGAGAGCGGAAGGATCAGGCGTGGCTCGAATTTTCCGTTGATCCATTCCGGCTCGGTTCGCGACCGTGAAAGCCCGAGGATCGCTACTTCGGGATGGTTGACGATCGGCGTAAATCCCACTCCCCCGATCCCACCCAGGTTTGTGATCGTGAACGTGCCGCCTTCCATCTCACCGGGCGTAATCTTCTTCTCCCGGGCCTTCTTCGAAAGCTGTGACAACTCAACGGCCAGTTCGACAATATTTTTCTTATCCACGTCCCGGATAACCGGAACCAGCAGCCCGCGGTCGGTGTCTGCCGCGACCCCGATATGGATGTATTGCTTGTAGACGATTTCTTCGTGCTCCATATCGATGCTGGCATTGAACTGCGGGAAAACTTTGAGAGCCGCCGCGCAGACCTTCAACGCAATGGCGGTAACCGTCATCTTTCCGCCCGCCTGTTCGGCCTTAGGAGCGAAGCGGGCGCGCAACTGTTCTAGCTCCGTAATATCAGCGCGGTCGTGCTGCGTGACGTGAGGGATGGTGTTCCAGGCTTCCGCCAGGTGCTCCGCTGTCTTGCGGCGCACTCCGCGGATGGAGACTCGTTCGATCTTGCCCCACTTGCCAAAATCCGGTAGCTTGGGCGCGGCAAAGTGTCCGGCACGCGGCGGCGACTGAACCGCGGAAACAGCGGCGGACAACGTTGCTTTCGCAAAACTTTTTACGTCGTCTTCGCAAATGCGTCCGCCCGGTCCTGTGCCCTTCACCTCGTAGATGTCGATCCCAATCTCGCGCGCAAGGCGGCGTACGTGAGGCGCACCGGGTATGGGCTGACGATGCTCCGTCCCTGCAACCTTGCCTAACTGCACCGGCATGCTGAATGCGGGAATTGCTTCTCGCGGCTGATCCGGCGGCAACGCCTGCTCTTCCGTCTTGCCTTCGGCGCGGATGGCTGCCTGAAATGCGAGGCGCGCACCGTGCTGTCCGGAAACGTGCTCGACAGGTGCCGTGCGCGGGCGAGCGCCTTCCGGTTGTGCGGCTGTCCCGCCCTCGAGAGTGAAAATGACCTGTCCTACTTTAACCTTCTCGCCTTCTTTGACTTTTACTTCTTTGACGACGCCGCTGACCGAAGACGGTACTTCGACGACGGCCTTGTCCGTTTCCAACTCCATCACTGGCTGGCCCTCGGACACCCTCGATCCGGGCGCAATCATCAGCCGCACTAAGTCGCCCTGCGAAATGTTTTCACCGAGTTCCGGGAGTTTAAATTCGCTCGCTCCAGATCCAACGGACTGAGTCTTTGCTGC
>JRHI01001629.1_pt1 | contig 18016 bp, 18 predicted proteins | sample 215371 | NCBI WGS metagenome assembly JRHI01 (sample SAMN02929681, study PRJNA255918) | sediment metagenome | biome: cave system; feature: Ice Cave; material: Sediment; isolation source: sediment from deep within a dark volcanic ice cave with no known source of... ...
GGCGTAAATGGCGTGGGGCCGAGCGGCGTGGACGAGCGTCCCGGGAGCGCCGGCGCAAACGGCACCGGACCGAGCGGCACGGACACGATCGGCACGGGCGCAACCGAATCCGCACTTACGCCGCAAGGCGCGCCGAACGTCGGCGAAAGCGTTGAGAGGAAGGCAAAGAGGGCGATGCGGCTCCGGGACGCGCGCCGCTTAGGCCGGCTTGCGAGCCCGTGTGAACCGAAAGGCGATGAAGGCCACGAACGCGACGATAATGAGCGCGATGATTGCGGTCGATCCTTTATGAATTTGTGGAGTAAGGTCATCGAAATGCCGTCCGAGCAGACTTCCGAGGTAAGCGAGTCCGAAACAAAAAATCGCAGAACCGATTGCGGTGTAGGTGATGAAGTAACGCTTTTGCATGCGCGAAACGCCGGCCGGCAGAGCCGACACGCCGCGCACGAAGGGGAGAAAACGGCAGACCAGCACCACGACGTTGCCGTGCCGCTCGTAGAAGGCGTGGAACGAATCGAGCTTTTTCTCGTCGAGCTTGAGAAATTTCCCATATCGCGCCACGAACGGGCGCCCGCCTGCGTATCCGATTGCGTAAAGAATCGAGCCGCCGACGATTTCGCCGAGCGTACCGGCCAAGGCCGCAAGCGGCCAGGTCATCAGATGGCGGGTTACCGAGAGCGCGCCTGCCGCCGGCATGACGATCTCCGTACCCACGGGTAAGCCCAGGTTGCCGAGGAGCATGACCCCGAAAACTCCGACGTATCCCGCTCGATCGATCCGACTCAAAAAGAACTGCGTGATATGTTCCAAAGCTTAACCCGCTACTCGCTGCGGTACTTTGAAGTTTCCGCGAAATCGGGCGAGAATTTCCGCTGCCAGGCCCCCTCCCTCGGCAACGATAGCGTCGAATATGTGCATGGGTTCGATCGGCGTGCCCGCGGGGGTCGCTGCGTCGGCGAGTGCAACGATGCTGCGAACTCGCGGCGTAATGAGGATTCCATCCCAGAGCCGATCGTCGCCCGTTCCGAGCGCCTTGCGAACTTCGCCGATTACGTCGGGCACAAATGTGCCCGCCTTCGCAAGTCGCGACTCGACGCCGGGATCGCCTTCCTCGACGAGCGCGAGTAAGAGATGCCCGACACCCACATAGTAATGGTTGTGATTGCGAGAGGCTTGCTCGGCCGCGCGCAAGACGCGTTTGGCCGCTGGGCTGAAGCGAGAGAACACCGTGAGTGGCGGCCTTCTTACGAAGAACCCCGCGACGCTTTCGTGCGCGGGGCGGAAAACAGTCGAAATGATCGGGATGGCAGGATTTGAACCTGTGGCCTCTGCGTCCCGAACGCAGCGCTCTACCAAGCTGAGCTACATCCCGGTTTAGGACTACGGACGGTTCTCACTCCCGAACTCAGGTCCTTTTCGCGCCGCTCGAGTTGCCAGGTTCGCCGCAAGGCGCATGAGAAACGTACGGCTCGGCTCATGAAATATCTCATCGTTGGTTGCGGGCGCGTCGGTTCGACGCTCGCAAAACTCTTAGCTGCGGAGACGCACGACGTTACGGTGGTCGACGAAAATCCCACGGCCTTCAGGCGCCTCGGCAATAACTTCACCGGTCGCGTCGAGGTCGGCACCGGTATCGATCACGACGTGCTCAAACGGGCAGGCGCCGAATCCGCGGACGGTTTTATCGCCGTCACGGACGGCGACAATCGCAACGTCATGGCAGCCCTGATCGCGCAGCGCATGTTTGGCATCAAAAAAATCGTCGCGCGCATCTACGACCCCCCGCGCGGTTCGATCTACCGCGAACTCGGCATCGAAACGGTCTGTCCGACGACGATCGGTGCGAAGATCGTGCGCGACAGGCTCATGCACATGCCCTACGAGTCGACGCCGTCGTTCGATTTCGGCAAAGTTTCATCCTTGACGGTGAACCTCCACAATGCTCAACCGGACTTGCGCGTCAGCGAGATCGAGCGCCCCGGACTCGTTCGCGTGGGGGCGGTGCGTCGCGGCGGACGGGTCTTCGTGGCATCCACCGACGACGTGCTCGTGGCGGGCGACGAAATCAACGCGATCGTCGCGCCGGAGGCGCTCTCGGATTTCGTCGCCCGCTTCGCCGCAACTGCGACGGACGTTCCGATCGAGCTGACGGCGTAAGCGATGTTCGTTATCGTGGTCGGCGGCGGCAAGGTCGGTACTTATCTCGCACGCGCGCTGCTCGCTGCCGACCACGAAGTCGTCGTCATCGAGAAGCAACCGAGAAAAGCACAGCTGATGGCGAACCTGCTCGAAACCGACGTGACGATGGTCGGCGACGGCTGCGATCCGGTCGTACTCGAGCAAGCCGGGATCAAACGCTCCGACATCGTGGTCGCCGATACCGGCGACGACGAAGACAACCTCGTGGTCTGCCTTATTGCCAGGAAGCACTCCAAGGCCCGCTGCATCGCGCGCGTTAACAATCCGCGCAACCGGCTGATCTTCGAGTCGATCGACCGCGAAGTACCGATAACGCTGATATCGTCGACCGAAGTCATTCTCGAAGCGATCAACGCGCACGTGAACGTCCCGGACGACTCGATCATCACGAAGCTCAAAGACAGCGAGCTCGAGCTCGTGAAGTTCGCGATCCCAGCAACCTCGATTGCCAGCGGCAAACGCATCATCGATATCGGATTGCCGCGCTCGTCCATCGTCGTCGCCGTCGATCGCAAAGGCGAAGAACTCGTCATCCCGAGCGGCGACACGCTCCTGCGCGTGGGCGACAGCGTGATCGTGATGGTCAAGAAAGATTCGCGCGACGACGTGCGCGCGGCCCTCGTGGGTACGAAGACCGCCGTTTAACGGCGAGGATGCGAGAAGAGCGCCGATGAGTGGAAAGCGCCCACGAGGCCGAACCGTCGTCGTCTACCGCGAACGGCGTTACACGCTGTGCCGCGCGCGCACCGCGCTCGCCTCGCATCCGAACGCCGTCGCAATGCAGCGGCAGCGGCGCCGCGCGGGGCTGCTGCCCGGCGCGACGCTGCTGCTCATCGTCCTGTTCTCCGTCTTCGTTCTCGAACGGCCGCCGGTCGCTGCGAACGGCCCGCAGCTACGCGCGCCGGCGGGCGCCTACGCCGCTCGTTACACGTTCGCGGATTTTGCGAGTTCGTACCGTTAGCCGGGCGTGTGAGACTTAGCGGGTGGCCTGACGCCGAGCCTGCGTGATCTGCAGCGTGACCGCGGTATTGGGCGTGATCTCGACGTTCTCGCGATTGTTTTTGGCCGCGAGATAGCCGCCGCCCGCGCCGATGACGCCGCCGAGCGAACTCGCGATGCCGCCGACGTGCTTGCCGAGATAATTGCCGACGATCGAACCGACGACCGCGCCGCCGATCTCTTTGACCGCGTTGCTCTTGGTCTGCACGTCCGCCTTGACGGTGCTGCCGTTAATGGCGTACCTGTTTCCAGCACGCGTGACGAGACGATCGTAGGCGAGGCTGATCTTGCCAGGGGTCCCTTGGCCCGCCTTTTGGACGTCGGCCACGTGACCGTACACCGTTGCGCCAGTGATATCGTTGTTGCTCGAGTGGACGTTGCTCATCGTAAAGGATTGGCCGGTCGTCGCGTGGTTCGAGCTTAAGGATTGGTCGATCGAGCCGGTAAGTTGGGTGCCGACCGAAACCGCTGCCGACGCGGCGAGCGGCGTGAAACCGATAAGAATAGCCGCTGCTAGTGAGAAAAATCGCATGAGAATCGAATGCCTCCGAAGCCGGGTTAGTGACCTTTTACCACGCGGACCGCTTTTCGACACCCCGCTTCGTCGCGCCGGAAACGGGTCCGCGGATCGATAACGTACGTCGCTGCAGACTCGTTGCAGAAAGCACCAAGAGACACAGACCCGTGGCCCGCCGGGAGGATGTTGATGGCACGCGATGCGACGATGGCGATCGTTGCCGGCGAGGCTTATGGCATCGTATCGGTCGGACTGAAGGCGGTCGCATGGCGTCCATTACGGCGTCGCGCACCCAGGCGTCGACATTTGCGGAAATAAAAAAATCCGGCGCGCCCGGGTCTTCACGCAAACGATCGCCGGGACCGCCCCGGTCGAGTTCCCAATCCATAAGGCGAAAACGAGCGCGTCGGTCACTATCATGCGCGGGCGCTCGCGCGATTCTCGCCTAAGCAGAGCATGCATGGAGCAATCGTTGGAAGAGCGCGCCAAACGGCTCGTCGGCTATCGAGCCGTCGATACCTACGTGCGACCGGACATGTGTATCGGGCTCGGCACGGGATCCACGGCCCGCTACGCAATAGAGCGCGCGGGCGAACTCGTGCGCGCCGGCGCGACGTTGCGCGCCGTCGCGACGTCGCACCAGACCGAACGGCTCTGTCGCGAGCACGGACTGCCGCTCGTAACCTTCGGCGACGAACCGATCGACGTCGCAATCGACGGCGCCGACGAAGTCGCCGCGGATTGGTCGCTCGTCAAAGGCGGCGGCGGCGCACTCTTTCGCGAGAAAGCGATCGCACGCGCCGCGCGAAGCTTCATCGTGATCGTAACCGAACGCAAGTGCGTGGCGAAGCTCGGCGCATTTCCGTTACCGCTCGAGGTCGTACCATTTTCGTTAGCGTACGTCGCGCGCGAGATCGAAGCACTCGGGGCGGCCGCGAGCTTGCGGCGCGGGAGCGAAGGAAAGGCCTTCGTCAGCGACAACGGCAACGCGATTCTGGATTGCCGCTTCGAGTCGATCGCGGCGCCGGCAATTCTGGATCGCATTATCCGCGAGATTCACGGCGTCATCGATACCGGACTTTTTATTGGTCTCACGTCGGCCGTACTCGTCGCAAAAGACGACGGCACCGTCGAAGAATTGCTTCCGCCCGCGGCCCGCACGGCGACGAAGTTTTCTCTGTTTTCTTAATGCGCGTGAGTGAAGTTTCCGACGGGCACGCCGCGCGCTTCGATCCGGCGTAACGCTTCCCGCATTCCAAGCGGCGCTGCCGTCGGGCGGCCGACCGCCGCAAAATAACGCTCCGGATCGATGTTGAGCGTCCGCGTCTGGACCATCGTGACGGGAACTTCGGCGAAGAATGCGTCGCTTGCCGTAAGTTCGTCCGTGGCATCCGTTACGCCGGGATGGGTGAGCAAATTCATACTGACGCGCACACCTGCGGCGACGCCGAGCCGCACGCTCGCAAGCACGTCGGCGAGTGCGTAGCCGAGCGGCCGATAATACGCAGCATAAATTGCGGGCCGGAACGAATTCAGACTGACGCGCACCGCATCGAGTCCGGCTTCCACGAGCAGCGAGAGCGACTTCGGCAAGCTGCCGTTCGTATTGATGTTGATCGTTCCGGCGGCGGTCTGCGCGCGGATGAGTCCGATCGTTTTCGCAATCGTCGTCGCGCGTAAGAGCGGCTCGCCCTCGCAGCCCTGCCCGAACGAAACGATGCCGTCGGGCACCGCTTCGAGGTGCGCGAGCGCAATACGGGCGAGTTCGTCCGCGTTCGTTTCGTCGCGCACGCGCGTTTGCGGCGATGGAATGCCCGCGCCTGGTTCCTGTTCGGAAATGCAGCCGATACAGCGCGCGTTGCACGTCGGCGAGACCGGCAACGCCGCCTCGCCGCGGCCGAGGAACACGTTTTGTGCCGTAAAGCACGCATATCGAAGCGAACAGGTTTCGAGTTGCGCGAGTATACCGTTTTGCGGATCGCGCGCTCGCCGCGCGGCAACCAGACCCTCGAGTTCTCCCGCCGCGAACGCGCGCGGGGTCCAGTCGTCGCTCGCATCCGTGCGCATCGCGGCGACGTGAAGTTCGTCGTCGACGACGCAGGCGTACGTGTAACCGAAAAGCGGCAGCGTGGGCGCATCCGGGCGCGCTCGAAACGCCGGTAGGAGCAACCGCGTGTAACCGGCCGGCAGGAGCGCGCCGAGGGCGACGCGCCGTTGCGCAACACGAAAGTCGCGCAATAACGGCGAGCGGCCCGGCAGCATCGTGGGCAGCGTACCTTTCGGTGCTGCGATGAGTTCGTCCGCACGCGGCAGGCGGATATCTCCGCCGTCCGCGAGAGGCGTTTGGGCTTCGTCAAAATAAATATGCCCGCGCGTATCGGCGAACGCGAGTCCCGGACTCGAAAGCGTTCGCGCTGCCGTCGAACGGCGGCTCATCGCGCGATCGTGCGCTCGAAGATCCGTTCTGCGGGCCCGGTCAGGTAGGCGCTTTCACCCGGTTGCCAATCCACGCGCAGCGTACCGCCCGGCACGCGAACGCTCGCGGGCGACGTTGCGCCACGTACCACCATTGCAGCCACGGCACTCGCGACGGCACCCGTACCGCAAGCTTGCGTGAGCCCGACTCCGCGTTCGAAATGCCGCACCCGTAAGGTCGTCCCATCGACCAGCTGGACGAGATGCAGGTTCGTACCGCGCGGGAAACGGTCGTGCGCGTTGAAGGCGCGGCCGAGCGGCACGAGATCGAAGCCGGCAACATCGTCGACGAACACGACTGCATGCGGATTTCCGAGCGACACTTCGTAAAACGTCCACGTCGCGCCGAGCGCAGTAAGAGTTTGCGCGCGCGCGCCATGCGGGAATGCGACGGGACCAACGTCGATGCGGGCTTCGAACGGTTCCCGCGAAACGATCGTCGTGGCGATCGGGCCCGCGAGCGTTGCGACGGTAAATGCGTCGCCCGCGCCGCGTTCGGCCAGATACCGCGCTACACAGCGGACACCGTTCCCGCACATTTCCGCTTCGCTGCCGTCGGCGTTGAAGATGCGCATGCGTGCCGCTGCTCCGGACGCATCGCAAACCACGAGCAAACCGTCCGCGCCGCCGAGTTCGCCGCCCGCAGCGCAGAGCGCGCGTGCCAAGTCGTCGTAGTGCTCGAACGTCGACGGGCGCTCGTCGACGAGCACGAACGTGTTTTGCGCGCCGTGAAGTTTTTGGACGTCGAGGCTGCCGGTGACGTTCATGCACCGATCTCCGGCAAAGCGAGCGCCGCTTGCGGCGAAATGGTCGATACCGCATGCTTGTAGATGAGGTGTGGCCGATGTTCGTATTCGAGCACGATCGTAAAGGCGTCGTAGCCCTTCACCGTCCCACGAAGTTGAAAGCCGTTCATCAAATAGACGGTCACGGCGATACCTTGACGTTTTACCTCGGCGAGATAGGCATCTTGCAGATTGGCGCGGTTGCCGGCGTTCACGTTACCGGATCCAGTGGGCATGCAACGCGGCTTCAGGCCGGCGGACGTTGCCCCCTGGGCGTTCCCCTCCCGTGGACAGCCAAGACGTGATTACAGGACCGCAAGGGCACGCGAGCCGGACCGGCAAACGCCGCGAGGTGCTCGTCGATCGTCTCGATTCGTGTGTCTAGCACCGAACTGTAAAACCGTATGATCGTTGCCACGGAGGCGCGGGCATTGACATCGCCTCGATCGGCAATCTATCTTCGGGTGCTCGGGGTCGATGAGTGGACGCTTTGGCGGGAGCTGAGATTGGAAGCGCTCGGAGAGGCGCCGTATGCTTTCAGTTCGACGCTTACCGATTGGCAGGGCGAAGGCGATACAGAGGTGCGCTGGCGCGCGCGCCTTGCGACGGTGCCGTTCAATGTCGTCGCTTACCTCGGCGGAAGGGCCGGTGGCATGGTGAGTTGCACCGCTCCGGATCGAGGCGGAACAATCGAACTCATTTCGATGTGGGTGGCGCCCTTCGCTCGAGGTCAAGGCGTCGGTGACGCGCTGGTCGCGGCGGCGCACGAGTGGGCTCGCGGACAACGAGCAGCGAAAATCGCCTTGGCCGTCGTCGAAAGGAACGAGCGCGCCGTGACCCTCTACCGCCGCCATCGATTTGTCGACACCGGCGCTATCGACTGCACCGGCTCGGGTATCGCTTCCGAACGCCGAATGGTGCACGACCTTACGGACGGAGCGCGGGCGCCTGACTGACGTCGGTAACAGAGTTTCGGTAACGAACGTCGCGGAACACTACGCCAACCTGCTTGCCGAGCATTACACGTGGATGTTCGGCTCATTCGAGGACAAGGTCGCGGAGCAACGTGTCCTCCTCGAATCGCTCGGTGTTACGAGCGCACGACGCGGGATGGCTACCGATCTTGGATGTGGATCGGGATTTCAATCGATGGCGCTCTCCGATCTCGGTTTTCGACCCCTAATTGCGATCGATACGAGCGCCGAGCTGCTCGCCGAACTGGCGATGCGCCGAGGTGGCCGGCTGATTGAAAACGGTGCATGCGGACCTCCGCGAGCTGTCGCACATCGTGTCGATACCGGGCGCCGCCGAGGTGATCGTCTGCATGGGCGATACGTTGAGGACGAGCAGTCCGCCGGCCGCGAGCGCCCGACGCGCGTCGCCAAAGAGACGAGTCGCGTCGGATTTGCTATCGACGTGCGTCTAACGCTAAATCGACCAACTTAGCATACGCCGCGGAGGCCGACGCAACGCGATGATGGGCGTTCGATTACAGACAACCACGTTGTTCCACTATTCTGTCTCGATGGTCTGATGCCGGGAGACCACCCTGCTGCGCGCCGTCGATCGCCATATCCACCTTCGAGCAATTCGAGAACAGCTGCGCCCGCTGCATAAATCGGTCGACCGTCAATTGGTCCGGAGATTCTACTGGCATCCTCTTGGTCGGGTATCTATAGGGCATCACAAGCGAACGGTGGCATGTCGAACGAGAGGCCCGACATTGCGCCGCAGACTGCGCCTGCACAATCGATGTTAAGCCCGTGCGAGCGATACGAGCGCAGTGAACGCTTCTCGTGCCAAGCACGTAAGAATCAGGCGTTAGCGCGACCCATGCTGCACGATCCCAAGCACGTTGCCTGCAGGATCACGGATCGTTGCGATCCAGCGCGGGATCGATTTTCGATCATCGTCCTTACCTTTGCGGCGCGGCCAGGGTACGCATAGTTGGCACACCAACGTCGGACCAACGTCGGGTTGGCGATCGTCGAACCGTCACAAGAAGCAGACCTCTTCGATTACTTAGGTAGACGGCGTTTGACGGTAAGTGCCGTTCATGGCGAACTCTCTTCCATCGGCATCGTTGCGCCAGACGTAAGTTTCGAGGCAGGGTTTCTCCGCTCGTACGCCGTGCTGAAAAGCGGCCACGCAGCCTAGGGCTACGTGATGGGGGCGACCGAATTGGTCGATATGAACGAGATATCGCCGGCGCAACGGGAACGTATTCTCGAGCTTTTGCGCGCGGGACGGTCGCTCCGCGCGATCGAGGCAGAAACCGGCCACCGCCGCGAAACGATCGGCCGTTACGGTCGCGAGGCCGGACTGCTCGCGCCCCTCAGGCGGCGCGCCGTCAGCGAACGATCGACACCCTCGTCGCGCCTTCGCGTCCGTCCGCGGGCGCGCGGTTCCTACGAATCTGCACATCGTGTCCGTCGCGGACGGTGCGAGCTCGCGTGAAAACTCTCATCCTCGGTGGAACGACATTTCTGGGACGGCACCTGGCGCGCGCCCTCGCCGAGCGCGGACACCAGACGTCTATCTTCACGCGCGGGAGGGCGCATGACGGGGAGGCGCTCGCGCTCGTGCGCTACATCGGCGATCGCGACGGCGATCTTGGCGCGCTCCCGCGCGAGGGCTGGGATGCCGTCATTGACACGAGCGGGTACGTGCCCGCGATTGTCGCGTCATCATGCGCGCACCTTGCGAGCGCGGGCCGTTACCTCTTCACGTCTTCTATTTCCGTCTACGACCTCAGCGTCGAAATCGTCGGCGACGGCCTCGCACCGTACGCTCCTCACGTTGCGGATCGGGCCGATGACGAATCTCAGAACTACGGACCCTCGAAAAGACGCTCGGAAGACGTCGTGCGCGCCGTCTTTTACAATCGGGCGCTTCTCGTGCGCCCGGGACTTCTTGTCGGGCCATACGATCCCACGAATCGCTTCACGTATTGGGTCGATCGCTTCGCCGAGGGCGGCGATGTTGCCGTCCCTGGACCGGCCGAGCGCTACGTTCAGTTCATCGACGTCCGCGATGTTGCGGACTTCATGATCCGGCTTCTCGAAGACGAACGTTCCGGAATCTACGACGTCAACGGAGCGCCAAAGACGACGACGATGGGAGAGCTCGCGAAGACGGCAGTCGAGACGCTTCGAGTCGATGCGAACATCGAGTGGATCGACGAGTACTTTCTCGAAAAACACGGCATCACCGGATGGGTCGACTTGCCTCTGTGGCTCGGCCCCTCACAGGGGATGCCCGGCATCATGAACACGAACATCGACCGCGCCCTAGCGGACGGTCTTTCGATCAGACCGCTCGCGGAGACAGTACGCGAAACGCGCGCCTGGTCGGCCACCCTTGCCGATCATGACGCTCTCGACTCACAAGCTGGAATCTCACGCGAACGCGAGCGCGAAATACTTGACGCGTGGAATGCTGTGCCGCACTAGCGACTCCCAACGTTTTGAGCGACTTGCGCACAACAATAGTCCCGCTTTCGTCCCGAAACGGCCGAAGGCCGCGCGTGGAGCGAGGGTAGAGCCGTCGCGCAAGCGTTGCTGGCGTAAATGCGCAATGGACGGAGGCCGCGTGCACGACCGGTTACCATCCAAGCCGCTCTCGCGCGACACGTTCGGCGTCGGCCGGCGCGATCCGGACGACGTCGCGTTCGCTGCGAAACCAGGTCCGTTGACGCTTCGCGTAGCGTCGCGTTGCGCGCCCGAGCGATGTACGCAACTCGCCCTCGGTCGCGAAACCCGCAAGGTACGCGAAAACCTGCGGATAGCCGACGGCACTCGCGGCGACGGCGTCGGCGCCGATGCGCTCCGCTTCGGCGACGATGCCGGCTGCGAGCATCGCATCGACGCGCGCGGCGATGCGCGCGTCAAGTTCCTCGGGAACGATGTCGAGTACGAGTTTCACGAACGGGATGTGCGCTGCACGGAGTGAGACTTGAGTGCCGGCCGCAGATGGCACGGCGGGTTCCGCGAGCGCGATTTCGAGCGCACGCACGATGCGGTAACCATCGCCGGGGGCGAGAGCGCGCGCGCGAATTGGGTCGCGAACGCTTAGCCACGCGTGTAAGACCTCCGTCGGATGCAGCCGTACCTCGCGCGCCAGGCGCGCGCGCGACGCCGCATCGAATGCGGGCGAAAGCTCTACGTCGCCGGCAAGTGCGCGAAGATAGAAGCCCGTGCCGCCGGCCACGATCGCGCGTCTGCCGCGCGCGTGAATCGCTGAGATCGCGGCGCTCGCGTCCGCAGCAAAACGCGCGGCGTTATAGCGTTCGTGCGGATCGAGAAAACCGATGAGGTGATGTGGCACCCGCGCGAGCTGGGCGGCGCTCGGTGCCGCCGTTCCGATCGGCATGCCGCGGTAGATCTGGCGCGAATCCGCGCCGACGATCTCCGCATCGAACCGCTCCGCCAGCGCGAGTGCGAGTTCCGATTTGCCCGAACACGTCGCCCCGGCAAGCAACAGCACGCCGGAGGTCACTGCGGCTCACCGACCGGACTTTGCGTCAGGCGGAACCGCCGCGGCCCGCACAACATGAACGCATTTTCGCGCGGCGGCATCGCAAGCGGCCCTCAGCTGCGCTTGAACATGCGCGCGATTGCGTCCGCTTCGATGCGTACGATCGTCGGCCGCCCGTGCGGACAATGCATCGGATTCTCACAGCGCACCAGACGCGCGAGCAACGCCGTCATCTCTGCCGCTTCGAGCGCTTCGCCCGCGCGCACCACGCTATGGCAAGCGAGGGACGCCCACACGCGTTCGCGGGCGTCCAGTCCGGGCACGTCGTCCGCGAGATCGGCGATGTAGGCCCGCACGTCGAACGCGCGCGCGCCGTAACCGGCCGGCGTCGAAACGATGCGGTATGCGCGTTCGCCGAAGGGCTCCGCGTCGAAACCCGCCTCAGCCAACGCCGCGCGCGAACGTTCGAAGCGCAACGCGTCTTCCGTTTCGAGTTCGATGACGTACGAAAAAAGCAACGGCTCGCTGGCCGCGCCGCCGACACGCGCGCGCGCCGCGATCGCTTCGTAGGCGACGCGTTCGTGCGCGGCGTGCTGATCGACGAGAACGAGCGCCCTGCCGTCCGTTGCAAGCACGAACGTGTCGTCGAGTTGCGCGAGAATGCGCAACTCCGCTCGCGCCCCCGTCACATCGGAACCAGCGAAAGTGGCGACGGAGTAACCGTTATTCACACGATTCCAGAGGGATGCCGTGGCGGCGGCATCGTCGTTCGCCGCTAGCTCGGCGGAGCCGGAGGCTGCGGCGGAGGTCGCACCGTCGCCCCGATACGCCGATACGCCGGGCGGCGTCAGTGAAAGCGCCTCGCGCATACGCGCGCTGGTGTGCCGCGTAAGCGTTGCCGCGATCGCACCGCGCACCGCATCGTGCACGATTTCAGGGCGGCGTAGGCGTACGTCGCTTTTCGTCGGGTGCACGTTCGGATCGACGTGTTCCCGCGGCACGTCGACGAAGAGCACCCCGAAAGCCTGCCGATTTGCGAGCGCAAAGGTCGCATACCCGGCGCTCCACGCACCGGCGAGTAAGGTAGAACGTAACAAGCGGCCGTTGATGAAGAGCAATTGCATGCGACGGTCGCCGCGGTCGACTCCGGGCGCGCTCACGTAGCCGCGCACGCCGATTGCGTCGCGCGCGCCTTCACGGGCTTCGAGTGCGAGGAGCGCGCCCGCCGGAACCGGCCCGAATACGTGCGCCAATCGCTGTTCGACACCCGTCGCCTGCGGAAACGCGAAGGTTGCGCGTCCGTCGTGCGAGAGCGAGAACGCAACTTCCGGATACGCGAGGGCGAGCGTCGCGAGAAAGCTTGAGATGCGCGCGAATTCGGCCGATGGCGCGCGCACGTATTCACGCCGCACCGGGACGTTTGCGAAGAGTTCTTTGACGACGACGCGCGTACCGGGAGGCGCCGCAACGGGCTCGGCAATGCTTACATCGGCGCCGTGCGCGTCGACTGCGTATCCGACGTCGCTGCCGGCCGTGCGCGAGATCATCCGTACCCGCGCGACCGCCGCGATACTCGCGAGCCCTTCGCCGCGGAAACCGAGCGTCGCGATGCGTTCGAGGTCTTCTGCACGTGCGAGTTTGCTCGTCGCATGGCGTGCGAAGGCCAGCGGCATATCAGCTGCAGCGACGCCCGCGCCGTCGTCGTATATCTCGAGCGATTCCAACCCGCCGCGCACGATCGCGACGACGATGCGCGTCGCGCCTGCATCGAGCGCGTTTTCGACGAGTTCCTTGACGACGCTGAGCGGACGCTCCACGACCTCGCCCGCGGCAATTTGGCCGACGGTCGTCGCGTCGAGAAGATGGATCACCTCGCCACGGGCGCGCCTGAGGTCAGAGGAGCGAGCGAAAAGTCATCGAGCGTACGAATCGGCATGAGGCCGTTGTTCGTCCGCGAGCGCCGCTCCCTCTGCGAGCGTCGCGCCCGGGATGCAAATCGTGAAGCGGCTGCCCGCGCCCGGTTCGCTGACGAGCGCTATCCCACCACCTGCGCGTTCGACCGCTCGCTGGGCAATCGCTAGACCCAGTCCGAAGCCTTCGGTATCCGCGCGCTCGCTGCCACGATAGAAACGATCGAAGACGTGCGCTCGATCTCCGGACCCGATTCCGGGCCCGCAATCGACCACGTCGACCACAACCGCGGCCCCGTCGCGGCGCACGCGAACGTCGACCGGCGAGTCGGGCGCGTACTTGAGTGCGTTTTCCACCAAATTCGAAATGGCGTCGTGCAGTTCGTTCTCGTAACCGCGCACGAGACACCCCGCTTCGCTCGCAAGGGAGATACGCGGCTCGACGGTGAGCGACTGGAGCGCCGTGACGACCGCGAGTGCGACCTCGCCGAGGTCGACCGTCTCGAGTTCGCGAGCCTGTGCGTTTTCGAGGCGCGCCAGCACGATGAGTTTGTCGATGAGCGTTTTCATGCGACGGCTCTCCGCGAGCATCGTGTCGAAAATCTTCGTGGAAACCCCGGTCTCCAACAGCGCCCGGCGACGCAAAACATCGATGAAGCCCATGATGACCGTGAGCGGCGTGCGCAACTCGTGTCCGGCATCCGCAATAAACTGACGCATGTGCGCTTCTGCAACCGCGCGTTCTTCGAACGCGTGACTCACCTGCGCGACCGCCGCGTTATAGGCCTTCACGAGTAGTCCGATCTCGCTGCGGTCGGTCGTCACGATGGCGCGCGGCGTGAAATCTCCCATGCCAAACCGGTTGAGCGAAGCCGTCGTTTCGACTAACGGCCGCAGCGCCTGTCCCGTGATGTAGCGTCCGAGAAACCATGCGGCGAACACGACGAAGAGGCCGATCGGCAACATCGCAAGCCAAAAGGCGTCGATCGTGCGCGCCAGCGGCGTCGGATCCGGAAAGATCGTGAGCCGTCCGCCTTCGAATTCGACCGTGCGCGGTGCGATCCGCAAGAGCACGTTGAGGCCGAGTGGATAATGCCGCATGCGATCGGCCTCCCGCACGATCGGAGGCGGCTGCGCGTCGCTACCCGGAAACGTCCGTGCGCGCGAATACGTAACGACCGTCGGCCGGCCCTCGGCATCGTCGGGCCCCGTCGTCGCGGCGAGAAAACGCTGGTGATCGCCGACAACTCCGAAGAGCACGACGTGCAAACCCGGGCGCGAAAGTCGCCGCACGATATCCCCCGCCGCGACGTCGAGGGTCCCCATGCGCAAGATTCCGAAGCGCACCTCCTCGGGGACTTCGCGCGCGAGCGCCGCGCTCTCGGCACGCGCGCTGATGCCGAAGACCGAGAGCGCAAAGGCAGTCACCGCCGTGACGACGATGACGACGAGCACGATAGCGGCGAAAACGTACGCAGCGGTCAAGCGCGTCGCGAGCTTCCGGAACATGCGCTACTCTTCGCGCAGCGAGTAACCGACTCCGCGGTGGGTGTGGATGAGGCGTTTCGGAAATCCTTGGTCGACTTTGGCGCGCAAGTACGAGATATACGTCTCGACGGCGCCCGGCCCGACGTAACGCTCCGTACCCCAAACTTGATCGAGTAGCTGGTCTCGACTGAAGACGCGATTCGGATTACGCAGAAGCGCGACGAGCAAATCGTATTCGCGGGCCGAGAGCGCGATGCGTTTGTTCCCGCGGGTGGCGACCCGCGTATCGAGATTGATTTCGAGATCCGCGAAACGCAGTGCGTGCGGCGAGGCGAGCTTGGGGCGGCGTAGTGCCGTTTCCAGACGTGCCGTGAGTTCGGCCATTTCAAAAGGCTTCGCGACGTAATCGTCGGCGCCGCTATGCAAGCCGGTCACCTTGTCGTTCGTCTCGGCCTTGGCGGAGAGCATGACGATCGGCGCTTCGGTCAGCTTGCGAAACATCGGCAGGAGCGCGAAGCCGTCGATTTTAGGAAGCATCACGTCCAGCACGATCGCATCCGGAGACCAATCCCGCGCGATCTGCAAACCGACTTGTCCGTCGGCGGCGGAGCGGACGTCGTAGCCTTCATCGCCGAGACCGATCTCGAGCAATTCACGAATGTGACGCTCGTCGTCCACCACGAGAATTCGGGCATGAGCTTGCATCATGGACCTCACGATAGTGGCGCAAGCTGAGAGTCTTCTGTGATATCGCAGGGCGCCTGGAATATTCGCGATACTCGCGGATTCCTCAGGATTGTCTCAGAAGTACGCGTGATACTGGAAGCATGTCCGTACTACAACCGGCCGCTCCTGCTGCAAGTACCTCCTCGACGGTCGTCGTCGATTTGATCGGCGACCTCGATGCGACGCTCGGGTCGACCTTTGCCGCGGCGCTAGCGCACCTCACCGAACGCGGCACAACCGACGTTTTTGTGACCACCAGGCACGTGGCCGTCAGTTCGCACGACGGTCTCGCGGCACTTGGGGCGGCGTGTGCGGATGCCCGCGAGCGCGGTTGCGCGATCGCCCTTGAGTCCGGCAATCGCCGCATGCGGGCCGCTCTTAGGGGGGCGCGCATCGTTTGCGATGCCGAGCGTGCAGTTGCCCCACCCGCAAGCGGCCGCCACCTGATGATCGCCCGGCACGCGCCGACGAAGCGCCTGGCGCAAACGGCCTAAAGCAGCGACGGCGGCCCGCACGCGCCTCGCCCCGCCGACGCAGACGGCACTCAGCCGCTCGTTCGCTCATCCGCCGCGTGCCACGCAAACGGCGCTCGGCCGCTCGGCCGCCCGTCCGGACATTCGACACGCGCCGAACTGCGGCTCTCTTGCCATCGACATTCCTCCATGTTACAGTACAAAACGTTATTATGCCGGTACAATATCGGATATCCGGTCGGACCACCGTAGCCATTGCCGAAAGCGTCGAACGCGCGATCGAGGGCGGCCGCTTTTCGAGCGACGAGCCCCTTCCGACGATCCGTGCTCTTGCCGAGGATCTCGCCGTGAGCCCGACGACGGTGAGCGCAGCCTTTGCGCTCCTTCGACGGCGCGGTCGGATCGTCGGTAAACGCCGCGGCGGCTCCGTCGTGGTCGCGCGGACCGCGCTGCAAAGCGGTGCCGATCACGCCGCCGTGCCGGCGGTCGGGCGAAATCTCGCGGTCGCCAATCCCGATCCGGAGTTCCTTCCCACGCTGCGCGCGGCGCTCATGAACACGCTCGTGGAGCGCCGGCTCTATACGGATATTCACGATAGCGAGGCACTCATCGCCACCGCCGCACGCGACTTCGAGGCCGAGAGCGTTTCGGCGGCGCATCAAGGTATCGCAAGCGGCGCGATGGATGCGATCGAACGCGCACTCGTTGCTACGCTGGCTCCCGGCGATACGCTCGCGCTCGAGGATCCGACATATCCACCGTATTCCGAACTCGCCCGGGCGCTGGAGCTTCGCGTCGTGCGCATGCGCGTCGACACGCGAGGCATCATTCCCGAGAGCCTGCGCGAAGCCGTTCGTGCCGGCGCGAAAGCGTTGATCGCGATTCCGCGCGCGCACAATCCGACGGGCGCGGCGTTCGATCGGGCGCGCGTGCGCGACCTGCAACGCGTGCTCGCCGGCGTCCCCGATCTCGTCGTTATCGAAGACGACTATCTAGCAGCCGTATGCGGCGTCCCGCTCGCCACGCTGACGCTCGGCCGCAATCGTTGGATGCACGTGCGCTCGTTTGCAAAGATCCTCGGTCCGGACCTGCGCGTCGCACCGTTCGCGGGCGACGTGTTGACCGTCGCGCGCATGCGAGATCGGCAACATCTCGGTTGTGGCTGGGTAAGTGTGATGTTACAAGAAACGGCGGCCGCTTTGTTGCGCGACGCCGATACGAAGCAGCGGATTCGTGCGGCGACGCGCGCCTATAGCAAACGGCGCGCGTCCTTTATCGACGCGCTCGAGCGCGTCGGCATCACGGGTTCGGGCGGATCGGGTTTTACCGTCTGGGTTCCCGTGCGCGACGAAGCGGCGGCCGTCGGTGCGGCGCAAGCCGCCGGTTTTGCGATCGACGGGGGCGGGCGCTACCGCGAAGCTTCGCCACCTGGCGTGCGCGTTACGACGACGACACTCGAGATACCCGAAGCCAAAGCGCTCGCCGCGGCGATCGCCGGCGCCGGCCAGCGCGGGCCGTAGGAGGAGGCATGCGTACGTATCGGTATCACGTCGTCGACGTGTTCACGGAGGTTCCCTTCGCGGGTAATATGCTCGCCGTTTTTCCCGATGGAGCGGGGCTCGACGACGCCGACATGCAGTCGATCGCACGCGAACTCAACCTCTCGGAAACGTCGTTCGTCTTTGCGCCGCACGATAGTTCGGCCGCCCTTGCGCGGCTGCGCATCTTCACGCCGCAAACGGAAGTTCCGTTTGCAGGGCATCCGACGATCGGGACCGCGTACGTGCTCGCGCTCCTGGGTCGCGTGCCGGCCGGAGCCGATACGTTCGTGCTCGACGAAGTGGTCGGTCCGATCCGCATCGTGCTCGAGCGTCGCGCCGATCCTTTTTTCGCGTGGCTGCGCACGCCGAGTATCGGCTTCGAAGCGATACTAGTGTAGGTCATCATAAATGGCATGACATTTCTTGA
>JRHI01001630.1_pt1 | contig 18003 bp, 15 predicted proteins | sample 215371 | NCBI WGS metagenome assembly JRHI01 (sample SAMN02929681, study PRJNA255918) | sediment metagenome | biome: cave system; feature: Ice Cave; material: Sediment; isolation source: sediment from deep within a dark volcanic ice cave with no known source of... ...
GGGTGTCTATTTTTCGCGTGGAGATGTTCTGCCGGTACTCGCTGTCCCTGCCGCTTTAGGCATCCTAGTGGGGGCACTCGTAGGGGCGCGTTTGCTAGTGAAAATGAGTAACAAGGCTTTGCGCATCATTTTCTTCCTGTCCTGATTGTGATTGCTCTCCAAATGGTTTTGCGTGGAGTCGGGATTGTGCTGTAAGTGTCGCGTTCTCTTTTTCAGAGAGCGAGAAGCAAGAGCGTCAGCTTATAACGGTCGGATTGACATTTCTTCAGGACCACGACATGATGAGATACATGCTAGGAACAGTTCTCGCATAGAGCCTATGCACCTGTAGACCGTATTCTTTCTGCTGTACTGCTATCAGACGTATCTACTTCCCGACAACAGAGCGCAATTGTTGCACGACCTGCTCCAATTGTGTCGCCGTCTCAGTGGCAGAGGTCGCGCCGGTCGTAAGTTGCTCAGTCACTTGTGTTGCCAGCTGAAGTGTCGTTGCTAGCTTCTGGCTGCTCGTACCTTGAGACTGGGTAGCGTTCTGGATGTACTGTGCAGTAGCAATGAGGCGTTCTACGCTCGGCACAGGTGTCGGCACATCGACCTGATGCCAGGGTTGCGTCAACTCCCTCCCCGTTTCGCACAAGTGATAGGCAGCACCTCGTATCGCCTCAGTATAGTATCGCACTGATTGCAGACCAACCTTTGAAGCGTCTACGATCCATATCTGCTCAGTTGCCGCATCGTGTTGCTTGGTCGCCGTGTACTGAGTGCTTGACTGTTGCGACGCAAGTCTGCAACAGCACGCAGGATCGGGTAAGTCATGCGATGTCCCACAATCAAACCGATCAAGGCCGCTGCCACGAACATGACGGATGCTATTAGACCGATAATCAACAGCTGTTGATTGGCAACGGCTGTGACCGTGCTCATTGGACTGAGGGCAAAATAAGCCCAGGACACAACCGAGGTTGCATGTTGTGCGACTTGAAACATCTCACTTTGCCCGGCTGGTTCCAGCTGAAATGTTGTTGATAGAGAGGTGTTGTGCAGCCTCCTTGCAAGGGCTAGATCTGCAAGAACAGGGACTGGCATGGTAAAGCCATAGCGTGCTTCCCTGCTGATACGCTCCCGTACGTCCGGTGGAAGTGGTGCAACCGAGGTGAAACGCTGAGAGGGCTCAGTATCAGCGATACGAATCCCATCCTCATCGAGTATGAAGGCATAGCTTCCCCTCCCATTCGCCCCGCGGTCATGGTTGACGATATCCCAGCTCGACGATGGTTCTCTGTCCGTCAATGAGCAAAAGCAGGCGGCGATGCGTGCGGGACAATCTTGCTCGATCAAGAAGAAGTAAGGCTTCCTCGACCTGCCCTATACGAGAGGGGACGAGGGAAGAGCCTCCTGACAGGCTTGTAGTTGCTTCGGCATGTTCGTTGTCAGAGGAAACGAAGAGAAATCGACACATGCTCCATGTATTCAGCCAAGTCAGTGCCTCCTGCCCCTTTCGTTGACCTGCAGATGCCTGGGTGATTTGTCCGTTAGCAAATGTGATGGATCCTTCTTCTCGTGTTGGTCCTTCACTGCGCTCAACGAACAATGTGCCTGTCTTCCGCCCAAGTTGGAGGGCCTGAAAGACTGTGGCAAGTTGATCTGTTGCCGTTCCACGTCGCTGTGACATGCACGCATTCTCCCACTTCTTGAAGAAAGGGTTCATTGAGATAGAGACAAGTGTGCGGCCGTTCCAAAAGAGAGGCAAACAATTCCGTGTCGGTGATAATGACCGAGTCATCTTCTTCAGTTTAGGGGAAAAGTATCCACTTGTCCAATTCATTTTTGTGATGAGCTACATAAATATCTCTTTATGACGCCAGGGATATCTGCGAGCATCAGTCATCCAATCCCACACTGTTGTGCCAAAACCGTAGGCAGGTGTTTGATGCTCTGTCATAAAAGCTGACCAGTTGTTCAAATAACTTCTTACAATGTGGACACCGATACTCGTACAAGCAAGGGCATATTATTGCTTCTATTACAGGTGTGAAAAGCGTATTTGTTTGGGCTTCCTGAGTATTTTTTAGACCCAAAGAGCGAGCTTGTGCGGAGAACCGATCCTTTATATAAACACGCTCCAATAGCGATGGAACGAGATTCCACAAGACAAAGAGGTCCTCATAATCTGTCAGAGTAGCCATCAAAGCGTACAGACAGTACGATTTCTCCAGAAGCTGGGAATAGAGCATGTTATCGATGTGGCAGGCGGAACGTCTGTCTGGCAGATGCATGGATTGCCAATAGATGGAACAACCATAGCGGGACTTGACTTTTTGTCTGCTTTACTTTATTCTAAATACAGGTACCCTACCAGGGTAGACTAGGAAAACGAGAACAGGATAGTAGATTGGGTTAGGATAGTCTGGAGACATGATGACCAGTATTTCTCAGCTTGACACGGCAACACGTAATGACATTATCCAGAGGCTCAAACGTATAGAGGGACAGGCACGCGGTATCCAGCGGATGATGGAGGAAGAGCGAGATTGCCAGGATATCTTGAATCAAATTGCAGCCATGCGGGCTGCAACACATGCATTAGGTATGCAATTGCTTCAAGAGTTCGTGTTGCATTGTATACAACATACAGACGATGCTCCTTCACGGGAAAAAGTGGTAGTCCAGATGATTGATGTCATCTCAAAGCTCACACGCTAGTGAATTGATCGATGCAGCATTTCGTTGCAAGTGGAAAGGAATCTCCCATGCCAGCAGAAAGACAGCAGTATCGTTTCCCACCCGAACTATACTATGAAAGTCAAACTCGGCTCTGGGTGGTTGTTGAAGGGGAAATCGCTACCATTGGTTTGAGTGCGCTTGCCTTGGAGACGTTTGGCGATATTGCCTATATTTCCACCATCAAGACAGGTAAACTCGTCGAACGCGGTCAGGTGATCGGATCGATTGAAGCAGCAAAAATGGTTGACGACTTGGTCGCCCCCATTAGTGGTAAATTTGTTGCTTTTAACGAAGATGTGCAGCGCAATCCTGGACTCATCAATGATGATCCTTATGGTAGTGGCTGGCTGGTCAAAGTCATGCCTTCAGCATGGCCTCAGGATTCGGCGGTTCTAATACATGGCCCGACGTTGGAGCCTTGGATCAAAGAACAGATTGGAAGGTTGGAGCAATGAACGGATGGCGCTTGATGAAAGATGATGGTGTAAGCGCGTCCTTCGGATTGGCTGTCGATGAACGCCTAGCACACCGCGTGGGGATAGGGACAAGTCCGCCGACTTTGCGGTTATATACCTACCGTTCTCACTGCGCACTGGTCGGCCGATTCCAGAATATCGACAACGAGATCAACCGGGCATACTGCGAAGCAAACGGCATCCTGCTGAACAGGCGACCCACTGGTGGGGGAGCCATCATCATGGGCCAAGATCAGCTTGGCATCGCACTCTGTATTCCAAGCAGGGAGAAAGATTCTTACCGCCACGCCCGCGAGTTGATGGCAGATTTTTCGGCGGGGATCATCAGGGGTTTAGAACCACTTGGTATTCAGGCAGCTTTTTGGGGCAAAAACGACATTGAAATCCACAACCGGAAAGTGGCAGGCCTGGGAGTGTACCGTGCTCCCGAAGGGGGATTGCTGTTTCATGCTTCAGTGCTGGTCGATCTTGATATTGCCTTTATGCTACATGTCCTCAAGACTCCGTTTGAAAAAATCACCGATAAAGCCATCGCTACCGTCGCAGATCGTGTCACGACGATCCGGCGCGAAACTGGATCAACTATCACTCTAGATGAAATTCGCGCATATATCGCTGACGGTTATCGCAGAGCATTTGGAGTTTCGCTGGTTGCGAGCGATTTTCTGTCGGATGAACTAGAGGCCATCAATGCGCTAGAAAAAAGCAAATACCTAACATCCGATTGGGTAAACCAGACAACGGCTATTCCCGATACTTTCGGCTCGGCGAAGGTTAAAACCCCTGCCGGGCTGCTCGACGTTCGCGCTACACTGGCAGGCAATACCATCAAAGCTATTTTCATCGGCGGCGACTTTTTTGCGGCGGAAGGGGCAGTTGCCGAACTTGAAGCGCGGCTACGCTGGCATCCTGCTAGCGCGGAACGAGTTCGAGAAACACTGGCGGCAGGTTATGCGGCATATGCCGACCAGTTGAACAATCTTCCCTTGGAAGCATTACAAGAGACCATCCGACAGGCAGTTCGCGATGCTCAAAAAGCCGAATCCGCTGCCCGTGCAGACCCTTATGGCTGTTTTGTCAATCCTCAGGAAAAGGAAAAGTCATGAGTGAAACTGTCTTTGTTACGTTAGATTCGATGCGCACCATCCCTTTACCACACAATCTGGAGCAAGCTTACACTTCGGATATACAACAGGAGATGGACATAGCATTCGCACTACGCCGCACACATTTTCCGGACGAAATTACATTTCACGCCCCTGGGTTGCGACGCTACAAAACAGCCGAATATACCAACCACAACCACCGCAGTTTTGTATCGATCAGCCTGACAGGGGCAGAATGCGCCTTGGCTTGCGACCATTGCAATATGAGCATACTCAAGAGCATGGCTCCTCTTCCCAAATTCGGCGGGTCCCTTTTCGAGATGTGTAGCGAACTTGCGAAGCAGGGTGCCGGCGGGGTGTTGATCTCTGGCGGCAGTAATAAAAAGGGGCGTGTGCCACTCCTCAAGCATATCCCCGATTTGATTCGTGCCCGGCGCGAACTCGATTTGACGATCCGTGTCCATCCTGGCATCCCCGATGAGGAAACTGTCGCAGGGCTAGCGCAAGTCGGTATTGATGGCGCAATGATGGATATTATTGGAGATAACGACACTATCCGCGACGTATACCATCTCGCTGACACTACCACAGAACATTACGAGCAAGCACTCGCTCTCCTTGATCGTTACAATGTACCCTCTATCCCCCATATCATTCTGGGGCTACACTACGGGCAGATGCGCGGTGAACAAAAAGCACTGGAAATCATCGCTCGCCATCACCACAAAGCGGTTGTGCTGGTGATTTTGATGCCCCTTACCGACGCGCCGATGGCTCATGTCACACCACCACCCGTTGAAGAAATTATGAAATTTTTTGTTCACACCCGCATGACGTTGCCGCAGTCCTTAGTAATGCTAGGTTGTGCCCGCCCTGTCGGACCAACCAAATTACAGACTGACCGTGCGGCGGTTGATGCTGGCTTCAACGGCATTGCCTATCCAGCCGAAGGGATCATTACCTACGCTCAGCAGCACGGTCTGCGACCAAAACTGATTAATGCTTGCTGTGGCGTGCAATGGTAGTCCATAGAAATTTGCAAGGAGGACCTCAATGGCAAAAGTAACCGTTCCTGTCACTGAACAAGCAGAGCAGTTCCAAATTTCCCCGGACTACGTTCGTATTTCGATGGCTGCCGCTATCCAACTCGGCTTGAAGCTGGGGCGGATGTTTCGGGGTACCACCTGCGACTGCATCAATTTATTGCAAAATTATCCAGAGGGCTGTTACGCGAACTGTTCGTACTGCGGACTGGCACGCGAGCGCCCCGGTAACCCGGAAGATAACACCTTTATCCGGGTGGCATGGCCTCTGTACCCTACCGACTTGGTCGCTGAGAAAATCGCCGAACACGCAGACGAGGTCGGGCGTGTCTGCATTGCCCAGGTACAGGATCACCGCGCCTATAAGGACCTAGTAGATATGACTCTCCGCGTGCGGCGCTTGAGTGATGTCCCGATCTCTGCGCTAGTTTCCGCTACAACTCTCAATATCGAGCGTCTGCACCACATCCAAGATGCAGGGGCTGACATTATCGGCGTGGGATTGGACGGTGCTAGCAAAGAAGTCTTTGACAAAACACGCGGTAAAAAGGCACGCGGCCCACATGACTGGGATTACCACTGGTTCATCGTTCGGGAAGCCCGCCGCATCTATGGCCCAATGAAGGTTAATTGCCATGCTGTCGTTGGCCTTGGCGAGACGGACGAGAATTTGATCGACCTGTTTTATTTGGGGAAAGCTGAACAGATCGCCATTTACCTGTTCAGCTTCAACCCCGAACCCGGCACAGTGATGCAGGATGTTCCGCGTGCTCCCCTCCATCGCTGGCGGCGGATTCAACTGACGAAGTACCTAATCGAGAACGAAAATCTTGATCGTCACTTGATCGAGTTCGACGAGGCCGGGAATCTGGCTCGCATCAACGCCCCGGACATGATGGTGGAGGTCGCGATCAATAGTGGTATGCCTTTCATGACCAATGGCTGCCCTGATAAGCAGGGTAAGATGGCCTGCAATCGTCCCTATGGTTCGTACCGCCCCGGCGAGGAATTCCGCGATTATCCTTTCCTTCCGATGGCGCATGACCTGCTTCAAATCCGGCAGCAAATGCGCTTGGAAGATATCTGGAATTCTCAAGCAGGAACGGCATAATTGCCCTCCGCGAAATTGTCATTCATAACAGAAGGGAAGCTCTGGTGAATGAACCTGTCCGACTATTGGCACTGGGTGCCGTTCCCTGGATTCGCACCCAGGCACTGTATCATGCCCTGGCAGAGTTGATGACAGAAGATACTCCCGACACCCTCATCCTGACACGCACCCAGGAACCCTATGTATGTGTCGGCTATCATCAGATCCTAAGCACTGTACTCGACCAGTCTGCCTGCTGTGCCGCAGGTTTGCCTATCGTCCGGCGGCAGGTAGGCGGCGGCGCAACCTATCTCGACAAAAATCAGCAGTTTTACCAGTGTATCTTTCATCACAAGCGTCTGCCTCTCCGGGTTGATGCGGTGTATACCCTGTTGCTTGGTGGACCAGTCACCGCTCTGCGAAAGCTAGGCTTGAATGCCAATTTACGCCAGGGGAATGAAATCGAAGTCGATGGGCAGAGGATCGCTGGGGTGGGAGGCGGGCGCATCGGCGAGGCAGTCGTTGTGGTTGGCAATATCCTGCTCGATTTTGATTACGCAATGATGGCGCATGTCTGGCGTGTTCCGTCGGAAGACTTCCGCCACCTCGCCTACGAGGCCATGCAGCAGTGTATCACAACATTACAGAGTAAGCTCGCGCAGCTTATATCCGCCGATGAAGTCCAGGAGCGCCTTGCCGAAGCATATCCCCTTGCGTTCAATCGGCCAGTCGTGCCGGGCGTACTGACGGAGGCGGAACAGGCCAAAGTCGCCACAATGGAAGAACAGCTGATCTCCACAGAATGGCTTCAACTTCATTCACAGGATGAAGACGAACCGATGCGGAAATTGAAAATTTCGCTCGATGCATTTGTCCATGCCGAAGAAGCCCAAATGAACGGAACGATCATCGGTGGCACGTTTTTCACCCGGAATGAGGTGATTGAGCACGCTCTCTTAACATGTGATCTACCAGAGAAAAAAAGACGCTTTTTAGAAAATAGGCTGCTCGGTGCCCCCTTGAAACATTGGCGCGAAGTCGTTGAACCGCTAGTCACCATGTCCTCCTGAGTAGGCACTTATGGGATATAACAGCACATCTCTTGAAAGGGGAGTACCACTCTTTTCGTGTTGTTGATGGAGAGGTTAAAAGACATGACGAAAATAATTACTACTGATATGATTATCCATGAAGTGGTCACCAAGCATCCTGAGACGGTGAAGGTCTTTCACGGGCATGGTTTGCCCTGTACGGCATGTGCCGTTGGTTCACGTGAAAGTGTAGCTGGCGGAGCGCGGACCCATCACTTTTCGCTAGAGAAGCTTGATCTATTAGTGAAAGACTTGAACGCTGCTGTCAATGGTCAGCCAGTTTCGGTTGCTCCAAAGAAGGCTCCTGTTGGGCGCGGCGTACCCCTACAAATGGCTCCCGCAGGCGCGGATCGCAAGATTAAGCAGGTGATCGCCATTATGAGCGGCAAAGGGGGAGTTGGCAAATCACTCGTCACAGGCTTGTTAGCTGTCTCATTGCGGCGTCAGGGGCTGCAGGTTGGCGTCCTTGATGGTGATATCACCGGTCCAAGCATCGCCAGGATGTTTGGCACTACAGGGCAACCGAAACAATCTACTAATGGAGGCATCGAACCCTTGGTGAGCAAGGGGGGCATCAAAGTTATATCGATGAATATGTTCCTGGAGAACGAGAGCGACCCAGTAGTGTGGCGTGGACCTATGGTCTCTAGTGCTATTAAGCAATTCTACAGTGATGTTGACTGGGATCAGCTTGACTACTTGCTGGTAGATTTACCTCCTGGTACATCGGATGCCCCTATGACGGTGATGCAATCATTACCAGTTGATGGTATTATCATCGTCTCCTCTCCACAGATGCTCGCGACAATGGTCGTAAAGAAGTGTATCAATATGGTACATCAACTCAAAGGTATTATTGTTGGGGTTGTAGAGAATATGGCGTACTTTGAGACTCCTCATGGCGAGCGTTATGAAATCTTCGGCCCGAGTAATGGCCTTGAGTTAATCAATATGACGAGTGCTCCGTTACTAGCTCAGTTGCCGATTGATCCCAATTTGGCAGCATTGTGCGATGCAGGTAGCATCGAAGAGTATCATACCGAAACTTATAACACACTTTCGGCAAACTTTCTCAATACGCTCAAGATTAAGCGCTAGTACTAACCCTGAACAGCACAACACAGGCTCAATAGGATAATCATCTTTTAAATTTTTCATTGAGGTGGTACATTATCGGTAGAAGCCCACTAACTGGTGAAAAAGTAAGGGAGCTTGAAAAAAGTGACGTACATCGGTATGATGTGAATATGCAAATACACACTTCAGAACCGATGAACGCGTCAGAGCAATTTTGCCCCAATCAGGCATGTTGTGCAAGGGGCAAACTGGACAAGGCAACATTCGGATTCATGAGCGCAAACGTCAACGGTATCGTTGTCGAACGTATGGTCGGCCCTTTAATGCACGGCGGAGAACTCTGTGGGAAGGGCTTCGCAAGCCGACCGAACTAGTTGTCATTGTCGTCGCATGAGTGGCGTATGGATGAGACGAACGAACGGTAGCTTCGTGGCGGGACCGTGCGGGAATGCACTGCCAACAGCTCCATCATGCCTTCATCGAACAAGGAAAGTTGGATCTAGTGCATGTGCAAGCTGATGCGATTCGCGTGAGAGGACGCTCACTGATTGCCTGGATGGATTGAGCGATGATGGTGTCCACGAGGTTGTGGCTGGGGGGAGTCGTGAGCCGAACACGAGATACAGCTCTGACTGATCGACTGCTCAACTAGGTTCGTGCTTGTTCTCAGGCAGCCTATGCCTTCTTGGGTCGAACCAAAGCGCAGAGGAGTGCTCGTGTCAAATCTCATGTGTATTGGTATAATCGAAGGAAGTTAGGAGAGACTATGTGATGAAGTGACTTCCCAAGTCACTTCATCACGCTGTCCCGAAGAGGGTATGACCCTTGCTGAATCTAGTGCAGAAGGGTCGAGGCCAGAATAAGTATTACAACCGATTGGGTGACCCAGGTGATGAGCGCAAGAAGCATCGCTTTGAAGCCTGCAACTCTAATCGTGGGGCGTGTCACACGGGCGCAGATGCCGATAATCGCCAGTGTTAAGAAGAAAGCCGAAACGGTGGTAGGGAAGATTGCCACAGGCCATGTTGCCAAAGGTCCAGCAATGGTAGCCGGAATCTGGAACAGAGTGTTAAGCAGCACAACGACGAAGAAAGCGAGAACGAATAGGGGGAATGTCTTTAGCGCGCTGATAGCGATGCCGTGGCCACTCCTACGCGCCTCATGGACACCTTCTCTCAGTCCAAAGACCACGCTCATGAAAATAGCGATCACGACGATAAATGCAACGCGGATCAATTTCACGAAGAGAGCGGCTTTGAGTCCAGCAGCACCACCGCCTTGTGTGGCTGCTGCTACGATCTGCGGCAGATCGTGAAGAGAGGCACCTGTCCATGCGCCATACACAGTAGGGCTGAGGTGGAGCAAACCGCCAATCAGTGGATACAGGAGCAACCCTAATGTTCCCCAGAACAGAATAGTACTGAGGGCAACCCCTGTTTCTTCTTCTGTAGCACGCATTGTCGGTGAGATAGCCATAGCGGCCGCCACTCCACAAATAGCTGTACCAGTGCCAATGAGAGCAGCTATATGGGAGTTGATGCCTAATAGTTTGCCAACGAGCATGGATACACCGATGCCAATAACAACGGTAGTAACAATGATGGTAAGGTCCTGTATCCCGGAGTGGAGTAAAGATGTGTAGGAAAACTTCAAGCCATAGATGATGATTCCGGCTCGCAGGAACCAACGTGTGCTAAAGGCCAGGCCCGGCTGCAGCCGTTGGGGAAGCGGGAACACATTGGCAAGCAGGATAGCGAGGACAGCCGCAATAAAGATGTCGACAAAAAAGGTCTTGTGCAGGTTAATTTCAATCATCCACAGGACTTCGGCGATGATTGCAATCGGCAAGACCACCAGCAGGAAGCCTGGTAATGCTTCTTTGATCTCCATGTAACCGGGATAAAAAGGTGTGCCGCGCCACCCTACGGTCTTCTCTGGTTTACTAGCGGTAGTTGTCATAATAGTACCTCCTGAGATTATCTAAGACGCAACAATGACAATGAGCCACATTGCTCAATCTTAGTATGTAGACAAGACATCAGTTTGTCTGCCCTACTGAAGACAGATAAATATTGTGCTTACAAGGGAAGGTACAAGGCCAAAGCGGCCACGAATTGTGCAAAACCCTCCTTTCATGAAGAGCAAAAGCTCCTAATGGTTTCATGTTCTCGAACGAGAAAAACTATAGTATGATGCGTGTAATAGACAGGAAGAGTAACCTGTTCTGATTATAAGATAAAAACCTCTGTTTGTCTAATTTCTTTTGCTAATATGATGCATAAATATTTGTTTATAGCGATATGAAAACTATACTCGTTTGCACACACAATATGCTAAATGCTGAAAAGAGACGAAGACCTTGCGTTAAGAACATATATGTTTGCTCTGTCTTCTCAAGGACTTGGGTCCAATAGCAAGCAAGATTCTGTGTTATCCGTTATAATAGGGGAGGCAGAAATACCAAAGGCGGTGTGTCGTCTCATCCCTGTGTCCATAGTACACTCATACCCGAAAGAAAGACGTATGAATCTGCACCAGCTACGTATCTTTTGTAGCGTCGTTGAACAGAATAGTTATACGAAGGCTGCCGATGCCTTGTTTATGACCCAACCTGCTGTGAGTCTTCAGATACAAGCATTAGAGCGCAGTCTTCAGGTCAAATTGCTGGAACGCGTCAATCAGCAATTCATCTTGACGGAGGCAGGACAGGCCCTCTACCAGTGTGCGCTGCCCATGCTCAACGCCGAGGAGGAAGCCGAGCGCGTGCTGGCAGAGATTCGGGGCGCTACACGAGGACGCCTAGTGATCGCTGCCAATACGACAGGGGGTATGTATGTCGTCCCGCCGCTTTTGGCCGAATACAAAGAACAGCACCCTGAGAGCGAGCTACTCTTGCGGATCGACGCGACCGACCGCTTAATTGAGCGAGCACGCCAGGGCATCATCGACCTGGGATTTGCCTGTGGTGCCATTGCTCAACCTGAGTTAACCGTCGAAACCATCGGAGTTGATAGACTAACCCTCATTCTTTCCTCACGCCATCCTCTGGCCTCACAACCATCTCTGCCGCTTGAACAGGTCGTGGCCTTGCCCTTCATCGTCCCTGAAACTATTTCGCGCACCCGTCAATTTATTGAGCAGACCATGCGCGAACGCGGCTATACGCTCAAAATCATCATGTACTTGCAGGGGACTGAGCCTGTCAAGAAAGCCGTGGAGTCCAATCTCGGTGTCGGTATTGTCTCAAGTGCGGCGGTGGTCCATGAGGTGAATGCAGGCGTGCTCTGCGCCATGCCTATCAGTGATTTGCAACTGAAACGACCGCTCGTGATGTTTTATCGCTACGGAAAATATTTTGGGCCTATGGCACGAGATTTTATGGATTATGTGCGTGCCTATCCCTTTCCTCATAAAGGATCGCTTATGTAGTCCATCAAGAATATAAATTAGACAAATGTCTATTTCTGATGTACACTTGATGGAAAGATCATCATTTCCCCATATTCTAAGTGAGGTGTTATCTGGATATACTCACTCAAGTTCAGTGAAGGGAAGCTTATGACGAAATATGCCTTTGTCATTGATCAGCGCAAGTGTATCGGCTGCCACGCCTGCACAGTCGCGTGTAAGGCCGAGCACGACGTGCCCATCGGGGTGTATCGCACGTGGGTCAAGTACATTGAGCGCGGCGAGTTCCCCAACTCGCGCCGCTATTTTCTGGTGAACCGCTGCAACCATTGTGATGACGCGCCCTGTGTCGCCATCTGCCCCACAAAAGCGTTGTATAAGCGCAAAGATGGCATTGTGGATTTTGACTCCAATCGCTGTATTGGGTGTAAGTCGTGCATGCAGGCGTGCCCCTACGACGCGCTCTATATCGACCCCTACAGCCATACTGCCGCTAAGTGTAATTATTGTGCCCATCGTACAGAACTGGGTATGGAACCTGCCTGTGTCGTGGTCTGTCCTGTGCATGCCATTATCGCAGGCGATATGCATAATCCTAGCACTGAGATTGCCCAAATCATCGCACGCGAGCCGGTACGTGTCCGTAAACCTGAGCAGGGAACGAAACCGAATGTGTATTATCTTGGGGCCGATGAAGCGGCGATCAATCCTGAGGCTGCCGTGCAGGAGCTGCCACACATGACAATGTGGAGTACGATGCTGAGGCCCAAGCACGAGGATGAGGGACTATTTGATGCTGGTACATCGTTACGGGTAGGAATGGAGCAACACCATGCTCCCAAGGCATTGCCGACTTCGGCGACAAGCCAGAACGGACACAAGCCGCCAACTATCAACCCCCTCAAACCGTATGCGCCTGCGAGTGCCAACCCGACACAGGCGCATATTGTCTACGATACGCCCAAGAATACAGCTCCGTGGGGCTGGATGGTCTCGACGTATCTGGGCACAAAGTCGCTTGGCGCAGGCGTCATGATGGTGGCCGCGCTGGCACTTGCGCTCTCTGGCCTACAGGCAACCATCAATGGCCCAATGAATGCTCTGCTCGGCATTACTGCTCCGATTATCGGTGGCCTGTTCATCGCTCTCACGCTGGTGTTGCTCGTCGCCGATCTCAAACGTCCCGAACGCGCATTGTTCTTGATTACCAAAGCCAATCCGACCTCCTGGCTTGTGTGGGGTGGTGGTATCCTGGCTATCTTTGGCGTGCTTGAGGCACTTTGGTTCGGTGCCGCGCTCTTTGGCTTTGTGGTGGCCTTACACGTCTTGCTGCTTCCCGCCGCGCTCTTTGGTGCCGCCGCCGCTGGCTATACCGCCTTTCTCTTTGGGCAAGCCGAGGGGCGTGATTTCTGGCAGAGTCCCTTGTTGTTGCCCATCCTACTTGTGCAGGCGGTGCTTGCTGGTGCCGCGGCACTGGGCATCTTCTCCTGGGTCCTGGGGGCAGGCAGCACATTGACGAACCTCTTTACCGTTGTCTTGCTTGGCGCGATAATCGCGCATGTCCTGCTCATCTGTGTCGAGGTGTTTGGAGCGCACAGCAATAGCCATGTCTCAGCCGCCGCGCATGTGATCACTGATGGCTCGCTGCGTTCCATTTTTCGCGGTCTCTTTCTGGCCGTCGGTTCGCTCTTGCCTCTTGTGTTGCTGCTCCTTGCGCTGCTCATGCCTACCGCCCAATCGGTCTTGCTGAGCCTGGCAGGTATAGCGGCACTGGTAGGGTTGTTTGCGTATGAGCACTGCTTTGTAGTGGCCGGGCAGGCAGTAGCACTAAGTTAGCACGAAGTGAAGAGAACAGAAGGAGAGAACTATGACCGAGATTCCTTTGCAGGACCATATTGCACCCAATGGTGAGCCGATGACGGTGCGTGACTTGGCTTCCTGTCCTCCGCCCGAACGCTGGCAGGACTGGATGGAATATGATGCCAAAGCGTGGCCACGCAAGGTGGAGCGGCACTACGAACTCATTCCCACCATTTGCTTCAACTGCGAGGCGGCCTGTGGCTTGCTCGCCTACATCGATAAAGAGACGGGACGCATCAAGAAGTTTGAGGGCAACCCTTATCATCCTGGCAGTCGCGGGCGCAACTGCGCGAAAGGGCCAGCCACGATTAACCAAATCAACGACCATGAGCGCATCCTCTATCCTATGAAACGAGCGGGTAAACGTGGCGAGGGCAAGTGGGAGCGTACCACCTGGGACGAGGCATTAGAGAGCATTGCCGCAAAAATTCGCGCGGCTATTGTCGAGAATCGCCGCGACGAGGTGATGTATCATGTTGGGCGACCCGGGCATGATGGCTATATGGAGCGCGTGCTAGGAGCCTGGGGCGTCGATGCACATAACAGTCATACCAACGTGTGTTCCTCATCAGGGCGTTTCGGCTACCACATCTGGTGTGGCTTGGACCGTCCCTCGCCCGACCATGCCAATGCACGCTTTATCCTGCTCATCAGTGCACACCTGGAAACAGGCCACTATTTCAATCCCCAGGCACAACGCATCATTGAAGGCAAGATGAAAGGTGCGAAACTGGCGGTAATGGATCCGCGTCTCTCCAATACGGCCAGCACGGCGGATTACTGGCTCGCCACGTGGCCCGGCTCTGAAGCGGCGGTGTTACTAGCAATGGCTCGTATCATCCTGGTTGAGAAGCTCTATAACCGGGAATATATGCGCCGCTGGGTCAACTGGCAGGAGTATCTGGCAGCAGAGCACCCCAACGAAGCGCAGACCTTTGAGCGCTTCATCGAACTGCTGATTGATCTCTATGCCGAGTATACACCGGAGTTTGCGGCCGGGGAAAGTGGCGTTGCGGCCGAGATGATTGTGGATATGGCGCGACAGATTGGGCATGCAGGCACTGCTTTTGCCGCCCATACGTGGCGAGCGGCGAGCGCGGGCAACCTGGGCGGCTGGCAGGTACCACGCGCGCTCTGGTTTCTCTCGGTGCTCACGGGCAGCATCGGCACACCGGGCGGGACGGCTCCCTATGCCTGGAATAAGTTCGTACCCACGCCGTTTCTCAAGCCAGGCCCTACGGATGTCTGGAATGAACTGCTTTTCCCGCCGGAGTATCCGCTGGCAAACTATGAACTAAGCATACTGCTGCCCTACTTCCTCAAAGAGGGACGCGGCAAAGTCTCGGCCTACTTTACCCGTGTCTATAACCCCGTCTGGACCAATCCCGATGGCACGGCCTGGATTGAGGCGCTGACCAACGAGCAGCAAATTGAACTGCACGCAGCTCTGACGCCGACCTGGAACGAAACGGCGTGGTATGCAGACTACGTGTTGCCGATGGGTCTGGCCAGCGAGCGCCACGACCTGATGAGCCAGGAGACGCACGCGGCCCGTTGGATTGGCTTCCGTCAGCCAGTGCTGCGCGTCTATGAAGAGCGGCATGGCAAGCCAGTAGAATTTACCTATCAGGCCAATCCGGGCGAGGTGTGGGAAGAGGATGAATTCTGGATTGAGCTGTCATGGCGCATCGACCCGGACGGCAGCCTGGGCATTCGCAGATACTTCGAGTCGCCCTATCGTCCTGGCGCAAAGCTGACCATTGAGGAGTATTATCGCTGGATGTTTGAGAACAGCGTGCCGGGCCTGCCGGAGGCGGCAGCGCAAGAAGGGCTATCGCCGCTCGCCTATATGCAGAAGTATGGAGCCTTCACCATTCCAGAGGAGAAGGCTCCAGTTTTCCAGATCAATGAGCAAGCCGTGAAGCCAGACCTCTTGCAGGGAGCCTCGGTAGATGCTCAGACGGGGGTGCTTACCTCTGGGGGCGTCAAAGTGGGCGTCATGATTGACGGCAAGGCGTGTGAGGGCTTCCCGACGCCATCGCGCAAGTTGGAGTTTTACTCAGCTACCATGAAAGAGTGGGGCTGGCCCGAAGGTGCCGTCCCGGGCTATACACATAGTCATGTACACCCTTCTCAGATTGACCCTGCCAGAGGCGAATACCTACTCATTCCTACCTTCCGTTTGCCGACACTCATTCACACACGCTCACACAACGCGAAATGGCTCAACGAAATCTCGAACGCCAATCCTGTGTGGATACATCCTCGTGATGCACAGCGCATCGGTGTGCAGACGGGTGATCTCGTGCGCGTGACCACCGATATTGGCTACTATGTCAATCGTGCTTGGGTGACAGAGGGCATTCGTCCAGGAGTGGTCGCCTGTTCGCACCACATGGGCCGCTGGCGTTTAGCAACGGGGACGGGGGCAGACCGTTGGGCCTCGGCGAAGGTCGAGTTGGGGAAAGGACAAGATGGTATCTGGCACATGCGCCAAGTCGAAGGAGTACGTCCCTATGAGAGTAAGGACCCTGACTCTTCTCGTATCTTCTGGCGTGAAGCCGGCGTGCATCAGAATCTGACCTTTCCAGTCCACCCTGATCCTGTGAGTGGAATGCATTGCTGGCATCAGAAAGTCACCGTGACGCCAGCACAACGAGGTGATCGCTATGGTGACATCTCTGTTGACCCTCACAAGGCACAAGAAGTCTACCAGCAGTGGCTCGCCATGACACGCCCCCAAACGCAGCGTAGTGATGGGTTACGTCGTCCCCTCTGGATGTTGCGCCCATATAAGCCCGCGGCAAGCGCATACCAGCGGGCACAGTCGATACGAGAAAAATAGCAACGTCTTCGTCTTCGAGAGAGTGGCGAGCACGCACAAGTTTGCAAAAATACAGACTGTGGCGTGCTCGCCATTCTCTGTTAAACATGATAAGCTTATCAACACCCAATATAACCTGTCCTCTCTGCTACAGCAGTAAAGCAAGTTGCATCACTCTACGAAGATGCACGCTATCAGCACAATCCACGCTTTACCCCACCTGTGAGACAGGCAGAAAAACATTTTCTGACTGTTCCTATCACGTTCGGCATCATCGTAGAAACAATCACGTTGGTTGCGATCATGGTAGTGTGTGCTAACAACACCTTTAGCTTTGGGCAATACCTGCTCTCGGTTGTTGGCATCTGCATTCCTCTGGCCTGGTCAACATTTGCCTTTTTGCGGATGGTTCGCACAGAGGGCCACTCTCAAGCGCAACAGGAATGGGACGAAGCAATGGCAACCTGGAGTCATTTATACTACTGCCCCGTCGATGACTTGGTCTTCGACCCTGCGCAGTCAGTAGCCACTACGGAGACGGAACAGGGACCGTCTCTCGCCCTACTGGCAAAGAAGCCAACAGACATGCAGAAATGTCGCTGTTGGTGCTCATGCAGCGTAAGTATCCTATATAATCTTGCCATTCCTTTCGTCTGACCACCGATCATTCAATGGTTATGGCACTGGTGCAGGCGGGAGTTATCATTCCACAGATACAGGCCTCGCCCACGCGTCATATGACCATCCCTGATCTTGTGGAGTCAACGGATTTGGAATATACTCCGTAAGGGAGGGAAAAATAGATGCCAAAGGAAGTCAGAACTTACACACAAGAGCTTAATTTGGAGGCACCACGCTTGGTCGAAACGAGCGGGAAGAGCATGAGACCAGGGAATTGCGGATAGCACGCTCCATCACTGGTGTAAACAAATGCTAGTCTACTTTAGGATTTGTGATCCCAGTTGTCTATGAACAACTGATGAGATAGTTTCCGAAAGGGGTACTTCGCGAAAACGGTGCAAGCTCAAGTACCCCTCCCCCGTAATGTACCCTTGACTTTTTGCTGTATATATACTATTATTGTTTCATACATTCGAAACAATGCAACTTCTTCGGATGTGCATTGATGACTCACTCTTCTGTTCGCGAAAACTCTGCGAACAATGAGCCAAATTATCGATTCCATAGCATGGAGGTGCTTATGCTACCGGTAGACAAAGTTGATCGTACATTGGATTGCCAGAAACTCCTCTGTCCTATACCTATCATTAAGATCAGCAAAGCAGTGAAGGAACTGCAAACAG
>JRHI01001631.1_pt1 | contig 17997 bp, 16 predicted proteins | sample 215371 | NCBI WGS metagenome assembly JRHI01 (sample SAMN02929681, study PRJNA255918) | sediment metagenome | biome: cave system; feature: Ice Cave; material: Sediment; isolation source: sediment from deep within a dark volcanic ice cave with no known source of... ...
TAACGGCCCTGAGCCTGGTATACCGCCGCCATGTTATACGGCACTTCGAGGGAGTCCGGGACCATGGTGTCAGCTTTTTTCAGGCTCTCGAGCGCCTGATCGTACTTTCCCTGACGGCGATAAATTTCCCCCATTCGCAGATAAGTCTGGGCATCTTCCGGATTCGCATCGGCGATTACTTTGTATTGATCGAGTGCGGCATCCGTCTGGCCGTCGTTCATCAGGTTTTCAGCCAGGCCGCGGATGGCATCCAGGTTATCGCGATCCAGTTGAATCGCCTTTTTAAAGGCGTCAATCGCTTTCTTGTATTCCTTGCGCTGTTCGTAGGTCGACCCCAGTGCGGCATAGAGTTTCGCGGAACGGCCTGCGTCCGGGATGGAACTGAGAACCTGCAGCGCGTGGGAAGTGTCGCCCTCGTCGGTATAAAGGATCGCGAGAGTGGTGACTGCCTCTTCCGAACTTGGGTCTAGCTTCACTGCCGTTTTCAATTCACTCTCGGACTTTTGCAGATCATTATTCAGGCGGTACAGACGGCCGAGCAGAAGGTGGTTGTCGACGCTGTTGGGTTCAATCTTTACAATCTGCTCATATTGCTCGATGGCTAGCTTGAGCACATTATCGGAGCCGTTGCCGCCCGGCATGTCGCCCAACGACCGCAGGTAAATCCGGCCCAGCAGCTTGTGCGCTTCCAGATTGGTGGGATCGCGCTTGATAATGTCCTGCGCTTCCATTACGGCGTCGCGAATACGGCCGGTCTTGACATAAAGTTCAGCCAGACCGGACGTCAGGAACTCCGAAGACGGATCAGCCTCGATCGCTAACCGGTATTCTTCAATGGCCTTGTTCGCCAGCTCACTGCGGCCATATACCGTCACCTGCTCTTCGTACATGTGCGCGACCGCATAGTGGAAATAAGCGGCGCCGCGATCCAGCTTGTGTGGTGACGATTGCGCCGGTTTGGCGCCGGTTGGTGCCGCCGGTGTAGTTTGTGCGGATGCGGCGACGGCCGCCACAAAGATCATTAAAAGAGGACGAAAAATTTTATTCATGCTGAACCTGACGATGCTGGAGATCATTCCCGGACCATAGCGATTGGATGCAAAACCGCCGGGGATGGGGTGCTTTTATTCTAACCCGGCACGCAGGATATTGGGGAAAAACACCGCGCGCCATTGGGGAAGTTTCAACCGGAAGGACAGGGACTGGCGGGGCTTCGCTTGTAGATTGTCAACGTGAGTAAAGGAAGAGTTGGACCGTGTGGCGCAGGCACTCTTGCCTGCGAAAGCCGGCGGCGAAAACTGCATCTCCAACATGCACCGCTTTTCGCTCGAAAACACCGCTCAGAGGTACCTCTAGTGACTGAATCAAAAACTCCTGCTGCGAATATTCTCAATGCCGAAAGTGCCGAACCCCGGTAAACAGCATTGCCAGCCCCAGCCGATCTGCCGCTTCGATCACTTCCCCGTCACGCTGCGAGCCGCCCGGCTGAATGATGGCAGTGGCGCCTGCCCTCGCAATTTCTTCCACACCATCAGGGAACGGAAAGAACGCGTCCGACGCAGCGACCGTTCCTCTTAAAGGCAATTGCGCCTTCATCGCGCCGATCTTGGCTGCATCGACGCGGCTCATCTGTCCCGCACCCACACCCACGGTCTGACCGTCGCGCGCATAAACGATGGCATTGGACTTCACATGCTTGCACACCTTCCACGCAAACAGCATCGCGCGCTTTTCTTCCGCAGTCGGTGCGCGTTTGGTGACGACCTTCAGATCAGCGTCTGTCAGCGGGCGGACATCGGCATCCTGCACTAATATGCCCCCGGACACATTTTTCAGCATCCAATTCTGATTCGACGCGGTTACCTCCACCAGCCGAAGGTTTTTCTTGGAGGCCAACCTCGCCCGGGCTGCTTCATCGAATGAGGGGGCGGCGATTACTTCCAGAAACAGCTTGTGCATCTCCTCTGCTGCCGCCGCGTCGACAGGACGATTCACGCCGATGACACCGCCGAAGGCCGAGACTGGGTCGCATTCCAGAGCTCGCCCATAAGCCTCGGCGATAGTCTTGCCTGTGCCGGTGCCGCACGGGTTCGTGTGCTTTATGATCGCGCAGACAGGTTCGTCGAATTCCTGAGCGAGATCCCACGCAGCCTGCAGATCGACGATGTTGTTGTAGGAAAGCTCCTTGCCCTGCAGTTGGCGGGCATTTGCCACTCCCGTTCTCGAGCCGTCGGAGTACATCGCCGCTTTCTGGTGCGGGTTCTCGCCGTAGCGTAAGTCGAGCGTCTTCTGAAACGAAAATCGCAACGTCTGGGGGAAGGCTTGGTTTTGCTCCAGCTGAAAATCTTTGTTTGCACCGACGATGACGCGTTCGAGAGTAGAAGCAATCGCGGAGTCATAAGCGGCTGTCGTCGCGAAAGCTTTCTGTGCGAGCCGCCACTTGGTTGCGAGTGAGAGCTGCCCTTGCGACTTCGTGAGCTCTTCCCCGATGTCTTCATAGTCCGCCGGGGAGGTCACCACGGCCACATCCTGGAAATTCTTAGCCGCAGAGCGAATCATCGACGGACCTCCGATGTCAATGTTTTCAATCAGTTCCTCGAAAGGCACGCCAGGCTTGGCCGCCGTCTTCTCAAAAGAATAAAGATTCACGACCACCATGTCGATTGCGGCAATGCCGTGCTCGGCGACCGCGGCAACGTGCCTGGGATCTTCGCGGCGATGCAGAATGCCTCCGTGCACCTTGGGATGAAGGGTCTTCACCCGCCCATCGAGCATCTCGGGAAACCCAGTAAGTTCAGAGATGTCTTTAACCGCAATGCCGGATTCGCGTAGGAGTTTGGCCGTGCCGCCGGTGGAGATCAGTTCGATGCCGAGGCCGGAAAGCTGGCGTGCGAAATCAATGAGGCCAGTTTTGTCGGTGACGCTGAGAATGGCGCGCTGGATCTTGAACATGAGAGCGTTAGTTTGCGGAAGAGGCTCAAGAGATTTTAGCAGGAACTTGGCGGGAACTTAGTCGGCGCTGGGTTGATCTCTTCTTAGTTTCTCAAGGTTGCCGCTTCTGTTGGCGTAGTCCTGTGCATAAACTGAATGACGTTAGTGGTAGGCACGACCCTGGCGATCGCGGGAGCCTTTTTTGCTGCATAGAAAGAAAGTGCAACGGGGGCAATCCAGTACGCACTGGCAAGGATGACTGCAAAGACGATTGCCACTGTGACTAGAATGCGACGGACCAAGCTCATGCTTTTTTTTCGAACCTCGTCTGGAAGGACAACGCGCGCTTGGATAACGGTACCCGGATAGTTGTGCAGTTCTACGACTTCGCCTTGGCTTTGAGCTTGACTCCGCCTTCGGCTAGTTCGACGGAGTACTCCACGCTTTCGCAGCCGTACTGTTTGCGGATCTGCTCCGTCTTTTTTTGTACGAAGGTGGTGAATGATTCGAAGTTGCCGGAGATATTCTCGCCCGCTTTTTTCTTGGCGGCGACCAGCGTGTTGTACAGGCGTTCCACCTGCTCTCGCTCTGCCTTATCCACGCTACGCAAGGTAAACGGCTGGGACGCCGCTGCCGCTGAGGCTGAAGCTGCGGCTGCCGCGGCGTGACTCACTCCGTAAACCGGTTTATGCTGAGCCTGGTGTTCTTCCTCGCGTACGCCCTGCACGGATAACAGGGCATCCTGCGGACGGCGGTATCCTTCTTCGCGGATGCGTGACTTCTTGCGCCAGAGATCGCTGTAGATGGCATAGCGCTGTGCCATTTCGTTATAGCGGAAACGCTGGGAGAAGTTCATGCGTCCGCCGTCGGAAAACTTCCGCAACAAGCTCAGCACCTTCCACTCCACGTCATTGGGAGGCCGTTTTGTCGGGTTGCTGAAATAGATCTCGTACTCGATCTTCAGCCGCCGCAGCTGCGAGTCGAGAAGGTTCAGTTCCTCATCGGTGGTCACGGGACTCTCCAGCCCACAGTCTAGGCGATGGCGCGCGCGGGTGCGAGGTATCCGTTGGTCACCAAGGTCATGGTACGAAAGTAAGGGCGACAGCTGTCAGCTTGCCCGTCTAGGGGACTGCAGCCTTATTTGATTTGAACGGAAGGACGAGATTCGGCGGCGAGTATGGGTCGTTGCTGAAAGCTGAGACCTGAGAGCTAGAAGCTACTTCCCCGTATTCGACGCCATCTTCTTCACCATGGCGAGAACTAGCTTGCGGTCGCTGTCGTTCAGGCTGGTTGCGTAGCGACGAATCTGGCTAAGAAAGCGGACTTCGTCATCGGAGAGTTGGGGTAGTCCCTTGGAGCCGTTGCTGTGGGCGGAATCGGAGAAAAACTGCGAGAGCGCAATCTCCATGGCTCCGGCGATCTTCGACAAAGTATCGAGCGACGGGATGGTATGACCGTTTTCCACACGCGACAGGTAGCAGCGCAACAGGCCGGTGCGCTTCTCGATATCGCCCTGAGACATACCTTTTTGCAGCCGGTAGTTTCGGATGATTTCGCCGATATTGATGGTAGGGAGCATTTCAGGATGCGTGCATAGTAATCAGTACGGCATCTTCTGGCAAGTGGAAATTCGTGCCATACATGTCGCACTTTTTGTTAGGGCTGGCTAACACGTTGCACCGGCTATTATTTTACAGCGTATAAGAAATAAACGCCCGACGGCGCGGCCCTTTCCAGCCGTACCGAAAATCGCAAACCTACTTCTTAAGCGTCGCTGCCAGGAAATCCAAGGTCCGCTTCCATGCATCGGCAGCATCTTCGGCACGGTAGCCCTCTTTGTTGTTTGGATTCTCAAAGGCATGACCGGCGTCTGGGTAGATCTTGATCTCAACCTTTTTGCCTGACTGTTTCATCACTGCTTCAAATTTGTGGACGTCATCCGGCGTGATCCCGCGATCTTGCCCGCCAAAGAGCCCCAGCATGGGAGCATTGATTTTCTTGAGCGCTTCCGAATCGGTGGCGAGGTGGCCGTAGTTGATGACATCGGCCGCCAGAGTTGACTCCTGCAGCGCCACGTCCAGCGAATAGCCTCCGCCCATACACCATCCGATCGATCCGATGCGGTCCTTCCGAACATTAAGTTGCGAAGCGAGAAACTCAAAAGCTGCATGCAGATCGCGTTTGGCGCGGTCTTCCGGAACACCGCGCATGAGTTCGTGCGCCATGTCGGGAGTGGTGGCAGCCTTGCCACGGTAAATATCCACGGCCAATGCGACATAGCCCTGGTCTGCCAGCTTCGCGGCCTGCTCCTTCACCCAGTCATTCAGTCCCCACCACTCGTGGATGACGATCAGCGCCGGGAAGGGCCCCTTGCCCGCAGGCGTAAAGATCAGGCCCTGGACTGTTTCATCGCCGCTCTTATACGAGACGGTTTTGCCGTCGGCGGCGAAGGCAGTGACTGCGAACAGCATGGCGAACACTAAGCAAGCATTTTTCATGACATTCCTCTTTTTTCCGCTACGGAACTTTCGCTACGCGACTTTGACCACGCAACGTAGGCGCCGCGTTCACGCTTGAATTCCTGTGTGAGAAACTTCACAGTCGCAATTCCATGTACAGGGCGCCCGCGATGGGGTTGGCACAATAAGCAGCAATCTCTTTGAATCCCAGTCTCCGGTACATCTCGACTGCATCTTTCATCATGGGTTCGACGGTGTCAAGCCGCATTCGCTCGTAGCCAATCTGGCGTGCTTCGGCGATGATGTGCTCTGCCAATGCGCGTCCCAGGCCTTTGCCGCGAAACTGCGGGCGCAAATAGAGCCGCTTCATCTCGCATATGCCCGACCCTAACTTGTGAAGGGCAACGCACGCCGCGAGCTCACCGGCGTAATGCGCGAGCAGAAGGCGGCCTTCGGGTGGCGTGTAGTCACCGGGGAGTCCGGCGAGTTCCTTGTCGAAATTCTGGAAACAGAGGCTAAAGCCCAGGGATTGGGCGTACTCGAGAAATAATTCCCGCGCTTGGCTAATCTCCAGTGGCGATTCCGCCCGGATAAAAACAAATCCTTTGAGCCCAGGAGCCACACGTGATACCGGGTAGTTCAGTGTGTGCGCCGTTTTCATTTCTTGTCCAATCTCTTTGTTGATTCCCTATCCCATCAACAAGCCGCCATTCACGTTTAGTACGTGACCGGTAATGTAAGAAGCCTCGTCCGAAGCGAGAAAGGCGACGGCACTCGCGACTTCCTCAGGCGCTCCTACGCGTCCTAGAGGGATTTGCTTGACCGCGGCCTGCTTAAACTCATCGGCCAGTGTGGCTGTCATGGCGGTTTCGATGAAGCCCGGAGAGACGGCGTTGCAAGTAATATTACGCGAGCCAACTTCACGCGCAATGGCCATGGTAAGCCCGATCAGTCCCGCCTTCGACGCCGCGTAATTGGCCTGGCCCGCCTGGCCCATCTGGCCGAACACGCTGGTAATGTTAATAATGCGTCCCCAGCGTTGCTTGAGCATTGAGCTCATGATCTGCTGGATGCACAGATAAGCGGAAGTAAGATTGGTCTGCAGCACGGCGTCCCAGTCGGCACGCTTCATGCGCATGACTAGTTGATCGCGCGTGATGCCGGCGTTGTTGACCAGGATGTCCACTTTGCCAAACTGCGTGATCGCCGCCTTGATCGCGGACTTGACCTGCTCTTCGTCGGTGACGTCGAGCGCGAAGGCTGCGGACTTGCCGCCGGTGCCGCTGATCTCGTTAACCAGTTCATCAAGCTTTTCCTGATTGCGGGCGGCAACGGCCACAGTCGCACCCGCGCAGGCAAGCTTTAAAGCGCAAGCCCGCCCAATTCCTTGCGACGCTCCCGTGATCAGTGCCACCCGTCCTGAAAGGGACATGAACGTTCCCCCGATAAAATTACATGACTATTTATGGCGACGGCAGAATGACGAATGCCGAAATATGTGCGCGAACGCGAACGCCGAATTATAACCGCCAACGTGCTAACTGGCGCGTTGCAGGGGCCAGATCAAAACCTCGAGTCTGCGGGCGAATACGAGTCGCGGTGAAATTTTCGGCAGCGTGATCCCGGCTGCCGCCGCGACTGTGTTGGTCTGGAATTCGGCTTCAGCGTTCTGCAGGGGCCAGGGCAAATGGTGAATCTCAGCGCGATAAACCTGGTTCCTGTGCGTCGTGTAAAGGCAATATCGCTCCGTTAGCCAGTGCTCGATCGATCCCGGCTTGCGCGGTTGCACGTCAGCAGCGGGCGCATAGTGCGCGAGTAACTCTCCTGATGCATGATAACGGCGAGAGTAGTAGTGGATTACGCCCTCGCGCTCTTCTGTCTTCATGGTCGCGTGAAAATACGGCAAGTGAAAGAAGGCTCTAGCGGCCCAGACGGCGGGCAGGTTTGCCGCATCGAGGCTAAAGAAATAGACTCCACCCTTGTCACCGAAGGTCACATACGTGCGGACGTTGAGCTCCGGAAAGCGGGACAATCCCGGAAGTGGCGGACACCCGCGGCCGCGAATCCCGCTCATCCGAAAGGGCGCGACGGCTACCCAACACTGGCCGTCAAACGTATCGAGAGTGAGATGCGAGGGCACCAGAGGACGCACAACGGCCGGCGGGAGCGGCCAGTGAGCAAAAAGCAGATCATGCCACGTCTGCTTCATCACCCATGGACCCGACGTCAAAGGCCATGGCCGATGCGCGACCGTTTGCAACAGAGGATGCACTCAACAGTGTAAGCGGAAAATCGGAAGATCGCGAGGTGACAGCGCCTCGCCTGCATCCCAATTCACGCTTGCCCAGCGGCAAGGACGCCATACGCTAAAACGGATTGCGGATTGTTTCTTTGTTAAGTAACATTCGTAGACTCCCATGCCTCAAACTGTGACGAGCGAAGTAGAAAGCATGCCCAATCAGTCTGACAAAATCTCATCACCGACCGAATCGATCTCTGTGGGCTTTCCGCACCGCTCGACGCAGAGGACTTCCGCAACCGACAGCCCGGAGCCGGTTGAAGAGGCGCAGTCCGAAGCGCCCTCCACTGAGGTTTTTGCGGTCTATGGGGTTGAGCCGGAAATTCAGGCTTATGCGATGGCCAAGTACTCGCGCTCGGCGCTCTCCATGAAAGAGTCGCTGCGCGAGATCAGTTCTCAGAAGGCGGAGAAATTTCTTAACACGTTTTATTTTCAGTACGGGCACCGCTCGATTGCTGATCTAGCCCACATCGCTCTTGCGGTCGAGAGGCTTTCAATTCTCGCCGCCATTGAACTGGCCGACGAGCAACGCTGGGACGGCCAGGAGCGCTCGACCCGCTATCAGGATTTCAAGAAGAGTGGCTATTACACGCCGGACTTCGGTGCTGACGACGCATCCCGCAAACTCTACCGCGAGACTTTGGATTTTCTTTTCGCCGAGTATGACGCGCTCTCCGCTCATATGACGCAGCACCTGATCAGCATCACGCCGAAGCCCGCCGACATGAAGCAGGAAGCGTACGAGCGCACGCTGAAGGCGCGGGCCTTCGACATTACGCGCTACCTGCTGCCGCTGGCTGCAAATACTTCGCTGGGGGAAATTGTCAATGCGCGCACGCTGGAGACGCAGGTCTCGCATCTGCTTTCGCACACTCACAAGGAGGTGCGATCTCTGGGCGAGTCGTTGAAGAAAGCCGCAACCTCAGCGGCCTACAACGTGAACGCCGAATCTTTGAAGAAATTAGTGGATGAGATTCGGGCTGTGAATCCAGAACTGGGCGCGCGGGCCGAGCAGGAGTTGCTTCACGAAGTTCGGGTTGCGCCCACGCTGGTAAAGTATGCAGATCCGAATCCGTATGAAATGGAAACGCGCCGCGAGTTGCGGCAGGCCGCGCGGGAACTGATGAAGAGCGAATCGGTCGCGCCCGCGAAAGCTATCGTCGACCTGCTCGACGAGGAACCACTCGAAGTTGAGATTGCAACCACTTTGCTGTACGAGCACTGCCACCACTCCTATCGACAAGTCCGGCAGGCGCTGCAGGTTTCAGGCGAGAGATTCCGCCGCGAGATCATCGACCTCGGCCTGCGGCATCGTGGCAAGTACGATGAAATGCTGCGCGGATTCCGTGCCGGACAACAGTTCCGCTTCGACATTCTGATGGACACGGGCGGCTTCCGCGACATGCACCGCCACCGTCGCTGCATCCAGGTCATGCAGGGATTCACCACTCAACACGGCTACGAGATGCTGCTCGATGTAAAAGATGCCGGCATGCTTGGCCGCTATGAGGCTGCCATGCAGCGCGTGCAAACGGCGGTCGAGAATATTGCGAATAGCAACGCGCCCGAGGCCGAAGAAAATTCTCAATACGCGATTCCGCTGGCGTTCAAAAAGCGCGCTCTGTTCAAGATGGACTTCGCCGAAGCCGTCTACATCTCCGAACTACGCACCACGCCGGCCGGCCATGTTTCCTACCGCAATGTGGCCTACGCGATGTATGAGGCCGTGGCGCGAAAATATCCCGCGCTGGCTAAGTATTTCCGCGTGCACGATGTGACGGCGCCAGTGGATCTGCTGCAGAGGTAAGGCCCGTTCGGATGCCAATATTGGATTAAGAATAATCCACTGTTTTCCGGCGCTGCCATTTCCCGCCCAGTCTCTTCAAGAAGACCACAACCTACCCCTGCAGCTAACCCGGCGAGACTACAATCTGTAGCAATATCTAGATTCATCTTGATACTGCCAGTCCACCCACCTAGAATCTCACTTAGAGGCCACCATGCCGCGCACCGTCAAAATTGCCCCGGAAATTGGTGCCAAACTTTATGACGAACTCGTCTCCGTGGCCAAAGAGAACGGTCAGTCCCAGCGGTTTCTGCTGGAACGGGCGCTGGAGCATTACCTGCACAATGTGGTCCCATCGCAACGCATGGTGAGGCCGGAGGTGATGGCCGCATATCGCAGCTCCAACGAAAAATATCGTGAGTTATACAAGCGACTGGCCAAATGACGGCCGAGCGCGTTTATTTGACGGTGGCTGAAGTCGTCGCTATTCACCATTACCAGATTGAGGAGTACGGAGGCGAGCATGGACTGCTAAATCAATGCGCTTTGGAGTCTGCTGTTTTCCGTCCTCAGACGGGTTACTACCACGACTTGAGCGAAGAGGCAGCCGCCCTCCTGGAGTCCCTGGTCAACAATCACCCCTTTCTGGACGGCAATGACCGGGTGGGGTTTGCAGCCGTCCATACGTTTCTTCTCGTGAACGGGTTTAATTTGAACGTCAGTAGCAGGGCTGCCTTTGAGTTCATGACGAAAACGATGGCCGCTGGGAAATTCCGCTTCGCTCGCCTTCACGAATGGATCTCCGCGCATCTTGTGCCACTTGTTCGGTAATCTTGTGGCCACGCACGCCCGTTTCGGAACGTTATTCAGAACATATTTGTAGTTTCGTCTTTTCTTCGCTTTGCTCTGTATGTATAATCCGGCCAGATCAGTTCTGCACACCTAAAGGAGCCACACTTCCATGGCTGATGAACGCGGCAAGGCAATTGAGTTGGCGGTCGCACAGATCGAAAAGCAGTTTGGCAAAGGCTCCATCATGCGGTTGGGGTCGAAGGAAGCGATCGTCCCGATCTCGGTGATTTCGACTGGAGCGATCTCGTTCGATGCGGCGCTCGGTGTGGGTGGCTTCCCGCGCGGGCGGGTCGTGGAAGTCTTCGGCCCAGAGTCCTCGGGCAAGACCACGATCACTCTACAGGTGATCGCCGAGGCACAGAAGACCGGCGGCATGGCTGCCTTCGTGGACGCCGAGCACGCGCTCGATCCGGCCTATGCCAAGAAGCTCGGCGTGGACGTTGACAACTTGCTGGTCTCGCAACCTGACTATGGCGAGCAGGCACTCGAAATTACTGAAGCATTGGTACGCTCGAACGCCATCGATGTGCTGGTCGTAGACTCGGTGGCGGCTTTGGTGCCCAAGGCCGAACTCGACGGCGAAATGGGTGACAGCCACATGGGCTTGCAGGCGCGACTTATGTCGCAGGCTCTGCGCAAGCTGACTGGAACGGTTTCGAAGTCGCGTACATGCCTGATCTTTATTAACCAAATCCGGGAGAAAATCGGCGTGATGTTCGGTAATCCGGAGACCACCACGGGTGGGCGGGCGTTGAAGTTTTATTCATCCGTGCGCATCGATATCCGCCGCATCGCGGCGATCAAGGATGGCGACGTAGTCACCGGCTCGCGCACTCGCGTGAAGATAGTAAAGAATAAAGTTGCCGCGCCGTTCCGCGAGGCGGAGTTCGACATCCTTTATGGCGAAGGAATTTCTCGCGAAGGCGACCTGCTCGATATCGCCGTCAATAGCAATATCCTCGAGAAATCCGGCTCGTGGTTCAGCTACAAGGGCGAACGCATCGGCCAGGGCCGCGAAAACGCCCGGCAATTCCTCAAAGACAACAAGGACACTATGGCTAAGCTCGATGCTGAAGTGCGCAAGTCCCTGGGGCTGGTCCAGACTGTAGCCCATCCGCAGCCAGCGGCCGCACCGGCCCAGACTGCCCCGCCCCAAGTAGCGCGAGTCACGACTATGCCGAGCGCTCCCCCCGAGGCGGCCAAGGTGCAAGTAGCGGCAAAGCGCTAGGGGCTACGTAAATAGTGTCCTTCCGAGCAACGCGAGGGACCTGGGTTCGTGCTGGCGGCGCCGCTGATATGCGCTGCAAGCCGAAACCGAGGTCCCTCACTTCGCTCGGGATGACACCTTTTTTTCTGAGGATGAGATTTCTTTGGACCGTCATCCGTAGCAGACATCTTCAATTGCCATCTTCACTCCTGCCCGCATAGAATCTTCTATTCAGTTCCCGCCTGTTTTGTGAGGATGATTGAACAAAGGCATCGCTGTCTATCCCGGTTCGTTTGATCCGCCTACCAATGGGCACCTCGATCTGATCGAGCGAGGCAGCAAGATCTTTGAAGAACTGGTCGTCGCGATTCTGCGCAACTCGGAGAAAATTCCGATGTTCAGCGTGGCCGAGCGGCTGGAGATGCTGAAGACGCTTACGGCAGGCTTAAAAAACGTTCGCCTGGACACGTTCGACGGATTGATGGTGGAATTTGCCAAGTCGATCGATGCGAAGTGCGTCCTACGCGGCATTCGGGCGATCAGCGACTACGAGTATGAACTGCAAATGGCGCTCATGAACCGCAAGCTCGAGCCCACGCTCGAGACCGTGTTCATGATGCCGGCCGACAAGTATTCTTATGTCAGCTCGCGATTGGTCCGCGAAGTAGCGCAAGCGGGCGGACCGGTGCGAGGACTGGTGCCAGAGGTAGTCGAGCAGAAGCTGCGCGAAAAGCTGGAACCGGCCTACAAATTGCAGCGTGCCCGCGAGATAGAGGTCCGAGGACGAAAGAAAAGGTAAAGAGAAATTATGACCACTGCGATTACCGAAGCGCTAAGACTCACCGACCGTATCAACCGCATCGAGCCCTCTGCGACCATGGCGGTCGTGGCTGAGGCTGACAAGCTGCGCAGTCAGGGTGTCGACGTGGTCGACTTCGGCGCGGGCGAGCCACACTTTCCCACGCCGCAGCACATCAAAGATGCCGCCATCGCCGCGATCCAGGGCAACTTTACTAAGTACACAGGGGTTGCCGGCACGCCAGAGTTGCGCGATGCCATCGTGCACCGCCACGCCGAGGACTTCGGCTCGGACTATGGCCGTGAGGAAGTCATCGCTTCCGTAGGTGGCAAGCACGCATTGTTCAATGCCATGCAAGTTCTTGTGGATCATGGCGACGAAGTGATCCTGCCGGTTCCCTACTGGGTCTCATTCAAGGACATCGTTCGCTACGCCGGTGGAAACTGCGTGATGCTCGAATCCGACGAGTCGCAGGGATTCCGCGTCAGTGCCGAAATGGTGGCCAGCTTAATGACGGAACGGACCAAGGTCATCATTCTGAATTCACCCTCGAATCCTTCGGGCGCCGTGATGAGTCCGGAGGACATGACCGAGGTGATCCGTTTGGCTCACCAGCGCGGTATCTGGGTTCTGTCCGATGAATGCTATGTCTATCTGAATTACACGGGAAAGAATTTTTCCGTGGGCGCCTTGCGCGAATACAAAGAACGCATGGTCGTGCTCGGTTCGCTTTCAAAAACCTACGCCATGACCGGCTGGCGGCTGGGATACGCTTTGGCTCCTGCCGCCGTCGTCAGCGCGATGGCCAAGCTGCAAAGCCAGTCCACTTCTAATCCGACATCGGTAGTGCAGAAAGCGGCGGTTGCGGCACTGAAAGGCTCGCAGGAATGTGTCGAGGAGATGCGCCGTGAATACGTCGAACTTCGCGACCACGTGGTGAAAGGCTTGCGCTCGATTCCGGGCGTGACTTGCGCGCTGCCGGAAGGCGCGTTCTATGCCTATCCGAACATCTCGGCGTTTTTTGGACGCAGCGGCGTGAAGTCGGCGTCAAATGTGGCAGGACGGTTGCTACGAGAAGCACACGTGGCCACGGTGCCGGGTGAAGGTTTTGGCACCAGCGATCACATCCGCGTGTCATATGCTACTTCGAAGGCAGAACTCGATCGCGGACTGGAACGCATGAGAAAATTTTTCGCCGGGTTGTAGCCGCACGACTTTTGGTGCTGATGTTTTTCGACACCTTATAACATTCGTCAAAATGGCGAGAAGATTTTCCTTACTATTAGGAAGCACTCTGAGGGACTGACTCTGTACGACCGCAGCCATAGGCTTTGCGACGGGCGATCCCACACACGCAGAAATCTGCAACAACGCGCGTGAAATGACCCAACTCTACCCACTATTGATGCTTCCCGGATTTGACCCGCGTCCATGGGGCACGCATGATCTTTCGCCGATTTATCCGAATCACAAATTCGACGAAAAAATTGGCGAGGCGTGGCTGACCGGCGATGACTGCAAAGTAGCCAACGGACCGCTTAAAGGAAAGACTCTTTCGGAGTTGAGCTCCCAATTCCATCGTGACTTGGTTGGTGAAGCAGCGCGCGATGCCGGAAGATTTCCTCTGCTGCTTAAATTTCTTTTTCCGCACGAGAAACTTTCCGTCCAGGTTCATCCCGATGACGAGCAGGCGTTACGCGTCGGCCAGCCCTGGGGCAAGACTGAATGCTGGTATGTCGCCCACACTAGGCCCGGATCGCAAATCGCCCTGGGACTCAAACCCGGAATCACCGTGGTTCAACTGAAAAGGGCGATTCACGAACAGGGCGCGGAAGAACTGCTGAACTGGGTGAACGTCTACGCAGGCGACATGATCTACGTTGCGGGTGGAACGGTACACACTCTGGGTCCGGGCTCGGTGATCGTCGAAACCCAACAACAGTCGGATACTACATACCGGCTGTACGACTATGGGCGGCCCCGCGAGCTGCATCTGAAAGATGGTCTGGCTGCGGTCAGAGAGGGAGCCAGGTCGGGAAAAGTTGTCCGGCCGGCTCCGGCACAGATTGGCGGAACTAACAATCGCCACGCGCCGTTAGTGGCGGCTCCCTACTTTGTAGTGGATATGTTCGAGACGAAAGAAGTCCTGAAACTTCGCGCGAGCGACGATTCCGGCCGAGCCTCGGTACAGATCCTGGTAGCGGTCGAAGGATGCGGCGTGATCGAGGCGCCTGGAATGGAACCGGTTACGTTGGCGAAGGGCGATGCCGTTGTGATCCCAGCCTGCATGGAAGAATTCAGCGTGCGTCCTCAGTGGACACTCGAATTCCTGAGGGCGTACGTTCCGGGGAAGGCGTTGCCCGAGCCTGAAACAAGAATGTAGCGGTTGACCGAAAACTGTGACGACAAATTCAAATTTTTATCCCGTGATTCTGGCTGGTGGGCGCGGCACGCGCTTCTGGCCGCTGAGCCGCAAAAAGCGCGCCAAGCAATTGCTTGCGCTCGACGGCAAGCAAACCATGATTCAGCAAACGGCGGCGCGACTGCTTCCGCTTGCGCCAGCGAAGCGTTTGTGGATCATCACCAATGACGACCTTAGACTGGCTATCTCGAAGCAACTCCCCACGATACCCAAGGCACAAATACTTGCCGAGCCTGTGGGACGAAATACCGCCCCCGCCATCGGGCTTGCCGCATTTCTGTTGCTGCGCGAAAATCCGGATGCAGTGATCGGAATGTTTCCCTCCGATCATGTGATCGCGGATGAAAAACGCTATCGCGAAACTCTGCAACGAGGCACTGAGATCGCCGCCGCAGGTGAAAACATCGTCGTGCTCGGCATCCGGCCGAATCGCCCCGAAACCGGGTATGGCTATATCGAAGCGGGAAGCTCATTTGAGGGCCACGCTCTTCGCGTGCGACGTTTTACCGAGAAACCAGACACACAGAAGGCCGCGGAATTCGTGCAAGCAGGGAATTATTTCTGGAACAGCGGCATGTTTCTATGGAGCGCCCGCACCTTGACCAACGCTCTGCGAGAGCATCTTCCAAAGACGGCCGCCGTGCTCGAAGAAATTGCGTCCGCCTTCGGCACGCGAAAGTTTGCGGCGACGTTTCGCAGGCAGTATCCGAAATGCGAGAACATCAGCGTCGATTACGCAGTTCTCGAGCCGCGTTCGGCCAAAGGCGAGCGCGAGGGGAATATTCTCTGCTTGCCCGCCGATTTCGGCTGGAACGATTTGGGTTCGTGGACAGCACTGCACGAGCATCACACTGCTAAAAGTAGTCCGCCCGAAGGCAACATCCTCACCGCTGGCGGCGTATTTGTGCTCAATGCACGTGGCAACTACGTGCATGCACCGGGCAAGTTTGTCGCTGTGGTTGGGGTGAGCGATCTGGTGGTGGTCGAAACTGCAGATGCTTTGCTGATCACGACGCGGGAACACGCACAGGATGTGGGTAAAGTCGTGAAGCATCTCGATCAGAAGAAGCTACACAAACTGACCTGAATCCGGCCCTAAACTCCGGACTGTAAACTTCGACCCATGGCTCAAGAAATCGCGACTCAAGAAATTAAATTCGGTACCGACGGCTGGCGAGGCATAATCGCCGATGATTTCACCTTCGACAATGTGCGCCGCGTGGCTGGGGCTATCGCTTCCTACGTCTTGAAGTATGAAGATGCACAGTGCGGCATCTTCATCGGATATGACACCCGCTTCGCCTCGCCCCGTGCCGCCAGGATTATCGCTGAAGTCATCGCAACTGCGGGCATTCCGGTGAAACTTGCCAATGACTACACTCCCACGCCCGCCGTCTCATACGCGGTGAAGCACCAGGGGGCCGCGGGCGGAGTGATGGTCACTTCCAGTCACAATCCCTGGAACTGGAACGGAGTGAAGTTTAAAGGAAAATTCGGCGGCTCCGCTACCCCCGCCATCATGAAAAAGGTAGAAGAAGAACTTCGTGCCGGGGCTAGTCCGAAAGGAAACGCGGCGGAGATCGAGGAAGTCGACCTGAAGCAGCCGTATATTGCAGCCGCATGCCGCTTTGCCGACATCGACCTCATCGCCAAATCGAATTTTAAATTCAGCGTTGATGCGATGTACGGTTCGGGCCGCGGCGTTCTGGCGGGAATTTTTCGTGAGCGCGGCATTCAGCATGTCGCCATTCGTCAGGAATTGAATCCGCTGTTTCCAGGCATCAATCCTGAGCCGATCGAACCGCATGTTGCCCTCTTGCAACAGACGGTGGTTCGGGAGCGATGTGATGCCGGTCTGGCCACCGATGGCGATGCCGACCGCATCGGGGCCGTCGCCGAAGACGGCAGCTTTGTGGATTCGCATAAAATTTTCTGCGTTTTGTTGCGCTGGTTGCTGGAGCGTAGGAAATGGCCTGGCGACATCGTGCGTGCGTTCAACACCACCCGCATGCTCGATCGTATCGCCGCGAAACACGGCCGCACGTTGCACGAGTGCCCCATCGGCTTTAAGTACATTGCCGACCTGATGATGGAACGCGAAATTTTGATCGGTGGGGAGGAGTCGGGCGGCATTGGCTACTCTCGCTATTTGCCTGAGCGCGACGGCGTGCTGAACTGCCTTCTGCTGGCCAATGTAATGGCTGAGGAGGGCAAGCCTCTGGGCCAACTGGTCGCGGACCTGCAACGCGAGTTCGGCCCGCACTTTTACGGACGCCGCGATTTGCACATCCCAGACACCGTGAAGCAGGCAGCAATTCAACGCGCCCGTTCGGAAACCACACAAAACCTGGGCCGTTATCGCGTCGTTAGAAAGGAAAATCTGGACGGTGTGAAGTTTTTTCTGGACGCGCCGAAGAATGGCAACGGCGCAGAGGCGTGGGTGTTGTTCCGTGCTTCTGGAACGGAACCACTTCTGCGACTCTACGCGGAGGCCGCTTCACCGGAATTGGTAGGCGACATTCTCGCCAGCGGAGAAAGTTTCGTCAGCAACGCTGGCTAGTCAAGGGCTACCGCGCGAATAAGGTGTTACCCAGAACATCGGCATTGCCCGAGACTCTTAGACTTGCATTAGTGCGATACTTCTAACAGGCATGCCCTTGGCAGAAGATCTAAAATCGGCCCCGGTGGACTCCCCGGAAGCTCGCCGCTACAACCGCATTCGGCGCTGGTTGGAAATTTCCGAGTTGGTGTTTGGTTTCGCTTTTCTGGTCATCCTCCTCTTCACCGGCTGGTCCGGGACCTTGCGCGACTTTGCTTACCGTTTAGGATTTCAGAACTACTCATTGTCCATTTTCCTTTACGTTTTGCTGCTGCTCTTAATCAGCAAGGTTCTGGGAATTGGACTTGACTACTACGGCTTCCGCCTTGAACAGCGGTTCAAGCTCTCGAATCAAAATCTGCGTGCCTGGGCTTGGGACGAGGTCAAAGGATTCCTCGTGGCGCTGGTGCTGGGCACGATCGTGGTCGAACTGCTGTACTTCACCATCCGACAGTGGCCTCAGCGTTGGTGGATGCTTGCCTGGGCAATGTTCATGGTGCTATTCGTCGTCCTCGCACAACTGGTGCCCGTTGTACTCTTACCCATCTTTTATAAGTTCGAACCCCTCGACAATGAGGACTTGCGTCGCCGCCTCGTCGTTTTGAGCGAGCGATCTGGCACACGCGTACGCGGTGTCTACCGC
>JRHI01001632.1_pt1 | contig 17989 bp, 19 predicted proteins | sample 215371 | NCBI WGS metagenome assembly JRHI01 (sample SAMN02929681, study PRJNA255918) | sediment metagenome | biome: cave system; feature: Ice Cave; material: Sediment; isolation source: sediment from deep within a dark volcanic ice cave with no known source of... ...
GACGTAACCCCGTGGCGTGTGCGGGCTGCCGACGCCGTGCGCAAACTTGCCGCTGAAAAAGTACGGATTATCCGGCGACAGCACGAAGTGGCGCGTGTTCTCATAGATCGCCGGGTCGGCCGGATAGCCGAGGTACGGGATCGACAACAAGCTTGGAATGTTGGCATCGTCCATGAGGTTGATGTGCCCGAGACCGTCGACTTCGTACGCATACATGTAGCCCCACTTTGGGCTGTAGACGATTCCGAAATTGTTGATCCCCGTGATCACACCATCGCGCATCGCGATCGCTTGCGCCGCCATCGGACCGTCATGCCACACGCTCGTCTCCAGGTCCGCGAGCTCAGAGAGGGCTACAACGGCGAACATCTCTTCGGGAATGTTGTAACCGTATTGGGCGCGGTCGTCGCTGGGCCGGAAGCCGGTCCAAATCATGCCTGTATAGCTGACCGGTTCGCCGGCGCCGTTGTTGCTGAGTTCGTGATGGCGATATTGCGAAAATGCGTGGTCCCGCTCGAGTTGCATGAGAGCAAGCGCTCTTTCGTACGCGCTTTTCGTCTCGGGCGTGAACACGGTCGTGTCACCGGTCTGTTTCCAGTAGTTCCAGGCGAGCACGATGGGATACGACAGTGAATCGAGTTCGAATTTTTCTTCCGTTACCTGGTAATCACGATTGAATGCATTGGCATAGGGATCCACGAGAATGTTTTTCTCGGAACGCGTGATCACACCGCGCAACATGTCGCGAACGGCGGGATCGTTGGCAAAGAACACGTAGGGCCGGACTTGTGCGCTCGCATCGCGCAGCCACATCGCCCCAATGTCGCCGGTGATGACGTAGGTCGTCTTATCCGGTGTGAAGCTCACGTCATAGCGGATGGTGGAAAGCAGGCACTGAGAGTACAACTGGCCGGTGTCGATGGATCCGCCGTGAAAATCAGCAGCTGCTTTGGAAAGCGCGTCCAGTTCGGCGGCTGCGGAACTGGGCGGCCGTCCACACAACAAAAGCGCGGCAATAAGGAAAATCGCGCCGGGTATTACTCGCACAATGCGCGCCGCCTTGAACCTCACGTCGATTGACCGCCTCTCCTTGTATCTCTATATGAAAGAGGCGATTCTTGCAGCAGTTGTTACTCACAAACGTGTGTTCGCTCCTGCGACGCGTCTGTTCGCGCCTTTCTCTAAAGGAAGAGTGACGCTGACCAACCCGCCGTTACCGTTGCCAGCACCGAGCTTCAACCGTCCGCCGTGAGCCTTCACGAGCACATCCGCGATCGCCAGGCCAAGGCCGGTCTTGCCGTTGCTGCCTGCGCTGAATGGTGTCGCGCCCGCCAACCTCGTTTCGTTTGAAAATCCGGGTCCTCCATCGCAAACCTCAACCTTAGCCAGTGCTCCGTTGCGGCTCAGGCGGACTGCAATGCGCGCACCCGGCGGCGTGTGGCGCAGCGCGTTATCCAAGACGTTGATCAAGATCTGCAAAACCCGGTCGCGGTCCACTTGCGCACGCGCATCGCCCGATATGGTCAGCCGAACCTTCTTCTCGCTGGCGCGATCCGCCACGGTCTGCAACGCGGCATCGGCTATTGGCCGCAACGCACAAGACACCAAGCGTAGATGCAACCCGCCCGCGCTCCACGCGCCGACGTCGATGAGCCCTTCTGTGAGCCGGTGCAGACGTCGCGCCTCCTCAGCGATGATGGCGAGCCAATGCGAGCGTTGCTTCGAAGTGGTCGTGTCTGACTGCAACCGTTCCGTGTATCCGATGATCGACGTCAGTGGCGTGCGCAGCTCGTGCGTCACCGCCGAAAGCACCAACGCGCGGCGCTCCTCAACGCGGCCGACGAGGGCGGCGCCGCGAATCGCGTGGCGCAATGCCTCGCGTACATCGCCGTCGGCGGCGCTTGCGGGTTCGAAGATGTTCCAGCCGCAGCGCACCGCGACACGCGACCCGGCAGCATTGCCGGCCACGAGAGCGTGGAGCGCGGTTTGCACGTTCTGACGCAGACGCTCGGCAGCCAGCCCGAGGTCGGCATCAATGGTCCCCGCGTCTTTGGCGCGGATGTCGCGGCCGATGAGCACGGCGATGAACCACTGCCCCCCACGTCCGGCAGCGACCAGATCGTTCTGACGCAGAATGGAGCCGACCGCTGCCTTCAGCGCCGCCGCGGTCGCTTGTTTGCACGCTGCGCGAAATTTCCGCAATCCCGCGCTGGTGCGCCGGGAATCGAGATCGCAAAATTCGACGTGCAGCAGAGGGATCGCCGAGCCGGCGCCGGCACACTCTAGTTGTCGTACCACCGAACTGGGCTCCGGGATACGCGATGAGAGCGTACGCCGCTCTGACGCGCTCATGCCGGCGCGGGTGCGGTGAACTTATATCCGAGTCCGTGGACGGTGTGAAGGTACTGAGGGCTGTCGACCGGATCGCCCAAGGCGCGCCGGATTCTGCGGACGTGCACGTCCACCGTTCGCGGATCGCCTTCGAAGTCGAATCCCCAAACCGCCTCGATCAACTGGTCGCGCGTGAAGACGTGCCCTTCGTTGCGCGCGAACAACCACAACAGATCGAACTCGCGTGGCTTGAGCCGCACGACTGTGCCGGCGGCTGTCACCTCGCGGCGATCGGCGTCGACGCAGATAGCCCCGACAGTGCGGCGTTGCGCAGCGGGCGGCATCGCGACTCCACTGCGGCGCATGATCGCACGCACGCGCGCTGAGAATTCGCGCGGGGAAAATGGCTTGGAGATGTAGTCATCTGCACCGAGCTCCAGGCCGACGACTCGATCGACTTCGCTCGAGCGGGCGGAGACGACGATCACGGGCGCCGAGGTCTCCTTGCGCAGCGCACGGCAAACTTCGAAACCATCGAGCCCAGGCAAGCCGATGTCTAAAATCACGATGTCGGGATCGTGCTCGCGCGCCCGGCGAAGCGCTGCCGGGCCGTCGGCTGCGATCACGACGCTGAAGCCTTCAGCGCGCAGCGTTTCGCCAAGCAATTCAGCAACGGCGGGTTCGTCGTCCACGACGAGCGCACAACCACGCGAAGCGACTTCGCCGAGCGTTTTCTTCATGCGTTCACAAGCGCGACTGCCGCCATGAGCGGCCCACCGGTTCCATTGCGCCTGTACGAGTGGAACATTTCAGGGTGACAACGCGTGCAAGCGGACGAGATGCTGATAGCCTCTGCAGTGATCCCACGGCGCTTGCACGCAGCCGCAATGGCAGCGCTCAAACTCAGTGCCACGCTGTCCGAGCGTTTGCGGGCTGCGGTGATCCGTGCCGCCGGCAACACTGCACCTTCTATATCCAAAAAATGCTGCGCGACCTCAGGGCCAACTTCAAAGCAGCACGACTGTAAGTGCGGTCCTACGGCAACGGTGATGTCCGCAGCTTCGATAACACTGCCACCCGGCGCCAGCGGATTTTCGGGCGCGATTTCGTCGAGCGGATCTTCAACCGCCACTGCGTCGATGGCGGCCTCGACGATTCCACCCGCGACGCCGCGCCAGCCGGCGTGTACCAGCGCGAGCCGCTTCGAGGTTCGCGCGAAGACCCAAACCGGCGCGCAGTCCGCGGCCTTCAAGACCATTGCGACTGCGGGAGTCGAAGTCCATATAGCGTCCGCGTCGGGCCTGGCAGGTGCGGGCGTGGTGTCCACGTGCAGCACGCGCACCCCATGCACCTGATTGCAGGCGCGAATGCCCCAAAGCGGCGAGACGTTCCAGCGCCGCAGCCAACCGCTCAGCGCTTCTTCGTCGCGAGCGTCAAGCGCAGCCGTGCTCATCACTCCTGTGTAGGGTTCGCCGCCAAGCGCGGGCACGACGATCGCAGCGTCACCATCAGCTGCGGTGCGAAACAAGAAGCCTTCGCCCAAGTCTGAATCTGTATACGTTTTGGAAGGGGTGGCCACGATCACGCCAGGTCCTTAAGGGCATCTAAGGCAGATCCATCTTGGGCGCGGCGACGCAGCACGCGCGCGATTGCCGGAGCCGTATAGCCCATGGTATGCAAGCGTCGCGCCAACCGGTCGGGACGATCGCCGGGACGGGTTGCCTCGAGCTTAACCAGCGCACGTTCGATGCGAGCCTCTTCATCGTCGCTGGTTTCGTCGATGATCGCGCGCGCGACGTGGTGATCGACCCCCTGGCGGACGAGGTCGCTCAGCAGCCGCATCGGCCCAACCGGTTTGCGCTCGAGTATGCTCTTGACGTAGAGCTGCGCAAAGACGAGATCGTCGAGGTAGTGCCGCCGTTCGCACTCAGCCACCGCTTCGCGAACAGCCTCTGGCGCAAAGCCGCGGTCCCGCAATTTCTTACCGAGCTGCGCCTTGGTAAGGCGCTTTCCGGCAAGCAGCTTCACCGCAACGCCAAAGACGGGTTTTGAACCCGGCGGCCCGATGCCGTCCGGATTGTCCATTAGAGCTGCTTACTCGGAAACGACAGCGTAGCGCGCCGCACCGTTCTCGACGGGATTGCCACCCTGACGCACGAGCATGCTGCGAATTTTGCTTTCGATCTCAGCGGCGACTTCCGGATGCTCCTCGAGAAACGCCTTCGCATTTTCCCTTCCTTGACCCACGCGCGTGTCGCCGTACGTGTACCACGAGCCACTCTTGCCGACTATCTCATGTTTGAGACCGAGATCGATGAGGTCGCCGTTGCGGCTTATGCCTTTGCCGTACATGATGTCAAATTCAGCCACCTGAAACGGCGGCGCTACCTTGTTTTTGACGACCTTCACGCGCGTGCGCGAGCCGACGGGATCGGTTCCCGATTTGATCTGCTCCAGCTTGCGGATGTCCAGACGCACCGAGGCGTAGAATTTCAGCGCGCGGCCGCCGCTGGTGGTCTCCGGGTTGCCGAACATGACCCCGACCTTCTCGCGGATTTGATTGATGAATATCATGGTCGTGCGAGACTTGCTGATGGCGGCCGTGAGCTTCCGCAAAGCTTGGGACATAAGCCGGGCTTGCAGGCCCATGTGCGCGTCGCCCATGTCGCCTTCGATTTCCGCCCGCGGAACGAGCGCAGCGACGGAGTCCACGACTACCACGTCAACGGAATTCGACCGCACGAGCATCTCCGCGATCTCCAACGCCTGTTCGCCCGTGTCCGGTTGTGAGACGAGCAGATTGTCGAGGTCGACTCCGAGATTCTGGGCGTACGCGGGGTCGAGAGCGTGCTCCACATCGATGAAGGCGGCCACCCCGCCGGCCTTTTGGGCTTCTGCTATCACGTGCAGGGTCAGGGTCGTCTTTCCGGACGATTCCGGACCGTAGATCTCGACCACTCTACCCCGCGGCAGGCCCCCCACGCCTAGCGCGACGTCGAGCGCGATTGAACCCGTGGAAATGGTCTCGATCTGCAAGCTGGCAGCCGCCTCGCCAAGCTTCATGATAGAGCCCTTACCGAATTGGCGCTCGATTTGCGCCAACGTGTTTTCCAGGCTCTTTTCCTTTTCTTTATCTTTATCTGCCAATGTGGTCTCCTCGATAGGGCGCGCACCGCGCTCCGGCTGCGAGCTGCAAACTAAAACAATGCCTCGACGTAACCGCGCGGATCGAACTGCCGCAACTGATCCACTTTCTCGCCAAAGCCCACATACTTCACCGGCAGATCCACTTGATCCATAATAGCGACGATTATCCCGCCCTTTGCGGTGCCGTCTAGTTTCGTAAGCACGATGCCCGTGACTTCTGTCGCTTCGTGGAACAGCTGTGCCTGCGACAACGCATTTTGTCCTGTACTCGCATCGAGCACCAGCAACGTCTCGTGGGGCGCACCTTCCACTTCTCGCGCAATAATCCGCCGGATCTTTTTCAATTCTTCCATTAGATTGTGTTTGGTCTGCAACCGTCCTGCCGTGTCGATGAAAACTAAGTCGGTGCCGCGCGCCTTCGCGGCGGCGAGCCCGTCGAAGACAACGGCGGCTGGATCCGCGCCCTCCTTGTGACGCACGAGCTCCACGCCGGCGCGCTGCGCCCAAATAGCGAGCTGCTCGCTCGCAGCGGCGCGAAAAGTATCCGCGGCGACCAGCAAGACAGACTGACCGCGTTTTTTGGCTTGGGCGGCCAGCTTTCCAATGGTCGTCGTCTTGCCCGACCCATTCACCCCGATCACTAGCACAACGTGCGGTTTGGAACGCAGCGGTACGGGAGCCATGCCCGGATGCGTCATGTAATCGGAGACGTCGGTACGAAAGACGCGTACGACGTCATCGGCGGCACGAAGATTCTGTTGCTGGGCTGCGAGCTTGAGCTGCTCGATGATCTTCTCAGTGGTCGCAACGCCGAAGTCGGCGCTGATCAGCGTCTCCTCGAGGCGTTCCCAAAACTCGTCGTCCACGAGTTGCCGTCCGAGCAGCGCATTGAGGTGGCCGGCAAGCTCGTTACGGGATTTCGCGAGGCCGTCACGCAGGGACGAGAGCCATTGCATGGCGCCGCCCATTCTGCAAGGGAGTCGTCACATACTGTTTGGATGGAGGTCGTGAATTAGCCGCTAGCGGCGCGGGGCGTGTCCGGGTGGTGCTGAGGCTGCGGCGCTTGGGGCTTCTTTCGCACGTACTTCTGCTTGATCGTGGGATCGCCATCGCGATAGCCCATATCGAGCTGCAAGGCGCGCAGCTTCGAGCGCAGACGGATCACCGCCTGAGCGTGAATTTGGGAAACGCGCGACTCGGAAACCTCAAGGACATTTTTGATATCTTTGAGCGTCAAACCCTCAAAATAATACAGAGAGATGACGGTGCGTTCTTGCGGCGGCAGGCTCTCCACCGCCTGGGCAAGCGTGCTCTTGATTTCCGTGGATTCGAGCAGATGTGTTGCATCGGGGCCGTGATCGCGCAGCGTATCGAGCAGCGCAACATCGTGGCCCTTTTCATTCGGTAAGAATTCTTCTAACGACAAGATGGACGTGCCGCGAATCTTGAGCAGCAGCGAGTGGTAGTCTTTGAGCGTCACCATGAGAGCAGTGGCTACTTCAGTATCTTCGGGCACGCGCCCCAAGTTGTTTTCGAGGTCCACAAAAATGCGTTCCAGCTCACGTGCTTTTTGGCGCACCGCGCGCGGAACCCAGTCGAGAGCGCGTAAGGCGTCTAAGATGGCACCATTGATCCGGGTGATGGCGTAGGTCTCAAACTTGACGCCGCGCGAGTCATCGTACTTGCCGATGGCATCCATCAATCCTAGAATACCTTCATTGATGAGGTCGTCGATTTCGACGTGCGGCGGCAAGTTGATAGAGATGCGGCCTGCGACGTACTTGACGAGGTGGAGATATTTATGGATGATCTCTTCGCGACTGAGCTCAATGCCGCCAATCATGCAGAGATCTTGCGGCTTCATCCGCGAACTCATCGGGAGCCTCGCGAGGATGGGTTCTTGCCGTGGGGACGCTTCGGAACGTGGCGCGAATTCATGAGATTGCTCACGGCTTCACGCCGAAAGCGATATTGCCCGCCAGGGGTTTTGATCGCTTCCACTAAGCCCTCGCGCGCCCAGCGCCGTATGGCCGCGTCCGTCATGTTGAGCGCACGCGCAACTTCTCCGGAGGTAACCCAGTTTTTTTCGAGTTTCTGTCCGGTTCGCCGATCGCTCTGTCGCCGCTCTGCCATACTGCTCCCAAGTGGGAAAAACGCGAACCGCCGCCTGTAACTATGTACAACGGTCAGCGACCGGCGCAGCCCGCGCCAGGCGCCGTTTTTTTCCATTATTACGGTTTTATCCTTTTTTTCGAACTAGCCGATTTTGAGCTTATTACGCCTTTAGGTCGCGGGAGTCTCGGTCGAAACAGCCGGGGGTTCGGCCCAAAAGACGCAGCGTGTGTCCCCGAAGTTCACTTGGTCGCCATCCCGTAGAAGCGTTTGGGCATGCGGCTGAAGTCTTTGCGAGCCGTTGAGGTAGGTGCCGTTGACGCTTTCCAGGTCCTCCAGCACAAAGCCACCGCGGCGGCGTAGAATGAACGCATGCCGCCGGGAAACGAGCCTGGCGGGATCTAGGTCGGTGAGGTCGACGTCGGGAGAAATGCCGTCAGCCTGTGACGATCGGCCGACCAGCGAGACGTCCTTTTCGAGCAAGAACTCGGCCGTGCCGCCGTAGCCGCTGCCGATGTCAACGATGAGTTGGGCGCGGGCTGCGGCCGGCACGAGGCGGCGCGTCATATCGGCGTCCACGTCGGCCAAGCTCTCGGGCAGTTCCTCGCCGCACACCTTGCAAAACGTGTCGCCCGCTGCGTTGCGCGCAAAGCAACGCTGACAGACCCGGGCGGCCCAGGCTTGGCGGGCGAGCACGCCAGTACGGGCCGGAGTAAGAGATTTCTCTTCTCCAGTATCGCTCGTGCGCGTTGGCAGCGTTTTGCTCACATGCTCCCCCAAGACTCGGATTTCTCATATAGTAGCATGTGCAACCGGCCGTCGCGGTGACGGCAGGCACAGGGTAATTACGAGTAGCGGATGCGCGGGTTTAAGATCGCGTAAAGAATATCAACCATCAGGTTGACGAAGACGAACGTGGCGGCGAACAGCAATATCGTGCCGTTGATCAGGGGATTGTCCCTGTTGCTGATCGCTTCAAAGGCAAGCCGGCCGACGCCCGGCCACGCGAAAATGCTCTCGGTGAGGACGGCTCCGCCGAGCAAGAAGCCGGTTTGCAGACCGATCACTGTCACGATCGGAATGAGCGCATTTCGCAAGCCGTGCTTGACGATCACGACGATATTGCTCAAACCCTTGGCGCGCGCGGTGCGGATGTAATCGGTTTGCAATACTTCCAGCATGCCGGCGCGTGTCATCTTGGCGATGATCGCCATCGGAATGGTGCCCAACGTGACTGCCGGCAGAATGAGGTGATGTAGCGCGTCAAAAAAAGCGGGCCAATTTCCCGCGATCAACGCGTCGATCGTTACGAAGTGAGTATGCACGGGGATGTCGTAGCGGATCGAAAGGCGCCCCGCCAGCGGGAAGAGGTTGACGCCGATCTTGCTAGGCTCGTAGGCGAAAAGCCAGAGCAGCATCCAGCCCAGCCAAAAAACCGGAACGGAAACGCCGATGAGCACAAGGGTCGTGGTCAGTGTGTCGACCGCATGACGGTGATAACGCGCCGCGACGATGCCGGCGGGAACGCCGACGAGGATGGCAACGAGCATCGCTGCGAGCGCTAGTTCCACGGTCGCCGGAAAGTACGCTTTTAACTTCGCGGTCACGGGGATGTTGTCGGCGAGCGATTTGCCCAAGTCGCCGTGCGCAACGCTTGTGAGATAGGCGGCGAATTGCACGTACCAGGGTTGATCCAATTTCAGTTTATGCGTGAGCGCCACCACCTCGTTGTGCGAGGCATGTTCGCCCAGCAATATTTCTACCGGATTACCCGGGATGAGGTGGAGGAACAAAAAAGAAACCGCAATGATGACGAACAGCACTGCGATGAATCGAAGGACGCGCTGCGTGAGAAAGCTTGCCACGAGCTTCCGACTTTAGTCATGTTTTCTGCGCGACCTCCCGGCCGCTCGCGGCGAAGCGGGCGAAGCTAGGCGCAGGAGCCGCGCACCGAACCTCAAACCACTTTGCAATCCACAATTGAGCGCTCCCGGCGCGTGCTTAAATGGCTCGCAGGCTTTGGGGGTGTTATTTTGCCGTCAGCGGGTCCGCTCGAGCTTGCACTAACGGGAGACGACACACTCGATGCCTACTTCGACTTCGATTATCAACATGGCCGTGGGTCTGGCACTTGTCTGCGGCGTCATCGCGATCTTGTATGGCTTATACCTGATCTTCTGGATTTTGCGCAAACCTGCGGGCAACGATCGCATGCGAGAGATCGCGGCTGCCATACAGGAAGGCGCAATGGCATACATGCGGCGCCAGTACAGCACGATCGCCATCGTCGCAGTGGTGCTCGCGGCCCTCATCGGTTTCGTACTTTCTTGGCAGGCGGCCATTGGGTTTCTGATCGGCGCCGTGCTCTCGGGCGCAACGGGCTTTATCGGAATGTCGATCGCCGTCCGCGCAAACGTGCGCACCGCCGAAGCCGCACGCCATGGGATGGGCGAAGCGTTTGCGGTTGCATTCCGGGGCGGTGCTATCACCGGGCTGCTGGTGGTCGGTTTGGGCATCATCGCAGTGGCCGGTTATTTTTGGGTCATGCACGCGGTGTATCCCGGTGACTTGCGCGCCGCGCTCAACGCGATGGTGGGACTGGGTTTTGGATGCTCGCTTATTTCCGTCTTCGCGCGTCTCGGCGGCGGCATTTTCACCAAAGCCGCTGATGTGGGTGCCGACCTCGTGGGAAAGCTCGAAGCGGGGATTCCGGAAGACGACCCACGCAACCCGGCGGTCATCGCCGACAACGTCGGCGATAACGTCGGCGACTGTGCCGGCATGGCTGCCGATCTCTTCGAAACCTACTGCGTCACGACTATCGCAGCCATGCTGCTCGGTGTTCTCATCTTCCGCAACAGCCCTGAGTACTCGCTGACCGCCGCGGTATTTCCGCTCGTCCTCGGCGCGATCTCCATCGTCACGTCGATAATCGGCACGTTCTTCGTACGCATCCGCGGCACGAAGATCATGGCTGCGATGTATACTGGGCTCGCGATCGCCGCGGTGTTGTCAGCTGTCGCCTTTTATTTCGTGTCGGCGCACATCATGGCGGGGGCGGAGCTTGCAGCCGGTAACCCTGGTCTATATTATCCCGGGAAGCTGTGGCTGTGCGCTGTTTTGGGATTAGCCATCACCGCCTTGATGGTCGTCATCACTGAATACTATACGGGCACGCAGTTCCCGCCGGTGCAAGGCATCGCCAAGGCCTCAACCACGGGCCACGCCACCAACATCATTACCGGGCTGGCGGTTTCGATGAAATCCACAACGCTGCCGGTGCTGGTCATCGTCGTCGGTATCTTAGTGTCGTTTGCGCTCTCCGGATTGTACGGTGTGGCGATCGCGGTGATGGCGATGCTCTCCATGGCGGGTATTATCGTCGCGCTCGATTCGTACGGACCCATCACCGACAACGGCGGAGGCATCGCCGAAATGGCAAAGCTCGGCCCTGAAGTTCGCGCCGTAACGGATCCGCTCGACGCAGTCGGCAACACCACTAAGGCGGTCACCAAAGGCTATGCGATCGCGTCCGCGGCTCTAGCGGCTATCGTCTTGTTTGCCTCATTTCAGCAAGAGCTCGCGGAAGCCGCCGGCGCAGTGCACGCGCTCGTCTTCGCGCTGGGCAATCCCTACGTATTAGCCGGCCTGCTCATCGGCGGCGCTTTGCCATATCTTTTTGCAGCGCTCTGCATGGAAGCGGTCGGCAAGGCGGGCGCCGCCGTCGTCGAGGAAGTGCGCCGCCAGTTCCGAGAGATCAAAGGCATCATGGAAGGCACGACCAGGCCTGAGTACGGACGCGCCGTCGATCTCGTCACGAGCGCTGCGCTCAAGGAAATGCTGGTACCGGCGCTCATTCCGGTTCTGACGCCCATCGTAATTGTCGCGCTGGGCCGTTTTCACGTCTTCGCTCCAGAAAATGCAGCGCTCATGCTGGGCGGGGTTTTGGTCGGGTCGATCGTGACGGGCCTCTTTGTCGCGGTTTCCATGACTTCGGGCGGCGGCGCTTGGGATAACGCAAAGAAATATATTGAAGACGGGCACTACGGCGGCAAGAACAGCCCTGCACATCAAGCGGCGGTCACGGGCGATACGGTCGGTGATCCCTACAAAGACACCGCCGGCCCTGCCATCAATCCGATGATCAAGGTGCTCAACATTGTGTCATTGCTGCTGGTGCCGTTCTTGTATTAGCTGCGCGCCTGCCTAGAGCTGCCAGTTCCACGCCTCCGAGTAGGTCGAGGTAGGGGAGAACCCCCGTAAGTTCGCGCGCATCGCATAAATATTGTCAGACCAGGTGAGGAACACCGCCGGCACATCGTGCGCAAGCAGCTCTTGAATGCGCCAGTAGGCCTGGCGGCGGACCGCGCGATCGTAAGAGCGCGACGCCACGCGTTCCAACGCATCGATTCTGGGGTCGCACATGAACGACCAATTGTACCCGTTCGGCGCTATTTGATCGCACATCCATAGCGTGGCGTCGTCAGGATCTGTGCCTCCGATCCATCCCGCGAAAGCGACGTCGTACTTGCCGCCCGTCAAAATGCCCCCCGCACTGGCTTGCCCATAGAACAGATTGTAAGGAAACGATCGGATGGTCACGGCCACGCCGATGCGCCGCAACGCCTCTTGGAACAGCGGTCCGAAGCGATTGGCATCGGCTTGACTGTTGCTGTAGGAGTACGTGAGCGCTAAACGCTGGGCCGCCTTCTCGCGATAGCCGCTCGGGCCAACGCGCCAGCCGGCTGAATCAAGCAATTTTTGCGCGCCTTGAACGTCATAAGGAGGCGCGTGTGCATTCGGGTTGTACGACCACAGAAACGGCGGCTGGTCGGCGTCGGCCAAACTGCCGATCCCATGCTGGAAGGTGTCGAGATAGCGTTGACGATCCACCGCCATGGCAATCGCGCGGCGCACGCGTTCGTCGTCAAGCGGCACATGCCGCTCGTTGAGCGCCAGATACGTGACGTAGTTTGCGGGCTGATGCACGATGCGAACGCCCGGCTGTCCTTGCAGCTCCTGCGGCCCGTGTTGCAGTGACGTACGCGAGGTCCAATTCGCCGGTGCGCATCATGACTTGGACGGTGTTTGGATCCGGAATGAAAAGGTAATTGATGCCGCGCAGTTTGGGGGGACCGCGCCAATAAGATTCGTTGGCTTCAAGATACACGCCCGTCGACGGGTCGTAACGAATGATGGTAAACGGTCCCGTACCGACAGGCCGCAAATTGTAGGCGGCACGATTGATGTCGCTCAGATGCGCTAAGAGATGGCTGGGCAAAATACACAATGGCACTTCACCGGGCGCGAAGAGGCTTGCGATGGCGGGGCTGTATGGCTGCTTCAATCGCATCCGTACCTCGTACGGGTTAGGCGCCTGCATCGATGCGATTCGTTCGAAGCCTTGGCGCGTCACTACGTTGTTTTTCGGATTCATGATTGTGCGCCACGTGAAGATGACGTCGCGGGCGTCAAAGGGATAACCGTCTTGCCAGCGCACGCCGCGCCGCAAGTGGTATGTGATCGTCAAGCCGTCAGCGCTGATGCCACCGTTCTCGCGGGTCGGAACTGTTGTGGCAAGTTCGGGCACGAGGTTACCCTGCGTGTCGACGTTGTACAGCCAGGCCGCCCACAGGAAAGCCAGGTACGTTGAGGACCCGCCGCCCGAAAGGACCGGGTTGAGGTTGTCGACTTGGGCTGAAGCAATCCGAAGGGTGCCAGGCCGCGCATACGCCGCCGGGCCGGCCGACACCGCATGCGTATCCCCGCTCGTTGAAACATGCGAACAAGCGGCGAGATTCAGCGCTGCAAGAAGGGCTAGCGGAAAGACGGAATGTATGCGCACGGCAGTCGTCCCGGTTGGCAAGCGTGGGGCGAAAAGCCTATGAAACTCTTGGGGGTTAAGGGTACGTTACCAGCTATGATGGATTACAGTACGTCACCGCTCACGGTGGACAAGCAAAGACTCTCTCGTAAGTCCTGGATTTGCGGTGTGTGCGCTATGAGCGCGGTAGCGGCGGCGCCGCCGCTGGCCGAGGTCGTGTTAGCGGACGATCACGCGCAGGAGCGTGACATAGGCAAACAAGTCTTCGACGATTTGCGCAAAAAGAACCAGATCGTAGACCAGTCGGGATACTATCCGGTGCTGCGAGCCGTCGGTGCCCGCGTCTCGCAGGCCGCTCAACCGCATTGGTGGACGGAAAATCTTGTCATCGTTAAAGGCGCGAAGGCCAACGCGTTCTCCGTGCCGGGCGGCTGGGTATATGTGAATGAAGCGCTGCTCAAGAATGCGGGCAACGAGGATGAGCTCGCAAACGTCTTGGCACACGAGACGGGTCACATCGTCCTCGGTCACGTGATGAACCGGCTGCGCCAGGCACAGCGCCTCAATCTGTTGTTCGCCATCGCCAGCATATTCGTTCGCTCGCAAGGTCAAGCCAACGTCTTCAACCTCGCGCAGTTCGGCGCGAATTACGGCTTCCTGAATTTTGACCGTCAGCAAGAATACCAGGCCGACCACGAAGGCGTCATCCTGGCGGCCCGGGCCAACTACAATCCTTGGGGAATGATTTGGTTCTTCCGCACGCTGAAGAAGCTGTATGGGGACGCCGGCTTCGAGCAATACGTCCAGGACCACCCCTCGACCAACGACCGTATCGCCCGCATCGAGCATTTCTTCCAATCCAACCCGCAGCTATTCGCGCACTGGCACGACGTCGCTCACAGCACAAGCSGCCTTCCGACCTCCGGCACAAACGCCCGACTGGTCATCTACAACAGCTAATGTAAAAAGGCGGGGGTTAACCCCGCCCCTACACTCTACGATGTTGGGCTAATTGATTTCCACCTTGGCGCCTTGCTCCTCGAGCTTGGCTTTGATCGCGTCGGCCTCGTCCTTGGTGACGCCTGTCTTGACGGGCTTGGGCGCACCCTCCACCAGGTCTTTGGCTTCCTTGAGACCGAGTCCGGAGACGATCTCGCGCACCGCTTTGATGACGTTGATCTTCTTCTCGCCCGCGCTGATGAGCGTTACGTCAAACTCGGTCTTCGCCTCGGCTGCGGGCGCTGCGCCGCCTGCCGCTCCGCCCCCCGCCGCCATCACGGCAACCGGGGCTGCAGCGGACACGCCGTACTTGTCCTCGAGAGTTTTTACCAGCTCGGCGAGTTCGAGCACGGTGAGCTTATCGATCTGATCGATGATTTCGGTGATAGCCATGGTACGTGTGTTGTTTCCTTTCTTGCTTCGATACTTTAAGCCGCTGCGCCAGCGGATTCAGATTTTTTGGTATGAATAGCGTAGAGCAGCTGCACGAGCTTGCGTTTGTTGCCATGCAACACGCCCACCAGACCCTGCAGGGGGGAGTTCAGCGAACCCACGAGCTTTGAAAGCAACTCAGGCCTGGAGAGCACCTTCGACAGTGCGTCAATCTTGGCGGCGTCATAGAACTGTCCATCGAGCAGCCCCGCTTTGATCTGCAGCTTCTTAGAATCATTGGCGAATTGCACCAGCGCTTTGGCGGCGGCGACGATGTCGTTGCCTGCGAAGGCCACGCCGGTCGGTCCGTTCAGCATTGCAGCCAGCTGGCCACGCCTCTCGTCACCGATGGCGATGCCGAAAAGAGTGTTCTTGATAACTGCAAACGTCGTGGACTGTTTGCTCAACTGCTGCCGCAAGATGCGCAGCTCGCTCACCGTCAAGCCGCGGTAATCCGTGAGGATCACATTCGGATTTTGCGCTATGCGTTGGCGCAACTCTTCGATGCTTTGGTTTTTTCGTTCAGTCGGCATATAAAAACAAACGCTTTCTCAATCGTCGTCGAGAAAGCGAGTGACTCAAACGTTCGCGCCTTGCGTTGATGCTAGGGGCGCGCTCATCTAGGTACGCTTCCTCGGCAGGCCCTCACGGCTTGGCGCGGCTGCTTTCGCATTCGCGACCTGCTGTCAGTGGAAAACCGGACACCGTCCGGCCATACAAAGGCGCGACCTTAGTCGCGCCGCTCTAGTTCTATGTTATTATACTCGATTACGCCGCAGCTTTCAACCTCGTCGGATCGACTCTGACCCCAGGACCCATTGTCGTGGCAAGCGTGATGCTCTTCAAATAGGTGCCCTTGGCAGAGGCAGGTTTGGCGCGCACGATAGCGTCCATCAGCGTCGTGAAATTCTCGAGCAGAGCTTCCTTGGTGAACGACGCCTTGCCGATGATCACGTGAATGATAGCGGCCTTGTCGGGCCGGTATTCGACTTTGCCCGCCTTGATTTCGCTCACCGCTTGTCTCACGTTTTGCGTCACCGTTCCCACTTTGGGGTTCGGCATGCGCTGCGCGAGTATCTTACCGAGATTGGAGCCGACGGCGCCCATCATGTCCGGCGTGGCGACCGCAATGTCAAACTCGTTCCAACCACCTTTGATGCGGTCGATGAGATCTTGATCTCCCACAACATCGGCGCCGGCTTCCTTAGCCTCGGTGGCCTTCTCGCCTTTGGCGAACACGATGACCTTTTTCGCTTGACCGGTGCCGTGCGGCAAAACGACCGTGCCGCGCACGTTTTGATCGCTCTTCTTCAGGTCGATCCCGAGCCGGATGTGCACCTCAACGGTTTCGTCGAACTTCGCTTTGGCCGTCGTTTTGATCGCCTCGATGGCGTGCGCGGAATCGTTGAGCCGCTCTTCGCCCAGTGCCTTCACGCTCTCGCGATACTTTTTACCGTGCTCTTTCATGCTAACCGACCTCGATGCCCATCGAGCGGGCGGTCCCCGAGACGATCTTCACCGCTGCTTCGATGTCGTTGGCGTTGAGATCGTTCATCTTTTGCTGTGCGATTTCGCGCGCCTTTTCAAGCGATATCTTGCCGACCTTCTTGCGATTAGGCTCGCCCGAGCCTTTCTCGATGCCGGCCGCCTTTTTGATCAGTTCGGACGCCGGCGGCGTCTTCAAGACGAACGTGAACGAGCGGTCCTCAAAAATCGTGATCACCGCCGGAATGATTTGGCCCGCTTGGCTCGCGGTGCGTTCGTTATAGGTTTTGCAAAACTCCATGATGTTGATGCCGTGCTGGCCCAGCGCAGGGCCGACCGGCGGCGCCGGCGTTGCCTTGCCCGCCGGACACTGGAGAATTACTTTTGCGACAACTTTCTTAGCCACGTTTTATACCTTTTCAACTTGATAGAATTCGAGTTCCACCGGCGTTTCGCGCCCGAAAATGGAGATGAGCGCGCGCAAGCGTTCTTTTTGCGGATCGATTTCGTCCACCGTGCCGGTGAAATCGAAGAACGGACCCGAGGTGACCTTGACGCGATCGCCCTTCTTGAAATCGATTTTGAGTTTGGGCGTTTCGATGCCCATTTGCTTGAGAATGGTCTTGACTTCTTTGTCGGCCAGCGGCAAGGGCTTCTCGCCCGCGCCCGGCGAGCCCACGAATCCGGTGACCCCCTGCGTGTTGCGGACGACGTACCACGATTGGTCGGTCATCTTCATCTCCACGAGCACGTAACCCGGATACACTTTCTTTTCAACCTCGCGGCGCTTGCCTTCTTTGAACTCGACTTCTTTGTCGGTCGGCACAAGCACGCGATAGACAAATTCTTGCATGCTCATGGACTTGATGCGCCGTTCTAGATTTGCTTTGACTTTGTTCTCGTAACCGGAATAGGTGTGGATGACAAACCACTTGCGGTCAGGATCGGTCGAGGGGGCGAATTCATCCGGCGCCGCGACTGCGACTTGGGAGTCGCCTGCGACGAGGGATTCGAGAGACTGCTCTTTTTCTTCTAACACGCTTATTCTTAACTCGTTGGTCCTAAAAGAAGCTCGACGAGGAAGCTGATGAGCCGCGTCCAGAGCGCGACCACAACGACCAGTCCTATGACCACCATAGTGGCCGATACCCACTCTTCGCGGCTGGGCCAGGTGACCCGCTTCATTTCTGAGACAATGGCGCGCAAACCGGCTTGAATATTACGCAGTCGACGCTGGCGGTCGAGCGAGCGTGACTCCGCCACCTTCGATTTGGGCTCGGTTTTCGTGCCGCTGCCGTTACTCGATGCTTTTCCCGGCACCGTGATTCGTTTCAAGCGAGATCCATTTCATTTTAGATTACTTGGCAGGGCGGACAGGACTCGAACCTGCAACCAACGGTTTTGGAGACCGCTACTCTACCAATTGAGCTACCGCCCTACGAGGGCTATCGTGTCTCCTTATGCCCCGTATGCTTGCGGCACCAGCGGCAGTATTTGTTGCGTTCCAGACGTGCGGATGTATTTTGACGGTTTTTTGTCGACGTGTAATTGCGCCGCTTGCAGTCATTGCATGCGAGAGTGATAATCACTCGGTTCTCTTTTTTCGCCATTACTCGTTCACTTTCGTGACGACGCCGGCGCCCACGGTCTTGCCGCCCT
>JRHI01001633.1_pt1 | contig 17978 bp, 21 predicted proteins | sample 215371 | NCBI WGS metagenome assembly JRHI01 (sample SAMN02929681, study PRJNA255918) | sediment metagenome | biome: cave system; feature: Ice Cave; material: Sediment; isolation source: sediment from deep within a dark volcanic ice cave with no known source of... ...
GGTGCCGCCATGGGCTAGTCGCCCGCTTCAATTAAKTTGAAAGRRCRTWYTTTTTRTGATTCGATTCCGTCGCGASGCRAGSGACGGAGACAAWCATGRCKASCMARGAGATTTCGGTAAAGAAGTATGTTGTGCGGCTGAGCGGYGAGGAACGCGAACAGCTKGAAGCGYTGATACGGAAGGGCAAGAGCCSMGCCCRGCGGCTGCTGAAGGCGAGAATAWTGTTGAAGGCYGACGTCTCGGACGYSGGTGAAGGCTGGAGTGACAGCCGGATCATCARGGCTTTGGACRCCAGCGTTTCGATGGTTTATCGGGTGCGSAAGCAACTGGYRGARGARGGCTTCGAGGCKGTGTTGAGCCGCAAGCAACGGGCGACGCCKGCGGTKGCGCGGATTTTTGACGGCGAGAAGGAAGCCAARCTGRTTGCSCTGGCCTGTTCCAAGCCRCCMAARGGACGGGTSCGCTGGACCCTKCGGTTGCTGGAGAACAAGGTSGTGGAACTCGGCATCGTCGATCGCGCCAGCGACTCRACGATCGGGCGKGYGCNTAAAAAAACATCCTYCAGCCCCATCGCCGRCAGTGCTGGGTYATCCCGCCGAAGGCGAACGGCGCGTTCGTAGCCGCCATGGAAGACGTGCTGGCCGTCTACACGCGGCCACACGATCSYGATCGTCCGCTGGTWTGCCTGGACGAGACCTCSAAGCARCTCACYGSCGAAACSCGCATRCCGATCCCGATGAAAGCSGGACRCCCGGCCCGCTTCGATTACGAGTACGWGCGCAACGGCACYGCCAATCTCTTCATGATGTTTGCKCCGCTSGAAGGCTGGCGCCATGTCGAGGTSACMGATCGCCATGCCGCCGTSGATTAYGCTSAGRTMYTGAAAGAYWTGGCCGACRTYCACTTTGCSMGCGCMARGRCCATCGTKCTGGTCCAGGACAATCTCAGCRTCCACAGCAAGGCTTCACTCTAYCARGCCTTTCYGGCMSCCGAAGCMAGGCGSCTGGTCGARCGCTTCGAATGGCACTACACWCCAAAACACGGCAGCTGGCTCAATCTGGCRGARTCCGAACTCGGCGTYCTAACCAARCARTGCCTCGATCGCCGTATCCCCGACAAACAARYCCTSATCGASGAAATYGCCGCATGGCARCACGACCGAAACRCCAACCACACCAAAGCCGAYTGGCAATTCTCAACCMAAAATGCTCGCATCAAACTCAAGCATCTCTACCCGTCAATCTGACTGAATCGGGCCACTAGCTCCTTATTGTTGTCTTCAAGAATCGCCAAGCGCCAAGTTGTGAAGGGTCCGATCGGCGCATAGTTATTTTCCAGGATAATCCCATCGTGAGTGCCGCCATGCCCCTCAAAGATCGCTCTGGGGTTTTCCAACCCTTTGGAGACATCGTATCGAAACATAACCGTCACGCGGTCATGCATAAATTTGATCGGCTTCTTATCGGTTGTAATGATGGTCTCGGGACCACAATGGGTAATGATGACATCATGAGGGGTATTAATGCCTGTTTTCATGCCGTAGATCCACGCTCTGACCCTAGTCAGGCGCACGTTCGCTTTCCCGCCAAAACTTGGATGAGTCGCCAAGAGCTCGAATTCGGCGACTCCTTTAGTCTTTAACGATTCGATGAACCCGGGGTGGCTCTCTTTAGTGAGGGTCACGGTGATCCCCGTAGCTTCCTTCAGGTCGGCCCCCGCATCGGGCAAGGCGGCCTGCCGTAAGCTACTCCTGCATCCTTCAATCTCAGCCGCGCAGTGTTCCTCAATTTGGGACATGGCTGTCCATAGCGTTGCGTGATCAATAGAGTCTGGATCGAAAAGTTTGCATACTGTCGTCAGCTCATCGTATGGTTTCAGCGCCCAGAAAGAATAGGCGCGGCCCATCGAGTAGAGATATTTCAGGCTGGTGTCGCGCACGCGATTGTACAAATTGTCGAATGCGGCAACGCGGCGTGGTAGGCCCGGCTGTTCGCTCCTCGCCAACTCAATCGCTGTTTTATCCTTATCCGCGTTAAGCTTGGACAATTGGCCTTGGAGATCGCCGAGCCTCACCCATAAGGCATTGTATTCGTCAATCTTGGCATTCCGGTAATTGATCTTACGGACGTAATCGTCCATTGACGTTTGGGCTTGGCGAGCTGCAGGCGCGCTCTCGTAGAACTTACGGCAGAGCGCATCGAACTCTTCCGCTTTCTGTAAAATGCGGTAGACTCCCGCGTCCTTTCCAATGAACTTTTGGCTCACCGTATATCCGGCGCTGAGATTCGCGATGTCTCCGCCCATCGTGTCGAGCCGGTTGATAACCAAGCTCTGATCGATCTCCGTGCCATCGTCCATTTTTACCTTGGCAAGGGCGTGGATTATGTCGGATCCGGCCGTTAAAGCTTGGCTGCCAATCATTGCTCTTTGCGCAAATTGTTTTTCAGGCATGAAGGAGAGGTTAAGCATAATGCCCGCAAGCTGGTCTATGTTGGGCACACTAAAACATTGTTGTATTTGCGCAGATAAATCCCTTGTCTTTTCGATGAGCGTCCCCCTGGCGGCTTCCACTTCGGTTTCCACCGCTTTGATGTCAGATACGGTTCCCTTGATCATAAGTTGCGTGTTGTCACGCTCCGTCGCGAGCGCATCACAAAGCGCCTTAGTCTGACCCAGAGCCTTCACATAGTCCGCATGCCTTTCCTGGTCCTTGCGGGACTCCGACCGGTAGTCGTAGTAGTTTTTCTCGATATCCTTAAAAGATTTCAGCACATGCTCAGATTGAGCTTTGTAATACTCGAGCGAGCCCACGGGCACATGGTCCGGAGTGTAACCGTAGCAATCTAGTTTTTGGCCAAGATTTTTCTTTAGGGCCAAGGCCGAATTGGTGAATGGCGTAATTTTTTCCTTATTGGCGCTATCCAAAGGGATTATTGGAAAGACATTATTGATCCATGCCAACAAGAGTTGAGCTTGTTGCGTGTTGGATGCAAGGTAGTGTGTCCGCGCGCGTTCAAAGATCATCTCGAAATAACCAAACACCGTCGGATCAATTGCTTTATTATCTGGGTCACCGAACGTTGGGTCAGCCACGCTTCCATCGCCCAGAGGATTCTTGGGCGTTGACGTTGGGAACCACTGCAATCCGATCTGCACAAGCCTTTGGTTGCTGGTTATGGCCTGAAATTCGGGGACGGGCCTGCCGGTATGAATATTATTTTCCATGATCAAGGCGTTCCGATGATCACCGTGCCACATTGTCTTGAGCGCTTTTTCATCACGAATTCCTGCTTCCCGCAGGAACACTACCACTGCGCCCATGCCTATTAAGGTGTCGTTGCCGCATCCCTGGAAATACAATTCGGATTTCGTGTGAAATTCCTTCTGGTAATACGCCGGATCGGTATTATCGACTAATGCCGAGATTAAATGATTGCGCCAACCGTCCAGGATTTTAGGGTGTCTCTCACCGCCAGGCTTCAATTGATCTTCCGTCGCCCATTTCCCTGCCAGTAATACGCCGCGGATCGTCATTTCAATCGCAAGTGACATAATCTCCTCCCTTCGCGCCGCAGGGCGCGTGACTAGACGCGGATCTCTTCCCAAGTTCCAGAGCCCTTGTGCCCTTTTAGGTGCGCGACGCGACCAGCACCCCGATCGGGGATCTACTTAAAGGCGCTCCGCAACACGGATCTGAGTTGGGAGTAATCCGCGTTTAGCGAACGCTCCACGTGTCCGTCCGCGCCATCGGACCCGTCCCTGCCACGCACATTTCCGCTAAGGCCTTTAATACCGTCGATTCCGTCCGATGAGCGATCTAGGGGCACCGGGTCCCAGATCTTCATGTGGATCGCACCAGCTCCGCCACGGCCCCTGATCCCCGCGCCGCCAGGTGCCCCGCCTTGGCCCGGGTCGCCTTTTGGTCCGCGGTCGGCGATGGCCAGTATTTTGTCGCCCGGTAGATTCTTTTCATTGTTAGAGCGAAAAACGATCCGCCCCCCATTACCGCCGTTGCCGCCCTCCCCGCCCCGTCCGCCGTCGCCGCCCCGCCCGCCGTTTCCGCCTGGTGTGGCATTTTTATATCCACCATCCATAAACCCGGTGTTGCCGACCGCGTTTGATCCGTCGCCGCCATCGCCGCCCTTGGCGCCGTCTTGGCCTTGCTGGCCCATGCCCCCGCGGCCGCCTTTGGCGCTGAGGATCAGCGGTTGATCGTGCGGGAAGAAACTGCCACAAACGACAATTATGCTGCCGCCGGTGCCGCCTGGCCTGCCCGGATCTCCTGGCTTGCCATGCATCGAGGCATTTTCCGCCCAGGCGGCGGTCTGGCCGTGTCCACCCCCTTGCCATTGACAACCGCGGGCCGGTGCTGGTTCGATACAATCATTAAACCCGGCGGCGCCCTTCTTACCTTCTGGCAGCGCTGCCAAGGGCGGGGACGGAGCGGCGCCGTCCTTGCCATCGACGTTTAATTCAGCCGGCTGATCTCCTGATTGTGTTCTAACCGGTTCCAGCTTCAGGACCCGCGCGATTATCTTGATGGTTCTTTCTCTCGCCTCTATGCGGCCGCGGATCGTAACCTCGTCTCCGAAGACCTCGAGATCGGTAGTTGGCGGAACCTGGAAATACCCTGCCGGAGCTTTCAAATCCTTGGTCAACGTCAGCGCCCGCGCCGTGACGATGGTGCATTTGTCTTGGGTAACGATTTCACTGTAGTTAGGGTCCAGTTGGGCCATTGTGGTTCCCCTGTCTGCGGATTGATAGCCCATTCAGAAGAGATAATAGCCATCCAGATAAGCTTGGCGGAGCCGGTTCGATACGGCAACCTGTAGAGCATCCAGGGAAGTGAGCAATCTGTATTTCTAGGATGGTTGCGCCTTTAATATTGCATTGACGGTATTTCGATATCGTCTGACAGCAAAGCGGATGTTCCATGTCGCTTCGTGGAGTGCTTCAGCACTATGCTTTGGTACCTTTTTCATTTCGGCGCTCCACTTGTCGAGCAGCCCGCCCAAACCCTCGTTAAAGGCAGTTTCCAATGAACCCTTCAATTCCTTCCCATCGGTAACATTATCCTTGATGTCGTCTAGGATAGCGTCCTTCCACTCGCTCCAGAATTTCGAAAGGCCTTGATCCGCGGCCTTTTTTGCCAAACGCTCAGTTATAGTGTCTTCCCGCAATGTCTTAACTTCATTTAACGCCTCATCCAGGTCCTGCCTCTGCTCCAGATCTGCACCGTCCCTAAGTTTGTCAAGCTTATTTACCAACCCGTCGGACAGCAGGCTCAGTGCGTCGCGCCCCTTGTCTCTTAAGTAATCAGGGATACTCGCGATCATACGATTATCTAAGCTGAGTCGTTGGGCAAGGCTTTCGTGTAGAACGTCCCTGGTCGCGCCTATCAGCTTGCCGTAGTCGAGTTGCTTGCCGGTGGTAGCGTCTATCCAGGCACTGAGCTTCTCCACCATGGGCTCTATTACTTCCTTCTTCCAACTCGTCCCAGTAGAGCTAGAGCTCGATGCCGCGGAGATTGGTAAACTAAGCTCCTGATTCCAAAACTTCTCTAAGGCTTGACCGTCGAGCAATCTGTTAAGTGTATGATTTTGGGCCGTATTAACTACCAGGGACTCAGCCACGGCCTCGGACGCCGACCCATAATAGATTTCGATTGCCGTGCTGTATGTCAGCTCTGCTCCTTGCCGCCCGAGCTCAAACCCAAGCGCGCTGAAGGTCATCTTCCCCATGTCCACTGCTGTTTCGAGCTTGGTGCCCTTCGACTCTATCTGTTTCAACTTATAAAGGTAGCTGCTCAGCTGGCTGTTGAGCTCGTTTTGCAACCGGCTTAGGGCTTTCCAATCATAGGGATATTTTCTGCGTTCTTTATCCCACTCAGAAAGCTTCGTTAAAAACTCTGCTTCATTTTTAAACAGATCATTAAAGAGTGTTTTTGGCCGCTGCGCGCTCCGTTTTGTCCTCCGTCCTCGCAACCAAATCGTGCATCGCTGTACCAACGTCCTTCCAATAATCTGGCAAGCACGCTTTGTTGCGACCGGCTATTTCTTTTAGACCCTCCCACGTTTTCCGAACCGTTGCATCTACGGCCTCTACGCTGCGGTTGAATGGCTCTTGGATTCGTGTCGCCGCTTCCGTGAACGCTCGTAATTCCGGCGGAGGGTCGGGCGTATTCGGAACCGGTTCTGGCAGTATGAAAATATCTCTGTCGTGAGGTTTAAGAAGGACGAGTTCGTTATCTATGCGAAAGGGATTAGCGACAAGGGGGTCAAACCCCAACCCTTCGTTTTCACCCAGATGTTCCTCAGGATGCGTGTCCGGCTCTCGGTCGTGAGGTTTACCTGGGTCATGAGGTGTTGGTTCGAAATGATGATTCGCCATTGATTTTCTCCCTAGAGGCCGTTTTGAAAAGAGTAGCGGTATTGCTGATTCGACCTTGGAACTTTTCATGTGGACTTCCGCCACTGGCGAGAAAGATAGCCGCAAGTCGGGCCCCGAATCAAGAAGGCCCGAGAAAGCCGGGCAACACGGCGGCCTGCTTCACCCAGTTCGCCATCTGCGCCTCGTCGAGCTCGTCGCCTTCGCGGATGTCGATGTAGCGCATTTCCTTGCCCTTGCTGGCGCCGGGCGGGACCGGTCGCAGCGACGTACCGCGGAAGAATCCCACCTTGACGTAATGCGTGAAGGTATGGAGCCCCAGGAACCAACCCTGGCCCTCGACGCCATACATCGGCGAGTTCCACTTCACGGCCTTGCGCACGTTGGGCACGTTCCGCACGATGAGCGCGTCGAGGCGCTTCCCGAGGTCGCGCTTCCAGCCTGGCATCCCGGCGATGTAGGCCTGCACCGGGGCGTCGCCGTCCCCCTTGGCGATTTGCGGGTTGCCGCCCGAGAGGAGGACGGCGACCTTCTCGCCTTTTCGCACCTTGCTTGGCCTGGCCTCACTCGCACCTGGTTTGGCCTTCGTGCCTGCATTTGCGGTCTTCTTGGCCTTAGCCGCGGGCTTGCGCGCGCCGCTTGCACGAGACGCGCGCTTGGCCTTCGGCTTCGCCTTGGCTCCTTCCTCGACGCGCTTCATATTGTCGCTCTCCGCAGATGCCTACGCTATGCAGCTCTGTAAACAGGGGCGTTGAATTGTGCCGGCAGACTTCAATCTGTCCGCCCCAAGACCTGCTCCAGGGCCGAAAAGAATCGCTGCCACCCGCCCTTGGCGCGCTGGTAGGCCTGCTGCTGATCCGGCCGGAAGCCCGACTGCTCCATGCGCAGGTGGGTCCCCGTGCTCGTAGGGGTGAGAGTCCAAGTGACGACACTCTCGAGACCATAGGCCGCCCACGTGTAAGACAGCGTTTTGTTCGGCTCGACTGCCAGGACCTGACAGTCGACTACGCCCCAGTCTGCGCGAAGATTGAAACTGTGGCCCACGACAGGCTTGAAGTCGTTCTTCATGAGCCATTCCTCGATCAGGTGTGGTTGCGTGAGCGCGCGCCAGATCTTTTCCGGCGGATGCGGCATCTCCCGTTCGACGACGAGGGAACGCGTGGCGGTGGACGGTGTGGTCATTGGTCCATCCTATCGAGCAGGGTTTCGAGGCGATCGAACCGGTCGCGCCAAAAGGCGCCGTAGAGGCTCATCCAATCAATCAGGGGCGCCAAGCCTTGCGGCTCGGCGCTGTAGTGGGTCTGGCGTCCCTCGCGCCGGCCGCGCACCAGGCCGGCGAACTTCAGGACGCCCAGGTGCTTGGAGACCGCCGGCTGCGAAACCCCGGCACGATCGGTCAGAGCCCGCACGGTCTGTTCGCCGTCGCGGGTCAGCCGCTCCAAGATCGCCCGGCGAGTCGGATCGGCAAGGGTCTTCAAGAGGGCGTCGGGCGCGGGGTGCATACAAAACCCATAACTCACTGGGGCGATATTATACTTGACAGGACCAGACGCTTGGAATTGATTTAGGCCGCAAACGGCGAGATGGATTACTTTTCCGACGCCTGTTTTGCTTTGGCTGGCCTAACCACTTTCTTAAACGCCCGCTCAAATTCAGCCTGATCATTGCTTGTCTCATGCTCCCGTGCGGCTTCGCGGATGCGCTTGGCGCGCTCGGCGTCAGAGATTTGGGATTTCTTTGTGGGCATTTGCTAGGCTTCATCCAGCTTTTGTTTCCGGAAATCAAACTGTGGCGCTTTAGTTTCTGGCTTGCAGATGATCAATTTGTGGCCTCCTACGTTGCCAGACCATGAAAGTAATTGATCATCAAACGTATGGAATTCATCAGCGCGGTAGATGATCGCCGTTGCAAGATGAATAGCGTCTGGGGCTTTTAGCGACAGGCCAATCATCGCATAATGATTTCTGAGATCGTGTGCGAGAGAGGCGCCCCGGATATCCATACTCTGGCGGCTAACTCGCTTTAGCAAATCTTTGAATAGAGTATCCATTCCTACCGGAATTTTCGCAGCCAGCACTTCAACAATTGTCAAGACGGAAGTCATGACTTTCACATCGCGCCGCTTCATTCGTTGAATGATGTCGCGGACTCCATCCATTTCGCCAGTCTTTCGCTCTTCGTCTTTGAGCCAAGCGAGAAATAAGCACGCGTCCCAATAAGAGAGTGGTATTAGTCCCAGGCATCGCGAAGCTCCCTAATGAAAGCCTCGCTGCTCTGCTCGCCGGTAGCGCCCGGCGCACGCCCCCGTAAATCCTCCCAATCCGGAAGGTCACTCTCGCGCTCTATGATTTCAAGGTCATTGACCGCAATCTGATGTGGGAATGGCGCGCGAGCGCGATATCTGAGCGTGCCAAAAACTTCGATGCGCCGCCCTACGGCAGCGATTGCATCATCAAATAGTTTGACTGGGAAGTGACAAGTAACCCGACTCGGACCTACCTGCGGGTAAATGTGAAAGACGTTCGCTCCCTCATGAATGTTGATTTGATCTAGGTCGCCTTCTAGAGACCCGCCGCATTCATCTTCGACAGAAAGCGCAATTTCCAGTTGATGCGCGATACGCGGCGTCAGGTCAACGGCAGAGCCATTGAAAACTAGCGTCGCGGTTTTCACGCTCTTTCCAACTGGCGTGGCAAGGCTCTTGATGTCCTCTAGAAGGTCCGCATCAAGGCCCGAAAGATCGCCACCGGCTACAATCATATCGGTCACATGCTTGAGTCGCGCAATAACGAAGTGGCCGGTGGTTCTATATGGAGCAATCGGCTTTGGCTCAAGCACAACCCGAATGGGGCTGCTATAAGAAAGCTCGGCTATTTGGAATATGTTGGCGGGTTTCCCTTCATTGGTTTCGCGATCCAGCTTCGTGAGAGCGGCTCCAAATTTCTGTAATTGAGACATGAACGTGTTTAGCCGTAGCCTGCCCTCGTCTTCTGGTAAGCCTTCCATGACAAGCTCGATGCGATCGCCCTGCGCCATAAGCCGCACCGTAATTTGAATATGAGACTCTATACCGATGAGTCCCGGTAGGTAAGCCGCTTGCCAGCAACCCCCTGCAAGGCGCGGTCTGCCCGTGTCGCATCATTAACGCCGAGCCTGACGCGATTGCTGTAGCGAAAGTCGAATTCCGCCGTGTACCGATGCAAATGGCGCTTCGAAGCGTGTTGATAGACGCCGCGCATGCCACGCTTAAAGATCGAAAAGAAACCCTCAAGATTATTAACATGGATCGACGGATCATCAGATGAAACGTATTCATCCTTTGAATGATCCACGGTCCCATGAGCGGCGAACTCACGACCGATCTTCACATAGCGCTTGGCCTCATCGCTCATAAGTCGCGCTTCTTTGGAGATATTCTTGCGGATAATAGGTCGCACATGCTCAGCCGAAAGGCTATCGACAACAAAACTCTGCGCCCGGCCATTATCGCGGTCGATCAAAGACAGAATTTTGATCTTTTCAGGCCAAGAGGCGCGGGCGTGCTTGGGAGTAGGGCGCGCATCCGGATCTCGGCCGATAAAAGTCTCGTCAACCTCAACCTCGCCTCCGTCGCTGCCCATAGGCGCGAGTTCGCCACACCGCATAGCCTCACGAATGCGATGGCTCAAAAACCATGCGCTCTTGAGCGTAATGCCCAAAGTCCGGCTGAGCTGATTGGCGCTGAACCCCTTTTTCGAGGAAGAAAGGAGATGGATCGCGGTCAACCAGTCCCGCATCCGGATGTGGCTGTCCTCAAAAATGGTCCCGACCTTGACGCTGAATTTCTTGCGGCAAGCATAGCACTTGTATAGGCCGATACGGTCCGTCTTGCCCTTCAAGGCGCCGGACTTATCGACGATGCCACAATGAGGGCAAACTCGGCCATTGGCCCAAAGTCGAGCTTCAACATAGGCATAAGCAGCGGCTTCATCGTTGAAACTTAGCTGACTGAAAATCGAGCGGGCCATGGCAAAATATCCTTATGCCACAACCCTATATCAAGCGTCTGGTCCTGTCAAGTATAATATCTCCCTCACTGGTTATGAATTAGTCAAGGGGAGTTGGCGCCTGGAATAGGTGGCAAGCTAAGATTGAATTCGATCAGATGAGAAGGCGCTCGCTTCTACGGCGCGCGGGCGAAAACCAAGACATCGACGCGTTTGGCGCCGCCTCGCAGGAGCGCGCGCCGCCGCATTGACGGTAGCGCCCGAGGTCATGACATCGTCGAGGAGGACTATCGCGCGGCCCGCGACTCTCGCGGCCATCCCTTCGGCCACCCGAAACGCCCACTGCGCGGACTTCAAGGCGAAGCGGCAATCACCGATGCATTCCTTGCACGCGCAAGCCGGGAAAATCCGCTCCTTCTACCAAAAGGCCACGTTGAAACACGCCGCCTGAATGTCTAAATACTTCTGACCTGATTGTGTGAATCCAGTAGCGGTCTGCGTAGAGGCTATAGTCAGCCGAGTCTCAGAACCGCTAACTGACAAAGTGCGGCCGGCCGGTTTCGCCGCGAAAAAATGCCATCATGCCTGCAAGCGTCGCCATTGCGTTGCGAACCGAGCCCACGAAAAGGTACTCGCAAGCGCGCATGAGCGTGCGCACAATCATCCAGACAATAGCGCCGGGATCTGCGCGCCAAACAAATAAGAGGCTGTTTCGCGCGTCAAGAAAGACAGCGAGGCGCGATCGCTCTTTTCGTGATACCGCCGATCCGATTGTTGTTCCATACTTATGCGGAACAACGGAGTCGTCCGCGCGAGTTAATAGGCCAGCTGACTTAGCGCGCATGCCCCACTCAAGATCCTCGAAATATAGGAAGTAGTCTTCGCGGGGATACCCAACCTGGGCGATGCATGCTCTCGTCACATAGAGGGACGAGCCTGAGGGCGAGTCGATTGCCTTGGCACCGCCAGGGGCCGCTGGGTCACTAACGTGCTTGCCACGGTCAATGTGGAAAGCAACGCCGCGCCACCTCCGCCAAAGCAAACCGCGGGTGAGCACTTTATCGCGGCATTTGAAGTCAACGATTGTACTGCCTGCCATGCCGCAGCCCGGCATGACACAAGCAGCTTTGAGAGCGGACAGGGCCATTGATTCTGGCATTGTATCAGGGTTGAGGATCCAGAATCCATCCCATTCGGGATATGGCGTCAGCCGCTCGAGCCAACGGTTTATGCCCCCGCCATAGCCAAGGTTTTCAGGTGCTTCCGCCACGGCGACCGGCCAATAACCGCGGCGGGTCACAAGCTCCACGCAGCGCAGGTGACACCCGCCTGGACTTCCCAGATTCGCTAGCTTGGAAGAGGCCGCTTCGATGCACGGTCCTCCAGGCGCGGCCAGGGCTTCCGCGAGAGCATCAAAAGCAGCGGGACCTCCGTTTTCAACCACAAAGACGCCCAGATCACCACACCCTGCCTGGTCACCGATCGCCTCTAGGCATTCTATGATATCCGTATTATTACAATACGTTACGATAATGATAGCGGTCGCCATCGGTTCAGAAGTTGGGGTATCTCGGCGCGCCCGCGCGAAGCAAGAAAATCAAAAACGTAGATTGCAATAGGGCAAAAATTGTCATCGACATTATTCCCCGGATTCCTAGCGTGGCACAGAATTTCCTTCTGTCCATAAGGCTGCGGAATTTGTCATTTACCGGTCTTTCTGTCAACTCGCCCTATGATTCAAAATCAAGAGTACATGTAGGCGAGTTCAACACGGGCATCTTCCGCGCTGAACTGCCAACTGGCCCTGGTGTGATGGAGATCGCGGTGTTCTTCCCACGCGCTGATTTCGCCGATGAGGATTTGCTTGCCGGGGATGCGACGGTCGAGTCATTGAGAAGAGAGAACGTTTAGTTTGACCTTCCTGCGATTTGGCGGACACCGGATTAAACGGCTTGGCGCTCTGCCTGTTGGGGGGTGATGTATCCGAGGGCGTATCGTTCGATAGAGGCGAACAAGTGGTGCCTGGCGGCCTCCCGGGTTTTGTGGCCAGCCTGATGCACGAGGCCGGTTTTCAGAGTGCCGAAGCAACGTTCCACCGGTGCGTTGTCACAACAATTTCCCTTTCGACTCATGGCTTAGATCATCCCGGCTGCGCCGAGAACCTTGCGGAAACCGGCGGCGGCGTATTGATGCATGACGCGTTCGACGCGCCACGGCTCGCCATATGCCCCCCGCCGCGCAAGGCCGGCCGGCTGCAACGTCTATCCCTTGCTTCCCGCTACGTCCGAGAGCGGCCGGGTTGGTGGATCTGTGAACGGCAATCGGGCGATGGTTGACCTGTTCAACGGCTTGCTTCGCCTTCTAACATCGCTTGATAGCTCTGTGATTGGGATCGAAGCCACTGCGGAATAGATGCGGACAGCGGCGAAGGCGATGCTGGCTTGACTAGCACCGCCGCCCCCGATAGCGTCTCCCGGAGCGTCATCGCAGGTCGCTCTTCCTGCGGCAGGACTATCGAACGACGCCCGTACGGATCGATGCTCAACTTGAGGAGAACATCATGAAGAGACTTGGCACCGTAATCTCGCTCGCCACTTTACTGATGGGTCTGGGCGTAAGCGCCGCCGCCGCGCTGGTTTTCACGCCACTCGTCCTCGTTAACGGCTGGGTAGGCGGCCCCATGGGCACAGCGCAGCCCGCAGTAGGCCTTAAGGAAGGAATCGTGTACTTGAAGGGCGCAATGAGCTCTGGCACGGCCGCCCAGGCATTCACGTTGCCAGTTGGCTTCCGGCCCACACACCCCGAATACATCACGGTGGATCTGTGCAACGCGAATAAAGGCCGCCTCTTCATATCCCCAAATGGAGTGACTATTGTCCACGCCGAGAAAACGTTCGCCCAAGCGCAGTGCTTTACCTCGCTGGACGGGGTATCGTTCGCGCCATAGCGATGCGTGAGCCGGGAGCGGTTTCCCCCGCGACCACGAAACGATTGCTTCCCCAATCATAGGGGGCGCGAGGATTAAACAAATCGCGCTCCCGGATGAACGTGGAGAGAAGGTGCTAAGCGCCTTCGGAACCGCGCCACGAGCGCACCATTGATGGTAGACAGCAATCAAGGAATTTACGACCTGAACGACGTAGAGGGGCCCAACGGCGAGCCGCATGCCGGCCGAAGTAAATCCTGCTTCAATCCACATCGGCGTCTAAGGCCTCTTTGTTGATCTCGGCGGCAAGCACCTTGGCGGGCGTGGCGGGGTATCCCGCGGACGCGCTTCAAGCCGATACGGCTTAAGACGCGGCTTAGCCGATCGCACAGCATGCCGTAAGGATATCGACATGAAGTCCCTGCGGCGAAGGCGCTCTGCATGGGCGAGATCGATGCGAAGGCGAAAATGGTCCCGGCGAGTAAGATTGCGCACAGTTTCATGCTTTCCTCGTGCTGATTGAAAGCACTGTCAGAAGCGCAAGCCCGGGCAAAAGAGCGCTTTACCGCAGGACCCCTCCCGCCTCAGGCCATTTCCTTCAGCTTCTTCGCCGCGCGTGGGGCAAAATAGGTGAGGATCGCGTCGGCGCCCGCGCGCTTGAAGGCGACGAGGCTTTCGAGCATCGCCTTGTCGCCATCGATCCAACCGTTATTTGCCGCCGCCATGATCATCGCATATTCGCCCGACACCTGATAGGCGAAGGTCGGCACGCCGAAGCGCTCCTTCACCCGAAAGATAATATCGAGATAGGGCAGGCCGGGTTTTACCATCACGATGTCGGCGCCTTCCGCGATGTCTTGGGCGACTTCGCGCAGGGCCTCGTTGGAATTGGCCGGGTCCATCTGATAGGTGCGCTTATCGCCGATTAGCGTCGCGTTGGTGCCGACGGCATCGCGGAAAGGCCCATAAAAGGCCGAGGCATATTTGGCGGCGTAAGACAAAATTTGTACGTCCTCGAAGTTCTCTGCGTCGAGCCCGGCGCGGATCGCGCCGACGCGCCCGTCCATCATGTCGGAAGGCGCTATGATGTCGGCGCCCGCGCGCGCCTGGTTCAGCGCCTGCTCCACGAGAACGAAAACCGTCTCGTCGTTTAGAATCCGCTCGCCGCGCAGAAGGCCGTCATGGCCGTGGCTGGTGTAGGGATCGAGCGCGGCATCGGTGACGAGGCCGAGATTTGGCACTTCGCGCTTGATCGCGCGGCAAGCGCGGCAGACGAGATTGTTGGGATTGAGCGCTTCGCTCGCCTGCTCGTTGCGCAGGCCAAGCGCGGTAAAAGGAAACAGCGCGAGCGCCGGAATGCCAAGTTTTGCCGCCTCGGCGGCCGCCCGCACCGCCTGGCCGATGGAGAGGCGCTCGACGCCGGGCATGGAGGCAACGGGCTCCCGCGCGTCGCCCTCGCAAAGGAAGACCGGCCAGATGAGATCATCCACGGTCAGGGTGTTTTCGCGCACCAGCCTGCGTGTCCAGTCGGATTTGCGGTTGCGCCGCAGCCGCACGGTAAGATTTAGTTTTGGCGCGGCGGCGGGGGAGGCGGCGGGCGTGAGATGCTCCGGCGCGGGTTGGCGTTTCGGGCGTTGCGGCAGAGGCCAAACCATGCAAAGCTCCAGTTTAAGAAATATGTTTCTTTAGCACGCGCCGCCCGCGTCACGGCATCTCCGCCGGGGGCGACAATATATCCCGCGCCTTGGCGATCGTCGCCGGGGCGTGCCCGGCGTTGGCCGCGAAGGCGAGGAGCAGGGACTCGTCGGCGGCGAGATGATCGAGGATCGCGGCCAAAAATCCAGGCTCTCGGGCCGCCCCCCGCAAATTATCCCGCCCAAGGCCAGACAGAGCCAAGAAACGATCGAGCCTCGCCGGATTTCCGGCCAGAAAGGTTAAAACCTCGATCGCTATCGATTCGGCGGCGGCTTTGCTGAGTTGTGGCTGTTTGGCCGGCGAGGGCCTAAAATCGAAGTTTTCCATTATAACGATTTCCCTTTCGTCAATCTCTATCCGTTACTGACGAGTACGGCTGAACTTTCCCGGGCATGGATCGTCCGCCGCCCGGAGCCGGGTATTTCCGATGCAAAAACGCATTCTAATCGTGGAAGACAATGAGTTGAACATGAAGTTGTTCAACGATCTTTTGCAGGCGCATGGCTACGGGACCGTGCAGACCCGCAGCGCCGTCGAAGCGGTGGAACTCGCGCGTCTGCACAAACCCGATCTCATTTTGATGGATATTCAACTGCCCGAGGTCTCCGGACTTCAGGTCACGCAATGGATCAAGGACGACGAAGATCTGCGCCATATTCCGGTGATCGCCATTACCGCTTTCGCCATGAAGGGCGACGAAGAAAAAATCAGGCAAGGCGGATGCGAGGCCTATCTGTCGAAACCGATTTCCATCGTGAAATTCCTCGAAACCGTGCGCAATTATCTCCACGAAAAATAGTCGCGAGATTAATATGCCGGGGGCCCCCAGCGTGACAAGACAGAAATACCCATGGCACGACCCCCCGGGGGCCCCGATCTTCTGCCCAATCTCAAGCTGCTCGAAGCGCGGCTAAGCGCCGAATATTTCGAGGTTTTGACCGCGAAGCACGGCGCCGATGCCTTGCAACTCCGCGCCAGCGGAAATCGCGACATTGTTCTTCTCGATGTGATGATACCGGGAATGGAATGCGGATGAAAGGCTCCGCTCATCCGCAAGTTTGAATTGGCCGGAGCCGGCGGCTGAGATCCATCCAAAGGTCGCGCATTTCCTGGGCCGCGGCGCCTTTAGGATCGACCTCGGTCACGCCCTTGCCGGTGCGCGCGGCTTCGAGAAAGTTGGCCCGCGCGGCGATGTGGGGACGTAAAAGATACCCAACGGCCTCGAGCGCGGCGATGCCCTCTTGCACACGTGAGGCTTCGCGGGCGGGCGGGCATTGATTGAGCAGAAATACAAACGTCTTGTCCATGAGTTTCAGTTTGCGGCCGGTCACCTCGGCCGCCCAAATGTCGAAAATGGCTGGCCTCGCCGGAACGATGCAAAGGTCAGCGGCGTTTATCGCGGCGAGCGATCTAGGCGACTCCAAGACCGGGGTATCGACAATGACAAGGCTCATATTGCGGTTCGAATGATCGATTAACGCCGCTGAAAGCCTCGCCGCCGAAACCGCCTCGACCGGCAAGCGGGGATCGTTGCGCTTGGATCCCCATCGGACGACGGATTTTTTTGGATCCATGTCGAGAACAACAACGCTTTCTCCTTCTTCTTGCGCCACCACCGCAAGACAAGCGGCAAGCGTGCTTTTGCCGCAACCGCCTTTTTGAGAAACAAATGCAATGGTGCGCATCGTTAAATTTTTACTCATATAAAAATTATTAAAGAATGTAATTCATTACAAACCCTTGCGGCAAGGCAGTTCGCCCGGCGTTCGGGAGGGCCGTTCGGTCGAGGGTGAGACGGACGGCGTCGAGAACTCAGGCCGAGCGCCCGCGAGAATAGCCGCGATGAACGCGGCCATCCCAGGCCTTAGGTTATAGACCGGGGCCGTCACAGTCTTGATAATCCGTGCGGTCCGCTCGCACTCGATCGTGAAATCAGGCGAGACCTCGAAGCGATTGTTCATAGTTTATACCCCTGTGCCATATAAACCACCCGGCTATGCCATCCGGCTGGGATGGATAAAACTTTAATTACCAAAATTGTTAAAGAAGAAACTGTTAAATGAAGTATTTGTACATAATGGGAAATGGAGCATGACCCATGCGAGTGCAAAATTGGATTAAAACTTGGCTAGTCCTTCAATAGTGCTTTTAACCTTAATTACTCCGGGACTCCGCCCAGTTGCCCGGCCCGGCTTGCGTTCGAAGCGCGCGTGGCCCAGATTTGCCAGCCAGATGACCAATCTCTTCGCCGCCGCCAATCTTGAAAAGGACGCGCCGCATCCGCTCGCCGACCGGCTGCGCCCGCAAAGCCTCGCCGATGTCGCCGGTCAAGATCATCTTCTCGGACCGCAAGGCGCGCTGCGGCGGCTCATTGCCTCAGGCCCACCGGGCAGCCTGATTTTCTGGGGGCCTCCGGGGACCGGCAAGACGACCGTCGCGCGCCTTCTCGCCCGCGAGACGAAGCTCGCCTTCGTCCAGATTTCGGCGATTTTTTCCGGCGTCGCCGAGCTTAAAAAAATTTTCGAGGACGCGCGGGGCCGCCGCGAGGCAGGGCAGGGCACCTTGCTTTTCGTCGACGAGGTGCATCGCTTCAACCGGGCCCAGCAGGATAGCTTCCTGCCGGTGATGGAAGATGGCACGATCACCTTGATCGGCGCGACGACCGAAAATCCCAGCTTCGAACTCAACGCATCATTGTTGTCGCGCGCCAGGGTGATGATCTTCCATGCCCTTGCGGCGGCGGCGATCGAAAAGCTTCTCTCCCGCGCGGAAACCTGCGAGGGGCGGGCTCTGCCGCTCGATCCCGATGCTCGCTTAAGCCTGATACGGATGGCCGATGGCGACGGCCGCGCCGCCTTGAGTCTCGCCGAAGAGACGTGGCGCGCCGCCAACCCAGGGGAAATCTTCGATACGGCCATGCTGGTTTCGATCGTCCAGCGGCGCGCGCCGATCTACGATAAAGCGCAGGAGGGCCATTACAATCT
>JRHI01001634.1_pt1 | contig 17977 bp, 19 predicted proteins | sample 215371 | NCBI WGS metagenome assembly JRHI01 (sample SAMN02929681, study PRJNA255918) | sediment metagenome | biome: cave system; feature: Ice Cave; material: Sediment; isolation source: sediment from deep within a dark volcanic ice cave with no known source of... ...
CCACGCCTCCCCACCAACCCGAGCAACAATACAGTCGGGACTCCTTAGTCAGCGCGGGCCGGGCGGGAGCTCGCGCAGCTCGGCCCGCGACTCGCGGATCCAGCGCACGAGCACGGGAATCGTGAGGCCGAGGCCGGCGACGACGAGGATCGGCGAGATCGTCACACCGATCAGCGCCAGCGTAATGCCGATCGCGAGCAGGAACGGCAGGATCGAAGGGCCCGGAAGGTGGATCTCCTCGCCGACGGGCGGCGGATCCTCCCCGGCCGGGCTCGCCGGCGGCGGCGTCTGAGTCATCAGAGGACGTAAACGTAGGCGGTTAAGAACGTCAGGGCGAACATCAGCATGCAGAACGCTCCGACGATCAACGCGGTGCGCAGGTTCTTGCGTGCCAGGGCCTGGTTCATCGCGTGGGCATCTTAGGGCACGTGGCTATACCTGCGCGTCGAGGACCATCGATGCGAACAGCGCCGCCAGGTAGGCGAGGGAATAGAGGTAGAGCCGCAGGGCCGAGGCGCGGTCCGCGCGCCGGTACAGGCGCACGGCGGCGGCGATGAAAGCTCCTCCGAGCAGGATCGAGGCCACTAGATAGATCGCCCCGAAGCCGCCCGCGCAGAACGGCAGCTGCGTCACGGCGTAGAGCAGCAGCGAGTAGAGCAGGATCTGGCGGCGGGTCTCGGCCTCGCCGCGGACGACCGGCATCATCGGCACGCCGACCTTCGCGTACTCGTCCTTCATCATCAGGCTGAGCGCCCAGAAGTGTGGCGGAGTCCAGTAGAACACGATCGCGAACAGGTATATGGCCGTCCACGAAAGGCTCCCCGTCGTCGCCGCCCAGGCGACGAGCGGCGGGACGGCGCCGGCAGCCCCACCGATCACGATGTTCTGCGGCGTGCGCCGCTTGAGCCAGATGGTGTAGACGCCGACGTAGCCGACGAAACCAGCGAGCGCCAGGCTGGCGGCGAGCAGGTTGACGGTCAGCGACAGCAGCGCGAAGGACATCACGCAGAGGACGAGTCCGAACGTCAGCGCGGCCCGCGGCGAGATCCGTCCGGCTGGAACCGGCCGATTCGCCGTGCGCTTCATCTGCGCGTCGATGTCGCGGTCCCAGTAGTGGTTGACGGCTCCGGCGCCACCGGCCGAGAGGTAGCCGCCGAGGAGCGTCAACAGCACCGTCCATGGGGATGGGGTACCGGCGACGTACATCGTCGTCACGGTCGTCAGCAGCAGCAGCGACTGGACCTTCGGCTTGGTCAGTGCCGTGTAGTCCCCCAGCACCTGGCGGATCACGGCCAGCGATCCGGGCGCTACGGGTGTGGCCTCCATCGGCGACGACACTAGCGGCCCGCCCGAACCACTAGGCCACTGCGCCCGGCACGTTGCTCTTCTCGGCTTCCGCGCCGACGCCGGTTCCGGTGCGCCGCCCGATCTCCCGGCGGATGTCCTTCATCGGCTCGAGCGAGCGCACGCGCGGGATCACGTCGAAGTTGTTGACCGCCGGCGGCGAGGAGGTGAACCACTCGAGCGTGTTCCCCCGCCAGGGATCGGGCCCGGCGACCGCTCCGTCCTTGAGCGACCGGACCACGTTGACGACCGTCACGAGGATGCCGGCGGTAAGGATGAACGAGCCGAAGGTGGAGATCTGGTTGTAGAGCTGAAGGTGCCCGATGTTGTCGTACTCGAAGACTCGGCGCGGCATCCCGTCGAGGCCTAGCGAGTGCTGGATCAGGAAGGTCACGTTCATGCCAACGAACATCAGGCCGAATGACCAGCGGCCGAGGCGCTCGCTCAGCATCCGTCCGGTGATCTTCGGGAACCAGTAGTAGATCGCGGCGAAGATCGTGAAGACGGAGCCGCCGACGAGCACGTAGTGGAGGTGGGCGACGACGAAGTAGGTGTCGTTGAGCTGCCAGTCGACCGGGAAGATCGCTAGGAAGACGCCGGTGATCCCGCCGACGAGGAAGACGGCGATGAAGCCGACGCAGAACAGCAGCGCCGTGGTGAACTCGATCGTCCCTTGCCAGAGCGTCCCGATCCAGTTGAAGATCTTCACGCCGGTCGGCACCGCGATCAGGAACGAGCTGATCATCACGAAGATCAGCACGACCAGCGGCGTGGGCGTGGTGAACATGTGATGGGCCCAGGTCAGCAGGCCGAGGAATGCGATCAGGATGGTCGCCGCGGCGATCGCCTTGTAGCCGAAGATCGGCTTGCGCGCGAAGACCGGAAGGATCTCCGAGACGATCCCGAAGCCCGGCAGAACCATGATGTAGACCTCGGGGTGACCGAAGAACCAGAACAGGTGCTGCCAGAGCAGCGGCGAGCCGCCGTTCGTCGCATCGTAGAAGTGCGTGCCGAAGTGGCGGTCGGTCAGCAACAGCGTGACGGCGCCGGCGAGCACGGGGATCGCGACGATCAGCAGGATTGCGTACGTCAGGATCGACCAGCAGAAGAGCGGCAGTCGCGACCAGCTCATCCCGGGCGCGCGCATGTTGGTGATCGTGGCGTAGAAGTTGATCGCCCCGAGCAGCGACGAGAGGCCGGTCAGGTGGATCAGGAAGATCCAGGCGTCGACCCCGCCGCTGGGCAGGTAGGTGCTCGTCGCGAGCGGGACGGTCGAGATCCAGCCGGCCTCCGGCGGGCTGAAGAAGAGCGAGGCGTAGAAGACGATGCCGCCGGCGAGGAACAGCCAGTAGCTGAGCGCATTCAGGCGTGGGAACGCCATGTCCCGGGCGCCGATCATCAGCGGCACGAAGTAGTTGGCCAGGCCGGCCATCATCGGCACGACGAAGAGGAAGATCATCGTCGTGCCGTGCAAGGTGAAGAGCTGGTTGTAGACCTCGGGCGTGACGAGGCTGTTGTTGGCCGCGCCGAGCTGGAGGCGGATCAGCAGGGCCTCGACGCCTCCGAGCATGAAGAAGACGAAGGTCGTGACCATGTAGAGGATCCCGATCTTCTTGTGATCGATCGTCGTGAACCAGCTCGTCCAGCCCTGGTCCTCACGCGCCGCGCTGTGGGCCACGATCTGCGGAATCGGAGTTGCGGGTGCGATGACTGGCTCCTCTACCGGGCGGGGCGGGTCGGGGTCACGGGTGCTCCACGGCGGCGGCGCCCGACTGCTTGCTGAGGTTGTTGCGCGAGGCCTGGGCCGCGGCTTCGGCGGCCGCGATGTCGCGCTGGCGCTGGGCGAGCCAGGCTTCGAACTCGGCGGGCGGCACGGCGCGAACGACGGCGACCATGCTGGCGTGGAGGCGACCGCAGAGGAACGCGCACTGGCCGCGATAGCGGCCGGGCTTGGAGATCTTGAACCAGGTGTGGTTCGTCGACCCGGGGACGGCCTGGAACTTTCCGCCGAGCTCTGGAATCCACCAGGAGTGGACGACGTCCTGGGCGTTGATGTCCAGCGTCACCGTCGTGTCGGTCGGCACGACCATCTCCTCGTAGGCGTACGGCCGGTCGAGCCCATCCGGGTTCTTGCCCCCCGGATAGGTGTAGCGCCAGACGTACTGCTGGCCGTTGACCTGGATGTTCAGCGACTTGCCATTTGGCGGCAGCAGCGTCTCGCTCGTCGCATAGATCGCATTGCTCGCCAGGCTCAGGCCGCCGGTTCCCGAGTTCGGCGGCCGACGAATCGCGTCGAGCTTGACAAAGGTGACCACAGCGAGGATCAGGAGGATCCCTGCGGCGCCGACGGTCCAACCGATCTCGAGGCTCGTGTTGCCGTGGATCTGCACCGGTACGGCCCCCTTGCGGGCGCGAAACCGGTAGAGCGCGTACACGATCGTCGCCTCGACCGCAACGAAGATCACGAGCGCCACGTACAGCGTGATCTTGTAGAGGTTGTTGATCTCGTCGGCGTTGGGCGAGCCCCCGGCCTTCGGCGTGAGGATTCCGGCGAGTGCGTCGGGAGCCAGGGCGAGGACGAGCGCGAGGGCGAGGCCGGCGGCGCACGCCAGGCGGCGGCCGGCATGGTTTGGGGTCGGACGACGCAAGGCGCGAGGATTGTATTCAGGAGCCGGCGAAACGCGCCTGGCGCTTCTCGAGGAAGGCGCTCAGCCCCTCGAGATAGTCGGCGCTGGCGACCATCTCCTGCTGGACGGCGGCTTCCAGCTCGAGCTGGGCGGCGAGCTCGCCGTAGAACCAGTGGGCGAGCTCCCGCTTGGCGCCGGCATAGCTGGCGGTGGGCCCGTCCGCGAGCCGGCGGGCGAGCTGCTCAATCGCGCCCGAGAAGGCCTCGTCGTCGTGCACGGCGTTGATCAGCCCCCAGGCGAGCGCCTGCGAAGCCGGGACGGGCTCGCCGAGCATCGCCATCTCGGCGGCCCTGGCGAAGCCCACGCGACTGGCGACGAAAGCCGAGGCGCCGCCGTCGGGGACGAGTCCGATGTTGACGAAGGCGAGCAGGAAGTAGGCGCTGCGAGCGGCGATGACCAGGTCGCAGGCAAGCGCGAGCGAGAGGCCGATCCCGACGGCGGGCCCGTGCACGGCGGCCACGACAGGCTTGTCCATTGTGCGGATGCCCTGGATGATCGGGTGGTAGCGGTCGGTCAGGATGCGGCGCACGTCAGGCCGCCCGTCCGGAGTTCGATCCTCGCCGCCGTCGATGTCGCGCAGGTCGCCGCCGGAGGAGAAGCCGCGGCCAGCCCCGCGGATCACGACCACGCGGGCGGCAGGGTCGGCGGCCACGTGCTCGACGGCCGCGAGCAGGTCGACGCCGAGCTGCCGGTTCCAGGCGTTGAGCGACTGCGGCCGGTTCAACTCGATCGTCGCCGCCCCGTGCCGGAGGCTCAGGTTGACGGTCTCGTAGGCGGGTACCGGCTCGGCCATCGCCGTTGATGCTATGCGCTCCACTACCGTTCGGCGGTGTGGACCGCCCGGTGATCGGAATCTGCGCTGCGCTCGAGCAGGCCCGCTGGACCGTCTGGGATCAGCCGGCGATGATGACCCCGTCAAGCTACGTCGCGGCCGTCCAGCGCCAGGGTGCGATGGTCCTGATGCTGCCCCCGGACGCGGCGGTCGCGGCGGCGCCCGACCAGGCACTCGACCTTCTCGACGGGCTGATGCTGGCCGGCGGGGCGGACATCGATCCGCAGTTCTACGGCGCCGATCGCCATCCGTTGACGGTCGGCACGACGCCGGCGCGCGACGTCTTCGAGATCGCGCTCGCCCGGCGGGCGCTCGAGCGCGACCTGCCGCTGCTCGGCATCTGCCGCGGCATGCAGCTGTTGAACGTGGCGCGCGGCGGCACGTTGATCCAGGACCTGCCGGAGCGTTATGGGCACAGCGAGCACCGGCGGATCTCGGGCACGTTCGACGGATCGGACCATTACGTCCGGCTGCTCCCCGGATCGCTCGCGGCGCGTGCCGCCGGGGAAGAGCGCCATGTGACCAAGTCGCATCACCATCAGGGGATCGAGCGGGTCGGCGAGGACCTGATCGTCAGCGGACGATCTGAGCTCGACGATCTGGCGGAGGCGATCGAGGACCCGCGGCGGAGCTTTGTGCTGGGCGTGCAGTGGCACCCGGAGGCGGATGAGGGCAGTAGGCTGGTTGGCGCGTTGGTCGGCGCCGCGCGGGCCCCCCGGCGCTGAGTCGTCCCCGCCGGCTCATATACTCGGCGGACTTGCCCTCACCGCGCGCCGTCAGGATCTCCGCCACGCTCGCGGTGCTCGCGGGGGTCGCCCTGCCAGTCATCCGGCGGGCGGCGGGTCTGCGCACGGGGGCGGTGATCGCCGGCGCGGCCGTCGCGCCGCTGGCGCTGTGCATCGTGGTTCCGCGCTCGCGCAAGCGCGACGTGGCCGTGTGCACGCTACAGATGTGGGCATACCTCGCCGCGTACAAGCTGCCGAACGCCGACGCGGAGGCACTCGAGCAGCGAGTCCGGATCGATTATCCGATCGCGATCGATCGGGTGCTAGGCGCGGGGCTGCTGCCGAGCGTGCGGCTGCAGCGGGCGCTGGCGCAGACGCGCGAGTTCCGTGCGGCCGACAAGGTGCTCGTCTGGACGCACTGGGTCTGGTTCGCGGTGCCGCACACGACCCTGATCTACATCCTGCTGAGGCACCCGCGGCGCTTTCCCCGGGCGGCCGTGCTGACGTACGCCGTCTTCGACCTCGGCGCGGTCTGCTACTGGCTCGTGCCGACGGCGCCGCCGTGGTATGCGGCGCAGCACGGGCGGATCGACCCTGGCGTGGCGTCCCGCCCGGATGGGCGCGAGGCGCCGGGGTCGCCGCCGCCGCCGGCGGTGCGGCGGATGATGGTCGAGTACGGCGAGCGCTTCTGGCAGGAGCGGTGGGGGCCGCTCTACAGTGTCCTTGGAGGCAATCCGGTCGCCGCCATGCCATCACTTCATTTTGCGACATCCGTGATGGCGGCAACCCTGCTCGCAGAGACGGGTCCTGTGGCCGGCAGCCTGGGCACTGCGTACGCCGCCGCGCTCGGCTTCGCGCTCGTCTATCTCGGCGAGCACTACGTGGCCGACCTGCTGGCGGGTCTCGCGCTGACCGTCGCGGTGCGCCGTTGCGCACCGCTTGTCCACATGCCGATCGCCGGCGTCGGGTGCGGCGTCGCGCGGTTCGGGGAGTGGGCGAGGGCGGGCTGATGGAGGAGGAGTCGCCGCAGGACCCGCTCCGGATGCGTGGCTTCGGACGCGAGCAGCTCGGCAAGCTGCCGCAGGTCGAGGTGGAGGAGATGCCGCGTGTCCACGTCACGCGGCGCCAGGCGATCGCATTTGCCGTGTTCGTCGCCTCGGCCCTGGCGTTCCTGTATTTCGTCCTGCCCAAGCTCGCCGGCCTGGGCGCCACGCTTGGCAAGCTCGACCAGGCGAACGCCGTCTGGCTGCTCGCTGCTGCGCTGCTCGAGCTGGCGTCGTTCGCCGGCTACGTGATGCTGTTCCGCGCGGTCTTCGTGCGCGGCGAATCACGGATCGGCTGGCGCGAGAGCTACGAGATCACGATGGCCGGGCTCGCCGCCTCGCGCCTGTTCGCGGCCGCCGGCAGCGGCGGCGTTGCCCTGACGGCGTGGGCCCTGCGGCGCTCGGGCATGGAGGCGCGCGTGGTCGCGTGTCGGATGATCGCATTCCTCACCCTCCTGTACGCCGTCTACATGGGGGCGCTCGTGATCGACGGCGTCGGCCTGCGGACCGGTGTCTTCCCGGGCGGCGGGGGTTTCGCGATCACGATCATCCCGGCGATCTTCGGGGCGGTGTCGCTGATCGCGTTCCTGGCCCTCTCCCTCCTGCCGCAGGACATCGAGCGGCGGCTGGAGTCGTGGGCCGCGGGCGGACGCCGCGGGGCGAGGCTCGTGGCCAAGGCCGTCACGGCGCCGGCGGCTGTCGCGTCGGGCGTGCGGACGGCGCTCGGGCTGTTGCGGGCGCGCAACTACGGGACGCTGGGCGCGCTGATCTGGTGGGGCTTCGACATCGGCGTGCTCTGGGCGGCCTTCCACGCGTTCGGCAGGCCGCCGCCGTTCACGGTGATCGTGATGGCCTACTTCATCGGGATGCTGGCCAACGTGCTGCCCCTCCCGGGGGGGATCGGCGGCGTCGACGGCGGCATGATCGGTGCGCTGATCGCATTCGGAGTCGACGGCAGCCTCGCCCTGCTCGCGGTTCTGGCCTACCGGGCGTTCTCGTTCTGGCTGCCGACGATTCCCGGCGCAGTCGCGTATTTCCAGCTGCGCCGGACCGTCCACCGCTGGCAGCAGGAGCTCGCGCCGGATGACTCGGGCGGGTCGCCGGAGTCATCGAACCCGGTGCCGGCTTAAGGGTCGATCGCAATCTTCGGGCACGGCCGGGTGCGGCCGTGGATACGGTACCGGGTCGCCACCCGAGCCTTTGCCAATCCCCCAGGATTGGCTGCGGGCTCGTGCGGCGTCCGGCTTGGTCCACGACCACCCCGACCGCACCCTCAGTAATTGCGATCGACCCTGAGGGGATCGCGATCTTCGGGCACGGCCGGGTGCGGCCGACACGGACCTTAAACGCCGGGGAACTGCGGCCGCGGCGGGGCGCGAACGCAAGCGCCGGCGCTATACTTCAAAAAAGAAAGTAATGAATAACGGCGGCGCTTCGGAGGCCTGATGCCAGACATCGAGAACGTAATCATCATCGGCAGTGGGCCGGCAGGCTACACGGCTGCGCTGTACACATCGCGAGCCAACCTGCGCCCGCTCGTGATCGAGGGCTTCGCCTGGGGCGGTCTGCTCCAGCAGACGACGGACGTCGAGAACTACCCAGGCTACCCAGAGGGCATCAGCGGCCCCGAGATGATGCAGCAGCTGCGCGACCAGGCTGAGCGCTTCGGCACGCGTTTCATCACCGACCAGGCGACGCGGGTCGAGCTCGCCAACGAGGCCGGAGGCGTCCACCGGGTCTGGGTCGATGACGACGAGTACGCTGCGCGTACGGTGGTGCTCGCCCTCGGCGCGGAGCACCGCAAGCTGGGCGTGCCCGGCGAGGAGGAGCTCGGCGGGCGGGGCGTCAGCTACTGCGCGACGTGCGACGCTGCGTTCTTCAAGGACAAGGAGACGATCATCGTCGGCGGTGGTGACTCGGCGATGGAGGAGGCGCTGTTCCTGGCGAAGTTCGCCTCGAAGGTGACCGTCGTCAACCGCCGCGACGAGTTCCGCGCCTCGAAGATCATGCTCGATCGGGCGCGCAGGACGGAGAACATCGAGTGGCTGACGCCGTACGTGGTGGATCAGTTCCGGGCGGGCGAGACGGGCGCGCTCGAAGAAGCCGATGTGAGCAACCTCGAGAGCGGCGAGCACCGCGAGCTGCCGATGGCCGGAGCGTTCATTGCGATCGGCCATGTGCCGCAGTCGGAGATCGTCCGCGGCCAGATCGACCTCGACGAGAACGGCTACATCCAGGTCGACGGACGCTCGACGCGGACCAATCGCCCCGGCGTATTCGCGGCCGGCGACGTCGTCGACCACACCTATCGACAGGCGGTCACCGCCGCCGGGAGCGGCTGTCAGGCTGCGCTCGATGCCGAGTGGTACCTGCGTGACACGCCGGAGGTCCCGAAGCCCGAGGGGATGCCGGTCGGCGACCTGGCCGAGGCGCAGTGGGGCTCGGCGGCCTGAGGGCGGCGGCGATCGACCTCTACGCGGCGATGCGGTGCGCGCCGGCGACCCGTGACTTCACGGATCGACCGGTTCCGCGCGGCCTGTTGACGCACGCGCTCGAGCAGGCCCGCTTCGCCCCGAGCGGCGGCAACCGCCAGGGCTGGCGGGTGATCGTTGTCACCGACCCGGCGGGCCGCCGCCGCCTGCGCGAGCTCTACCAGCCGTTGTGGGCGAGCTACCGTGCCAAGGCCGGCCTGGACGAGCCGCCGAGCGTGGGCGCCGTAGAGCCGATCTCACCGGGCCGGCGGCGAGGAATCGAGGGCGCCGAGCGCTACGCGCGGACGTTCGACCGGGCGCCGGTCCACCTCGTCGTCTGCGTCGATGTGGCTGCGCTGGCGATCGTCGATCGGGATCTCGACCGGCCGAGCATCGTCGGCGGAGCGTCGATCTATCCGTTCGTGCAGAACCTGCTCCTCGCGCTGCGCGCTGAGGGCCTGGGCGCCGCGTTCACGACGATGCTCGTCGCGGCCGAGCAGGAGGTCCGCGAGCTCCTGGAGATCCCTGAGCCGTTCATCCTCGCGGGCCACATCTCCGTCGGGTTCCGGGCCGATCCGTGGCCGGCGCGCCTGCGGCGCGAACCGGTCGAGCGTTTCGCGTTCGCCGAGCGATTCGGCGAGCAATGGTTGGAGCCGGACGAGTGCGATAGGTGAGATTGACCTCGAAGTGGCGAAGTTGGCGAAGTTCACGGCGCGATCGGCGCGACGACCTCGATCCAGTCGACCGACTTGCCGCAGAGGCTGGTCGCTTGTTGCGGGCGCAGGGTGGTCAAAGGAGCGAGCCGCTCGGTCGGCTCGAGGACCACAGAGGAGAGCACGGTCGAGAGCGGCTTGTCGCCGTTTCCGGGCGCGAGGTCGAACCCGGAGTAGCTCAGCGTGATCGTGTGCACGCCGCCGCCTGGGGGGAGCACCGCGACCGGGGCGTAGCCGTCGATCGTGGATGTCAGATTGTGCACACGTCCGATCAGACGGCCGTCGAAGGCGACGGCGAAGCCGCGCGCGAAGCTGCCGCCGAGCCAGAGCGCGAAGCGCCCCGAGCGGTCGATCGAGACCTTCAGGTCGATCCGCCCGGGAGCGGTGGCGACGATCTGGTGCAGCGCGCGGCTGACGATCCAGCCGGGCGGCAGTCGGAGGTCGTCGGCGCGGGCGTAGACGACGGGGGGGCGCTCGGCGGCGACGATCTGGGCGTGGGCGCGCAGGGCGAAGCTCGCGATCGACCGCACGAGCGGGCACGGCGCGGGCGCGGCGGGCTGGATCGGGCAGACTTGCCGTGGCGGTAGCGGTCGCCCGGTGCGGCCGTCGAGGGCCTGGCCGCAGTACGGGTTGGTCCTGGCGTCGCCAAAGGGGACGTGGGAGAGGATGCGAACGGTCGGATGCGGGGCGCGCTGCCAGAGCTCGTAGTAGCGGCCCTCCCAGCGCAGCCGGTAGGCCGCCGGCGGCCGGCTCGCGGCCGGGGTGCGGGCGATCACGATCGAGCGGTAGGGGAGGAGGGCCACGGGCGAATAGGAATCGAGGTCGGCGGAGGAGGGCTTCTGGAGCACGGCGCCCGAGCGCAGCGCGATCGCGCCGACGGCGTCGGCGGGCTCGACCGGGGCGCCGGCGCGCAGGAAGTAGCGGTCGGCGTAGATCTCGTAGTCGTTGATGAGGGTCGGCCCCTGGCCGGAGACGAGCGAGCCGATGTGTGCGAGCTCCGCGAACGGTCCGACCGGGGCGAGCGCCTCGTCGTGGTAGGCGAGCGCGTTCGACCACAGGACGCCCCCGGCGATGGCCGCGAGGACGATCGCGCCCGCGATGCGACTGCGCGCCCAAAGGATTGCGCCGCCGGCGAGCCCGGTCAGGAGAATCGCGGGGGAGGCGATCGCGAGCAGCTTGGCGACGATCCAGGGGACGCCGTCGGCGACCACGATCGCGATGCAGCCGGCGAGCGCGGCGCCTGCGTAGAGCGCGAGCCCGAAGTGGCCGGCCCGAACGGTCCACGCGAGCGCGATGGCGCCGACGGCGAGGACGAGCCCGATCAGCGCGACGGAGCTGAACGACGTGGCGAGCGGATTGCGAAAGTCGCCGATCGGCCAGATTCCGGCGAGCTGGAACCCGCTGAGGGGTCCGAACAGCGTGCCGAGCCGGATAAGCGGTATCGCGGCGGCGCTCGAGCCGACGAAGTCGGTGGCGGTCCGCAGCGACTGGGCGAGCAGGAACCAGACAGGGAGCGACAGCGCGAGTGTGACACCGGCGAGCCAGCCGATTGAGACGGTGGCCCCGACCATGCCGCGCCCGCCGCGTCCAGACGGGACGAGCCACGTCAGCGCGACCAGGCCGAGCGCCGGCACAATCCACACGGCGGTTCCCGGCCCGAACGTCAGGATCAGTGCGGCGGCGGCGATCGCCGACGGGAGCAGCGCCGCACGCCGCGGCGGGGCGCGGCGCATCAGCGGGACGGTGAGGGCGCAGAGTAGGGCGAGCAGGAACGACGCGGTCACCTCCTTGATCGCTCCCCATTGGCTGACGCCGTAGAGGAGCGCGGGCTGGGCGGCGAGGAACGCGACGAAAGCCCGGAGCGGCCGTGACGGGACGAGCGGCGTGCAGAGCTCGTAGATGCAGAGGGCGAGCGCGGCGCCGGCGCAGGCGACGTAGGGCTGGAAGACCCAGGCGACGTCGAGCCCGACGAGTCCGCGCCCGATCCCGAGCAGCATGAAGGCGCCGATCGGGTAGGCGGCATCGCTGAGGTAGCCGGCGATGTTGAGCTTGTAGCTGGAGGGGATCAGGCCGGCGGTCGAGCGTCCGTGGGCGAAGAGGTGGTCGGTGATGGCCAGCCATGTCGAGGTGTCGTCGAGGCGGTGATAGCCGGCGATCGATGTCGTCCCGGTCGCAAGCACGGGGGCGCCGTAGGCGAGCAGCACGCCGAGCGCGGCGAGCAGGGGCCAGCCGGGGCGCGGCCAGCGGGCCAGCACGGGGCGGGCACGGGAGAGCCCGAGGAGCGCGAGCACCGCGACGATCGGCACCGTGAACGGGGCGGTGGCTCCATTCGTCGTCAGCGCGGCCGCGACGACGAGTGCGCCGGCGAGTCCGACCGGGAGTAGCAGCGGACCGGGGAGGCGCGCGCCGCAGAGCAGCTCGACGAGCAGGCCCAAGCCGGCGCCGAGGGCGGCGAGCACGACCGGAAACGCGATCCAGGCGAGGAGGAAGGTCACGACTGGATCACCGGCGCGACCCTACCGATGCGGCGTGACAGGCTGGCGTACCATCGCCGACATGAACGACTCCCGGCGCTGCTAGATGGCGCGAGTCCTGATTGTCGCGGGCGGCTGCCGGGGGCGCCGCCTGGGTGCATCGTTGGCCGAGGAGGGCCATGCGGTGCGCATCACGACGCGTACGGAGGCGGGCCGACGGGCGATCGAGGTGGCGGGGGCGGAGTGCTTCATCGGCACGCCGGACCGGATCGCGTCGCTGCGCTACGCGCTGGACGGGGCGACGCTGGCGTGCTGGCTGCTCGGCACGGCGGCGGGGGAGGCGAGCGCGGTCGCGTCGCTCCACGGCTCGCGCCTGGAGTCGATGCTCGGCCAGATCATCGACACGACGGTGCGGGGCTTTCTCTACGAGGCAGCCGGCCCGGCGGCGCCGGGCGGCGGCGCGCGGCTCGTGGCGGCCCGCACGGCGCGCAACGCCGTTCCCCACCGGTGCCTCGACGCGGATCCGGCGGACGGGCCGGCGTGGCTGGCGCAGGCGCAGGCGGCGGTCGCCGATCTGCTGTCGGGGCAGCCCGGGACCGCCTGACCGTGCGACAGGGTGCTCTTGCGGAGCGGTGGCGGGTCGCCGGGGCCGGGCGGGACGGGAGCGGCGGAAGCGTGAGTCGGCCGGCGGCGGCAATCAGAGCGCCCGGCGTGCGCCGGTGACCGGATCGATCCGGGCGAGGAGATCGGCGAGGATCCGCGCGGTCGCGCCCCAGACGAGGTGCTCGCCGGCGTCGTAGGAGTCGGTGATGAACGTCTGGCCGGAACGGGTTAGCGTCCGTTTGGCGTAGGTGGCGGCGAGGGCGTGGAGTGGGAGCTCGATCACGGCGTCGACTTCGCGCGGATCGGCGATGAAGTGCTGGGCTGGGGGGAGCAGACCGACGAACGGATGGACGGCGAAGTCGCTGACGATCGTCGGCGCCGGCTCGAGTGATCCGACGACGTCGACCGTGTCGGGGTCGAGGCCGATCTCCTCATGGGCTTCGCGCAGCGCGGTGTGGATCAGGTCGCGGTCGCCGGCCTCCCGGCGTCCGCCGGGGAAGGAGATCTGGCCGGGGTGGTGGCGCAGGGTGTCGTTGCGGAGGGTGAGCACGGCGTGGAGGGTGCCGCGGTGGAGGTAGAGCGGGACGAGCACGGCAGCTTGTTGGCGGCCGTGGAGGTCGGGGGCCGGCAGCTTCGGGCTGCTCCTCAGCGCGGCGCGGAGCGTGTGGGCATCGATCACGCGGGGAGCTGCACGCGCTCGACGCGCTCGCTGAACATCACCTCGCCGTCGAGCGTGCGGTGAATCGGGCACTTCGCGGCGATCACCTTGAGCTGGCCGACCTGGTAGTCGGTGAGCTGGGGCGGGAGGCGCAGGACGATCTCGAATTTCGTCGGACAGCCGCGCTCGGCCGGGGTGTACTCGCAGACGACCTCGACGCCGCCGAGGTTCCAGCCCTTGCGCTTGGAGTACATCTCCATCGTCACGGCCGTGCACGAGGCGAGGCTCGCGGCGAGTAGCTCCTGGGGGCTGGGCCCTTCGTCGGTTCCGCCGGTCTCGCGCGGCTCATCGACCGGGACCTTGTGGTCGCGCACGGTGACGACGTGCTTGAACGTTCCGGTGCGACGGGCGATGGCTTTCATTCGTCCGGCCTTTCGATAGCTGCGTGCCTGCGTGTGCACCGAACGTGATCCGATGAGCACGTCAGGAAAATGCTACTCGGGTGCCCGAGCGTAGCCGCCTATTCGAGTGGATTGAAGAGGAGCCCGGTGAGGACCTTGGGGAAGAAGTAGGTCGATTTGGGTGGCATGCTCTGGCCGGTGGCGGCGATCTCGCGGACCTGCTCGACGGGGGTCGCACGCAGGAGGAAGGCGACGTCGTAGGCGCCTGAGTCGATCAGGTCGAGCGCCTGCTCGGCGTCGCGGGCGTAGCCGAAGTTGTGGAGATGGGAGATGTCGTCGTCGGTGAGCCCGAGCGCGCCCTTGAGCAGCAGGGCTTCGAGCACGCCGGCGTCGAGCCGCCGGTAGGCGGGTGGCATGTCGGCGAGCGCGTCATCAGCGATCGTCTGCGACTTGAGGGTCAGCCGGTAGGGCGCCTTGAAATGGCTGTCGATGTAGCCGAGTGAGAGCGGTCCGTCGCTGGGCGGCGGCGCGAGCGCGTCGCGTTCGACAGGCGCGATGTCGAAGTCGCGCTTGATCGCCGCGGCTAGGCTCTCCTGGCGAGCGTCGTCGAGCCCGCGCGTGAGGCGGTGGGTGGGAAAGACGGTGAGGCCGGGATCCTCGAGGGCGACGAGGCACATCAGCACGTAGTGGTGGGGGCCGTCGCCGCCGATCTCGGCGGCGTAGACGCGGGCGGTCTCGTAGCGGTGATGGCCGTCGGCGATCAGCAGCTCGGTGTCGGCGAGCGCGGCGATCGCGGCGGCGACGGCGGTGGGGTCGGCGACCCGCCAGACGCGGTGGAGCGTCCCGTCGTCGTCGGTGACCTCGCCCCAGGGCGGGGAGTCGGTGTGGGGAGCCAGCGCGCCCCAGGCATCCCCGGCTGGGTCGGAGTAGAGCGAGAAGATCGGCGAGAGGTTGGCGCGCGTGGCCCGGGCGAGCCGCAGGCGGTCCTCCTTGGGCCCGGGGTGGGTGCGCTCGTGGGGCCGGATGCGACCGGCGCCGTAGTCCTCGACGCGGACGCGGGCGAAGAAGCCCTGACGGGTTCGCCGGGCGCCGTCGGGGCCGGTGTATTCCTGTGTCATTGCCCAGAGCGCCAGCTCGGCGTCCTGGGTCAGGATGCCGGAGCTGCGCCAGTCGCGCAGCAGGGCGGCCGCCTGGTTGTAGCGGTCCTCGCCCTGGGGCAGGTCGATCAGGACGGCGTTGAACGGCGAGCGGGCGACGAGTGCTGCGCGCTGGGGGGCGTCGATCACGTCGTAGGGCGGAGCGACGAGGTCGGGAAGCGGCCCGGCTACCGCCAGGTCGTAGTGGAGGGCGTGGAGGGGCTTGAGCTCGGCCATCGGCGAGCTGACCCTAGCAGCGGGGGCTCGGGGGGCCTGGATGCGGGTAGGCGCGGCCGGAGAACCTATACTCGCGGGCGACGGGGCGTGGCGCAGCCTGGTAGCGCACCTGCTTTGGGAGCAGGGGGTCGCCGGTTCAAATCCGGCCGTCCCGACTGAGGATTTCGCATCCGGGGGGATGAAGCAAGAACGTTTCGTGCCCATTGGTGCCCATTCGCTTGAGGACGGCGGGAAGTGGGAGTACTGTCGGTGGCTAGGCGGCCGGGGACAAGCCCGGCGGGGACTGGGGGGCAGCCCGGTGGGGGACGGCTCGACCGTCAGGGGTAACCTCGGTGACTGGGTCGGTGGGCGCTGGCAAGGCCTGTGGAACAGCGAACGGGACGAGCTATCTCGCTCGCCTTAGGGGTTTTGAGAGGGGAGTTAGGATCAGCTCGTCGCCTCGGCGTTCGTGGGTGCGATCTCGACGGCTTTGGCGTCGGATATCGCCCAGCTCAGACGCTCGATCAGGTGTTTGGCGAAATGGTTGCTTTTAAGGTCGCTGGGGAGCACGCGCTCGGACATCGTCATGACGGGCTGCTGGGTGTCGCTGGGCATCGTTTCGACGATGATGCGGGGCATGGTGGGCGTCCTTTTCACCGGGGGCGTGGGGGTGTCGTTTTGGGCGTGTCGTGTAGCCGCTAACGGCTGACGGTTCGCGGCATCGCTGGGGTCGGGCAGTGTTGTGGTGGTCACGGCCCGTTCGCTTTGGGCATGGCTGCGTAGGACGGAATGGGGGGCGGCGCGCTCAACGCGGCGCCGAATCTCAACCTTGCTCTCCAGTTCGCGGTGGTTTGCGTCTGAGCTCGCGATAGAGATCGTTCCGGTTTTCAACCGCATCCTGGGAGGCTTGTGGGGCCATAGACCAGGAGGTCGTGATGATGGAGAACGGCAAGCCGCGCAAGCGGCGGCAGCTCTCGCCGGAGGAGAAGTGGGAGATCTTTCTCGAGGTGACCTCGCAGGAGATCTCGCAGGCGGACGCGGCCCGAAAGTACGGTGTCGACGTGTCGGTGATCATCAGGTTGCGAGCGTTGGCGAAGGACTCGGCGTTGGCCGCGTTCGCGTCCGCGAAGCCGGGCCGGCCCGCGTCGATGGAGCAGGTCGAGCTGGAGCTGCTGCGCTCGGAGAACGATCGGCTGTCGGAGGCGATCAAGGAACTCGCGGTGGAGCTCACGTTGCACCGGGGAAGGCAGCGCTCGGGCTTTTCGGCCCGGTCGGACCGCGCGTGAGCGCGCAGACCAAGCTCGAGCTGCTGGGGCTGATCGACGGCGCGATCCGGGACGGGTGGGCGCACACGCGGGCCTGCCGGGTGCTGGACCTCGCCGACGTCCGCGCGCACCGCTGGCGAGCCAGGCTGCGCAAGACCGGATCGCTGGAGGATCGACGACCGGTCGGTGACGCGGTCCACCGGCTGCTCGCGAGTGAGGAGCGGGCGATCCTCGAGCTGATCGAGACGTGGGGTCCGGTGGACCGCTCGCATCGCAAGCTCGCGCACCGCGGCTCCTATGTCGGTGAGGTGTTCGTGTCCCCCTCGACGCTGCTCAGAGTCGCGGTCAAGAATCGGGTGGTGCTGCCGGGCGAGCCGTTTCGGCCCAGGCCGAGGACGCCCGTGTTTCCTGAGGTTCCGTGGGAGAAGAACCGCATCTGGATCTGGGACGCCACCCACTTCACGCGCTGCAACCGGGTCGCCTACGCGGTCGTGGATGTCGTGACCCGCTACTGGATCGGCTACCTGCTCTCCAGCGAGCAGACCACGACGCAGGCGCAGCTGCTGTTCGCTCACGCGCTGCAAGACCAGGACCTGCTCGATGCCGACGGGCTCCCGCCGGCCGTGGAGGATGGGCTGCCGATCCTGGTCGCGTGGTCAGACAACGGGCCGGAGATGACCGCGGTCGATACCAGAGCGTTCATGGCGTTGATGACGATCACCCAGCATCACGGCCGGCCCGGCACCCCGACCGACCAGGCGCACATCGAGAGCTTCTTCAGCCATTTGAAGGGCGACTGGCCGCACCTGCTCGAGATCCGCGACCCAGCCGCGCTAGACGTCGAGCTCGCTCGGATCCGTCGCGAGTACAACACCGTCCGGTTGCACGCCGCGACCGGGTACGTCACCCCCGACGATGAGCATCACGGCCGCGGGCCCCAGATCCGCCGCGCCCGCGCGGCCGGGATGCGCCGCGCCCGCTCGGAGCGGATCAGGCACAATCAAGACAGGAACCGCCGATGACCGCATCCCCGTCTCAGAGCACCAGCCGCTTGCCAGCGGGGTCCGCTCCGCGGACCCTTCCCCAGCCCACAGCGAAGCGCAGCCAGGCAGTCAAGAGCAGCCCGACAGGGCCGCGCGAAGCGCGCCGCGAAGCGGTGCCTCTTGACGGACTGGCGAAGCGAAGCTACCCCAACCACGCCACGCCCCACAGCCCCGACCATGCGGTTGAAAGAATCGACCGCTCTATCAAAGGCTCAGACACACCACACCGGGCCAAGGTTGCGGGCAATTGTTGCGCGGGAGTTCAGGCCTGCTTCCCGCCGCGCCTGGCGGGCACCCTGCCGGCGTCGGCTTCGCTCGCCGGTCCGTGAGCCGAGGCGATGCCGAATACACGCATCGCCTTGAGGC
>JRHI01001635.1_pt1 | contig 17976 bp, 14 predicted proteins | sample 215371 | NCBI WGS metagenome assembly JRHI01 (sample SAMN02929681, study PRJNA255918) | sediment metagenome | biome: cave system; feature: Ice Cave; material: Sediment; isolation source: sediment from deep within a dark volcanic ice cave with no known source of... ...
GCCCTGCTCGCTGCCCTGCCCTGTGCGCTGCCCTGCCCTGCCCTGCTCGCCCCTGCCCCTGCCCCTGCCCTGCAGCCCAGCCCCGATGACACGAGCAAATCACGTCGTACATGCTCGTTCTGCACCAACGTTTCACCTTTCTCTCGTTTCCATCCCACCCTCTCATTCCCTGACACACTACCGAGAAACCCCGTTTCCTCATTCCCTGCTACATGCATGACAACTGCTACATCCGCGACAAGTGCGACAAGTGCGACAAACAGCACTCTCAAGAGAGGTGAGCTTATTCGAGTCCCTGAGCCTCTTCCACAATGTAGTCAGCCTCTCGTAGGCGCTGTAGCAGTTGCTCGCACTGCGCCCGATCGCGCGTCTCAAGTGTGAGCGTTTCTTCGCGCTGCATAATGGGCAAGCGGCTAGAGATACGTTGGTGGCGTACATCTATGACGTTGATACGCATCTCCGCGATGATCCCCAGCAGGCGCATCAATTCACCGGGACGGTCGATGAGGCGCGTATGCATGACGAAGTAACGACCAGCTGCCGCCAGACCATGCTCAATAAAGCGGCTCACGAGATTAATGTCGATGTTGCCACCCGTCAGTGGCACCAGTACCTTTTTACCTTTTAACTTGACCACTCCACTCAACAACGCCGCCACTCCAGCGGCTCCTGCTCCCTCGACGAGCATCTTGTTGCGCTCCATGAGCAGCAGCACAGCGCTAATAATGGCTTCATCGTTAACAAGGACAACGTCATCGACGAGGCGCTGGATGATTGAGAACGTCAGCGTTCCTGGTCGCTTCACCGCGATACCATCAGCAATGGTGGCGATTGCTGGCAAAGTGCTCAATTCACCAGCATCGAGCGAAGTCCGACAGCTGGCAGCTCCCGCTGCCTGCACGCCAATAATAGTGATATCCGGTCGCAGAGCGCGAGCAGCAATAGCAATTCCGGCAATCAGTCCTCCCCCGCCAACGGGAACGATGATGGCATCAGCATCGGGCAAGTCGCTCAACATCTCCAGACCAAGGGTTCCTTGCCCTGCCACAACATCTGGATCATCAAAGGCGTGAATAAAGGTGGCCCCGGTCTCTAATTGCAGATCAAGACAGTGCTGATAGGCATCATCGTAGGTAAATCCATGCAGCACCACATTAGCTCCATAGCCCTGCGTAGCCGTAACCTTGGCCAACGGAGCAGTTTCCGGCATGACGATCGTACAGGGGATATTATAGTAGGCGGCGGCGATAGCAACTCCCTGCGCGTGATTACCTGCCGAGGCGGCGATCACGCCACAGCGATACTCCTGTTCGGTCAGCCGAGAGAGTTTATAACTCGCGCCGCGCACTTTGAACGAGCCTGAGCGCTGCATATGCTCGGATTTCAAGTAGATATCAGCGCCCGTCAGATCACGCAGGGTACGTGATGGGGTCAGGGGAGTGTGATGGAGGCGCGGCTTAAGCAGCTTATGCGCCTCCCAAATGTCCGCTATGGTGACGGATTGGGCGGTTGGGGCAGCTTGGATGGCCTTCTGGACATCCTTAGAGGTCTCGGAAACACTATCGTTCTCGATTAAACGCATGACGTGGTACGGTTCCTTTCGGTCCAGCAGTGGAACAGCCCACAGTCATTGTGGTTGCTTTTCTTTATGGGAAGATTATAACGTACGTGGCAAGAGGGCACAACCGTCGTACTTACTTTCTTACTTTCCATCAAGTAGAGAAACATTCACATCCTTTGTAATTTGCTACCCCGTACTTTTCTCCCAGGCAACTTGAACGTGTAAAAAATGATGCGCGTTACTTTTGACATTTTGAAACGTCAACTGGTATACTCCAAATGTGAACAGTCTATCCCCCCTCAGGGGTAGGTAGATTGTTAACCAGAAAGTTGTGTTAAGGATGTCACATGTTACAAAGGATCCATCACGCGAGGATATCGCTAAACGGCTCGCGCGCGTCGCTGGTCATGCTAACAGCCTCAAAAGGTTGTGGGAAGAGGAGCGCGAGTGCGACGATATGCTGACACAAATTGCGGCGGTGCGCGCCGGGCTTGACCAGGTGGGCAAAGCTATCCTGGAACAGCATATCGAACACTGTGTCGCAAGAGCAGTGAAGCATGGTGAGCCTGATGAGGCCATTCGCGATCTCAAAGAGGCGCTGGATCGTTTTGTATAGTGCCTGTTCTGAACAGAGCACGAAAAGCAGAAGGAGAAATAGTCCGTATGGACGGTCACAGTAGTCAACCTCCCAGTAGTTGGAGGTGTCTACCACATCCCGTAGAAAAGGCGCTTCTGAGCTGATAGCTATTCATGGTTGATCTCACTATCACCTCACCACTCGCTTTTCCTACGGATTATTAAGATGAAAAGCGAGCAGTGTGAGGTGTGTTCCTCTCTGCCAGGGGTCCCTCTGGCGATCGGTTACCTTCCTCTCACTCCTCCACGTCCCTGTCACTTGATAAGTACGGTCACAACCCGCTTTGTCACAGAAAACACTCCTTTGAAAGTCAGCCTGGCAAAATTGCTATGCAGCTACATTTCGTGCCAGGCAAGCTGTAAGGAAGTTCCTATTCTGTCATTGCTCGTTGTGCCATCGCACTTATTACGTTGCAGAAAAGCTTCAGAGGATCTCTCATACATATTGCCCCTGTTCTTTTCAGAAGAACTCAGGCAAGCGGGAAGATGTGAGGATGCAGACAGCTTGTCTTCTTCCCTCCGCGAGAGGCCTTGCATTATCATACTCTTGTTTTGACAAGAGGAAGAGAGGAGTACTCCAATGGACATGATTAAAGAAAATGCTGCCACCATGCCCGATCAGGAAGAGATGCGCTCTGCCCATCTCGATGAGGCGCATGTCGGCGACATTGAAGGCGCCTGGGGCACGATCCGCCTCGGGGATACCGCTGTACGCAAAACCTGGATCTCTCGGCTGCTCACGTTGCTTATCATCATGGGGCCTGGCCTGGTGACCATGGTCGGAGACAACGACGCTGGAGGCATTGCTACCTACACCCAGGCTGGCCAGAACTACGGTACCAGCTTGCTCTGGACGCTGCTCATCCTCATCCCGGTGCTCATCGTCAACCAGGAGATGGTGGTGCGCCTGGGCGCAGTCAGCGGGGTTGGCCACGCCCGCCTGATCTTCGAGCGCTTTGGCAAGTTCTGGGGTGCGTTCTCGGTCGGGGACTTGTTTATTCTGAACTTCTTGACCATTGTTACGGAGTTCATTGGCTTCAGCATGGCTCTCAACTTCTTTGGGGTGAGCCCTCTCATCTCGATTCCCATTGGTGTAGTTGGACTCATCGCCATCACGGTGACGGGCAGCTTCCGCCGCTGGGAGAGCGTGATGTGGGTTTGCTGTATCGCAAGCCTGCTGATGATCCCCATCGCCTTGATCCCGCATCCGGCCATCGGACCTATTGTACATGACACGTTCATTCCAAGCATTCGTGGAGGCATCAACTCGACGGCGCTGTTAACTATTATCGCCATTGTCGGCACGACGGTTGCACCCTGGCAACTCTTCTTCCAGCAATCCAACGTCGTCGACAAGCGTATTACCCCCCGTTGGGTGATGCAGGAGCGGACCGACACAATTATCGGGTCCTTCCTCACGAACATTGAGGCTGCGGGACTGATCGTCGCGGCAGCCTTCGTCTTCGCTGGGACGAAGTTCAACAACAACTTCGTGGATATATTCACGACTGCCAACGGGTACTCACAACTCGGCCATCCGGTCATGGGCGTGATCCTGGCAATTATCCTGCTCAACGCGAGCATCATCGGTGCTTGCGCGGTCTCGCTGTCGACCTCCTACGCCTTTGGAGACACCTTCAAGGCCAATCATTCGCTGCATCGCAAGTTCAACGAGGCGAAGTTCTTCTATGGGACCTATGCCGCGCTTATCGTGATGGCCGGAGGGATCGTGCTTATCCCGGGTGCACCACTGGGCCTTCTGACGTTGGCCGTGCAGGCACTGGCGGGGATTCTGCTGCCAAGCGCGACGGTCTTCCTGGTGCTGTTGTGCAATGACCGCGGAGTGCTTGGCCCCTGGGTCAACAGGACGTGGCTCAATGTCGTAGCGGCCGTCATCGTCGGTCTGCTAGTGATGCTCTCGCTGATCCTGGCGGCGGCCACCATCTTCCCCAATATCGATGCCACCAGGCTTGCAGCGGTGCTGGGCATCGTCCTCGTCGTCTCACTCGTCGTGATGGGTGTGGTCGCGCTGATGCAGCGCATCCGCAAAGGACCAGACCAGGAACTGCTCGCTCTCTCACGGATGGAGAAGGAGACATGGCGGATGCCACCACTAGCTGAGTTGACGAAGCCGGTCTGGTCCCTCACGCGTAGAGTCGGCATGATCACGCTGCGTGCTTACCTGATCATCGCAGTCATCTTGCTCGTCTACAAGGTTGTCTTGCTCGCCCTCGGCATCCACTAAGCACAGGAAGGACCTCAGGTGCAGGCATGGAGCGATCGCAACGTGCGGGCAGTCAGCAAACAGACTGTTTCGGTTGTTCCAGGCCTGCTCAAGAGGAGCGGGCGATCCTCGATCAGCATGATCTGCGCTGGCACATCTACTCTGGTTGTGGTATAGATACCAGTGACCAATCACACGAGGCAAGGAAGGAAGAGATGGCACTACAGGAGCATCAACAAGCCCCCGATTTTACGTTGCCTGCTGTCGGCGATGACGACGCGGCGGTCATTACATATGTCCAACTGGCTCAACTGCGCGGCCAGATGGTGGTGCTCGCGTTCGTGCCCAAAGGAGACAGACGAGGCAACGCAGTAGAGATAGCTGGGTTTCGTGACGCCTACCAGGCATTGAGCGAGCACAGAGTAACCATATTTGGCATTAGCACGGCGGCACTAGCCACCCAGAAGCAGGTCGTTGTACACTATCACCTGCCGTTTCAGCTCCTCTCCGATCCAGGCGCTACAGTAGCCCAGACCTATGGCGTCTGGATCGAAAAGCGCCTGTTTGGCAAGCCATATCAAGGAGTCGAGCGCACAACCGTGCTCATTGATCCAGAGGGAAGTGTGCGCAAGATGTGGCGGCGCTTTAAGCCAGAAGGTCACGCACAGGTGGTGCTGGCATTCGTCAAGACGCTCGTAGGTCCAATGCAGGTGGAGCAGGAGCGAACAGGGGAAACCTGTTAGGGAGAGGTGACACTACGAGAGAAGTCAATTCGCTTTGGCAAGGTCCAGGTGATATGGGAGGAAATCACCACTGCCGGAACTGTGCTGTCCCGAGACAGGGTTGACGAGGCCACGGTCCTTGGCGGTATACTGGTCATCAAGTAGCAGGGGAAGGTGCTCAACGGGCTGTACGTGTCCTTGAATGATACGTCCAACCTCTGTGTGCTGGAAGAACTTTTTGATTCTACGCTACGAGGAGAACCAGTATGAAAAAGGAAGTCACGCAACAACGTCCCGAGGCTGCGCACCGGATGCGCCGTGTGCGCCGTACCTGGATACGCCAATTGCTGCTGATGCTTTCAGTAATCGGCCCGGGACTCATCACGGCAAATGTGGATAACGATGCCACAGGTATCACCGGCTACTCCCTGGCGGGGGCGCAGTACGGCTATGGACTGCTGTGGGCGGTCGTGCTAGTAACGATCAGCCTGGCCGTTGTGCAGGAAATGGTGGCGCGTATGGGCGTGGTCACCGGCAAAGGGCTCTCCGATCTCATTCGCGAACGCTTCGGCGTGCGTATCACCTTTTGGAGCATGCTCCTACTGCTCATCGCGAACATCGCCACCACGGTGGCCGAGTTCGCGGGAGTAGCAGGAGCTATGGATATATTTGGCATCAGCCCCCTTATAGCTGTGCCAGTGGCTGCTGCAATCGTCTGGTTTCTGGTCGTGCGCGGCAGCTACAAGTATGTCGAGCGGGTTCTGCTGGTCCTATGCCTGGTGTATGTGAGCTACATTGCCAGCGGGTTCATCGTGCATCCCGACTGGATGCAGGTCTTTCACCAGACGATCGTACCACCCTTTCAGCTCAACCAGGGCTACCTGCTCACATTGGTTGCCGTGGTGGGTACTACTATTGCGCCGTGGATGCAGTTCTACCAGCAGTCCGCCATTGCCGACAAGCAGATCTCCGTAAAGCACCTGCGCTACGAGCAGTTGGATACCTATGTCGGCGCATTTCTCACCGACTTCGTAGCCTTTTTCATCGTGGTCTGCACGGGTGCCACGCTTTTTGTGCACCACATCCAGATCAACGAGGCCAAGGATGCCGCGCAAGCGCTGGTGCCCCTGGTCGGGGGCAACGGGCACATAGCAGAGATACTCTTTGCCGTTGGCCTGCTCAACGCCTCGCTGATGGCAGCCAGCGTGCTGCCGCTTTCAACCGCCTACTCGATTGCCGAGGCATTCGGTTGGGAGCGCGGAGTCGGGCGCACCTTCAGGGAGGCTCCCCAGTTCCTGTCGCTCTACACCTTTATCATCGTGTTGGGAGCGGGCATCACGCTCTTCGTCCCGACTGACCGACTGGTCTTTGTGCTCAACCTACCCAATGTGGTGGGCGGTATGCTCCTGCCACTCGTGCTGGTGTTAATGATTCTCCTCTGTAACGACCGCCGCTTGATGGGACGCTATGTCAATGGGCGTATCTTCAACGTCATTGCCTGGACGACCACGATCGTGATGACTATCCTCACGCTGCTGATCATCCTCAGTACCCTATTTTCAGGATTGTTCAGCGGGTAGTAACCATCCTGGCAAAAGAAATGGTAGTCGCATGTATTGTAGGAGCGACCCTCGCGGTCGCTCTAGAATCTTGAGCAAATTTTTAGCTTTCTCCCCATTTTCTTTAGTGTCCATTGACCTCCCTTGAGCTACCTTAAAGAGGTGAGAAAAGTGTACCAATAAATGTACGAGCAGGGCTTGCCCCTGCCCACGGAAGAGAAAGAAATACATGCTATGGCTGACAAAGACCATCCGCTTATCATAGATGAGGACGATCCTTCCCTGCTCGTTCGTCCCGAGGTGCGCCAGGGCAGTTTGCCAGGCAATGTACGCGTGCGTTTCGTACACCCAAGGCATCCCGCATTGCGGCGCATCAGTTACGGAGTGCTCGAAGCGACCGAGGCCACGCAGGCGCCACAAGGTGTTTTCGGGCAAATTAAGCGCCTGCTTATCGGAGCCCCCATCCCCACCGCCCTGGCGGAACACGAGCGATTGACCAAATTCAAAGCCCTGGCCGTGCTTTCATCCGACGCCATCTCCTCGGTTGCCTATGCGACCGAGGCCATTTTGGCCACCTTGATTGCTGCCGGGTCGGGGAATTTGGGGATTACCTTACCGATCTGCTTTGCCATCGTGGGACTGCTCAGCATTGTGGCGATTTCATACCGCCAGACGATTCCTGCCTACCCCAACGGTGGGGGTTCTTATATTGTCGCGAAGGATAACCTGGGAACGCTGCCAGGACTGCTTGCCGCCGCCTCGCTCATGATCGATTACGTGCTCACCGTTTCGGTCAGCGTGGCCGCTGGTGTGCAGGCCCTCGCGACACTCTTTCCAGCCCTATCGTCCACGCTCGACGTGGTGACGATTGATGTGGCGCTGGTGCTGCTCATCATGGTCGTCAATTTACGTGGGGTGCGCGAATCGGGCTCGATCTTTGCCATCCCCACCTACATTTTCATCGGCAGCGCCCTGTTGCTCATCGTCGTGGGCGGCATCAAATCCTTCTTTCTCGAGTACCATCCCATTATCGGCCACTTCCAATATGTTGCCGCTACTGAACCACTCTCCATCTTTCTGATTCTCAAATCGTTTGCGGCCGGCTGTTCCGCGATGACAGGTGTCGAAGCAATCTCGAATGGGGTACCTGCTTTTAAGAAGCCGGAGGCGCGCAATGCCGCGGCCACCCTGACGTGGATGGCAGTGATTCTGGGCACACTCTTCATCGGCATCACGCTCCTGGCGACCTCCTATCATGTCGAGGCGAATGCAGCGGGTAATCCGACGGTCATCGGTCAGATCGCCCAACAGGTGTTTAACGGGCCATTGTTCTTCATGTATCCAGTGTTCCAGATCGCTACGCTGATCATCCTCACGCTAGCAGCCAATACCAGCTATTCCGACTTTCCCCGCCTGGCTTCACTGCTGGCGCGCGATCACTTTCTGCCGCACCAGTTCGCTTTCAGAGGGGATCGCCTGGCGTTCTCGATTGGTATCGTGTTCCTGGCTGTCCTTGCCAGCCTGCTGCTCGTCGTCTTCAAAGGTGATACGACATCACTCATCAACCTGTATGCTGTCGGTGTCTTCCTGTCGTTTACCCTCTCACAGAGCGGGATGGTGCGCCATTGGTGGCGTCTGCGAATGGAACGCAAAGGGTGGCAACGCAGCCTTGCCATCAACGGCTTAGGGGCAGCGACTACTCTGCTGGTGGCGGTAGTGATCGCCTCCACCAAATTTCTTGAGGGTGCCTGGATTGTCGTGGTGCTTATCCCGCTACTCGTCGCGATGTTTCTTGCTATTAGCCTGCATTACCAGCGCGTTGAGCGCGAGCGCACTACCGAGATTCCTATCCATCCGAAGGATATCCAGCACCGTCTCATTGTGCCGATTGCTGAACTGAATGTTGCTGCCAAACAGAGTTTGGCCTACGCACGTTCGATCTCATCCCACGTCACGGCTATCCACGTGGCGATCGATCGCAAGGAGACCGACACCCTGGCTCGCACCTGGCAGGAGTGGCAGCAGAGCCTCTCTGAAAACGAGCAGTCTCAACTTGAGGTCGTGGAGCCAGCGCGCCGTTCGTTCCCGCGTTCCGTGCTCGATTACATCGATGCTTTGGAGCAGCAGTATCCTGGCGATACGCTGACTGTCGTCCTGCATGAGACTGCTCAGGATGCTCGGGATGCTCAACCCTCCCTCTTGAAACGACTGTTCAAAAACCTTATTGTTCTGCGCTTAAAGATCGCGCTGTTCTTACGACCAAACATTGTGGTGACCGATTTTGTGCCACCTCAGCAATCCGGCGACATGCCCATCCGTCCAATCAATATTCGTCATCGCTTCATCGTTCCGATTGCAGAGTTGGACCGCGCTTCGGTTCAGAGTTTGGCCTACGCACGTTCGATCTCTCCACATGTGACTGCGGCGCATGTGGCTATTGAAGCGCAAGATGTTGAGAAGGTGCGTTCCAAGTGGGAGCGTTTGCAAACGTATCTTACTAAAGAGGAGGAGACGCACCTGGTCGTGATTGAGTCACCATATCGATCCCTTGCGCGTCCGCTCCTCGCCTACATTGATACAGTGCATGAAATGCATCCTGAGGAGACCTTGACCGTGATTCTGCCCGAATTTGTGGTTGCCCATTGGTGGGAATATCTCTTGCATAATCAGACGGCGTTCCAGTTGAAAACCGCGCTGCTTGCTCGACCGGGCATCGTCGTCACGGATATTCCACAGCATCTGCGTCGCCAGTCGAAGGAGAAAATGGCATAACTTTGTTCCTCTGGTATACGTTTAACGTTTACCTCATAGTTGCCAGGTGTTGGTAGGTTAGTGAGCCCTTCCTCGTGATGAGAGGCATGAACCACACAAAATCTTGAACACATTTTGAGATGTCCAGGCACTCTCTTGAGCATCCATTGACATGCTTCGGGTTACAGTAGAAGGGTGAGGAAAGACCTGATGTGTGGGCCATAACTGCACAGTTATGCTCTAAATACACCCTACCTCACCGACTTTTCTGCTTATGTCGCACCTGGAGTGAGATCATGGCTTCGGTTACACATTTCCCGCCCATCGGGGCAAGAGAAGGGCCACGGTGGAGGCGGTACCTCATCGATAGTACCCTGGCGATCGCAGGGGCACTTGTGGTCACCGACATCATTGACGCGTTGCACCTCTATCCACGCATCCCGAATATCTCGGTCATCTATCTGCTGGTGGTTCTGACACTGGCAAGTACTCGTGGGCGCTACTCCGCTGTCCTTGCTTCTGTCGTGGCCTTTCTCGCCTTTGATTTTTTCCTCGTCCCTCCGTTGTACCTGTTTACGATCAATCGCGTGGAAGAATGGCTCGCGCTTTTTGTTTTTCTGGCGACAGCAATTCTGACCGGTCAATTGGCATCAGCGCTGCGCGAGCGGGCAGAGCGAGCGGCCCGCCGGGAGCGCGAAACGCGCATCCTCTTCGAACTGGTGCATGTGACAAACCGCGAGGACGATCTTGAGCGCCAACTGAGCATTATCGCACAGGGGGTGGTCGATGTGTTTGCTCCCTGGGGCGTGCAGGACAGCGCCCTGCTTCTGCCCGATGGGAAGGGACGCCTCACGGTTCAGACGTGCACGCGTCAACCTTTGGAGCGACAGGCACTTTCGTCCGAGGAGCAATCCATGGCAGCCTGGGTAATGGAACATGGCCAGACGATGGGCCTCTACGATGACCCCGCTCTCGCTTCCCAGAAGTCTATCCCTTCCGTACTACGCGTCATTGTGCGCAGTTCGGTAGCTGGACGATCCCCGCATCGCACCATCCGCCTGCTCCCGCTCAAAATGGGACAACAGGTGGTGGGGGTGCTCCGCTTGCGTATCCTGCATGATCCCCAACGGTTCTACAAGGAAAGCAACTGGGAGGTGGAACGCGAACGACCAGATCCACGAACGACGTTTTTTTGGACTTTTCTCGATCAAGCGGCGTCCGTGATCGAGCGCGCGCGTTTACGCCGTGAAAGCGTCCATATGGAGGTATTGCAACGCACGGATGCCCTGCGCGTGGCACTCCTCTCCTCGGTCTCGCACGATTTGCGTACGCCCCTCTCCTCGATTAAGGCAGCCGCCAATTCCCTGCTCCAGGAGGACGTCCAGTGGGATGATGAGGCTCGGCGCAGTTTCGCCCTTAGCATTGAACGCGAGGCCGACCGCCTCAATCGCCTGGTGGGCAACTTGCTCGATATGTCACGCATTGAAGGAGGGGCGCTCAAACCTGAGAAAAAATGGTATCCCCTGAATGCGCTCCTTCATGAGGTGCTGGAACACATGCAACCAACTCTGCAGGGGCGCGTCGTGAATATGCACCTGCCGGGCAATTTACCACAGGTCGAACTGGACTACGTGCAGATGGATCAAGTTTTGACCAATCTCATAGAGAACGCGTTCCGCTACACGCCACCGGAGTCGCCGATCGACATCAGCGTCCATCGCGAAGGGGCCCAAATCGTTATCAGCGTAGCTGATCGCGGCCCAGGCATACCTCCCAGCGATCTGGAGCGTGTGTTCGACAAGTTCTACCGCGTCCACCTGAAGCAGCATAACGCTGGCTACCCGGGATACCATACAGGCTCAGGGCTGGGACTGACCGTGTGTAAAGGATTGGTTGAGGCGCATGGTGGACGGATCTGGGCGGAAAATCGGGAGGGTGGAGGAGCGATCTTCCAGGTGGCGCTCCCGGTTGGCAAGGAGGTGCGCGCAGGGCAAGGGCAACCAGGGCAAGGGCAACCAGGGCAAGGGCAAGCCTTGCCCGTACATTTTAGCTCGAAGCGAAAGAAGGCATACTGATATGAGCAGAGGTGGTGCGCGCATTCTGGTGGTTGATGACGAACGGGAGATTGTGCGCGTCTTGCAGCGCAGTCTCGCGGCCCACGGGTACCGGGTGTTCACAGCGGGGAGCGGTCACGAGGCCATCGAGGCAATGGCACAGCACCGACCTGATCTCCTGCTGCTCGATCTCAGGCTACCGGATATGAGTGGACTGGAGGTGTGTCGACGAGTGCGAGCGGAATCGAATGTGCCGATCATTGTGCTCTCTGTGAAAGATACTGAACGCGACAAGGTGATCGCACTCGACCTGGGGGCTGACGACTACGTTCCCAAACCCTTTGGGATAGATGAAGTGCTGGCTCGTATCCGCGTTGCCTTGCGCCATGTAGCAAACGCTGGAACGGAACCAGACTTTCGTGCTGGCTCGCTGTACGTTGACTTCGCACGGCGACGAGTCACGGTCAACGGGCAGGAAGTCTCGTTGACGCCGACCGAGTTCGATCTGCTCAAAGTCTTGATCACACAACGGGGCAAGATTTTAACGCGGCAGATGTTGCTTGATCAAGTGTGGGGGAGCAGCGCTCACGCCAAGGCTCACAGCCTCCATGTCTATGTCGGGCAATTACGCCGAAAAATTGAAGCAGTGCCAGAGCGTCCTCGCTTTATACTCACCATCCCGGGAGTTGGGTACCGTTTCAACGAGGATAGAGAACTGCACGAGCGCTCCATCTCAGAAATCATGACAACATCTTGAGGGTGTTGCCTGTTCTCCGTAGCCCCCATTGAGCAAACGTGAGCTACACTGAAAACGGAAGGAAAGAGTGGCTCTCACGATACAACGATTCTTTTGCTATGGAGGAGATGATGAATACAGTCCGTATGCTCCTGCCCTTTACGCATGGGGTAGATCTGTGTGCAATTGAACACGCGATACGGCTCGCTAAGAGTCGGAATGCAACGCTTGTCCCCGTTGCAGTGATCAGCGTCCCACAAGGGCGAAGAACGGGGGGCGCGCGACTTGAGCATATCCAACAGTCGAAAGACTTTCTGGAGGCCGTCCAACAGAAGGCAACCAGGTACCTGGTTCCTGTTGAACGCTATGAAGTGTTTACCAGTAATATACGCCAGAGTATCGCGACGCTCACATGGGAACTACACTGTGATAGCATCCTGGTGTTTGTCACCGGTCAGAAAGGCGTGTTGCTGGACACTCGTGAGATCAAACAGCTTCTCGAAGGGGAAACTGCACAAATCCTCATGGTTCGTCTGGAACCGAACAACAGAGGGAGCGTAGAGAGCTTAGAGAGCTTGAGACATCTACTGGGGAAAACGCTCTCGCTGTGGTCACGAGGAAAGGGGAAGGACGAAGTCCACTATGGGCAAAAGTATCCTGAAAGCGTAGCTAAAACGCCGGTCAAGATAGGAACAATCGACTGAAAGGAGCTTCAGACATGCCTGGTGCACGCATCTTGCTTGTCGAAGACGATGCTGTACTGTGTGACGTTATTGGGCGAAACTTGCGCGCACGCGATCACGAGGTGAGCGTGGCGATGGATGGTCAGAGCGCGCTTACACACCTGCGTTCTGAAAAGTTCGACCTTATCATCCTGGATATCAACCTGCCCGATCAGACAGGATGGGATGTGCTCCGCGTTGCGCAACACGAAGGATACCTTCACCCACAGAAAAAAGAGGGAGACACCGCTACGCTCCCAGTAGTTGTGCTCTCGGCTGTAAGGGTAAGTCCGGGGCGACTCGCGGAATTTCATCCGCTGGCATACCTGCCGAAACCGTTTCCCATGGAGGCCCTCCTGCGCTTTGCAGAGAAAGCCACTGTAGGAGCGCCGACAGGCTCGACAGGCTTATGGCGCACGGATATGACAAAGGAGGAGTTGAATGCTTGATCTGCTCATTGTTGTAATCACAATGGCATCGTTTATCGTTCTCATCGGCTTCACACGAGCCTGTGATTGATTGTAAGGAGGGATTGGCGATGCCGCACAGCGCGGTGCTCTCCGCCGTGATTTTCAACGCGCTGATCATCATCGCGCTAATTCCACTGGCGCTGCGAGGAGTCAAGTATCGCCCGATTGGGGCTGGCCTCCTGCTGAGGAGGAACCTGCTAATTTACGGCCTATCAGGATGTGCAAGAGATGCTGGATGCTGGCATTGACGTGGTGACCACGCTCAATATCCAGCACCTCGAGAGCTTGAACGACCTGGTGGCAAGTATCACCGGAGTACACGTACGCGAAACGCTGCCAGACCGAATCCTCGATCAAGCCGACGAGGTGGAACTCATCGATATCTCTCCCTACGCGCTGCGCCAGCGCATGAAACATGGCAATATCTATCCTCCTGAGCGCGTCGAAGCGGCCCTGAACAATTTCTTTCGAGAGGGATATTTGACAGCGCTGCGGGAACTGGCGCTGCGGCGCACAGCGGAGAAAACAGAAGCGCAACTGGAGCAGTACATGACGGATCATGGCATCAGCCAGTTGTGGCCGGCCAGTGAACGCGTGCTGGTGGGCTTCGATCACCGACCTCACACGCGGCAAGTCCTGCGTGACGCATGGAGACTTGCTCACGGTCTCCACGCCGATCTGATTGCGATTTACATTCAGCCCGAGGGCTATATTGCCTTCATGAGCAAACTCATCGGGTTCCTCAAGTATGGACGAGATGCACAGAAGCTGCGGGAAGCGGCGCAGCGGCAAGTGGACGAGCACGCGGTCTTCGCGGAGGATCTGGGTGCCGAGGTGATTCGCACCAGCAGTTCTGATATTGCGCGAAGGCTGGTGGAAGTGGCGCGCGAGCATCAGATCACGCATATTGTGTTGGGTCAACCAGCGCGACGGCGTTGGGAAGAGGTGCTCCGTGGTTCAACCATTAATCGCTTGCTGCGCCTGAGTACAGACATCGACATTTATCTCGTGCCACGAAACAGAGACCAATAGGAAAACAGCTAAACCGCGGCCTGGGCTTCCTTTGCATTTCGCAAGCTAAACTGCCTCCATTTCATTTACATGTTCCTGAAAGAAGCTATGTTGTCACCTCATCCGTGTACATGAGGAGAAGGGGAAACATGTTCTCCAATCCACCAATGCGTGAGAGACAACACCAGGAGCAACCATGATTGCCCTGATCATCCTTATCTTACTCGGTATCCTCAACTGGGTGGGCGTCAGTGCAAGCGCCAAAGTGAGCATGGTTGGGGCCATCATCGCCTTTTTCAGTGACATCGCCATACTCGTCAGCGTCTTTACTCACCTCTCCTTCGCGGAATTCCTGTCCCTAGTCCCCAAAATGTTCAGTGGGCATGCTCTGACACCTGTCACTCTGCTCGTGGGCTTTGCCGGATCATTTCTGGCCTTTTCAGGATTAGAGAGTATCTCGCAGCTCTCGCCCGTCATGAAGCTTCCGCGCAGGTTCGTCGGAAAAATCGCGCTCTTCCTCGTCATCTTGACGGTAGGCCTGACAAGTCCGCTCTTGACGGTACTTTCTACCCTATTACTCCCACAAGCGGCAGCCAACCCGGTACTGTCGAGTCAGATTATTTCGCTACTCGGCGGCCGGTGGGGAGGCATCGTGTTGCAGACGGAGGTAGCCATCAGTGCAAGCGCATTACTCGTGTTTGCCAGCAATACAGCCATTATTGGCTCCTACCATGTGTTTCTTGCACTCGCGCACATGGAGTTTTTCCCCCAGTTTATCTTGCAGCGCAACAAACTGCGCGGCACACCGCACTACTCTATCGCGCTCGCGACCATCATTCCCATGCTGGTGCTCGTACTTGTAAAAGGTGATATCAATATTCTTGGTGACATGTATGCCTTCGGTCTGTTGGGAGCCTTCACGTTGACATGCCTGGGCATGGACATTGTACGGTATCGCCAGCGCAAGGCCAGGAAAAACCAGGCATCTCAATCTAGAGCCACTAATGACTCTATTTCTCCTGAGAAGGTATCCTCGTCGGCAAAGCCAGAGCACACAGAGGATGGGAGTATACAAGGACTGAAGCCACCAACACACGAAGATCTGGATGGGCAGGTGACAGGAGAACAGGCGCACGAGGAGGGGGCTAATCCTGCAGAACGGCCAGAGCCAGAGGGACGTTGGACGCGCTCAAGCCTCAATTTCTACCTGGGAATATTTACCACGTTCCTCGTCGTTACTGCATGGACGACTAATCTCATCGCAAAGCCATTGGCAACTGCTTTTGGGGGATCTGTGGCAGTGCTCGGGATGACCATAGCCTACACCAATTACATGCTTCACAAGAAAAGGGGGCACGCGCCTGTCGTGACAACGGGGGTTGAGAAGAGTTTCCCCGGCGCGGTGTTAGCAGTGCTCTCTGCTGACAACTCAGACAACGAAGCCGTCTTAGAGACTGCAATTAACAATTCCGACAAGAAAGCTGTCGTGTTCTTGTACCTGGGAAAACACTCCTCTGAGCGTAAACCAGAGCTGTTCAGGATATTCGAACCACACCTGCATGATAAGCAGGCCAGGAAAGTTCTTGGTAGAGCGAACTACCTGGCGCGAGAGGCAAAGATCGCGTGTCGCTTTGTCTATCGTCTTCAGAAACCCGGTGCAGCTTATCGTGTCTGGCAAGAATTGCATCCCTTTGACACCATCGTCACACCGGAGCAGGCACCGGCGCTGCAGCAGATCAAACCGGATCGTACATACGATGAGTCGACATCTAAAGGCAAGGTAGTGCATCTGATCAAAGAACCAGTTGCCTGACACGTAGTCTGTGTGGGTGGGCCGTTAGATTACCAAGCCGTTACCCTGACATTCCGTTCAAGGCGACTACTGCGTTGCTGTAAGGTTTGTGGATGTAGAACCATTGCTTACAGGATTGTTGATGGGGCCACTTCCTCGGGAGATATACCAGCAGCATGGAGCAAATGCTCAATCATATGGGTCTGCCGCAAAATTTCGTCGTCTTGTGCAGAAAGATGGGCCATGATCTGTTCGATATCGTGATAGGACTTCTCGGTAGTCTGAAACTGTGCTGCCGACTGTAACTCCTGTTGTCGTCCTAACAGCCCTTGCCCGACCATAATCACGATCATAAGGGGCAATTGTGGGACGGACGCGAGACAGAGGAGAAGCGGCCACGGCAAAGGGTCGAAGTGAGCAATCGTGGCATTTGCCGCTATCCATAGGACGATCCAGGCCATAATGAGCCAGAAAGTTGGCATGGCCGAAAACAATTTTGTCATGCCAATTGCTACGCGCTTGTTGAAGCTGGCTGCGGCTTTCTCAGCTTCAAAGACCATGTTGACATTCAGAGGCCGATACGGATGAGGGTTGTTGTTGAAGAGGGTGCGTCGCCGATGATCTGGCTGCGTAGTTGCCGAGTGTATCTCGCCTTGCATAGCTACTTCTCCTTGTGTCTAGAAGAGATCTTTCTTTTTGACTTCACGAGAATATCATAAAGACGTATCTTCACATTCTCTAAAGAGTGTTCGTCTTGTTGGGATCATGGAGTGAGTATAAGTCAATCCGGCGTCATTGTAAACGGAAAAGGATGAAATCTCCATGATCGATCTCATGCTTGATTCCAATAGCAAAGAGGTAGCGTGCTAGAGGCCCTGCTAATGGTTCCAGCAAGCGTGCCGCATCCGCAGCGCTATTGATATTCCTGTGGTGTACAAACAACGTCGAGGCGATCATAACGAAAGCGGCTTATTATCAGGTATTCAATTCGGCTCATCTACCGAGTCAATACTGTTTACCGATGCTCCTTTTTATACGTTCAGCCGAACGTATAAAAAGGAGCAGACTGTGGGCAGGCGTTGCAAACTGTTCTACGTCATATCCTGCCTGAAGAACACGTGTTGCGGTTACTGGAGCCAGGAGGAGGCGCAAGGCCTAATACATTTCAAATGCGCACACCCTCTTGAGAACGCTGTTTGCTGTTTGTCGCACTTGTCGCACTTGTCGCGAATGTAGCAGTTGTCACGCATGTAGTGGGGAATGAGAGGACGGGGTGGAAACGAGAGAAAGGTGAAACGTTGGTGCAGAACGAGCATGTACGGCATGATATGCTCGCATCATTGAGGCTGGGTTGCAAGGTAGGGGGCACGAAGGGCAGGGGGCACGAAGGGCAGGGGCAAGCCCTGCCCGTACATTTTAGCTCCGCCTTTAGAGGAAATAGTGGATGCTGTGGGAGCCAGGGAAGATGATATGGATTGTTTTGGTGATTCTAGCAAGGTCTAGAGGGGTTGTTGAGGGTGTTTGACCTGGTACTTCAAGTGTGTCAGGCGTGTCAGCTAAGTTTGGGCCAAGGCGGCTCACTGTTTCAAGAGTAACAAGAGTTTCAGGTGTATCGGATACGTTTAAGCACTACAGTGGCACTTGTAGAAGTGAAAGAGGAGGCAAGCCCACCATGAAGCTAAAAAAAGCTAGGATGGCAAACCTGTCATGAGGAGAATATCCTCAAGAGCCGCCAGAT
>JRHI01001636.1_pt1 | contig 17974 bp, 25 predicted proteins | sample 215371 | NCBI WGS metagenome assembly JRHI01 (sample SAMN02929681, study PRJNA255918) | sediment metagenome | biome: cave system; feature: Ice Cave; material: Sediment; isolation source: sediment from deep within a dark volcanic ice cave with no known source of... ...
ACGACCCGGTAGCTCGCTCAGACGAAACACAGCGAATCGGACAGAACCCGTCACCGCGCGTCCGATGATCGCGGCGGCCCCCGTCCCCAGCAGCGCGATCGCACCCACTGGACCGATCAGACCCACCGAGAACGCCGCTGCGTCGACCACCTTGAGCTCGGTGTGCATGGTCCGGTCCGACCGTGAATTTTCCATGGGCGGGACGCTAACTGCGCGGCTTCGTCTTCACCAGCCCTTGATCTGCTTTATCAGTTCAAAGCGCAGCTTTGACCTCCGAGCGTCAGCCTGCGCGGCCTTTCAGCGCAAGGTGCTACATATGCAATGCTCCAGCAAGTGGCAGCTGAGTGCCGTATCATCGCGTGATCACTCGGATCTGCATATGCACAGCCAGGAGCGAAAGGAGACGGCATGACGCACAGGCGGCTGGGCGCCGTACTCCTGGTCGGCGCCCTCGGGTTGGCGGGGTGCGGAACCAGCGGCAGTTCGCGCGCTCCGAGCGCCGGCGGCAGCGGTGCCACCCGTCCGAATTTGACCGTATCGGCGGCGGCTTCGTTGAAGGCCGCGTTCACGCAGTTCGGGCAGCGGTTCTCGCCCGCAGCGATTCGCTTCTCGTTCGCGGGTTCGGACATCCTCGCCGCGCAGATCGAGCAGGGCGTCAAGCCGGACGTGTTCGCCTCAGCGAACACGAAGCTCCCGGACTTGCTCTACGCCAAGGGCCTGGTCTCAGAGCCGGTCAGCTTCGCGGCCAACCGGCTCGTCCTCGCCGTGCCGGCTGGTGCTTCGAAGGTACAGAGGCTCGCCGACATCGAGAAGCCGGGGGTCACGGTGGCGATTGGCTCCGCGACGGTGCCGATCGGTGCCTACACCCGCAAGGTGCTCGCCAGGCTCGGGCCGGCGCTGAGCGCGAGGGTCCTGGCCAACGTGCGTTCGGACGAGCCTGACGTGAGTGGAATCGTCGGGAAGCTCACGCAGGGCGCGGTCGACGCCGGCTTCACGTACGTTACGGACGTGCAAGCAACGCAGGGGAAGCTCAAGGCAATTGCGCTCCCCGCGAGCCTGCAGCCCGTGGTCGCCTATGGGGTGGCGATCGTCAAGGGGACCGCGCACCTGACCCAGGCTCGGGCATTCATCAGCGGACTTCTGAGCGGCGCCGGCCAAGCCGACCTGCTGAAGGCCGGCTTCTTGGCGCCGCCCGCGAAGTGAGCCGTCGAGCGTGGTTCCCGCTCCTCCTCGGGGCGGCGGTCGCGGTCGCGGTCGCGTTTCTCCTGCTCCCGGTGGTGGCGATCTTCGCCAATACCGGACCGGGGAGGCTGGTCGACAGCCTTGGCGATCCGGCGGCGACCGATGCGCTGAAGCTGAGCCTGGAGACGACATCGATCGCGGTGGCCGTAATCGTGCTCGTCGGCACGCCGGCAGCGTTTTTCCTCGCCACCCGCTCCTTCCGAGGGCGCTCGGTCGTGGTCACGCTGATTGAGCTGCCGCTCGTGTTGCCTCCGGCGGCGGCGGGAATCGGGTTACTCGCCGCCCTGGGGCCCGAGGGAATCCTCGGCGGAGTGCTGGGCCACGCACTTGTGCTCGACACGGCCGCGGTCGTCGTCGCATTGTCGTTCGTCAGCGCTCCGTTCTACATGCGCCAGGCGCAATCCTCGTTCCAGGCCGTCGATCGGTCGCTGATCGACGCGTCACGGACGCTCGGCTGCAGCGAAGCAGCCACGTTTCTCCGCATCGCGGTGCCGGTCGCTCTGCCCGGTCTGGCCGCGGGGGCTGCGTTGGCTTGGGCCCGCGCGCTTGGGGAGTTCGGCGCAACGCTGATGTTCGCCGGATCGTACCGAGGCATCACCCAAACGGTCTCGCTGGCCATCTACGACCGGTTCGCGACCGACTTTCCCGGAGCCCTGGCGCTCTCCGCGGTCCTTGTCGCAGTCTCCGCGGGCCTCCTGCTCGCCGTCAAGTTCATCCCCGGGTCGACCGGCTTTGGCGGCGCTGCACGCTGAGCTCACGAGCGCCGTCGGCGGCATCGAACTCGATGTGCGGTTCGATGTGCCGGCGGGACGCTGCCTTTCGCTCGCCGGCCCGTCCGGAGCGGGAAAGACAACGATCCTTCGCTTGCTTGCGGGTACCGTCCGCCCGGACCGCGGAACGATCACCCATGGCGACGAGGTGTGGGTGGACACCGCGCAGGGCACCTGGCGAGCGCCGGAGCAGCGGCGATGCGGCTACGTGTTTCAGGACTACGCGCTGTTTCCGCATCTGAGCGCGTTGCGCAACGTCGCCTACGGCCTCCGCGGCACACCTCGCAGCGAACGGCGGGCGACTGCGCTCGCTCTGCTGGAGCGGTTCGGGATCGCTGAGCTCGCCGAGGCGCGCCCAGCGACGCTGTCCGGCGGGGAACGGCAACGCGTCGCGCTCGCCAGGGCGCTCGCGCCCCGCCCATCGGCGCTGCTGCTCGATGAACCGCTGGCCGCGCTCGATGCCCGCACCCGCGCGAGCGCCGGTCGCGAGCTCTCGATGATCCTCCAGCCGCTCGACCTGCCGGTGGTGCTCGTCACCCACGACTTTCACGAGGCGGCGCTGCTCGGTGACGAGGTCGGCGTGATCGATGACGGCAAGATCGTTCAGCGCGGCAACGCGAGCGAGCTTGCAGCCGCCCCCGCCACCACGTTCGTCGCGGACTTCACGGGTGCTGTCGTGCTCACAGGAACCGTCAGGCTCGCGGGCGGCGAGCTCACGACGGTCGAGCTCGATGGGGGCGGCGTGGCCACCACCACCGACCGTGGCCGGGGACGAGTCGGCCTGAGCGTTTATCCCTGGGAGATCACACTCAGCCGAGCCCCCGCGAGCGCGGATGAATCAGCTCAAAACCGGCTGGCCGCCCGCATCGTCTCCGTCACGACCCTCGGCAACCGCGTCCGGGTCGGCCTCACCGCCGGACAGCCACTGGTCGCCGAGATCACGGGCAAGGCAACCGACGACCTCGGGCTGGAGGTTGGCACCGAGGTAGTGGCATCCTGGAAGGCGACGGCGACCCGGTTGGTCGGCCTCTGACACAGGCGGCGCGGGAGGACCAGCCGGGTGTACCGTCTCGCCCTATGACCAAGCACCTGACACTCGGAGAGGCGGCGGCGGCGCTCGGCGTCAGCCTCGACACGCTTCGTCGCTGGGACCGCGCCGGCCGGCTGCAGACCGAGCGAGATTCCCGCAACCACCGGCTCGTGCCCGCGTCGGAGATCAACCGATTGAGCGAGCGCTCGCTGCGACATCGCACGGGAACACCCCGGTCGGCGCGTAATCGGTTCACCGGCGTGGTCCGCTCGGTCGAGTCCGACGGGGTGATGGCGCTCGTGGAGATCGAGGCCGGGCCATTTCTGGTCACCGCGGCGATCACGCGGGACTCGATCGAGGAGCTCGGCCTTGCCCCCGGGGTTGAGGCCACAGCGGTGGTGAAGTCGACGTCGGTCATGATCGAGCGAGACTGAAACAGCGCGCCGTGGTCGCGGACCGCCGCTAGCCTGAAAACCGTTGCCACGGCGACGGCAGTCCGCAGAGAGCATTTTCCCGATGACGTCTGCGAGCGGCTGAGATGATCCGCCGGTGAGCAAGGGCATGGCCGCAGACGGGATCATCGGCGGCGAGGACGGCCTGGCCCGCTGTGGTGCCACGGTGATCGGCTTGGCCAATGAGCCAATACGGCAAGATCGTTCTCATTCCGTGAGCCTCGCCAGGGGTTCCGCTCGGCCCAGCGAACAGCTCAGAGAGTCGGGACACCTAGAGGCAGGAGGCACAATGAGCGCTTTCGAGAGAGCTGGCGTCAAAACCGAGGATCGGCGATCACCCGGGTCGCGTCTCGCTGACCTGGGTGATCGCATGGCCCGATCCTTCTCCGTCGGAGCGCGGAGTGCTGAGGGCCAGAGCGAGACCGCCGCCACCGAGTACCCGCTCACCGCTGAGTTCACCCCGGCGTTCGACGAGGTGATGCCGCGGTTTCCGATCACCCGTCAGGGATATGACTGCGTGGAAGTGGACGAGCACATCGCGGAGCTCGAGCAGGAGCTGGCGCAGCTCGATGGCGAGTTAGCGGCGCTGCGAACCGCCACTCCGTCGACGCACGAGGCAGCCGCGGAAATCGAGCGGCTCGGGCAGCAGACCTCGGGAATTCTGCTCGCGGCGCACGAGGGTGCGCAGCAAATCAACCGGGTCGCACAGGCGGAGGCCGATCGATGCCTCGCCGACGCGGCGTCCAACGCGCTGGCTATCACATCCGAGGCCAACCAGCAGGTCGCCGATCTGACGGACCAGATCACCGCCCTCAAACTCGCACGGGATGCGATCCTGAAGGACGTCCGCAGAGCTGCGGATGCGTTGAACTCCCTCGCCGGCGGCCAGGAGACCCTGCCCGAGCCCGTGAGCGCGACTTAGGCGGTCACGTGCTCGCGCTGGAGCCGCTCGAGCACGGCGGCTGACTTAGGGTCGTGGCCCAGCACGAGCTCGCGCATCATCCCGGTGTCAAGCCGGGCCGGCTCGGTGGCTTCGAAGAAGCTAGCCAGCGTGCGGGCGAACCGCAGGGGGTCGTCGAGCTGGGGGAAATGGCCGGCGTGGTCGAACAGCTCGAGGCGGCTGCCCGGCATGCCGTCGTGCGTCGGCTGGGCGTGGGCGACCGGGATGATCCGGTCGCGGCGGCCCCAAATGATCATCGACGGCATCTTCGACGCCAGGTAGAGGCGATCGGAGGCATTGATGCGCTGGCCGGTCGGATCGATCACTCCGCGGAGCGTGTGGATGAACGCGCTGCGGGCTTCGGCGTCCGAGAGCGACTGGTATCCGCGGGCCATCTCCGTGAGGTCAGCTCGCGTGCTGAGGCCGATCCGCCCCAGGGCACGGGGGACGAGAGATGCGACCTCGAGCACGCGCGGATGGGCGAGCAGCGGGAGGACGAACTCGGATCCGGGCAGGGTTGCGGCCCGGAGCAGAGGGGAGACGTCACCCCCCAGACCCCCGCTGGAGACGAGCACGAGCCGTTCGCAGCGCTCCGGAAACTGGTAGGCGAACTGCATGGCGATGCCCCCGCCGAGCGAGTGGCCGACGATACTGGCGCGCTCGATCCCCAGCCCGACGAGCAGGTCACGAATTCCGGACGCATGCGCGCCGAGTGAGTAGTCACCGCGGGGCTTGGCCGACTCGCCGTGGCCCATCAGATCCGGGGCCAGGACCGTATTGGTCTCAGCCAGTAGCTCGACGGTCTGTGCCCATTGCGCCGCGCGCCCGGCGATCCCGTGGATCAACACCACCGGTGGTCCCTGCCCGGCGATCGTGAACATCACGCGATGGCCGTGGAGCAACACCTCGGCCCGCTCGATTCTCGGCAGCGCCCGCATGCGCCGCTCCCGCGGGTTCGGGGCCGGCTTGGCCGGGGGCTTCTTGCGGGCTGGGATGGTCGTCATGTGGCACCACGCTACCCAATTGGAAGCGCCGTTAGCCTGCCGGAGACGCCGGAGACGCCGGAGACGACCTGTCCGGGCACCAACCGGGCTGCATCTCGGAGCTCAAGCCTGCCAACTGCTCCCCGGTTCGCGCCGCGAGTGCCGGCCGGCACGCGGCGCTGATGCGCGCGTGCGAGCCGCCGCGAACAGATCCGCCAGCTCTGGGTCCATGTAGTAATCGGTACCACCGTCGCTGCGACCTTCGGTGGTGATCGGAAGGATGCGGTCGAGGTGGCGGGCGTAGCGCCCGGGCCACGCGAGGATGCCGGCGACTCCGTGGGCGCCCTTCTGCAGCCCGAGGCGCTTGGCCAGGGCCTCGCCGCCGAAGCGCTCCCCAGGGGCGTCGATCAGGACGTCGAGGAGCTCGCGCGCGGGCGGGGCGAGCCTGCCGTAGAGCCAGGCAGCCTGGTCAGCGTCTTCTGCTGACCAGGCTTGGGCTGGACCACGATGCCGCGGGCCGCGATGCTCGTGCCGCGCTAGCGGGGACGGAGTTCCGGGCTCGCCGGTGAGGAAGGCAGCGAACCAGGAGTAGAACTCCGGTACGCGCTCCTCCGGCACGGCGACCGTGATCTCCTTGTCCGCCATCAGACCTCGGCGATGTCGGCCGGAGGCCGGGTGGCCTGGTAGTTCTCGCCGACTTCCCGCCGGGGGGCGCACCGCCGTCCGTGGGAGCCGCCATGGGGGCCGCTGTGGGGCCGCCCGTGCCGGCCTCGACGTGCGCGGCCGGCGAGGAACCGGGAGAAGAACGCGTGAAACTCTGCGATTCGCTCCTCTGGGACATCGACGGTGACCGGCTGGTACTTCGTAGTGGTTTCGTTCTGATTGGGGTCCATCTACCCTCCTAAGTTTTGCTTACTCGGGCTAGCATACCACAAGTAAATACTTAAGTAACCACCGGCCTGGGAGCCCAGAACCGAGCTCGGCTGGCCGATGCTGTCCGCAACCACGCGCCTGGTGGGTGAACGAGGCCAGCGGCAAGATCGCGGTCGACCGAGCGGCGCCACTGCGGCCGCCAAGACCGCGCTCGGTGACGTCCGTCTCGGCGAAAGTCGCCCGTGACGCGGGCCACGCCCAGACCGGCTGCGGTGAGCTCGAGATTGCAGTCCGGGGCGGGGGAGAAGACGGTCGAGGTGCGTGCCCGGAGTTCCCATGGAGGACAAAATGCATCTATCGCTCCGCGCCTGAGGACACCGCCGCGTCGATCGCGTGATCCGCGAGCAGCGCCAGCTTGGCTGAGCGGGGCAGGCGCTTGACGCGCGCCTCCTCGCGGCGGGCGGCGGTGCGGTTGGGCATCGGCATCGCCAGCTGGAGCTCGACGGGTAGGCGGCTGGCCGTATAGCGGCTGGCTTTGCCAGACCGGTGACGAGCCAGCCTGCGCTCTAAATCGATTGTCCAGCCGGTGTAGAGCGAGCCGTCGCGGCAGCGCAGCAGATAGACCCACGCTTCTGGCATGGATTTGTGCTTCGCCGCCGCGACGGCTGCCCCTGCGCTCGGAGCGTTATGTCGTCGCTTGAGAGGCACCGGACTCGGCTTCAGACTTCGGACGATGAGCGTGTACGTCGACGACGGCTTCGTCGAGGGGGACTGGGGTTTCTGGACCGGGGGCGGACACATGCAGGCCGACACCCTGGACGAGCTGCACGCGATGGCTGACCAGCTCGGACTCCGGCGCTCGTGGTTTCAGTCCAAACCAGGCAAGCCGTGGCACGATCACTATGACCTCACGCGGACCAAACGCGATCACGCCATCCGGCTCGGCGCTGTGGCGATTACCTGGCGGGAGGCTGCCACGCGAAATCGCGGCGCGCGGCTCGCTCACCGCGTGCGCCAGATCTAAGCGCCCGGTGCTCGGTAGCGCAGCCCGCCGAGCGCGAACCGCAGACTGAACGTCAGGCCGCATAGTCCCGCGCCAGCTCTGTGGGCACCGTTGGCGGCGCGTTCGGCGCGGGCCTGGAGCAACGCGTCGGTCCGCGCCACGGCCTACCGGCACCAACCCGAGTGGGGCGACGACTGAGCGTCATCGCGCGCGGCGCGTTCCACCAGTTCCGGGGTGAGATCGGTGAGCGTGTGAATGCTCGCGGCGGCGAGTCTGAGTGCGTCATGGTCGGGCGGGTAGTGGGGGTTCGGCACAGCGATCACCGGCATCCCGGCGGCGGCTGCGGCACGCAGGCCGCTGCTCGAGTCTTCGATCGCCACACAGCGGTCCGGTGGCATCCCGAGGCGGCGCGCCGTCTCCAGATAGACATCGGGGGCCGGCTTACCGCGCGCAACCTCCTCGGAGGAGACGGTGGCCACGAACGATCCCGCGATCCCCGCCGCATCGAGCACGAGATCGATGATCTCTCGATTCGACGAGGAGGCCAGGCCCAGTGGCCACCGGCCGCTCAGCGCGCGGACCGTTTCCACGGCGCCGGGGAGCATCGGAAGCTTGGCTCGATACAGCTCCTGCATCCGTCTGACCACGTCGCGATTGATCTCATCGACATCACGCTCCACGCCCAACTCGTCGCGGATGTAAATCGACCATTCGCCGGAGCTCATCCCCATCATCGCCCGCGGAGCTTCCTCGCGCCAGCGTCCCCCCGCTTCACGGACCAGGTCTTCCTTGGACTCATTCCATAACTTCTCGGAGTCCACCAACACACCGTCCAGGTCGAATATCACGGCGTCTGGCACGCGATCGTCAACCGGTTCCATCCGCTGTCTGCGTCGCCGTCGGCTGCTTACGCCGTCTTGCCGGCTTCCAGCCAACGGCTGAGCGCGTTACGACCGACCAGCGTGACCTCGCCGTTGGCATTGATCCAGTCGCGAGCGCGAAGTTCGCCGACCAGCCCCAGTGCGTCGCTGGGGCCGGGGCCGTTGCCGTGGGTGACGAGCAGATTGCTCCCCGGCTCGACGGTCCAGCGGCCTGAGTCGAGGGCGCTGAGGGCCAGGCCTTGCCCCGCCGTCGGCAGATCGAGCGGATGCGGACCTGTACCACGGCGCGGCTTTTCTTCGGGCGGCGCGGCCTGAGATTCTCGTGCCGCCGTTCCGAAGTCTCCCTCGTGCTTGAAGGTCTCGGCGTAGACGTTGAACCAGCGGCCAGCGCTCTCGGCCAAGCCCCGGGCCCGTTCGGCATCGACACCGATCGTCCGGGCGATCTCATCCACGTCAAGCTCCGCCAAGCGCTCGACCGACCGGCTGACTTCCCGCGCGATCGAGCGAACTCTGTCCTCGAAGCTCTCGTTGCCTTCTTCACTCATGCACCCATCATGGCAGGCCGGCCCCTCCGCCCGTCAGGTGCATCGAATTCCGCCCAACATTCCTCGGCCCAGCCTTCCCGACGGACCACTCAGCGGCAGGCTCGCGTCCACGCGGACGCCCACCGGCCAAACCTAGCGCTGGATGCACGAGAATGCCCCGGCATCGCGGTGAACGATCCGGGGCGCGGGGACCGGAGGCGAGTCCATGTCCCGAGCGGAGCATAGCCGGGTCGGACGCGCCCCCGAGCGTCTCAGGCGCTCTGAATCGCGAACTCTCGGGCGCGGGTCGCGCTCGCCAGCAGTAACCCGAGAAAGCGATCGAGCGTCTCGAAAGCGAGTGACTCCAGGGGAAGCTCGCCGCAGATGAATACCTCACCGGCCCTGTTCTCGGCAAAGCACACCAGTGGCGCCTGGCGATTCCAGTAGAGAAGCTGGTGCGGCTCGATCACTCCGGCCGGGAGTACGGCCGCCTGGGCCCGCAGCAACGGGCCCCGAATCGCCAGGCCAACGTCGAGCACATAGCCGGCGGCGTCGAGTACGATGCCCCATTCTCCGGGCGCCGGTTCGCGGACGTCGCCGTCGAGCGAGGACATGAACCGGGAGACGCGATCGGCGGCGGTGTCCATCGCGATCAAGGATAGGTAGCGACGTGCCATCCGTCCTCGGTCGCTGGATTCCGACGATCAAACCGGTAGCGCTGGACTCGATCGATCAGGAGCTCGCGGCCGTTGACGCTGAGCCCGGCGGCGAGCTGGGACGGGGCCCCTCGGTTCGGTCTTGCGCGCCGCGGGAGGCATGCGTACGATCTGCCACGATTCAGTCCGACGGGAGGCGTGGTAGATGTTGAAGCGAACCATTTTCGGTTCCTGCGCGGCGCTGGCCGCGTTGCTTAGCGTCGCTGTGGCGAGCGCCACTGCAAAGCCGATCCTGTTCCCGACGCTGGCCAAGGCCCTGGCGCATCAGCAGCAGCTGGCTAAGGCCGAGCGAGCTCACGCTACCTCCAGGAGCTCGATCCAGCCGCCGGCGCCCCCATGTCCCGAAAACGGGCTGCTACCGCCACCGCTTGGAAATTGCGGCCTTCCGGAGCTCCCGGCGACCGGCCTGCCACTGCTCGGCAACATGGCCTACTGGGGCGGACACGTTCAGGTCAAGCCCAAGGTCTACATCGTCTACTGGGGATGGGGCGAGCGGGGCGCATTCCCCCCCAGCAAGCCCTGCTCGGCGACGGGCATCACCGAGGGCGCAATCACAGCGACCTTGAAGTGCGATCCCGACGGCGCGGGCCGGAAGATGGCCGACTTCACCAACCAGCTCGGTGGCACCGCCTGGGCCGGAGTCCAGACCCAGTACTACCAGACCGATCCAGCCGGCAATAAGCAGTTCATCGCGAACCCCACCAAGCAGTTGGCCGGAATCTGGGTCGATGACGTCAACAACGCCCGCGGACTGCCCAAGACCAGTGCGACCAATCCCGCCGGACCCACCAACACCTACACCGACTTTGCCCGGGAGGCAGCCCGCGCGGTCGCCCACTTCCGCATCAGGGATCTCGCCAACGCCGACATCGTGATCGCGCAGCCGCAGAGCTTCAGCGATCCGAACTCGACCGCCCAGGGTTATTGCGCGTTCCACGATTACGTCGAACCCGGGTTCTCGAATGGGATCTACAACGGCATCACGCCCGGTATCTCCTACACGAACATGCCGTATGTCCTCAACTCCGGCGCCGGCTGCGGCCAGAGCATGGTCAACCCTGGAGCTGCCGGGAAGCTCGATGGCTTCACGATCGCGCTCGGTCACGAGATTGAAGAGACCGTCACCGACCCGGGCGCCGAGGACATACGGGGCAGCCTGCTGTCGACCACCAACCTCGGCGGCTGGTACGACCCGTTTGACGCCGACGAGAACGGCGACAAGTGTGCGTACGTCGGCTCGACCCCGCTGGGCGGCGTTGCCGGCATCCCGGCTGTGTTGCCGATCCCCGGTTCGCTACACAACATGACCGGGAATCACGGCGGGAGGTTCGCGGTGCAAACGCTATGGAGCAACCGGGCGCTGGGCGGCGTCGGGTACTGCGCCGGATAGGCTGACCGCGGGCGCTACAGCGCGAGGCCCGTCCAACGACGCCGGCAAGGCGACGACGATCGAGATGCTGCCCGGGGTCGGCCGTGCACGAGCAATCTTGCGACCGTCTCGGTGACTCGCTCGCCAAAACACGCTTCCGCGGAAGCGTTTCTGGTCTGAGGGCGCCGGGTCCCGGGTAACGCCTGCTTCCCGCGGCTTCGTTCTGGGAGGTGGACTAAGCGCTCGTCGGTTGGAACGCGACGATCTCGGCGGCCAGTCGTACCGACTCGTCGTGGGGGATGAACGTGCGTCCACCGTCGACTTCCACGAGGCGCGCGTCGGCGAATGCATCGCGCAGCCGGCGGGCGAAATCGAGCTTGAAGAATCGATCCGCGGCGCCCACCTGGGAGCCGACATGCCCGCCAAGCGACCCTACGTCTTCGGCGGGGTGCCCACCGAGACGATCGTCCGCGCGGCCGGGGTCACCCGAGGCGCGCTCTACCATCAGTTCGCCGACAAGGTCGGGCTGTCCGCGGCCGTCTATGAGGCGATCGAGCAGGAGAAGGTCATGGCTCTTGACGCAAGCGCCTGGCTCAGTGCCTGCGGCGAGCGGGAGGTCCAGCAGGTCGTGTTGCTCGACGGACCAGCTGTCCTGGGATGGCAGCGCTGGCGCGAGATCGGCATGCGTTACGGCCTTGGCCTCGTCGAAGGCCTGCTGACCCACGCGATCGATGTGGGACGGATCCCACAGCAGCCCGTGCCGGCCCTGGCCCACGTCCTCGTCGGCGCGCTGGACGAGGCAGCGCTGTACGTGGCCCGCGCCGACGATTAGGCCGCTGCCCGCGACGACATGCGTACGGTCATCACCAGGCTGATCGCCCGGCTCGCTGACAACTGACGCGCCCCGATCGCCGCCAGATGGGACCCGCGCGCGTGGGGCGTTAGTTGCGCGCTTCAGCGCGCCGGGCAATCAGGGTGAGCATGCGTCGGACGGCAATCCGGTGGCCGCCGGTGCCGATCACGAGCGCGCGATAGATCCTTCCGTGCAGTCCAGGGAACACGGCCGAGGTCTTCGCGTGGAGCGCCACGCGGTCTGGGAGTCGCGAGTCGAGCTCGAATCGAAGTTCGTAGCGTGAGAAGCGATGGCCACCGCGCAGCCTGAGGAGCCGTGGTGGCTCAGTCTCGGCGACCGCGAATCCGGTGACCGTGTCGCCAACGCTGACGCTGTCGGTCCAGCCGCCGCGGCGGAGGGGCTGCTCGAGTCCCCAGGCCGTGGTGAGCGGTTCCGGCAGGCGGTAGCCGAACTGCGTGCGCATCGTGTTCAGCAACGCCGTCCAAACCCGTTCCGGCGATGCGGTGATCGTCTTGACGTGGTCGTCGATGTAGGGCAATCGCTCCATATCGAATGATCGTACCATATCGAGATGGCTCCGCCCCGCAAGCACGACACTGACGTGATCCTCGATGCCGCGCGTGCTCTTGTCCTGAGCCAAGGCCCGCGCGCAGCATCCGTGGCCGCGATCGCTGTGGCCAGCGGCGCTCCGGTCGGGACGCTCTACCACCGCTTCGCCAGCCGTGACGGACTTCTCGCTGCGGTGTGGAAACGCGCGCTCGAGCGCTTCCAGATCACCGCGCTGGCGGCAGCGCGCGCCCACGAGGATCCGCTCGAGCGTGGCGCCGCGCTCGCGCGATCCTCGATCGAGTTCGCAGATGCCTTCCCGGACGACGCGCGCCTGCTGATCGCCGTGCGGCGTGACGACCTCCTTGACGCGGCACCTGACGGCACGCTGGGGCGACGACTCGCGGAAATGAACGAGCCACTTCGCGCCGAGACCCGGGCGATCGCGCTGGCGCTGTTCGGGAAAACCGACGCTCGGTCTCTTGCGGCCGTGACCCGAGCCGTCGTCGACCTGCCCTACAGCGTTGTGCGCCGCTACGCCTCAGCCCGGAAGCTGCCCGCATGGCTCGCCAACGATGTCGCAGCGGATGCCCGGATGCTGCTCCAATCACACCGATAGCGTCCCGGGGCGCCCCGGAAGCCTTTCTCAAGCTGCGGCGATCATCGTGGTCGCGCCGCCAGTGGCGAAGGTCGCGACATCGGCCGCGGCGCTTGGCCTTCGGGAGTACCCATGGATGCCTACAGATGCTCGACGCCAGCCTAACCCGGCGGCCGGTCCGCATGGGCCGTATGAGCGCCAGAGCCTGGTCCTATCCGAATCGGGCGGCTCGACGTCGCTAGTGGGTCAGGCCGGCAATCAGGTTGATCGTCGTGGCGATTATCACCGCGCCGAACACGTAGGACAGCAGCCCGTGACGTAACGCAGTCGCCCGGATGTCCTTGTTCTGGATGTCCGTGTCTGACACCTGGAATGTCATGCCAATCGTGAACGCGAGGTAGGCGAAGTCGGTGTAGCGGGGCCGATCGGGCTCATTGAAGTCGACGCCGCCAGGGTGCTGTTCGTAATAGAGCCGCGTGTAGCGGAGTGTGAAGATCGTGTGCACCATGCTCCAGCCGATCACGACGCTGAGAATCCCCACTCCTACGAGCACGTTCTTGCTCGTGCCGTGACTGTGGCCGGCTTTGATCAGCAGCGCCCCGATGGCCACCAAGCTGACCACGCTTGCGCTCACCAGGAGGCCATCGGCAACGAGCTTGGCGGGGTCGTCTCGCACGGCGCGCTGCGCGGTCTGCTCGGCGTCGAGCCACCAGATCGACACCCACATCCAGACGAGGTAGATGAGCGCCCCAGCGTCCCAGCCAACAACGGGGGCCAGCCCGCCGCCGCCGGCGAGCACGGTGAGGGCAAACGCGATCAGTCCGACTGTCACGAGAACCGCAACTCGCGTCGTCGCGGACGCGTCGTATCCGGGAACCGGCTGGTGAGGCGAGTTCATCAGGACATCAGGAGCCTGTTGCGGCGCCGGCGGCGGCGGCGCCCGGGCTGGCGGCGGCAGGGTTCCAGAGCGGCGGAGCCAGACGCCCGATGACCGTCTCGACTCCGGGTAACAACTCCGGCGGCAGCTCGCAGACGACCTTGGCCACGATCGCCTCTGAAGCGACGGCGCGCCCATGTTCCGCTGTGCCCGAGATCGTCCCGCACGACGGATCGGGGCTTTAGCCAGCTCACACGCTCGATCTCAATCATGGGACCGACGCTACCGAAGATCTATTCCGGACGGCCAATCAGCTCCACGGCCGCGACGACGAGCTCGGCGTTGCCTGCGGCAACCCGACCCTCCGGTAGCACGAGCACATCTTCTAAGCCGATGCGCACGTCGACCCCAGCCGCAGCGCCCGCTGAGATCACCTCCCAGGTCTGCTCGCCATAGCCGTGCCACAGCTGTGGGACGCCTCGGGGGATCAGCCGTGCGATGGCACGTGCCTCCTCCGCTCCACCGTCGACCTCGACCAGCGCCCGCACGACTCGGTGGGCGAATGGGCTGCGCGCCAATTCTTCGGCGTCAGCTGGTGTGGCGAGACCCGCTTCGACAGCGATGCCTGCGTGCAGGGCGGCGCGGGCGATTCCGGCCCAGCCGAGTTCCGACACGTTTACGGAGACGAAGTCGGGTCCTCGTTGCCACGCCGTGAGCGCGGCTGCGCGCGCGAACGGGTCGGGGTCGATGAGCTCCGCGGTGGAGAGCCCAACGGGCAAGCCCGGTACCGCTGCCCGGATCGCCGCGACGGCGGCATCGCACTCGCGCGCCCGCATCGTCTGGACACCGCCGGCATCGCGCGGGTGCACGTGCACGGCGAACACACCAGCTTGCCAGACCGCGATCGCATCGGCGGCCAGCTCAGCCGGCGTCTGCGGGACTGCGGGGTGCTCGTCACGCGAGCGACCGCCGTTCAAGCAAGCTTTGACTGCCATCTCAGCGAGAGTGGGCCCCTGTTGGGTCTTCCGAAGATCCGGCTGCGAGCGTCAGCGGCCTACGGCGGCTAGCGCGTCCTCGGGGTCCGAGTAGTGAACCATCTCGACGACTTTGCCATCACGGAACGTTGTGAGATTGGCGATTAGCACTGCGGGCTCGTCAGCCTCGGGGGGAGGGCGCATGATGACCACGACCCGGTCGCCAGCTTCGATGACATCGACTAACTCACCGACGCGTCGTCCGCTGCGCGCCCGGCGCATGAATTGAAGCGCTTGCTTGCGGTTGTGGCAGGCATCGGGCGCTGACGGGTCGCCGCCGTGCCACTTGACATGCGGATCCAGGATCTCGCGAATCGCACCCAGGTCCCCCTGGAGCGCCGCCTCGTACCCGCGGCGAGCTCGCTCGACGTTCGTCTCGGTCATCCCGCCAGTTTCGCACCCCTGTCGAGCGCGCCGTCAGCGTGGGCGGGAAACAGAGCAGCCGCCGGCGCTCGCATCGCGAACCGCTGCACAGCAGGGCAACTGGTGCAGCATGGCGCTCGGTGGCAACCGCTCAATACCGCCAACTGCGTGCCCGTCGCCGCTGACCTTCCCCGGCATCAGGTGGGCGACGTGCGGTCCGGCGGCCCGAACGAGGTTGTAGCTGCCGGCGAGATTGACGGCGAGGGTCGAATCCCAAATCGATGGGTCGCCGCCGATCAGCGTCATCTGCGCGCCGATACCGGCGTTCGCGATCGCGACCTCCAGGCCGCCAAGACGGTCCACTGCGCTGACAACCGCCGCGTCTACCTGGTTGCGGTCGGCGACGTCGCATTCGAACCACGGGGCGCCGGCGCAGCCGGCGGCCACCTGCTCGAGCCGGTCGGGCTCGAGGCCGAGCAGTGCGACCTTCGCGCCGCGTTGGTGAAGTCGCTGGGCGAGCAGCGCCCCGATGCCACGGGCGGCGCCGGTGATCAGCACGCGGCGACCCGCGAGTCGGGCGCTCACCGGCTCTCGCTCTGTGCCGGTCGCCGTCGCTGGAGCAGTCGCACCAGCTTCAACGTGGCCGGGAGCTGGGCCGGCAGCTCGTCGGGCTCGACCGCGAGCGCGTTCAAGGTCATCGCGAGCATCTCGTAGTGACCGGTCAGCATGCACAGCTCGATCAGCTCGCGTTCACCCAGCTCGCGGCTGAGTTCTGGCCAGAGCTCACCCGAGATTGTCCGGTCGCGGTGCAGCTGATCGACTGCCTGTAGCAACAGCGTCTGACGTCGCGTCCAGCCATCGGCGTCAGGGCCCTGCTGCACCCGTTGCACCTGATCGGCGCTCAGCCCGGCGAGCCGCGCCAGGCGCTCGTGCGGGCGGCGCTCGTACTCGCAACCACAGTTCTCGGCGACGCGAAGGATGACCAGCTCCGTGTCGGCTCTGGGCAGCAATCCGCCGGGCATCAGCGCGCCGGCGAACCACAGCCAGCGACGGAACAGTCGCCGGTGACGCGCCAGCGTCGTGAAAACGTGGGGCGGGCCGCCTCCAGTGGCAAGTCCGAGCAGCCGGGCGAGAGCGAAGTTGAAGCTCCCGATCTCTCGCCGACCGCCGGGGCCCACGCGAGGAGTCATCGGCGGCCCGTCAGCGCTGGAAGCACCGCCCACAAGTCGCTCGCGAGGACTGTGCTCGTGAGCCGCAGCGGGTCGCTTGTGGTCGGCACGGACCGCAGCATCGCATAACGAGCCGTCGTTCAAGGAGTACCGCTACCGCTGCGGGTCGGATCGAGCCACGCGAGCTCCAGCGCGTGCTGGGGACCGCCAGTTCTGGAAGTCTCCCCGCACGAAGTGTCCGGCGAGGTAGCTCTCGCGGCTGCCGTCTGACATCCACAGCTTCACCCTCGGCTGGCGGGTGATCCGAGGGTCTAGAAGGTGCGCGCGAGCGAGGCGATCCGAGGATGAAAGCGTCGTGAGCTCGAGCGCGGCGACTCGGTATCACCCGCTTCCTTCATCTGCCGCATCGCCCGTCCAAGCCTCCGTCCTTTGGTCGGACGGCAGCCGCGCGCACGCTCAGAGCAAGAGCCTGGCTGCACCAGTACGAACTGGACCACGAAATCGCAGCCGGTGCCGATGTTCGTCAGTCGCCTGAGATCCAGGTGCGGGCGCAACAGTTGTCAAGCCACGCGTTCAGACGCCACCTCGTGGCCGAGATTGACTGTGCTCTGTTGAAGGCGGAGCATCCGCCGCACTGGCGCAGCACAAGCCTGCCGGTGCTGGCAGCCGAGGTCAACGACCCGCGCGAAGACGCCAACGCTTTGCGCCGCGGTCTGCTTGCGTCCTCGCCCATACCCGCGGTGCGCGGCGTCGCGCAGGCCTCGTGCTTACTCAACGACGCCGAAGTCCCGCTGTACCGTCGGTCGGGGGACGGGTGTCCCTCGCCGAGCTGGTGAGCCCCGCGGCAAGAGCCTGTGGGCTGGAAGACACCAGGCCGTCCTAGAGGTAGGCGCAGGCCCGCATCGGGCGTGCCCTACACGCTCTAGGGGTGGCGCTTGTAGTAATCCAAGTTGATCTGTGTGTACTTCTGCCACTCCTCGGGCAGCTGATCCTCGGCGAAGCAGGCGTCCACCGGGCACGCTTCCACGCAGGCGTCGCAATCGATGCACTCCTCCGGATCGATATAGAGCTGGACCTCGCTGTCGTAGGCCGGCTCGCGCAGTCGCTCGTGGGCGGGCTGGTCACGCGAGCCGAGCAGGTCGCGCATTTCGTCCTGCCCGTAGCGCCGCAGTTAAACCGGCAGTTACGGTGAGACGAGTGCGGCTCAGTTCGCCCCGAAGACGCCAGTTCGGGGAGCCTTCTTGTCAACGGAGATCGACGCTTCTGCACCGCCTCGGGATGGAGCGGTAGCTACGGAGCGATCCTCAGTTCTGTTCGTCGTCCGCTGTGTCGGTGGGGTCGACGTCCGCGCGCATACCGCTTTGACTCGGCCGACGACCGTCGACATCAGTCGACGGCTCCCGATCCGGATGGCGGTCGGCTTTCTCCGACGGCAGCCAGCGCGTCGCGTCGGGTTGTGTGCATCGGCAGCTGGCGATCGAGGGCCGTCAGCTCGAACGCGCGTCGTGGTGATCCCATTGGGCAGGCGATCGCGAGTTGGCGTCCGGCTTGGTCCAGGCGCCGGAAGGCGTTTAGCAGTAGCGCGATTCCCGAGGAGTCCACCAAGGAGACGGCCTCGAGGTCGATGACGATCGCTCGCACTGGGGAGCGCAGCAGGGCATTGAGCTCGGGTGTGAGCTTGACGCAGAGTGCGAGATCGAGCTCTCCGCTGGAGAGTGTCAGTCTCTCTGTGTTTCACCCTGAGCAATGAG
>JRHI01001637.1_pt1 | contig 17950 bp, 13 predicted proteins | sample 215371 | NCBI WGS metagenome assembly JRHI01 (sample SAMN02929681, study PRJNA255918) | sediment metagenome | biome: cave system; feature: Ice Cave; material: Sediment; isolation source: sediment from deep within a dark volcanic ice cave with no known source of... ...
CCCTGGGGCGGCGGATGGACCTCATTTGACCGTTACAGTCCACTAGTAGGCGCCGAGCCACTAGGCCAGCGACTCCCGCCAGTGCGAGTGCAGCTCGAAGTATCTGCCCTGCTTGCGCACCAGCGCCTCGGGGGAGCCGTCCTCGACGATCCGGCCGCGTTCCATCACCAGAACCCGGTCGGCGATCTCCACGGTCGACAGGCGGTGGGCGATGATCAGCGCGGTGCGGCCCCGCAAAAGCGTGCGGAGGGCGTGCTGCACGAGGCGCTCGGTGGGCAGATCGAGCGACGAGGTGGCCTCGTCGAGGATCAATAAACGGGGGTCGGCCAGGAACGCTCGGGCGAAGGCGACCAGTTGCCGCTGCCCAGAGGAGAGACGCACGCCGCGGCGTCGGACGTCGGTCTCGTAGCCGCGCGGCAGCTCGCTGATGAAGGCGTGCGCGCCGACCGCGCGGGCGGCTGACTCGAGCTCCTCGCGGGTGGCCGACGGCCGCCCGATCGCGATGTTGTCGGCGATCGAACCGGAGAACAGGAAGGACTCCTGGGTGACCATCACGACCGCCCGCCGAAGGTCAGTCGAGGCGAGCCGGCGAAGGTCGATCCCGTCGAGCAGCACCGACCCTGAGAGGGGGTCGTAGAAGCGGGCGATGAGACGGGCCAGCGTCGATTTCCCGGCCCCGGTCTGCCCCACCAGCGCCACCACCTGGCCGGCCGGGATCGAGATCGACAGGTTTTCCAGGACCTTGCGCTCGCGGTAGCCGAAGGTAACCCCGACGAGTTCGACGGCACCGGCGGCATGGGCGAGAGGGGTGGGGTCCGCTGGCTCGGGCACCCTGGGCTCCTCGTCGAGCACACCGGAGATCTTCTCCAGGGCTGCCGCCGCTGACTGGAAAACGTTGTAGAACTGGCTCAGCTCCTGCATCGGTTCGAAGAACTGGCGCAGGTAGAGGATGAACGCGGTCAGCACACCGAGCGTGACATGGCCCTGCGTCACGAGCAGTCCGCCGTAGACCAGGACCGCGGCGGTCGTCAGCCGGCCGAGCAGGGCGATCCCGGGGCCGAAGGTGGCCCCCAGCCGGTTCGACCAGATGTTGGCGTCACGGTAGCGACCGACAACGTCGTCGAAGATCTCGAGGTTGCGCGGTTCGCGGCGGAAGGCATGCACCGCCCGGATGCCGGCCAGCGACTCGGTGTAATGGATGATCACCAGCGCGATCGCGGTCCGCACCGCCCGGTAGGAGCGCGCCGATTGCGCCCGGAACCACTGCGTCAGGATCACAACTAGCGGGAAGGCGACGAGCGTCGCGAGCCCCAGTCTGAGGTCGAGCCGGAGCAGGATGATGGCGATCGCCACCACCGAAAGGAGGGCTGTCACCACCGACGAGAGCCCGGTCGCGAGGAGCTCGTTGAGCGAATCGATGTCCGAGGTGAGGCGGGCGATGATGCGCCCCGACGTGTAGCGCTCGTAGAAGGAGATGCTGAGCGCCTGGATGTGACCGAAAAGGCGCAGCCGAAGGTCCAGCAGGATGGCCTGGCCGACATCCCCGGAGAGCCGCAGGAACGCCCGGTTGGCGGCGGCTGAGATGGAGACGGCCACCACCAGCGCCGCCACGTAGAAGGCCAGGGCGTTGACGTCGCCGCGGCCGCCCGGCCGCACTCCGCGGTCGATCGCCAGCCCGACCAGGTAGGGCACGGCCAGGGTCGTCGCGGTCTTGACCACGATCAGCAGGCCGGCCGCCCCGAGCCCGCTCCGATGCGGTCGCAGGAGCACCCCGAGGAGTCGCCGGACGCGCTGCCGGAAGATCCCCTGGAGGTTGGCCGAGACCTCGTCGACCTCCTCGCCGGAAACCCCGCGCCAGCTGTCTGCCGGGGCGGCGCCTTGAGGGGTGCTCACGACGCGATCTCCTCCGCTTCCTGGGAGAGCAACGAGCGATAGAAGCTGTTGCCGGCCATCAGCTCCTGGTGGGTGCCGATCGCTGACACCCGGCCCTCCTCGATCAGCGCAACCCTGTCAGCGAGTGCCAGGGTCGAGGGTCGATGGACCACCAGCAGCGCCGTCACACCCTTGAGGACGGAGGTCAGCGCCGCCTCGATGAGCGCCTCGGTGTGCACATCCACCGACGACAGCGGGTCGTCCAGCACGAGCACCTGGGGCCGGCCGAGGACGGCGCGGGCGAGGGCGAGGCGTTGTCGCTGCCCGCCCGAGAGGCTGTAGCCCTGCTCGCCGACCCGCGTTTCCAGGCCCCAGGGCAGGTCGCGGACGAACTCCGCCTGGGCCACTGTCAGCGCGCGCTCGATGTCCTCGTCGCTGGCCCCGGGCCGGCCCATGAGCAGGTTCTCGCGGACGCTGGCGGAGAAGAGGATCGGCTCCTCGAAGGCGACGCCGATCTGCTCCCGCAGGGAGCTGAGGGTGATGTCGCGGATGTCGCGGCCGTCGAGTGTGATGCGCCCCTCGGTCACGTCATAGAGCCGCGGGACGAGGGAGGCGAGCGTTGTCTTGCCGCTCCCCGTTCGACCGACGAGCGCGACCGTCTCGCCGGGTCGGATCTCGAGGTCGAGGTGGCGCAGAACCGGTTCGGGAGCGCCCGGATAGTGGAACGAGACATTCTCGAATCGGACCAGGCCCGCGCACGACTCCAAGCGCATTGCGCCAGGCCGATCGCGGATCTCGGAACGCACGCTGTAGACCTCATCAAGCCGGTCGGAGGCAGTGCGCGCCTCCTCTCCCATCGCCAGGATCCAGCCGAGCGCCTCCATCGGCCAGATCAGGAGGAACAGGTAGGAGATGAACGCCACCAGTCCACCGATCGAAAGCCGGCCCCCGACGACCGCCAGGCCGCCGATCAGGAGTACCAGGGCCAGGTTGAGGGTGGGGATGAAGGTGAGCAGCGTCCACAGGTCCGCCCGCAGCCGGACGCCCTGGAGATTGATGTCGCGGAGGCGATCGGACTCGCCCGCGAAGCGGCCCAGCACCTCGCGGCTGCGCCCGAAGGCCTTGATGATTCGCACCCCGGTTGCCATCTCCTCGATGACCGTGGTGACGTCCCCCTGCTGGTCCTGGATCTGGCGGGCGATCGTCCCGTAGGACGTGAAGAAGCGGCGCGACAGCCAGACGATCGGGAGCGCGGCCGCGCCGGTCACCAGGGCGAGCACGAGGTCCAGCCGCAGGAGCATCACCAGGACCACGGCGAAGGTGGCGACGGTGATGATCAGGAACACCAGGCCGAAGCCAACGAATCGGCGGATCGTGTTGATGTCAGCGACACAGCGCGAGAGCAGCTGCCCCGACTGCCAGTTGTCGTGGAAGCTCACCTGCAGCTCCTGCAGGTGAGCGTAGAACTCGTTGCGCATGTCGGCTTCCATGGCGAAGCTGGCCAGCCCGGAGCCGTGCCGGCGCAGGAATGTGAAGGAGAACTCGATCACGCCCAGCACCACCAGCAGGGCCAGGTAGGGGAGCAGTTGCCAGGGCGCCCGGTGCGCCACCGGGCCGTCGATGATCGACCTGATGACGAGCGGGATCGAGGTGGCCGCGGCCAGGCTGACCAGGCCCGACAGCGCCGTCAGGAGGACCAGGCGCCAGTAGGGCCGCAGGTAGGGCAGGTAGCGGCGAACGACCGAGATTCCCAAGCCGGCGGGCTCCTTTAGATGAGGGCGTGCAGGGACGCCGAGAAGTGAAAGCCCTTCAGTTTAACCGGCCGCCTGGTTGGGTCCGGGCGGGCGGCCGGCCCTCGCTCGGAGGAGCAGCCGAATGGGCCGGTCCAGGAAGACATAGTTCCAGGCCCAGTTGAGGAGGACCACCAGCTTGGCTCGGAAGGTGACGATCTGAAGAAGGTGGAAGCCCAGCCAGAGGAGCCAGCCTAGGCGGCCGTCGACCTCGATCCGGCCGATCTGGGCGACGCCCGAATTGCGTCCGATTGTGGCCATCATGCCCGGGTCCGCGTAGCGGAAGGGCTCCGGCTGGCGGCCGCTCAGCAGGCGGGTGATGCCGGCCGCCGCGTGCCGTGCCTCCTGCATCGCGGGCGGAATCAGCTGCGGCAGCTGCTGCCCGTTCTGCTCGACGGCCGCGATGTCGCCGATCACGAACACCTCCGGATGGCCGGGCAGCTGGAGGGTGTTGGAAACCTTGACGGTCCCACCGCGGCCGAGCGGCATCCCCAGTGAGGCGCCGAGGCTTCCCGCGCGCACCCCGGCTGTCCAGATGATCGTGGCGGCCTCGATGCGATCTCCGCCCGCCAATTCGAGGTGGTCCACGCCCGCGCTGGTGACCTGCCGGCCCAGCAGCAGCTCCACGCCCCGCCGCTGGAGAGTGAGGCGAGCGCTCTCGCGCAGGGGAGGTGCGAATGCGCCGAGGAGGTGGTCGGCGGCCTCGATGAGAAGGATGCGCGTCTCATGAAGGTCGACGGCGGGAAAGTCCTTGCGCAGCACGCCGCCGATCAGCTCGGTCAGCGCGCCCGCGTACTCGACGCCGGTTGGCCCGCCACCCACCACCGCGAAGGTCAGGAGCCGGCGGCGGGCCTGCGGGTCAGCCGACCATGCAGCCGCCTCGAAACGGGCCAGGACCTCGTTGCGCAGCGCCATCGCCTGGTCCAGCTCCTTCAGGCCCTGGGAGTGCTCCTGGAGTCCCGCGATGCCGAAGTAGTTCGTCTCGCTGCCGGTCGCCAGGATCAGGAAGTCGTATCTCAGCGGCGCGACATCGGTCAGCACGCGCCGGCTGGCGAGGTCCAGACCGGTGACCGTGGCGAGCCGAACCTCGAGATTGCGGATCGAGCGCGTGATGCCGCGAATCGGATGCGCAACCTCGGCGGGGTCGAGCAGGGCCGACGCCACCTGGTAGAGGAGCGGCGTGAAGGTGTGGTAATTGTTGCGGTCCACCAGCACGACGCGCACCGGCAGCCGGGCGAGGCCCCTGACGGCGGTGAGGCCGGCGAACCCCGCCCCGACGACGACCACCGTCGGCCGCTGCTCACCCATCCTCGCCCCTCCCGTCTTCGAGCCGCGGGAACTCTATTAACTTCACAGGGTGGACGCCGCCGCAGAGCAGACGCCGGCGGCCGTGGTCCCGGGCTCGACCTATCGCATCCAGCTGCACGCCGGCTTTCCCTTCGCCGCCGCGAGCGCGATCGTCCCGTACCTCGAACAGCTGGGCATCACTCACGTGTATTGCTCACCCTACCTGCAGGCGGTGCCCGGTTCGAATCACGGCTACGACGTGATCGACCACGCGCGCGTCAACAGCGAGCTGGGCGGCGCGGCCGCGCACGCTGAGTTCTCCAGCACGGTGCGCAACCATGGCCTCGCCCAGGTGCTCGACGTCGTCCCAAACCACATGTCCATCGCGAGCCGTGAGAACACGTGGTGGTGGGATGTCCTAAAACACGGCCGGCGCAGCCGGTACGCCGACCACTTCGACGTCGACTGGGACTCACCCGAAGCCAAGCTGCGCGACAAGGTTCTGGTGCCGATCCTCGGCGATCACTACGGCCGGGTCCTCGCCCGCGGCGAGCTCAGGGTCGAGGCGGAGGAGGCGGGCCTGGTGCTGCGCTATTTCGAGCACGCGCTGCCGATCGACCCCGAGACCGTCGCCATCGGGGATTCCGAACAGGCCGTCCAGCGCCTCAACACCGACGCCGAGGCGCTCCATGTCCTATTGGAGCGCCAGCACTTCCGGCTCGCCTCCTGGCGGACCGCCGTCCGGGAGCTCGATTACCGCCGCTTCTTCGATGTCAACAGCCTGGCCGCGCTGCGGATGGAGGATGAGGCGGTCTTCCTGGAGACGCACGGGATGATCCTGCGCTGGCTGGCGGTGGGCGTGCTCGACGGGGTCAGGATCGACCATCCCGATGGGCTGCGGGACCCCGCCCAGTACTGCCGGCGGGTGAGGGAGGCCGCCCCCTGGAGCTGGGTCGTGGTCGAGAAGATCCTCGCACCCGGCGAGCAGTTGCCGGCTGACTGGCCGGTTGCCGGCACCACGGGTTACGAGTTCCTGAATGGCCTCACTCAGCTCTACGTCAATTGCGCCGCCGAGGAGTCGATGACGCGGTTCTACCAGGACTTCACGGGTGTCACGGAGGACTTCGGGGAGATCGCCTACGTGCGCAAGAAGCTCGTCCTGCAGGACCTGCTGGCCAGCGACCTGCGGCGTTTGACCGATGGCTTCGTGCGCGTCTGCGAGCGCAACCGCGACTACCGCGACTTCACGCGTCATGACCTCTGGCACGTGCTCAGCGAGTACATCGCCTGCCTCCGCGTCTACCGGACCTACCTGGTGGCCGGCGAGCCGGTCTCGGCGACCGACCGCGGCCACATCGAGGTGGCCATGGCCGACGCGAAGGGCCGCCGGCCGGAGCTCGACCCCGAGCTGTTCGACTTCCTGGCGGGACTTCTGCTGCAGGTTCACACGGGCCAGGATGAGGCTGAGCTGGTGGCGCGGATTCAGCAAACCAGCGGGGCGGTGACCGCCAAGGGGGTGGAGGACACCGCCTTTTACGTCTACAACCGGTTGCTCGCGCTCAACGAGGTGGGTGGCTCGCCGGGCACATTCGGGGTCGGCCTCGACGACTTCCACGCCGCCGCCGCCAGGACCGCCGCCAGTCACCCGCTGACGATGCTCGCGCTCTCCACCCACGACACAAAACGAAGCGAGGACGTCCGGGCGCGGCTGACGCTGCTCTCTGAGATACCCGACGAATGGGAATCGACCATCCGGCGCTGGTCGGAGCTCAACGAACCCCGCCGGCGGGAGGACCTTCCCGATCGAAACACCGAGTACCTGCTCTACCAGACCCTGGTCGGGGCCTACCCGATCGAGACCGACCGGGTGCTCGCCTACATGGAGAAGGCGGTCCGCGAGGCGAAGACCTACACCGCCTGGACGGCGATCGATGGCGATTACGAGAAGGTGCTCCGGGAATTCATCGCCGGCACTCTCGCCGACGCCCGGTTCCGCGGCGAGCTGGACGCCTTCGCAAGCCGTCTCACGGAAGCGGGACGGATCAATTCGCTGGCCTGGAAACTGATAACCCTGACCGCCCCCGGCGTCCCCGACATCTACCAGGGGACCGAGACCTGGGACCTCAGCCTGGTCGACCCTGACAACCGCCGTCCGGTCGACTACGAGGCGCTGGCCCGTGGCCTCGGGGAGCTGGTGGGCAACGCCAGCCAGCTGGCCGCTGAAGCATGGCGGCGGGCCGATGAGGGCCTGCCAAAGCTGCTCGTCGTGCAGCGGGCTCTCCAGCTTCGCCGCCGGCTGCCGGCCGCGTTCGGTCCGGCCGGCGGCTACCTGCCCCTGCGAGCCAGGGGCAGTCGATCCGACCACGTTGTCGCCTTCTGTCGGGGCGATGCGGTGGTGACGGTCGCTCCTCGCCTGGTGCTCAAGCTCGGCTCGGATTGGCGGGAGACGTCGCTCAACCTCCCCGCCGGGAGCTGGCGGGATGTGCTGACCGACCGGGAGCTGGCGGGCGGCGAGAACCGCGTCGCCGGGCTCCTTTCCGGGTTCCCGGTGGCTCTGCTGGAGCGTTCGTGAAGGGGTGCGTCAGCCGTCAGCTCCCGAGGCGGGAGCTGGCGCGGGCAGCCGGAGCACGAAGGTCGCGCCGCCCTCCCCGGACAGCAGCTGGAGGTCGCCACCGAGGCGGAGGGCGAGCTCGCGGCTGATCGCCAGCCCGAGGCCGGTTCCGGGTTGCCGGGCGAGATCCGGGTGATCGAGCCTGACGAACCTTTCGAAGATCCGCTCCCGGTCTTCCTCGGCGATCCCGATCCCATGGTCGCTGATCGTCACCTCGGGCTTCGGCCCGCCCTTCACGGCCACCTGCAGCCACGGCTTGCCTGAGGTGTAGGTGAGGGCGTTGTTGATCAGGTTGTCGAGGATGCGCATCACGTGGTCGGAGTCGCCGTGCACCGTCACCGGCTCGTCGGGAAGGCTGCATTGGAGCTCAGCCTCGAGCAGGCGGGCGCGGGGCTCGCACCTGGCCAGGGCCTCCTCGACGGTTTCGCGGAGGTCGAACTCGGCTTTGGCAATCGGGATCGTGCCCGCCTCGAGCCGGGCTGCGATCAGGAGGTCCTCGACCAATCCGCCCAGCTCGGTGGCCTTGGTCGACAGCACGGAGAGGGGTTTTGCCCAGTGCGTCGGGACCGGGCCGAAGCTGCCGTCCTCGAGCATCGAGATGTACCCCGAGATGACCGAGAGCGGGGTGCGAAGCTCGTGGGCGGCAAGGTTCATGAAGTCGCTCTTGTTGCGGCTCAATTCGTGGGCCATGCCGTACAGCTGCGCGTTTCGCAACGCCACCGCAGCGGCGTTGCCGATCAGCTGCAGGGTTTCCACCTCACTGGTGGTGAACGAAGGTTCGGATCGGCGGGCGAGGCTCAGGACCGCGCCAACCTGGTCGCCGATCACGAGCGGGATGTCGGCCGTGTGCACCGTGTCGGCATGGATGGCGCGCAGGCTCTGGGCCAGGTGCTGCAACGGGAGTGCGCCGCCGACCCGCGGCTGGCCGGAGCGGATCGCGCGCCCCGTGCTGGAGTCGGGGAGCACCCGGAAGCGCGTCCCGATGGTGGTTGCGCGACCCTCGCGGTCATAGGTGTCCTCGACGATCAGGTCCTCGCCCTCGACGCGCGCCAGGCTGGCCCGATCGGCTGAGATGGCCTCGACCGCCCGGCGGAGCATGCGGCGGATGACCTCGCGGTGGTCGAGCGCCGCGGCGAGGTCCAGGGTGACGTCGATCCCAGTCTTGAGTCGGTTGTTCGCCTCCGTCGCCGCCTCGAGCAGCTCGGCCCGGTGCAGGGTGATGCTGACACGTTTGCCGAACTCATCCATGAGGTCTCGCTGCTCGGGTTTGAAGGGCTGCGCTCCGGCTCGGTAAAAGCCGATCACGCCAAGTGCCCGGCGGCCGTCGGGCAGCTCCGAGCCGGTGGTCAGGGGAATCAGGCGACCGGTGTCGATTCCGCCCTCGGCGAGGGTGGCGGCGAGCGCGCTCCGGGACTGCAGCTGGGTCGTCTCGCGGACCTCGAGGGCGTTCATCGCCTCGCCCGCCAGGGTTCCCTGCCAGGCCCACTCCTTGCCGATCTGCTGCTCCGCCCAGGCACCGCTCCCGGCCACGATTCGGAACTGGTTGGGGCGTTCCGGGGGCACCATGCTGACGAGGCACTGCGTGCCCGGAACCAGCCTGCTGGCCTGCTCGGCGACGACGCCCGCCACGTCCAGGAAGGGCGTCGGCCGCCACATCACCTCCGTGCTGGCGAGCAGGGCCTCCATCTGGAGGTTGCCGGCCCGGGCCTCCTCGAAGAGTTGGGCGACGTGGAGAGCCGCGGCCAGGGGCGGCGCGATCAGCTGGGCGAGGAGAAGCCCCTCACTTCCAAAGGCCGGTGCTCCCGGCCCGCGAAAGGCTGAGAGAACCCCCTGCTGGCCGCCGCTGCGCAGGGGCACCCCGAGGTAGGGGCCGGCGGCGAATCCGGCCGCCGCTCGGCCGGCCCGGCCTCGCCAGCGCTCGTCGCGAAAGTCGGCCACGACGGGCTCACCGGCATCCTGTACGAATCTCTCCGGTCCGTCGTCGGGCAGCTGCTCGGAGCGGCTGAGGCTCGGCTCAGAAGGTCCGGCCGCGGTCACCCAGCCAGAGTCGGTCTGGAATGAGATCAGCACGGCATTCGCCTTGAGAAGGGCGGCGACGTGCTTCACGCCGAGCGTGAGGACAGCCTCCATCTCGACCTGGCCGTTGAATTCGGCCATCGCGCTGGCGAGGGCCGGCAGGATCAGTGCGACCGGGGTGGGCGTTTGCTCAGGACCGGTCGTGGTGGAAATGCCCCAGGTTCCGCCGGCTCGCCACCGCCGGCTGCTCGCCGCCGGAGCAACCGGCGCAGGTTCCGATGACCAGGACCTCCGTCCGGCGAGGTTGGAAATGATGTCGATCGGCGAGATGCGCCTCCAGCTCTCTCACCAGCGAATCCTCGACGTGCTGGATGCCGTGGCAGCGTTCACAGATCGCGTGCTGGTGACTCTCACCAGCGACCTCGTAGCGAGTGGCTCCCGCCCCGAGCCGCACCGGCAGCAGGGCACCGGACACGGTGAAAGCCTCGAGAGCGCGGTACACCGTCGAGCGGGGAAAGCCGGGCCGCTCCAGCTGCAACCTTTCGGCGATCTCATCAGCGGTGCAGTGGGCGCCGAGATCGCTGATCGCCTGCCAGACGAGCCGCCGCGGCTCGGTCTGGCGCTGCCCTTCCGCGAGGGGAACCTTCCTCATCTCAACAATCTACCTGCCCCAATCGGCTCTCAGGTGATATATCCCGGGGCGGAATTGACTCGAACTGAAGCCTCGCCACCTCCGGCTCGATCGGCCCGCGCCCGCATCGAGTCTGCCGCCCGCGCCCGCTTCGCCGCGGGTGGCCGGCCCTCGGTCACCGAGATCGTCGCGGCGGCGGGGGTGTCGAGGGCGACCTTCCATCGCCTCTTCGGCACCCGCGAGCGGTTGCTCGCCGAGCTCGAGTTGGAGCCCGACCGGCTGACCGCCGACGCGGTGCTGGACGAGGCCGGCCGCCTGCTCGCTCGGGATGGCCTGGCCCGCCTGAGCATGGACGAGCTGGCGGAGCGGGCGGGGATCTCCCGCGCCAGCCTCTACCGCCTCCACCCGGGGAAGGCCGCGCTCTTCAGGGCGATGGTCCGCCGCTTCTCACCTCTGGCCTCGATCGCCGGAGTGATGGACCGGATGGCGGGCCAACCGCCCGCAGAGGTGATGCCCGAGCTGGCGGTGGCAGCCTGGCGGGTGGTGTCCGCCAACTTCGGGGTCGTCCGGCCCCTCCTCATGGAGGCGAGCAGCCTCAGCCCGGAAGTTCGCGAGACCTTGTTGGAGGAGGTGCTGCCCGGCCTGATGAATTCAGTTGGCGCCTACGTGCTGGGTCAGATGGCGGCGGGGACGCTGCGGCCGATGCACCCGCTGGCCGCCCTCCAGTCCTTCGCCGGCCCGATCATGCTGCACGTCATCCTTCAACCGCTGCTCAGCGAGGGCGTCGGTATCGAGATGGATTCGGAGGCGGTCGTGCGCCAGTTCGGCTCGAACTGGGTCCGGGGGATGACCCCCGGCTAGGGCAGCCCCAGGGCGGTGCCGCCGTCCTTGCGCGGGTCTGCCGCTCCCCGCAGGGAACCGTCCGGTGATGCAGTGATGAGCTGCGCCAGGGCGAAGTACCAGTCGTAGTTCTGTGGTCTCCGGTTGACGTCGTACCCGGCCGAGCGCAGGCCCTCCAGCACCGCATTGGGAATCCGGCCCTCCGCCTGCACGATGTCCGCCTGGTAGTCGACCCGAGGCGCCGAGACCGCCTCGACGGGGGTCATGCCGTGGTCCACGAAGTTGAGGATGGTCTGGAGGACCCCGGTCACGATCTTGGTTCCACCGGGTGCGCCGACGACGGCTCGGAGCCGGTCGCCATGAAAGAGGAGGGTCGGCACCATCATCGTGATCCTCGTCTTGCCGGGAGCGATCGAGTTCATCCGGCCGGGCCGGGGATCGAAGCAGTTGAGGTAGTTGTTGTAGCCGAACCCGAGCCCAGCGGTGACAACGCCACTCGAGCTGCCCAGGGTGTGGGTCAGCGAGACGGCGCCGCCCGCCTGGTCGACGACGCAGACGTGGGTGGTGCTCGGCGACTCGACCGGGGGGCGCCCCGCGAACCTCTCGCCGGCGGCAACCCTCCGCCGCGCCTCCGCCGCGTATCCCTTCGTGAGCAATCTATCGACCGGCACCTGGCTGAACCTGGGATCGGCGAGATGACGCTCGCGGTCGGCGAACGCCCAGCCCATCGCCTCAACGCGGAGGCGGGCGGCCTCGACGCTGGGCCAGCCGAGGCGGGCAAGATCAAAGCCCTCGAGGAAGTTGAGCATCTGCAGGAGGGGCAGTCCCCCCGCCGGCGGCCCGGGCGCGATCACCCGAAGCTGGCGATAGGTGGATTCAAGCGGCTTGCGGACCTCGGCGCGATAGCCGGCCAGGTCCTCAAGGGTGATGAAGCCGCCGTGCCGAGCGAAGTCCTCGGCTATTGCAGCCGCGATCTCGCCCCGGTAGAAGGCCGCCGCGCCGTCCCGGGCCAGGATCTCGAGCGTCCGGGCGTAATCCTCCTGGATGAGCAGCTCCCCGAGTCCCTTCACCTCCCCATCGTTGGTGTAGAGCCGCCGGGCCGGCTCGGTGGCCTGGATCCGCCGGGCCATCGGGAGCTGATCCGGGTTCACCTCGCTGGTCCACGACGCGCGCAGGGCGGCGGAGACCGGGAAACCGGCCCGCGCCAGCCCAACCGCGGGCGCGATCGCCTCCGCCCAGCCGATGGTCCCGTGTCGCTCCAGCGCCAGCGCCAGCCCGGCCACCGTGCCGGGGATTCCCACGCTCTGGTGGCCGGCGTCGTTGACGCCGCCCTCGACGACGAAGTTGTACCGGTCGGCGGCCTCCCTGACGAAGATTCGCTCCCACATGTCAGGACGCACCTGCCCGCCGGCGCGGGCGTGGAACTCGATCACCTCGATCTCTGCACCGGGCCGGTGAACGACCATCATTCCCGAGCCGCCGATCCCGCACATCTGGGGATCGAGCACTCCCTGGCAGAAGGCGGTGGTGACCGCCGCGTCGACGGCATTGCCGCCGGCCCTGAGCACCGCGAGCCCGGCCTCGGCGGCGAGCGGCTGGGGGCAGACGATCATGGCCGGCATTTCCCTTCAGCCTCGCTGCAGGAAGTCGATCATCGTCGCGTTGAAGCGCTCCGACTCCTCGTAGGTGATCATGTGGCCGGCCTTCTCATAGATCTCGTAGCGAGCGTCGGGCAGCATGCGTTTGATCTTCTCGACATTGCTGAAGGGGAGGACCTGGTCCCGCCTGCCCCAGGCCACCATCACCGGCGAGCGGAGCTCGGGCAGCCGCGCCAGGATGAGGTGCTCGGGACGCACGCCGCGGAGCCGGAGAGCCGAGCGGAGCAGCTCCCAGAAGTAGACCCGTGCCGCGGGATCGGACATCCAGCGCTGGGCGTCGCGAAGCTCCTCCTCGAGCACCGCCTCGTCCCACTCGGTCGCCATCAGGGCGAAGACCTGGCGAAGGGCGACCGGACGCAGGAGACCGCCCGCCACCTGCAGGGTCAGGATGCGCAGGGCGGGGTTGACGTCGGGGCCGACGGCGGGAGCGGCCAGGATCAGCTTGCCCACGCGCTCGGGCCGGCGGAGCGCATAGATGGCCGCGAAGGCTCCGCCCAGCGAATGCCCCGCCACGCTGGCGTGAGACAGGTAGAAGGTGTCCATGAACTGGTCGAGGAAGGTGACCAGGTCGTCCTGCGACCAGACCGCCGCCGGTTGCTGGCTGTAACCGAAGCCGGGCGTGTCGATCGCGATGGCACGGTAGCCGGCCGCGGCCAGCGCCGGCATCGCCCGGCCCCAGACGCGCAGCGAGTGGCCGATCCCGTGCAGCAGCACGACGGGTATACCGTCTCCCTGGTCCAGGTACCGGACCTTGAGGCCGCCCACGCGCACATAGCGGTGGAACTCCCGAATCACGGGAGCAAACCCTAACCGGTCCAAGCCGCCTGTCTACAGATTCGCGGTATGGGCTTCCAGCAGGCTGGCGAACTTGCGCCGCGCGGCGTCGCTGCGCGTCGGGATGTGCTCGCGGGGCTGGTACCCGTCGGGCGAGGTGTAGTCCTTCAGGATGTATCGACTGACCGACTGGCGGTGGACCTCGTCAGGGCCGTCGTACATCCGCGCCGCCCGGGCGTGGCGGTACATCTCCTCCAGCGGCAGGTCGCTCGAATAGCCCAGGGAGCCGTGGATCTGGATCGCGCGGTCGATCACGTCGTGGAGCACCTTGGCGCCGAAGAACTTGATCATCCCGATCTCCTTGCGAGCCGCCGGGGCGCCGTGCTTGTCGATCATCCAGGCCGCGTGCAGCGTCATCAGGCGCGCCGCGGACATCTCGGCGGCCGAGTCCGCGATCCAGTTCTGAATCGTCTGGTGCTTGGCCAGCTTGCCGCCGAAAGCCTCCCGCTGGAGGGCTCGCTCGCACATCATGTCGAACGCTCGCCGGGCCACGCCCAGCCAGCGCATGCAGTGATGGATGCGGCCCGGGCCGAGGCGGATCTGGGCGATCTCGAAGCCCTGGCCGCGGCGCCCGACGAGGTTTTCCTTGGGCACCCGGACATCCTCGTAGCGGATCTCGGCATGCCCGTAACCGAACCGCTCATGCTCGCCGGCCATGGTCGGGATGTTGCGGATCAACCTGACGCCGGGGGTGTCCGCCGGAACGATGATCATCGAGGCGCGCTGATAGGGGCCGTTGTCGGGGTCGGTGACGAGCATCACCAGCAGGAAGTTGGCGATCATCCCGTTGCTCGTGAACCACTTGTGCCCGTTGATCACCCACTCGTCGCCGTCAAGGACGGCGGTCGTCGACATCGAGGTGGGATCTGAGCCGGCGTGGTTGGGCTCGGTCATGGAGAAGGCCGAGCGAATCTTGCCGTCGAGGAGGGGCGTCAGCCAGCGCTCCTTCTGTTCGGGGCTGCCGAAGTGGGCCAGCACCTCCGAGTTGCCGGAGTCCGGGGCCTGGTTGCCGAATACGATCGGCGCCCACGGGGAGGCTCCCTCGATCTCGTGCATCAGTCCGAGCTTGACCTGCCCGTAGCCCTGGCCACCCAGCTCGGGCGGCAGGTGGGTCGCCCAGAGGCGCTGGGCCTTGACCTCCTGCTGGAGTGGCCGCACCAGGCGCATGAACTGCTCATCGCTGACATCGGCGGCGACGACCTCCAGGGGATAGATCTCGTCGCGAACGAATTCCCGCATCCACTCGAGCTTCTTCTCGAATTCCGGCTCGGTCTCAAAGTCCCAACTCATCTAGTTGCCCCCCGGTTCTTTCAACAGTGCGATTCCGTCGTCAATCATGCCCCCGATCGTCAACGCCATGGCGGCCGACGCGTACATCGGGTCCGGCCGGCGGCCCTTGCGGTGGAGCATGAGGTTGTAGCCGAGGATGGCTCCGTACTTGTAGAGGCTGAGCCCCAGGTACCAGCGCATCTCGATTGGATCGGCCTGGTAGAGCTCGATGAAGTCCTTGATGTCGAGGTCGACGGTGCCACCGGGGGCGGTGCCGCCTGCGAACCGCTTGCGGGCGACCATCACGCAGAGGCAGCCGACGTCGATCAGCGGCTGCCCCACCTGGGCGATCTCCCAATCGAGCACCGCGGTCACCTCGGCGCCCGTGAACAGCATGTTGCCCATGTGGTAGTCGCCGTGGACGAGGGTAGGCTGCCGTTCGGCTGGGAAGCTCTCCCGGAGCAGCGCCGCGAGTTCGGGCGCCCTGCCGGTCAGGTCGGGGGCCGCCCTGGCCATGAGCCACTCCCAGCGGGCCAGCTCGCCTGCCAGGGTCATGGCCGGCTCGTCGCCGAGGCCGGTCTTTTCCACCGGCAGCTCATGCAGGCGCTTCAGAACCCTGACCGCCGACTCACCGATCGCCCGAGCGGGTTCGCGCCCGGCGACAATCTCGATCCGATCCCCGCTCACCGCTTCCATGAGGACGAAGGGCCGGCCATCGATCACGAACTCGGCTGAAACCGCCGGGATGGCCGGAACCGGGAGCCCGGCGCTGTTGAGCGCGGCCATGATCCGGCCCTGGCGGGCAACGTCGGACGCGCCGGCGGGCCGGGCGCCGGGCGGCGAGAGGCGCAGCACGTAGCGGCGATCGCCGGCCGGCCGGTCGATGTCCACCCAGTAGGTGAACCCGGAATGACCCTCTTCGATGGGGGTCATCGCGCCAACCCGAAGTCCGGGTTCGGACCAGGCCTGGCGGAGGTGGGTTTCGAGATCAGAACGGATGGCGTCCATGCTTCCCGCGAAGGTTACTCCGCCGGGAGAGGGGTCCCGGCGGCGGCCGCGCGTCGGCGAACGCCGCCGGGACGAGGGGTCGGGTTAGCTACAAACCCAGGCGCCGCCGCCGTAGCGCTGGTAGTACCAGGCCGCGGCCTGGACGTTGGTCCAAGCGTCGAAGATGTTCCCGCCGCCGAAGGGGGTGCCGCGGAAGGTCCCCGGCATGAACTGGAAGACGCCGGATGCGCCGGAGGGGTTGTGAGCGGCGGGGTTGTAGCCCGACTCGCACTTGGCGATCCGCAGGCCCCATTCAACGGCCGCCGGTCCCTGGGGGCCGAAGGCGGTGCGGATCATGTCGGGAACCGAACCCGAGGCGGCCGGGGCGACGGCGGGCGCAGGAGCCACGGGCGGATTGGGCCTTGCGTTCCGAGCCGCGGCGGCCTGGCTCGCGGCCAGCGCGGCGGCTTCCGCCTCTGCCTTGGCCTTCGCGGCCTCTGCCTCAGCCTTGGCCTTCGCCTCGGCGGCGGCCTTGGCGGCTGCCTCGGCCTCGGCCTGGGCCACGATCGCGTCGTAGGCCTTCACCGAAAGCTCCTCCAAGCGAACGTGCGGCCGGGACTCAGCCTGCGAAGCCAGACCGAGATCGCTGACCGCAACCGAGAGCCCGGGAGGAGCCGTCACGGGCTTGTGCCCGCCCGCCGGCAGAAGGGAAACGCCGAATACCATGGCAATCGAAACAACCTGGACGAATTGGATCATGTGATCTTCTCCACTGACAGCGCCTTCCGAACCGGGACAGATATTTCCGCGGCGCTTTAACCGGCCCGAGTCAGGTGCGTTGTGGAGAAGAGCTACTCAGGCGAAATTGACTGGCGCAACCTAGCACATCGCTAAACACGACTTCAACGCGCGAATGCTGCCAACCCTGCGAAAATCCCTGCACACCAATGGAATTTGTGGGCCGTGTCGCGGTGATCACAGGCGGCGCCAGCGGCATCGGCCGGGCCTGCGCACTGGCCATGGCCGAGGCGGGTGCGGACATCGTCATCGCAGACCTGCACGAGGAGCGGATGGCGGCCACCGTGGCCGAGATCGGCAAGCTCGGCCGGCGCGCCCGGGCCATACGCACCGACGTCTCCATTGACGCCGACCTTGATCGGCTCGCCGCCGAGTCGATCCGCGAGATGGGTCACGTCGACCTGTTGATGAACAACGCCGGGGTGGTCGCGGGGGGGCCGATCGAGTCGGTCTCGATGGCCGATTGGCAGTGGATACTCGGGATCAACCTGCTGGGGCCGATTCGCGGTGTCCGCGCCTTCCTGCCCCACCTGCTGGAGCGGGGGAGCGGTTACATCGTCAACACTGCCTCCTTCGCTGGGCTGATGGCCCACAACCCGCTCACGATTCCCTATGACACCTCCAAGCACGGTGTCATGGGCCTCTCCCAGGGACTGGCCCTCTACCTGCGCCCCCGCGGCATCGGCGTCTCGGTGCTCTGCCCTGGCTACGTTCGCACCAACCTGGGCGAGAACACGCGCGTGACCGGGATGGGCGAGACGCCCGACGGTCCAGCTCACGTGCCAGACCGGGTTGTCACAGCGGAGGAGGTCGCCCTGCGCGTTGTCGACGCGGTTCGCAACGAGCGTTTCCTGATCCTCTCGCAGGACGAGCATCTCAAGATCGTTCAGCGCCGCTGGCAGGACATCGACCGCCACATCGACCGGCAGATCGAGCACCAGGCCCGACCCGAATAGCTGGGCGCCGTTCGCCTCCTCGGTAGGCTGGTTGGATGGGATTTGATCAGTACCACGAACCCGCCGAAGAGCTCAGCCAGCAGACCCGCACCAGCGCCCGGATGTTTGCCTCCCTCAAAGAGGAGACCGAGGCAATCGGCTGGTATGAGCAGCGCATGTCAGTCGAGAAGGACCCGGTCGCCAAGGCGATCATGGGGAACGCCCAGAAGGAGGAGTTCAAACACTTCGGAATGGACCTCGAATTCCTGCTCCGGCGCATGCCGGAATGGCGGGAGACGCTGCAATCGATCCTCTTCAAAGAGGGCAGCATCGTCGAGCTCGGCGAGGAGGCGGAGAAGAAGTCCTAGCCGGCCTCTAGTGGACTGTAACGGTCAAATGAGGTCCATCCGCCGCCCCAGGGA
>JRHI01001638.1_pt1 | contig 17949 bp, 15 predicted proteins | sample 215371 | NCBI WGS metagenome assembly JRHI01 (sample SAMN02929681, study PRJNA255918) | sediment metagenome | biome: cave system; feature: Ice Cave; material: Sediment; isolation source: sediment from deep within a dark volcanic ice cave with no known source of... ...
CGCGAGGCTCGCTCCAACTACGGCGAAGCCGTTCAGTTCAAGTCTAAATTTTGGTCGACGTTACGAGTCGAATGACGGCGATTTTTCCGTTGATGTTGCGCAATTTCTCATGCCCTCGTGGACACTGAAGCGGCTTCAGGATTCTCCTTGTTGCAACGCAACGACGCTCGGCAAGTTCGAGGGCCCCACCGCAACGATATCGGAGGCCGGCATGCCCGGGTTCATGCTGAGCGCCCTCGATGGAAGAAAGAGGACAAGCGTGCGGGCGTTCCAGAGAGACAATGTGATCCACCTCTTGTCCATCAGCTACAATGTCGCTCGGGACAAGGACTTTCGGATGCTACGCAATGCGATTGCTTCAAAGTACGTCCCATTCGGGCCGCCGGCAAAGGAAGCCCGGTCTATGTCGTGTCCAAACGAGGACGCGGATGGAGTGCCATGCAGCGAGAAGCCGAAAGGCAATATCTGGCAGAGGATAGTGCAAGACCCATAGCAGCCGCCTTCAGCAAATCGGGAAGTGTTGCGGTTCGCCAATTAGCAGCAGACAAGGTTGCGAGCTGCACGTCCGAGGACCGCCTATCACTACGTTGTTGCCTTGGCGCACGCCGCGGCTTGCTCGTAGGCCTCGCTGGCTGCCAGCCAGGCGGCCTCGGCGTCATCGCGGGCGCGGATCAGCCCGCCGCGCTCGCGCGCCAGAGCTTGGGCGCGAACGGGATCGCGCCCGTAGAGACCGCCGTCGGCCAGGTCGCGATCGATCGCCGCGATGCGCTTGGACAAGAGCTCGACCGCGGCTTCGGCCTTGGTGACGTTCTTGCGCAGGGGCGCCAGCGCGGTGCGCGACTCCGCCGCCTGCCGGCGCGCGTCTTGCGCCGTCTGCCGCGCGGCACCGTTCGCCTTCGCCTTGGCACGCGGCGCATCGGGATCGGCGCCGCGCTCGGCCAGGCATTCGGCGCGGTACTGGTCCATGTCGCCGTCGTAGGTGCGCACGGTGCCGCCGCGCACGATCCACAGGCGGTCGGCGCACGCGTCGATCAGGTGGCGGTCGTGGGTGATCAGGATCACGGCCCCCTCGTAATCATTGAGCGCGCGCACCAGCGCCTCACGCGCATCGACGTCGAGATGGTTGGTCGGCTCGTCGAGAATGAGCAGATGCGCGCCATGGAACGTCGCCAGCGCCAGCAGGAGCCGCGCCTTCTCGCCCCCCGACAGGTTCTCCGCCTTGGTGTCCGCCTTGCCGATGCTGAACCCGAGCACCCCCAGCCTGGCCCGCCGTTGCGCCTCGGTCCCCTCGGGCATCAGGTCGACCATGTGCTGATAGGGCGTCATACCCGCAGGCAGCTCCTCCATCTGGTGCTGGGCGAAATAGCCCACCGCGATCTTCTGCGAGGCGTAGCGCCGGCCGGCCATGGGCTCCATGCGTCCGGCCATGAGCCGGGCGAACGTACTCTTGCCGTTGCCGTTGGCACCGAGCAGCCCGACGCGGTCGTCGGCATCGAGCCGCAGATCCAGTCCCTGCAGCACCGGGGAGTCCGGCACATAGCCGACGGATACTCCCTCGAGGCGGATGAGCGGACTGGCGAAAGCCTTGGCCGGATTGGGGATGACGAACGGGGCCACCCGCTCCTCGATCTGCTCGGCGATGGGCTGCATGCGGGCCAGCGCCTTGACGCGGCTTTGCGCCTGGCTGGCCTTCGACGCCTTCGCCTTGAAGCGCGTGATGAACGCCTCGATGTGGCGGCGCTCGTCGTCCTGCTTCTTCTTGAGCTTGAGGTCGAGCCGCTGCTTCTCGCGCCGAGCCTCCTCGAAGCGATCGTAGCCGCCGGTGTAGAGCGTGAGCTTGCCCTGCGCCAGGTGCAGGATCGACCCCACGGCGCGGTTCAGCAGCTCGCGGTCGTGGCTGACGATGAGCACGGTGTGCGGGTAGTCGCGCAGGTAGTCCTCCAGCCACAGCGCGCCTTCGAGGTCGAGGTAGTTGGTGGGCTCGTCGAGCAGCAGCAGATCGGGCTCGGTGAACAGCATGGCCGCGAGCGCCACACGCATGCGCCAGCCGCCGGAGTATTCCGAGCAGGGGCGCTTCTGCGCTGCCTCGTCGAAACCGAGGCCCGCCAGGATGCGCGCCGCCCGCGAGGGAGCCGCGTGCGCGCCGATGTCGCCGAGCCGTTCGTGGATGTCGGCGATGCGGCCGGGATCGTGGGCCGTTTCCGCCTCCGCCAGCAGCCGTGCGCGCTCCTTGTCGGCTGAGAGCACGACCTCGAGCAGGCTCTCGGGTCCGCCCGGCGCCTCCTGCGTAACCCAGCCGATGCGGGTCGCACGCGGCACATTGATGCCCCCGTCGTCGGGTTGCAGCTCCCTGGCGATCAGGCGCAGCAGCGTCGTCTTCCCCGAGCCGTTGCGGCCGACGAAACCGACCTTGTGCCCGGCCGGGATGCCCGCCGAGGCCTTGTCGAAGATGACGCGTCCCTCGATGCGGTAGGTGAGATCGTTGATGTGCAGCATSGGCGGCAGGACATAGCCCAAGACCGCGTCCGTGTCATGGGCCAGTGTAGGTTGAGCAAGCGAAGCGCAGACCCAACGCAAGCCAGGAGCAAGACCGGCGTTGTGTCATCGCTGACGCTCGACACAACCTACGCAGAGCCGCCCAGCGCGCCGGCGAAGTTGGCGAAGAACTCCTCGGCCAGCTTCTTGGCGGTGCTGTCGATGAGGCGCGAGCCGAGCTGGGCGATCTTGCCGCCGACCTGGGCGTCGACATCGTAGCCGAGCTTGGTGCCGCCCCCCTCCGCATCGGTGAGCCGGACGTTGGCCCCGCCCTTCGCGAAGCCGGCGACGCCCCCCTCGCCCTGGCCGGCGATGCGGTAGCTGTTGGGCGCATCGATGTCGGTGAGGTTGACCTTGCCCTTGAAGCGCGCGCTGACGGGGCCGATCTTGACCTTGACCACGGCCTGCATCTCCGTGTCGGAGAGCTTCTCCAGGCTCTCGCAGCCGGGGATGGAGGCCTTGAGCGTCTCCGCGTCGTTGAGCTTGGCCCACACGGTGGCCTTGTCCGCCGGCAGCACGAACTCACCCGACATCGTCACGGCCATGCGGAGGTCCTCTTCGCGTAGGTTGGGTCAAGCGTCAGCGCTGACCCAACGCAGTTGTCGGTGGCCTTGCCGGTGTTGCGTCAGCGCTTCGCTTGACCCAACCTACCATGCCAACCACGTGAATTGGAGATGTGTTCGAGCGTTGACAACGGCGCAGGCCTGGGCAGGAATTCACCCCAGCCGCGATGCGCGAGGAGGCCCCATGTGCCGCAACATCAAGACCCTGCATAACTTCAAGCCGCCCGCGACGGACGACGAGATCCGCGCTTCTGCCATTCAGTTCGTGCGCAAGTTGAGCGGCTTCGCACACCCTTCAAGACAGAACGAACTCGCTTTCAACCGGGCGGTGGAGCAGGTGGCCCGTGCGGCGCACGAGTTGCTGGGCTCTCTCGTGACCAACGCCCCGCCCCGCGATCGCGAAGTCGAGGCCGCCAAGGCCCGCGCCAGGGCGGCCGGTCGCTTCGGCACGTCACGTACGGGAAGCGTCACCTAATCAGGCCTTGCTGAGCGTGGCGAATTCTTCGCGTGTCATCTCGCAATCGCGCAGGATCTTGCCGATGATCTCGCCGCCGTGCACTGGCACCGTCGTAGTACGTCCGTCAACATGGCGCAGCAGATGATGGCTGCCCTTGACGCGGATCAGGTCGAAGCCTGCCCCGTTGAGAACCTTGATAACTTCGCGCCCGTTTAGACGCGGCAACCTGGTGATGCGGTAACGCTGACACGCTCGATTGCGACGAACTCCAACGGTTCAACCTCACCGCCCTTTTCTTCCAAATGCAGGACGATTGCTTCTCTGATGCGCGACATCAGTTCATCGCGGGATGCGGCTTGTGTATGGCACCCCGGTAGCGCCGGCACGGAGGCCACGAACAGGCCGTCAGCATCACGCTCGACAATGACGTTGAATTCTTGCGGCACAACAGGCTTCCTATCGCAGGTCTCACACGCGGCCTCACATTAACACGAGGACCCAGCGAGGCCCACCGGTGAGTGCGGGGATGCCACCTGACGCGCCCAGTCCATGCGCCGCGCGGCATCCCGGTGGTCATTGGACCCGGCACGCCAGGCAAATTCGCAGCTCTCGGCCGACGCGCTAGGCGTCGACTAATGAGCCTATCCGGCCTTGGCCACCGCGCGTCGTGCCAGCACGCCAACGAGGTGGGCGCGATAGGCAGCATCGCCGTGCATGTCGCTCATCATGTCGGAGGCGCTGGTGGCGATCCCCGCCAGCGATTGCGCCGACCAGGCCTTGGCCAGCGCCGCCTCCATCGCCTTGTGGCGGAAGACGCCGCTGCTGCCTGCTCCCGTCACGGCCACACGCGGCCCGCCCGAGGACTGCGCCACGGCGACGCCGACCAGCGCGTAGCGGGACGCCGGGTTGGCGAACTTGACGTAGGCGAACTTGGTCGGCACCGGGAACGAGATGCGCGTGATGATCTCGCCCTCGCCGAGCGCGGTCGAGAACAGGCCCTTGAAGAAATCGTCAGCCGCGATCTCGCGCTTGTTGCTGGCAATCGTGGCCCCCAGCGCCAGCACCGCCGCGGGGTAGTCGGCTGCGGGATCGTTGTTGGCAACCGACCCGCCAATAGTGCCACGGTTCCTCACATGCGGATCGCCGATGGCGCCTGCCACATCGCACAGCCCCGCAATGGCTCCGCGCACCACGGAGGAGCCCGCCACCTCGTCGTGGGTGGTCATGGCGCCGATGACGAGCGCGCCGCCCTTCTTGTCGATGCCGCGCAGCTCGGCGACATGGGCGAGATCGATCAGGACAGGCGGATTCGCCAGCCGCTGCTTCATGGTGGGGATCAGGGTGTGGCCGCCGGCCAGCAGCTTGGCCTCGCTGCTCCCTGCCAGCAGCTTGGCTACGTCGGCCAGCGATTTCGGGCGATGATATTGGAAGGCGTACATGGGCTCCTCCTACTCGGCGGCCATCTTGGTGGGCGCTTTCTGGGCCGCGCGCCACACGGCCAGGGGGGTCGCCGGCATGGCGATCTGCTCGTGGCCCAGCGCATCGGTGATGGCGTTGATGACGGCCGCCGGAGCCGCGATGGCACCGGCCTCGCCGCAGCCTTTCACACCCAGCGGGTTCGACGGGCAGGGTGTGCCGGTCATGGCGACTTGGTAGGACGGCAGGTCGCCCGCGCGCGGCATGCAGTAGTCCATGTAGCTCGCGGTCAGCAGCTGGCCCTCCTTGTCGTAGACGGCGCCCTCCAGCAGGGCCTGGCCGACGCCTTGGGCGATGCCGCCGTGCACCTGACCCTCGACGATCATCGGATTGATGAGCGTGCCGAAGTCGTCGACCGCAGTCCAACGCTCGATCTTCGTCGCCCCCGTCTCGGGGTCGACCTCGACCTCGCAGATGTGCACGCCTGAGGGGAAGGTGAAGTTGGTCGGGTCGAAGAAGGCGCCTTCCTTGAGCCCCGGCTCCAGCTGTGCGCCCGTGAATTTGTGGGCGATGTAGGCCTGCAGCGCCACCTCGGGGAAGGTGAGCGTCTTGTTGGTGGCCGTGCTGGAGAAGATACCGTCCTTGAAGTCGACGGTCGGCTCCGGCACCTCCAGAACGAACCCCGCCACCTTCTTGGCCTTCACGATCACCTTGTCGATGGCGTAGTAGATCGCCGACATGCCGACCGCCCCCGAGCGCGACCCGTACGTGCCCATGCCGAACTGCACCTTGTCGGTATCGCCGTGCACGACCGTGACCTGCTCGATGGGGATGCCGAGGCGCTGCGAGGTGAGCTGGGCGAAGGTGGTCTCGTGGCCCTGGCCGTGGCTGTGCGAGCCGGTGAGCACCTCGACGGAGCCCGTCGGGTTGACGCGCACCTCAGCCGATTCCCACAGTCCCACACCCGCGCCCAGCGAGCCGACGGCCGCGCTCGGCGCAATGCCGCACGCCTCGATGTAGGCCGAGAAGCCGAGCCCGCGCTTCTTGCCGCTCTTGGCGCTCGCGGCTTTCCGGCCGCCGAGGCCCTTGTAGTCCGCCAGCTCCAGCGCCTTGTCGAGACAGGCCGCATAGTCGCCGGCGTCATAGGTCATGATGACGGGCGTGGCGTGCGGGAAGCTCTTGATGAAGTTCTGTCGGCGAAACTCGGCCGGGTCCTTGCCGGTCTCGCGCGCTGCCACCTCCACGAGGCGCTCCACCACGAAGGTCGCCTCCGGCCGGCCGGCCCCGCGGTAGGCATCGACCGGTGCGGTGTTGGTGTAGACGCCGTCGACCTCGCAGTAGATGGCCCCGATGTCGTACTGGCCAGACAGCAGCGGCGCGTAGAGGTAGGTCGGAACGCTGGAGGCGAAGGTCGAGAGGTACCCCCCGAGGTTGGCCTTGGTCTTGGCCCGCAGCGCCAGGATCTTGCCGCCGGCGTCGACCGCCAGCTCGGCCGTCGTCACGTGGTCGCGGCCGTGCGCATCGGCGAGGAAGGACTCGGTGCGCTCCGCCACCCATTTCACGGGACGGCCGACCTTCTTGGAGGCCCACAGGCACACCGTCTCTTCCGCGTAGATGAAGATCTTGGAGCCGAAGCCGCCGCCCACATCAGGGGCGATCACGCGCAGCTTGTGCTCGGGCGCGATGCCGATGAAGGCCGCCAGCACCAGCCGCGCCACGTGGGGGTTCTGGCTCGTGGTCCACAGCGTGAAGCTCTCCTGGCCGGAGTCGTAGTCGCCGATGGCCGCGCGCGGCTCAATCGCGTTGGGGATCAGCCGGTTATTGACGAGGTCGATCTTGGTCACGTGCTTGGCGGCGGCGAAGGCCGCATCGACCTTGGCCTTGTCGCCCAGGTGCCACTGGTAGACCGTGTTGTTGGGCGCTTCCGCATGGATCTGCGGCTGACCGGCGTTCTGCGTGGTGGCGACATCGACGGCGGCCGGCAGCACGTCATACTCGACGGTCACCTTCTCGGCTGCGTCCTTGGCCTGCGCCAGCGTCTCGGCGATGACCACCGCCACGTGATCGCCGACGTAGCGCACCTTGCCCTGGGCGAGTGCGGGATGCGCGCCGGCTTTCATCGGCGAGCCGTCCTTGGAATGGATCATCCAGCCGCAGATCAGGTTGCCGACCTTGTCTTTGGCGATGTCGGCACCGGTATAGACGGCGAGGCAGCCGGCGGAGGCCAGCGCGGACGCCGCATCGATCTTCTTCAGGGTTGCGTGCGCGTGCGGCGAACGCACGAACACCGCCCACGTCTGGCCGGGACGATTGATGTCGTCGGTGTACTGGCCCTTGCCAGTGATGAACCGCTGATCTTCCTTGCGCTTTACGGACGCCCCTACGCCGGTCTCGGCCATGGCGTTCCTCCTCGAAATTGGTTCGTGTTGGACCGCGCGGCTGCTGCACGGTCGTTACAAAACGACGACTATTCCGCGGCCTGCCGCATGGTGCCCATGTTGGCGGCGCCGGCTTTCACGGCGGCGACGATGTTGTGGTAGCCCGTGCAACGACACAGGTTGCCCTCCAGACCCTCGCGGATGGTGTGCTCGTCAAGCTGCCCGCCGCTCTTCTGGGCGAGCGCGACGGCCGCCATGATCATGCCGGGCGTGCAGAAGCCGCACTGCAGGCCGTGGTGCTGGCGGAAGGCTTCCTGCATGGGATGCAGCACCCCCTCCTTGGCCAGGCCCTCGATGGTCGTCACCTTGGCGCCGTCGCAGGCGGCGGCCAGCACCGTGCACGACTTCACCGCGCGGCCGTCGAGATGCACCACGCAGGCCCCGCACTGACTGGTGTCGCAGCCCACGTGCGTGCCGGTGAGGCGCAGGTTCTCCCGCAGGAACTGCACCAGCAGGGTTCGAGGATCGATGTCGGCGGCCGCAGCCTTGCCGTTCACCGTCATGGACATTTTGGCCATGGACGTCTCCCGAGCCGGCTGCGGCGCCGACGTCTCTGTGCCGGCTGCCGGAGCTTTCGACTTGCGAAACCAGGACATGTGGGCCTCCTCCTCTCGCTGCCCGTCACGGCCGCGATATCTCTGCTTTTTGATTGGTCTAATTCTCGATTACGCCACAGCCGAGGCGTTTGCGCAATCGAGCATGCATCCGGCTCGCTTCGCCTCTCCCCTTGGGGGAGAGGACGTGAGGCGGCCATGACTTACGGACGCGTACGCCTCGCGGGCTCAGAGCACATGCTTCATGGTGCGGCCGTAAGTCTTTCGGCCGAACTGGTGAGGGGCGACTTTCTCTCTCGCGGTGAAGGCCCCCTCATCCGCCCATCGTGCCGGAGGCGCGTCTTCGACACGACGCGGGCATGACGTTGCGCTTGTGATGCGCGGCGTGGCCTACTCCGCGGCTACCAGCCCGCCGACCGGCGCCGCGAGCCCGAGCTGGCGGCGGGCCTGCTCGCGCAGGACGTCAATTGGCTTGCGCACGCCCTCCACCTCGTAGTGCCAGAAAGTCCAGCCGTTGCAGGCGGTCTTGCCCTGCAGCTCCGCGCCGAGCCGATGGATCGAGCCCTGGCGGCCGGCCACCGCCAGCGTGCCGTCGGCCCGCACTTCCGCGCGCAGACGCCCGCGCTCGTCGGTCAGCGTGTGGCCGGGCTCCAGGATGCGCAGCTCGATGATGGTGCCGAAGGGCACGCGCGGCTCGGCCCGCTTGGATCGAGCCGTCTCGAGCGTGGAGGGCGGCAGCGGCCGCACCTTGGCGATGCGCTCCTCGGCAGCCTCGGCGTAGATGGGATCGCGTTCGATGCCGAGCCAGCGCCGCCCCAGCCGCCGGGCCGCGGCGCCCGTGGTGCCGGTGCCGAAGAACGGGTCGAGCACGAGGTCGCCCAGATTGGTGCTGGCGAGCAGGATGCGGGCGAGCAGCGCCTCCGGCTTCTGCGTGGGGTGGGCCTTGCGGCCCTCGCCGTCCTTGAGCCGCTCCGGTCCCGAGCAGATCGGGAACAGCCAGTCCGAGCGCATCTGGATGTCGTCGTTCAGCGCCTTCATCGCCTCGTAGTTGAACGTGACGCGCGACTTGGCATCGCGGCCGGCCCAGATCAGCGTCTCGTGCGCATTGGTGAAGCGCTTTCCGCGGAAGTTCGGCATCGGATTGGTCTTGCGCCAGACGATGTCGTTCTGGATCCAGAAGCCCTGATCCTGCAACGCCACCCCGAGGCGGAAGATATTGTGGTAGGAGCCGATCACCCAGATGGCGCCGTCGGGCTTCAGCACGCGCCGGCATTGCGCGAGCCAGGCGCACGAGAAGCGGTCGTAATCGGCGAACGAGGAGAACTTGTCCCAGGCGTCGTCGACGCCGTCGACCACCGTGTTGTTGGGCCGCAGCAGCTGCCTCTCGAGCTGGAGGTTGTAGGGCGGGTCGGCGAAGACGAGGTCGACGCTGCTACTGGGGAGCCTCGCCAGCTCCTCGAGGCAGTCGCCGACGAGCACACGGTTGGTGGACAGGCCCGCAGGCCCGCGCTGACTCAAGGACATGGGACTCAACTCTCACAACTTTACGCTGCAGCAAGGGCTACTCTAGCACCCATTCCGTCACCGCGTTGCCGAGCGAACTCTCCGTCTCGGCCGCGGCCTCGAGCCCTCAATCTCTGAAATCTCGATGACCAGCTTCTTCAGGATGGCGTCGGCGAAAGTCTCGAAGGAGGCGGCAGGGATGACGAAGGCCCCCGGGCCGCCGATCACGTTGTCGCGGTAGACCTCCTCGAGGTCGGGCTCGACGGCGAGGATCGGCAGACCGTTGATGGTCACGCCGGCCCGTACGGCCTCGTCGCGCGCCTCCGCCGCCGGGCGTCCGCGATTGTTGCGGCCGTCGCCGGAGACGTCGATCACGTGTCGGGCGGCGCTGTACGGGGCCCTGGGAAACAGGGTCATCGCGTGGTCGATGGCGCCGCTGATCGACGTGCCGCCGCCGAACAGCTGGCGCGGCGCTGCCTCGATCGCGGCGGCGAGCGCGAGCATGGACGCCTCGTCATTGACGAGCATCCAGGGGACGACCTGCACCTGCAGCGCCGGGCCGGTCCATTGCACCATGGTCACCGCGATCGCCTGCCTGGAGCCGGAACGCACCGCGCGCAGCAGGAGTGGGCTGCGGAATGCTGCCACGTAGCCCTGCTTCTGCAGCTCGAAGCGCGCCTCGCTCACGCTGCCGGAGGCATCGACGGCCAGCACCAGCTGCAGATCGACCGCCGTCTGCGCCGCCGCGGGCGCCCGGCCGCCCGCAGGCAAGAGTGCCAGAGCAATCAGAGCCGCGCGGTACGCCAGGGTGAGCTGACGGATGAAACGCACCGAAGCTCCCATTCGCGACGGTTGTCATCCCGGGCTTTATGCCCGGGATCCATCGTGCGCTCGCTCCGGCGCGGGCTTATGGCTGGATCCCGGGGACAAGCCCCGGGATGACAACCTTGCTCACAGCCTGGAGACGTTGACTTCCTTGCTGGTGATGAACTCGAGCAGCGCCGGCTGTCCCTTCTCGGTCGCCGCGATGCCGCGCTTGATGGCGGGCACGATGTCGCCCGGCTTCTCCACTCGCTCGCCGTAGCCGCCGAATGCGCGGGCCATCGCCGCGTAGTCGCCGGAGATGTCGGTCGCTCGGTACTTCTCGGTCGAGATCGGCATCACCTTCAGCTCGATTGCCATGGAGAAGTTGTTGAGCAGGATGGACAGGATCGGAATGCGCTCGCGCACGGCCGTCTCGAAGTCCATGCCGGTGAAGCCGATGGCGGCATCGCCCCACACGTTGATGCACAACTTGTCGGGCTTGGCGAGCTTGGCGCCCATGGCGAGGCCGAGCCCCATGCCGAGCTGGGTGGTCTTGCCCCAGCCGATGTAGGAGAGGGGCGTCGTCGGCCGCCAGAACGGCGAGAGCTGGTCGCGCGGGCTGCCGGCGTCGTGGGTAATGATCGTGTTGGCGACGTCGACCGTCTTCTGCAGGTCCCACAGCACGCGGTAGGGATTGAGCGGCGCGCTGTCGTCGGTGAGCTTCGGCATCCACTTGGCGAGCCAGGGCTCGTAGGTGTCGGCGATCTCGCGGGCAACCGCCTTGGGGTCCTTCGGGCTCTTGCCGTGGATCTTCTGCACCTCCGCGATCAGGCCCTGCAGCACGAGCTTGGCGTCGCCTGCGACACCCAGCGCCACGGGGATGTCCTTGTTGATGTCCGAGGGATCGAGCGTCGCCTGGATGATCTTGGCGCCGGCCGGCATCTTGACGCCGAAGTTCGTCTCCGTGAACGAGCAGCCGATCCCCAGGATCAGGTCCGACTTGTCGAGGAAGGTGCGCACCGTCTGCGGGATGGCCAGGCCACCCGAGCCCAGCGACAGGGGATGATGTTCCGAAAACGCGCTCTTGCCTCCGAGGCTGGTCGTCACCGGAATGGCCAACAGCTCGGCCAGCTCCTTGAGCTCGCCCCAGGCCTCAGCCCAATGCACGCCGGTACCCGCGTAGATCACCGGCCGCTTGGCGGCGACCAGCATCTTGGCGGCCTCGCGGACGGCGTCGGGGTCGGTGCCTGTGCGTATCGCCTTCGGGCACACGTAGTCCTTCGGATCGCACTCCGCGGCCCACAGATCGTTCGGCACCTCGACCAGGACCGGGCCGCCGCGGCCCGAGCGCAGGCGCTGGAAGGCGCGCCGCATCACGTTCGGCAACTCCTTGGCCGACGTCACCGGCTCGGCCGACTTGGTGATGTTCTTCATGTTGATCGAGGAGAAGAAGTTGCGGTCGACCCAGGCCATGCGCTGGGCGTAGCCCATCGGCATCACGAGGATCGGCACGGACTCGCTGTAGGCCTGGGCGACGCCGCCATAGGCGTTCTCGGCGCCGGGGCCGTGCTGCATCACGAACATGCCCACCTTCTTGCCGGAGGTGACGCGCGCGATGGCGTCCGCCATGTGCAGCCCGATGCGCTCCTGGCGCACGACGATCGGGCGGATACCGGCGGCGGCGCCGTGCTCCAGGATGTGGTTCACGGGGTATCCGATGATCCACTCCACGCCCTCGCGCTTCAGGATTTCTGCAATCGCATCGCCGGTTTTCATGGGGGCTCCTCCGCGCTGGCCGACCGAACACGCTCGCCGCCGGTACCGCGTTGACGGTCCGGTCGCGCGTCGATTGTCGTTCAGCGCCCAGCGTAAGCCCCTCCACGGCCGTTCGTCGAGAGCTGCTTTGGCCAGAGCAGGATCGCTTCAGATTGAATCGCCTGCCCTCGAATGCAACGCGGGGCTGAAAGACGGCTGGCTCTGGGCAGGGTCCGCGGCTCTACTGTGAGGTCTGCGAGGGCGCGTGCACCGGAATCGGCTCGGCTCGCGTTTCGGCCGTCGCGGCGATGCGGCCGGTCGGTGAAAACAGGTAGCGCTCGACCAGCAGCATCACTGCGATGGTCATGCAGACGCCCTCGAACACGGAGAGCCCCAAGATCAAATCGGATTTGAGCCCAAGCCTCTGGGCAATGATGAGAGTGAACATCCGGTAGCCCCCTCAGGTACCAGCCAACCCACTGAACGTCTTATTCACCAGCCGCATCAAGGGCGTCGGCGGCTCAGCCCAGCCCCTTGCCATAGCGACACGTTGGACTGCCGCTGCGCAGTCCTTCGGCCGCTCTCTGCACTTCTCAGTTTAGTCGCCCGCCGTAGCCGCCCTTGCAGCATCAATGTGCATCGTCGTCGGCCGCCCGAGCAATTCTGACTCGTGCAACTCGAGATCACCGCACGAGCTTATCAACAGATAATGTCGCATTCGTAATGAGAAGCCGCCCCCATCGGAAGGGATCATGGCCGCCTAGAGCAGGATCGCTTCAGATTGAATCACCTGCTCCCAAATGCAACGCGGGACTGAAGCGTGAATCCTGCTCTACTTATTGAATCTTAGAGCGAGATTCACGTTCCTGGATGGAGGCCCCAGTGCTTCCATTAGGAACGATCTCGCTCTTGTGGCGGCACTCGTTCAGGCGCCGACCTCGTCCAGGAAATCGCCGATGGCGGCTGCGACCAGCTCCGGCGTCTCCACGGCCATGTAGTGGCCGGTCTGCAGCAGGGCGTAGCGCGCCCCCGGAATGGTGCGCGCGACCGGCTCGGCCAGCGCGGGTGGACGCACGCGGTCGAGCGCCCCTCCGAGCACCAGCACCGGACAGGCGATACGGCTGAGCTCCGCCTGCAGGTCCGTGCCGGCCAGCATGCGGTAGATGGCGGCATAGCTCGCCGGGTCGTTGCCGAGCCAGCGGGCGCGGAAGGCGGCAAAGCGCGCGGCGTCGGCGCGCAGCTCGGACGGGTAGCCGTTGGCCATCGAGTCGTCGACCACACTGCGCATGCCTTGGCGCTCGATGGCGTCGACGCGAGCCAGCACGGCCGCCCGTCGTTCCGCCGCGATGCCGATGGCGGGGCTGCCCACCACGGCCGCTGAGATGCGCTGGGGCAGGCGCGCCACGGCATGCAGCGCGATCGCCCCGCCGACGGCGATGCCGGCGAGCGCCACCTTGCCCGTGACGCCCAGCGCATCCATCAGCGCCGCCAGATCGTCCACCATGGTGTCGATCGAGAGCGCGCCCCGTACCTTCTCCGACAGCCCGGCGCCCCGCGTGTCGTAGCGCAACACGCGCCGGCGCGCGCCGAGCCGTGGCGCGACCTCGTCCCAGCTCTCCAGGCTGCCGCCCATCTCGTGGATCAGCACGACGGTGCGCGGGCCGTTGCCGGTGAGCGCGTAGCGCAGGCCGACGCCATTGGCTTCGATGAAGTTCATAACGCCCTCCATTTTCGCCAAAGTCAGAGTTACTGGGTCATCCCGGTGCTTGTCACCGGGATCCAGCGCACCGCACGCTCCGTTGCCAGATGATGGCTGGATGCCGGGGACGAGCCCCGGCATGACAACCTCTCTACTCCGCATCTGGCAGCGGCGGCGCAACCAGCACCCGGCAGTCCGGCGCAAACGTGAGCGGCGCGCCCGTGCGCTCGCGCAACTGCGCCTGCGTCAGGCCATCGAGAATGTCGCACACCACGAAGCCGGCGGGCGTGACATCGACCACGGCGAGATCGGTGTAGACGCGCGTCACGCAGCGCATGGCGGTGAGCGGCAGCGTGCAGGCCTCGACCAGGCGGGGGCCTCCCTTGCGCGTGTTGTGCTCCATGATGACCCACACTTCCCGGGCGCACGCTGCCAGGTCCATTGCGCCGCCGACCAGGGGGCCCTTGTCCGGCACGCGCATGTCCCAGTTGGCGAGGTCGCCGTTGGCGGCCACCTCGAAAGCGCCGAGGATGGTGATGTCGATGTGCCCGCCGCGGATCATGGCGAACGACCAGGACGAGTCGATGATCGATGCGCCCGGCCGCAGCGTGATGCGGCGGCTGCTGGCATCGACGAGATCGGGGTCCGCATGCTCCGGCCCTGCCAGCGGCCCGGCGCCAATCACGCCGTTCTCGGCCTGGATGAACACGTCGACCTCGGGCCGCAGGTAATCGGCCACGTGCACGGGCATGCCCATGCCCAGATTGACCAGGAGCCCGTCGCCGATGTCCTGGGCGGCGCGCCACGCCATCTGTCGGCGGTTGAGCGGTTGCGTCATGGCATCCACCCCGCAGCCGCGACGACGACGCGGTCGACGTAGGTGCCGGGCAACTGCACGCGCTCGTGCGGGATCGGCTCCTCGACCGTGGCGCGCACCTCGGCGACCACCAGCTTCGCGGCCGTGGCCATGACCAGGCCGAAGTTCACCTGCGCATAGCGGAAAGTGAGGTTGCCGTAGCGATCGGCGGTGTCGGCGCGCACCAGGGCGAGCTCGCCCTTGATGGCCTCCTCCAGCACGTAGTCGCGCTCCCCGAAATGGCGCACTTCCTTGCCACGCGTCAGCTCGGTGCCGAGGCCGACGGGCGTGTAGAACGCGGGGATGCCGGCGCCGCCCGCGCGGATGCATTCGGCGAATGTCCCTTGCGGCAGGCAGACGAGCTCGATTTTGCCGGCCTTCCACAGCTGCTCGAACGGCGACAGGTCCTTGCCCTGGCCGCGCGCGGCGCTGCAGATGACCTTGCGCACCAGCCCGGCCTCGATCAGCTCGTGCGTCAGTGAAAAGCGGTGGGTGGCCGAGTTGACGACTAGGGTGAGGTCCCTGGGCCCGCGCTCGCGCAGGGCTCGGATCAGCACGTTGGGAAAGCCGGCGCCGCCGAAGCCGGTAATGAAGACCGTGGCTTCATCGGCCACGTCGGCAAGCGCCTCTGCGGCGGACCTGACGCGCTTGTCGATCGGCATGTCCGCTCGCGCTCTCCCTGCCGAACTCTAGCACCGCCCGTCCGGCGAGGGTCAAGGCGGCCTTCACGCAGTGATGACTTGCATTATTATGCATGATCGCCTATTGAAGCAGAAGAATAATGCATTGTCCGCGGGCGCCGGTGGCGCGGCCCGCGCGTAGTCAATACCCTTCCGACGCCGACTGGGAGGTGGCGGACCATGCCAGCACGCATCGATTTCCAGACCGAGCCGGCGCGTTATCGCCACTGGAAGCTCGCCTTCGCCGGTGACGTGGCCGAGCTGATCATGGACGTCGACGAGAATGCCGGCCTGTTCGACGGCTACCAGCTCAAGCTCAACTCCTACGACCTGGGCGTCGACATCGAGCTGGCCGATGCCGTGCAGCGCCTGCGCTTCGAGCATCCCGAGGTGAAGGTGGTGGTGCTCAGGTCCGGCAAGGACCGCGTGTTCTGCGCCGGTGCCAACATCCGCATGCTGGCGGGCTCCTCCCATACGCACAAGGTCAACTTCTGCAAGTTCACCAACGAGACGCGCAACGGCATGGAGGACGCCAGCCAGGGCTCCGGTCAGAAGTATCTGTGTGCGATCCGCGGCACGGCGGCAGGCGGCGGCTACGAGCTTGCGCTCGCCACGGATCACATCCTGCTGGCGGACGACGGCAGCTCCACCGTGGCGCTGCCCGAGCTGCCGCTGCTGGCGGTGCTGCCGGGGACGGGCGGCCTCACCCGCGTCACCGACAAGCGCAAGGTACGGCGCGACTTCGCCGATGCCTTCTGCACCACCGAGGAGGGCGTGAGGGGCGCGCGCGCGGTTAAGTGGCGCCTCGTCGACCAGGCGGTGTCGAACTCCAAGTTCGAGCAGGCGGTGAAGGACGCGGCGAGGAAGCTTGCCGCCGAGTCCGACCGACCGACCGACGAGAAAGGCATCGCGCTGACGCCGATCGAGCGCAGGATCGAGGCGGACGCCATCACCTACTCGAGCGTGAAGGTGGAGATCGAGCGCGATGCGCGGCGCGCGACGATCACGATTCTGGGCCCGGGCGTGCCGCCGCCGGCTTCGGTCGAAGCCATGGCCAAGGAAGGCGCCGCGTTCTGGCCGCTGCGGGTCGCGCGCGAGCTCGACGATGCCATCCTGCATCTGCGCCTGAACGAGCCCGAGATCGGCGTGCTCATCTTCAAGACCCAAGGCGAGCCTGCCCGCGTTCTGGCCTTCGATCAATTCCTCGACGCCAACAAGGGCCACTGGCTCGCCCGCGAGATCCTGAACTACTGGAAGCGCACGCTGAAGCGGGTCGACATGACCTCGCGCTCGCTGGTGGCGCTGATCGAGCCGGGGAGCTGCTTTGCCGGCACGCTGGCCGAGCTGGCCTTCGCCTGCGACCGCTCGTTCATGCTGATCGGCGGCTTGCCGGGCGACAATCGCCCGCCGGCCACGCTGGTCCTGTCGACGCTCAACTTCGGCGCCTATCCCATGGGCAACGACCTCACGCGGTTGGCCACGCGCTTCCTGGGCGAGCCTCAGAGCGTGGACAAAGCCAAGGCCGAGGCGGGGAAGCCGCTCCAAGCCGAGGATTGCGAAAGCCTAGGCCTCGTCACGGCGACGCTCGACCACATCGACTGGGCCGACGAGGTGCGCATCTTCCTGGAGGAGCGCTCCTCCTTCTCCGCCGACGGCCTCACCGGCATGGAGGCGAACCTGCGCTTCGCCGGCCCGGAGACCATGGAGACGAAAATTTTCGGCCGGCTCACGGCCTGGCAGAACTGGATCTTCCAGCGGCCCAATGCAGCCGGCGCCGAGGGCGCGCTCAAGCGCTACGGCACCGGCGTGAAGGCCAAGTTCAATCCGGAAAGGGTTTAAGCGTGAGTGGTGAGATGGTGAGTAGTGAGATGGTAAGTAGTGAGATGGTGAGTAGTGAGTTGATAGGGGCGTGCCCAGCGGCATTCGAGCCTGCCCATCTCACCATCTGACAACTCACCACATACCACTCACCACTCACCACTCACCACTCACCACTCACCACCTCACCAGCCGCAAATTCGACAAGACCCAAGGACGCAAACCAATGCCCGAAACCACCACCGTCGACTACACGACCAAAATCCCCAACAACGTCGGCCTGATGGACGACCAGCGCGTGCTGAAGGCGCTGGAGCAATGGCACCCGGGCTACATCGACTGGTGGATGACCATGGGGCCGGAGGGCTTCCAGACCTCCGACGTCTACCTGCGCACCGCCATCAGCATCGATCCCAAGGGCTGGGCCAAGTTCGATTACGTCAAGATGCCGGAGTACCGGTGGGGCATCCTGCTGGCGCCGCGCCAGGAGGACCGTCAGGTCAACTTCGGCACCCATAAGGGCGAGAAGGCCTGGCAGGAGGTGCCCGGCGAATACCGCGCCATGCTGCGCCGGCTGATCGTCATCCAGGGCGACACGGAGCCGGCCTCCGTCGAGCAGCAGCGCCACCTCGGCAAGACCGCGCCCTCGCTCTACGACATGCGCAACCTGTTCCAGGTCAACGTCGAGGAGGGTCGACACCTCTGGGCGATGGTCTATCTGCTGCAGAAGTACTTCGGCAAGGACGGCCGCGAGGAGGCCGAGGAGCTGCTGCAACGCCGCTCGGGCGACGCCGACAAGCCACGTATGCTCGGCGCCTTCAATGAGGCGACGCCCGATTGGCTCTCCTTCTTCATGTTCACCTACTTCACC
>JRHI01001639.1_pt1 | contig 17948 bp, 14 predicted proteins | sample 215371 | NCBI WGS metagenome assembly JRHI01 (sample SAMN02929681, study PRJNA255918) | sediment metagenome | biome: cave system; feature: Ice Cave; material: Sediment; isolation source: sediment from deep within a dark volcanic ice cave with no known source of... ...
CCTTCCCCGCGCGGATAGCGCACGGCGGACGGGCGGTCGTCGATTGCGGCCGCGGTCGCCACCATGTGTTTGAGCTCGGCCTCATCCGCCGCCGCCATGATGATGAAGCCCGGCAGGCAGCCGAGGTAGGCCAGATCGAAGGAGCCGGCGTGCGTCGGCCCGTCGGCGCCGACGAGGCCGGCGCGGTCGAGGGCGAAGCGCACCGGCAGCCGCTGGATGGCGATATCGTGCACGACCTGGTCGTAGGCACGCTGCAGGAACGTCGAGTAAATGGCCGCGAACGGCTTCAAACCCTCGGCGGCGAGGCCCCCGGCGAAGGTCACGGCGTGCTGCTCGGCGATGCCGACGTCGAAGGTGCGCTCCGGGAACTCCTTGCCGAAGAGATCGAGCCCGGTCCCTTCGGGCATCGCCGCGGTGATGGCGACAATTTTGTCGTCCTTGCGGGCCTCGGCGATCAGGCTCTCGGCGAACACGCGGGTGTAGGTCGGCGCGTTCGGCTTGGGCTTCACCTGCGCGCCGGTGACGACGTTGAACTTGGCAACGCCGTGATACTTGTCGTCGGAAGCTTCCGCCGGCGCGTAGCCTTTGCCCTTCTTGGTCACGACGTGCACGAGGATCGGCCCCTGCTTGGCGTCGCGCACGTTCTTCAGGACGGGGAGCAGGTGGTCGAAGCTGTGGCCGTCTATGGGTCCAACGTAGTAGAAGCCGAGCTCCTCGAACCAGGCGCCGCCCTGCCACAGGTGGCGCGTATATTCCTCCATGCGCGCGGCGCGCCGCTCCCAGCTCTTCGGGAGCTGCTTTGCGAGCTGCTTGGCGATGTCRCGCAGRTAGAGGTAGGTGCCGCTCGAGGTGATGCGCGCGAGATAGGCGCTCATCGCGCCGGTCGGCGGCGCGATCGACATATCGTTGTCGTTGAGGACGACGATGAGGCGCTCATCGCGCGCCCCCGCATTGTTCATAGCCTCATATGCCATGCCGGCCGACATGGCACCGTCGCCAATCACACACACGACGTTGTTGTCGCGCTGCGCGAGATCGCGCGCGACCGCCATGCCGAGACCGGCCGAGATCGAGGTCGAGGAGTGCGCGGCGCCGAAGGCGTCGTACTCGCTCTCGTCGCGCCGCGTGAAGCCCGAAAGCCCGCCCGGCTGGCGCAAGGTGCGGATGCGGTCGCGGCGCCCGGTGATGATCTTGTGCGGATAGGTCTGGTGGCTCACATCCCACACGAGACGATCGCGGGGGGTATCGAACACCCAGTGCAGGGCAACTGTCAGCTCGACGACGCCAAGCCCGGCGCCGAGATGCCCGCCCGTCACCGACACCGCGTCGATGGTCTCCTGGCGCAGCTCGGCGGCGAGCTGCGGCAGGTCGGATTCGGACAGCTTGCGCAGATCTTCGGGCGTCGCTACGCAATCGAGCAAGGGCGTCGACGAGGCCGTCGGTGTCTTGGCGTCCATGGCCTACCCGCCTTACTCCAGCACTATTTGGAATTCGGGAATTTGGCGATTTATCAGCACGCGAGCGAACCACTATTATGGCCCTCGGCTCTGGGCGCAATAACGGCAATGCTCAGCGCGCCGCAGATTTGCCGTGGAAGTGTTGCTCGCTTACCTCAGAAGGCTTGATTCCAGCCTCGTCGCCAGGCAAGGCGTATGGAGAAGGTGGCAAGGAGAACAATAGTACATGTCGCACGTAAGCTTCTCGAGGCGGTGGGTCCTCAATACGTCTTTAGTGGTGCTGGCGTCGATCGCACTGGGGCCATTCACGGCACGCGGCGAGCCGGTCGGTTCCCCCGGCGATCGCATCGGGGTGCTCTACGGCACGCTGATCCAAACCATGCAGAAGGCAAAGCAGCTCGGTGTCAAAGGGCGCTTCGATCAACTGGCTCCCATTCTTGCCGAAACCTACGACGTACCTTCCATGTCCCGAACAGCGGTAGGCCAGAGCTGGGACACGCTCAACCCTGCGCAGCAAGCTGGCATCATCGACGCGTTCACCCGGATGATGGTTGCAAATTACGCCAGTCAGTTCGACGGCTTCTCGGGGGAGCGTTTCGAGGTCTTGCAGACGATCGACAGAGCGCCGGCCGATAAGCTCGTCAAGACGCACCTCGTCCAGGCTAATGGCAAGGCCGTCGCGCTTGATTATTTAATGCGCAAGAGCGGCGAGGGTTGGAAGGTCGTTGATGTCTATCTCGACGGGACGATCAGCGAGCTCGCCAGCCGCCGGGCGGAGTTCAGCACCATCCTGAAGTCCGGCGGACCCGATGCCTTGATTGGCTCTCTTCGCAAGCAGGGCGACAAGTTGCTTGCCGGGGCCTGACGGTCCCTACGAACTCGCCGAGACTATTCGCTGACGATTGCGGGAGTACCGACGATCATCCTCGTTGGCGGCAGCTGCTTCGCAACCTCCGGCGTCGCTTTAGGTGGCGGCTTCTCGGACCAGGCCGGTGAGGCCGTCAGTACCATGACGGGCTCAATTGCATTGGGATCGGCTGGGACAGGCGCCGCTGTCAATGCACTCGTCTCGAGCGCCTCGCGCAGCTCCGCCTGCCGCTTCTGATCCGCGACGCTGCGGAGCATGGAATAGAAATCGAGCGAGGTCTGCTCCAAGGTCTCCATCTCCTCGACCTTGCTAAGGTCCGACAGCGGCGTGAGGACGCTGCCGGCGGTGCTGATGTTCTGCGCCGTGGCGGCGAGCCGTGTCGGATACAAGCCACCTACGGGAATCTGCGCCGCGAACTCTATGCCGCTGCCGATGGCATCGCGCACATTCGTCGGCCCCAGAATTGGCAGATACAGATAGGGGCTCTCGCGCACCCCCCAAACGTAAAGCGTCTGCCCGAAATCGCCTGACTGATGGGACAACTGCTCAGTCGCCGCAACGTCGAAGAGACCGCCAATTCCCACCGTCGAATTGAGGACGAAACGACTGAGCGTTGTTGCTGCGGCCTCGAACCGCAGTTGCAGCACGTTATTGGCGAACACGACCGGCTCGCCGAGATTGGTGGTGAAGGCGCTGATCCTGTCGCGCACGTCTTCGGGGACGTTTTGGTTGTAGGATTTCGCCAGCGGATAAATGACCTCGTGGTTGAATTCCTGACCGCTCTCGAACACCGCGCGATTCTGCTTTTCCAACGGGTCGGCGATTTCCGCCGGCTCCGCTGGCTGATCCGGGCTCGCGAGAAACTCCGGCCGCGGCAACCCAGCATCGCTCGAGGCGCAAGCCGACAGCGTCGCCGCAGTTGCAATTGCCAGGAAGATGCGGATTAGGATGAAACTGTCCCTCAAGATCGCTCCCGTAGCTCGCTTTGGTCAGCGAGAGCATTTCCGGCCCCAGATCTGGACTCAAGGCCCCCAACGGCCATCGAATTTACGAGCAGGATGATGACTTGTCTGTGGCTTATCTGCACATGTTTGGCGATCATTGGCTCTGTTTACGCAGGTTTCGCTGCAATCTTGCTTGGGCGGTCCTTCACCAAATGGCCAGCGGGCGCGCCAACCTCCCCGCCATCAGTGACAATCCTGAAGCCACTTTGCGGTGCGGAACCCGAGCTGGAGGCGAACCTCGCATCATTCTGTAGCCAGATCTATCCCGGACAGGTCCAGATCGTTCTCGGCATCCAGGATCCGACAGACCCGGCCGCAATGATAGCGAGGCGACTTATGTCGTCCTTTCCACATGTTGCTATCGATTTAGAGATCAACGCGCAATCGCATGGCGCCAATCGCAAGATTTCTAATGTTCTCAACAGCATTCCGCACAGTCGAGGCGAAATCGTCGTACTCTCCGACAGCGACATTCAGGCCGCGCCGGACTACCTGCGGCAGATTACAGCTGCCTTACAAAGCCCGGGCGTCGGGCTCGTGACGTGCCTCTATCGAGGCCTGCCGATAGGAGGTATCTGGTCTCAGCTTGCCAGCGCCCAAATTGACCATCGATTCCTGCCGAGCGTCATAGTTGGACTAAGCCTCGGGCTCGCCAAACCCTGTTTCGGCTCGACAATTGCCGTGCATGCGGAAACGTTGCGTCGAATTGGAGGGTTTGCAGCCTTCGCCGATCAGCTCGCCGATGATTATGCAATGGGAGCAGCCGTGCGACGACTAGGTCTCGAGGTCGCGATTCCCCCGATGGTTGTTGATCACGTCTGTTCCGAGCGAAGCTTTGCCGACCTTGCCCGGCACGAGCTGCGCTGGGCACGCACAATCCGCCTGGTCGATCCCCTGGGCTACGCGGGCTCCGTGGTAACGCATCCTTTGCCGTTCGCGCTGATCGCAGTGGCCCTGCAGGGATTTGAGGCGGCTTCCCTTACAATCCTTGCGCTCGTGCTTGCTTGCAGTCTCTTGGTCCCGCTACAATTTGCGCGCAGTCTTGGCAGAGGGAGAGTGCCAATCTGGCTCACGCCGGTGCGCGACATGCTGAGCTTTGCGATATTCTTGGCAAGCTTCTTACCGTGGCCGGTGACTTGGCGTGGGCGACGCTACAAAGTCAGGCCAGATGGGACGCTTACGCCAGCCCCAGGAAACGAGGCTTGAGATGCGCACGCTATTCTTGCAGGCTCCATCCTTCGATGGGTTTGATGGCGGGGCGGGCTCACGCTACCAGGCCCGGCGCGAAATTCGTTCTTTCTGGTTTCCAACTTGGCTCGCCCAACCCGCTGCGCTTGTCGCTGATAGCAAGCTCATCGACGCCCCACCCCATCGGCTTCGCCTCGCCGATGTCGTGGGCCATGCGCGCAGTTACGATCTCGCCGTCCTCCACACATCCACTCCCTCGTTCGCTGCCGACGTTGCCGCCGTCGAAGCACTGAAAGCTGTAAATCCCAATCTTAAAGTGGGGCTGATCGGGGCCAAGGTTGCCGTCGAGGCGGACAAGAGCCTGAGGGCGGCCCCCGCAGTCGATTTCGTCGCCCGCAACGAGTTCGACTTTACGATCAAGGAGGTCGCAGAGGGGCGGGCTCTCAGAGACATCAAGGGTCTCAGCTATCGCAATGAGGCGGGAGCGATCGTCCACAACGTCGATCGGGCGGTGCTGGAGAACATGGACGAGCTGCCGTTCGTGACGCCTATCTACAAGCGCGACATCGGGATCGAGAACTATTTCATCGGCTATCTGAAGCACCCCTACATTTCACTCTACACGGGCCGCGGCTGCAAATCGCGCTGCACATTCTGTCTGTGGCCGCAGACAGTCGGTGGGCATCGCTACCGAACGCGGAGCGTCGGTCACGTCATCGATGAGATGCGTTGGGCGCAGAAGGCCTTCCCGCAGGTGAAGGAGTTCTTCTTTGACGACGATACCTTCACCGACGACCTTCCGCGCGCCGAGGCGATCGCCAAAGAGCTCGGCAAGCTCGGCATAACCTGGTCATGCAACGCCAAGGCAAACGTGCCTCGCGACACCTTGAAGGTACTGGCCGACAACGGGCTGCGGTTGCTGTTGGTGGGCTACGAGTCCGGCAACCAAAAGATCCTGCACAACATCAAAAAGGGCATGCTGGTTGATGTGGCACGCCGTTTCACCAAGGATTGCCATGAGCTTGGCATTACGATCCACGGCACGTTCATTCTTGGCCTGCCTGGCGAAACGAAAGAAACCATCGAGGAGACGATCCGGTTTGCCACCGAGATCAACCCGCACACCATCCAGGTCTCCTTGGCGGCCCCCTATCCCGGCACGTTTCTCTTTGAGCAGGCCGTGAAGGAAGGGTGGCTCGATGCGGAGCATGCCGAACTTGTCGACGAGCACGGCGTACAGGTTGCTCCGCTGCACTATCCGCATCTCTCACACGCGGAGATCTTCCAGTCGGTAGAGTCGTTCTACCGGCGCTTCTATTTCCGCTCGGGTAAGATCGCGTCGATTGTGGGAGAGATGGTGAGGAGCCCACAGATGATGAAGCGCCGGTTGCGCGAGGGTGTGGAGTTCTTCCATTTCCTGCGCGAGCGTCGCGAGGTCGCCTCCTGACGAACCACGGGTGCGCCTTGCCATTGTCACGATCGCCGCGGCGGCCCCATTAAGATCGGCTGGAATAGTACCGCCGCCGCGAGCGTGGTGAGAAGGGAAAGGGCCAAGAGCTTTCCCATGCTCGAGGTGCCCGGGTGGTTGGAAAACCACAAGCTGCCGAAAGCAGTTGCAGTGGTCATGGCGCTGAACATGACGGCGCGCGTTAGCGGCGAGGCAAGCAGGCTTGTCTCCCCGCCGCGCCAGGCGAGCACGTAGTAGATTTTGAAGGCCACGCCCACCCCCAGCAGCAAGGGCAGCGCGATGATGTTGGCGAAGTTCAGCGGCAGCCCGATCAGCACCGTCAGTTCCATCGTCACCACGCCGGCCAAAAGCAGCGGCACCAGCGTCACCAGCACGTCGCTCATGCGCCTAAGGACGATGGCGAGAATTAAGGTGATCGAAACGAGTGCCAGTACGCCCGCCTCGAGAAATGCCCGCACGACAGCATTTGCCGATTCCCGAATGAGAATGGGATTGCCCGTTGCCTCGGGTGCCACCGACAGGACGGCTGCAACGAAGCGGTCCATCGTCTTGCTGTCGTTGACATCGCCCTTTGCGGCCACTTCTACGCGCGCTCTGCCGTCCGGGGCCAGCCAGTCGCGCACGAGATCCTGGGGCAGGCTACCGATTGAGATGGGCTCGGGTTTCAGCGCACTGCGGATCTGGCTGAGGCGCGTAGCGAGGGGCGCCATCAACGCATGCTCGACGGAAGCGCGGCGGCTAGGATCGGTGGTTGCGAGAGACATGAGCACGCTTGCCATGCGCAAGGAAAGACCGGCCGACGAACCGCTGCCACGTGCATCCACGAATGCGTCGCTCGCTTCCGTGAGCGCTTGCGCGGTCTCCGCATCCGTCGGCGCCGTTTTCACCTCGCTCGGATCGAGTGTCGGCCCAAGCAAGCTTTCAGCGTCGGCGATGGTCGCGAGCTTCTCGCGCTGAGCTTCGGGAACGAAGGTCCGGAGCGTGGTCGCGCGGGCCACTTCGGGCAGTTGCTCGAGCCGACGCGCGAGCACGATGGCATCGGCCAGTGACGGCGTAAGAATGTCGATAGTGTCGGGCGAGGTTGCCGGATCCTTCATCAGTTCCAGCATGGTCGCAACGGACTCGACCTTGGCGCTGCGTAGGTTGAGCGGATTGAAATCGAACTTCACGTGCCGCAGCAGGGGGAGCCCCGCCACCACCGCAAGGCTAGTCAAAACGAGGATTGCGCGCCGGTGGCGCGCGAGAAAGCGATCGATGGGCACGAGCATGCGATACCCGACCTCGCGAGCTTCGCCGGGCGGCTTCAAGAGCATCAGCAGTGCCGGAAGGAGGGTGATACTTGTCACGAACGCAATCAGCATGCCGGTGCCGGCGATGAGGCCCAGCTCGGAGACGCCGCGGTACTCGGTCGGAACGAAAGCATAGAATCCGGCCGCCGTGGCGGCTGCGGCGAGAGCCAGTGGCGTACCGACTTCGGCGGCAGCAGCGTGCAGCGCCGCACCGAGATCGTTGTTGGTGTGCCGCTCCTGTCGATAGCGGACGGAGAACTGGATGCCGAAGTCAACTCCGATGCCTACGAATAGAACCGCGAATGCGACTGAGATGAGGTTCAGGGCGCCCACCATCGCGAGACCGGCGGCGGCGGTTATGATGAGCCCAACGATGAGGCTCAGCATTACGGCGAGGATGACGCGGCTTGACCGTAGCGCAAGCCATAGGATCAGAATGACGGCGCCGATCGTGAGCGCGCCATTGAACATTGCGCCGTCGGCGACCGTGGCGAATTCCTCGTCTGCGAGGGGGACAGGGCCGGTCAGGCGCACCGAGATCCCATGCGCGGGGACGAGACCGAGGCTTTGCACGGTCGAGCGTATGACCTCCGTGGCCGCCGCACCAGGCTCGAGCGCGCTATAGTCGAGCACCGGCTTGACCTGGATAAAGCGGCGCAACTCTCGCGCCGTCGGGTCCTCGCCGGTCATGAGCTCGCTCCAAGAGAACGCACCCTTGCCGCCAGCGAGAAGAGCCTCCAACGCTTCCACGATCCTCGTGAGCGGTTTGGCGAACTCGGAGAACTGGACGCGTCCGGCCTTCACGCCCGCCGGAATGAAGGACAGCGCACGAGCGAAACCGCGCAAACTCGGATCGGCAGCGAGTGTGGCGAGGAACGGCTGAGCCCTGATGAGCTGCTCTGTGGCTCGCGTCAACTCCGAGGTGGAGAGGAACAGCATGCCGTTCCTCTCAAAGAAGAGGCCGGCATCCGTCTGACGCACCGATTGAAAGTGCTCGGGCTCTTTCGCGAGCGCCTGCGCGAGCGTCCTCGAAGCGCTTTCGGCCAGCTCCGGCGTCGCGGCCTCCACAACGGCGATGATCGTATCCGACTGTTGCGGAAATGCCGCATCGAACTGGATTTCGCGCTGGCGCCAGGGCAATTTAGCCGAGATGAGCTGGCTTGTGTCGGTGGTGATCGCGACGTTTTCCCCGACGTACACCGCAGCTCCTGCGGACACGAACACGGCAACGACCAGCACAAACCAAGGGAAACGGCAGCAGGTTCGCACCACTCTTACGATAACCGTACCGAGCATCTGTGCGCCTTCGTTTGGTCTTTTGCCATAAGGAACGTGTAAGCTGGTTTGCTTCAGTTCTCGGTTGTTGCGAATGGATAGAGTTAAACCGGCAAATTGTTGGCTATAGTAACTGCGGGCCGGGGCGGGGATCGGTGAAAATCGCGCACTTTCGACGCTTGCTTTGCGAGCAGCCGAGTGGGGCGCATGCGGCGAGCAGGCCGGGTGGGAAGAACGGGGTGCAGTCCATGAAGGTCATACTCGCTCAGCCTCGAGGCTACTGTGCGGGCGTCGTCCGCGCGATCGATATCGTAGAGCGGGCGCTCGAGAAACATGGGGCCCCCGTCTACGTACGCCATGAGATCGTGCACAACCGTCATGTCGTTGAAAGCCTAAAGGCGAAGGGCGCTCGTTTCGTTGAAGACCTCTCCGAGGTGCCTGCAGGCGCAATCACGATCTTCAGCGCGCACGGGGTGTCGCGCGCCGTGGAGGACGACGCGCAGATTCGCGGTCTTTCGGTTCTTGATGCCACCTGCCCCTTGGTGGCCAAGGTTCACAAGGAAGGTCAGCGCTACGTCGATCACGGTCGCACCGTGATCCTCATCGGTCATGCTGGGCATCCGGAGGTGGAAGGGACGCTTGGGCAACTCACGGGACCTGTCTATCTCGTGCAAAACCAGGCCGACGTGTCCGCACTCGACATTTCGTCCGATACGCCGCTCGCCTACATCACCCAGACCACGCTCAGCGTAGACGACACGCGATCGACGATCATGGCGATCAAAAAGCGGTTCACGAATGTCATTGGCCCCGACACTCGCGACATCTGCTATGCAACACAAAATCGCCAGATGGCCGTGCGCAAGCTGAGCAAGATGGTCGACATGATTCTTGTTGTCGGCGCGAGCAACAGCTCCAATTCCAATCGGCTGCGCGAAATCGGTGCGGAGGCGGGAATTCCTAGTCACCTCGTGGCCGACGGCAGTGAGATCGATCCCAATTGGTTTGTCGGTGCGTCGACGGTCGGCATCACCGCGGGGGCGTCGGCTCCGGAGGTGCTGGTTGAAGATGTGATTGACGCGCTTCGCGCCATCGCGCCGGTGCAGGTCGAGACGCTGCCGGGGGCGGAGGAAAGCGTCGAGTTTCGCCTGCCGCAAGAACTTGCCGATGCGTGATCGCGCTGGACTCTAATGCGCTGAACAGCCGGAGAAGGAGCCTAGGTGGGCATTCCTCTAAACCAGGTCCTCTCGATTGGAGCCTACATCGTAGGCCAGCATCTAAAGAGGCGCCGGCGTTACCCGCTCGTGCTGATGCTCGAGCCACTGTTTCGCTGCAACCTCGAATGCGCCGGTTGCGGCAAGATCGATTATCCGGAAAAGATCTTGAACCAGCGGCTTTCGGTCGATGATTGCATGGGCGCGATCGACGAGTGCGGAGCGCCGGTGGTCGTCCTCGCCGGAGGTGAGCCCCTACTCCATAAGGAGCTCGATCAGATAGTGGAAGGTGCGCTCGCCAAAGGCAAGTTCGTGACCGTCTGCACCAACGCCTTGCTCATGGACAAGAAACTCGGTCAGTACCGGCCTCATAGCCGGTTCAACTGGTCGGTGCATCTCGACGGCGATGAAGAGATGCACGACAAGTCCGTGTGTCAAAAGGGCGTCTACACTCGCGCGATAGCGGCGATAAAGAACGCGAAGGCGAAAGGCTTTCGCGTCAACATCAACTGCACGCTTTTCAGCGACGCGCAAGCAGCGCGCGTGGCGCGCTTCTTCGACACCGTGAAAGAACTGGGTGTGGGCGGCATGACGATCTCGCCCGGTTATGCCTATGAGCGCGCCCCTGATCAGCAGCACTTCCTCAATCGCGCGAAGACCAAGCAGCTCTTCCGTGACATCTTCCGCTTGGGACGCGGCGGCAAGGCATGGCCGTTCTTTCAATCGGCACTGTTTCTCGACTTCCTGGCCGGCAATCAGCAGTATCACTGCACGCCCTGGGGAAATCCGACGCGCACTGTGTTCGGCTGGCAGCGGCCCTGTTACTTGCTCGGCGAAGGTTACGCCAAGACCTTCAAGGAGCTGATGGAAGAGACCGATTGGGATGCCTACGGCACCGGCAACTACGAGAAGTGTGCCGATTGCATGGTGCACAGCGGTTTTGAGGCGACGGCGGTGGTTGATGCAGTCAGGAGGCCGTGGAAGCTCGCGGTCTTGGCATTGAGAGGCGTGAGGTCCGAGGGTCCAATGGCGCCCGAGATCCCGCTCGACCGCCAGCGACCAGCCGACTACGTCTTCTCGCAGCACGTCGAGCGCAAGCTAGCCGAGATCGAACAAGCCGAGGCCGGGCCCCAATCGCCGGTGGCAGCGGAGTAGCGCCCAATAGGCGCGACACGCATCGGCAGTGAGGCGGACGAGCTGCGGGATCTGACGGGGATTTTTGCCAAGAGAACGAAGCACCGCGGCCGCGTCCGTCGTTCCATCGATTCGCATGCCCGCGAGTGCTGCCGGAGGCAGCGCGCGGTCCTTTGGGTCGGCGACGACGCGAAGTATCGCGAATGGCAAGCCGTGTTTTGCTGCAGAGCGCCCCGCCACGTGACTTTCCATGTCGGCGGCGGCGGCACCTGTCACGTCAAACAGCCCCTGCTTCTCGGATGGGTTAACGAGTGGCCGATCGACGCCGGCGATGCGGACGAGCTCGGCCGGGCAGAGTCGCGATTGCAAACGTGCGGCCCAATCTTCGTCCGCAGGGTAGCGGGCGCTCCCATGCGTCACCTCGCAGCCGATCAGGCAAGCGCCGGGCCTCAGTTCGCGTCGAAGGGCGCCGGCCATGCCGAAGCTGATAACGCCGTGGCATTCGTTCGTGATGGCTTGCTCGATCAGCCTCTCGAGACGCGCTGCGTTGCCGCCCCCGGCGACAGCCCTCGTTTGCGGCGAACGTTCCGCGAGGCGCGCTTCCACCTGCAGACCGGTTGCTGCGATGACATAGCCATTCCCCGGTTCAATGCTCACATCCCGACCGAAACTGACTTTGCATTGGAAGCCTTCAAGTTGGCGAAGCGGGCGAGCGCCCAAAGCGGGAAGAACTTCGAATACCCATGGTAGCGCAGGTAGAAGACACGCGGAAAGCCGGTCGCCGTGAACCGCGACTCGGGCCAGAAGCCGTCATCGCCCTGGTGGGCCATCAAATAGCAAATTCCGCGCTCGACTGCCGGATGATCCATCTTGCCCGCGGCCATCAGCCCAAGCAGCGCCCACGAGGTCTGCGATGCGGTACTCGGCGCCGGCTCGTAACCTTTGTAATCGAGCCTGTAGCTGTCGCCGCCCTCGCCCCAGCCACCATCGCAATTCTGAATCGCCAGTAGCCACCGCACGGCCTTTTGCACCTCATGCGAGTCGGCATCGATGCCGGCCGAGTTGAAGGCGCACAGCACCGACCAGGTTCCATAGATGTAATTCATCCCCCAGCGGCCGTACCAGCTTCCATCCGGCTCCTGTGTTCGCCTCAGATAGGCGATGGCCTTGTCGAGCACCGCGCTCCTTCCAGGCGCGTCGCCAAGCTGCGCCAACATGGATACGCAGCGTGCCGTCACGTCGGCAGTCGGCGGATCGAGCAGGGCCCCGTGGTCGGAGAAGGGGATCTGATTGAGGTAATGATGGGTGTTGTCGGCGTCAAAAGCCCCCCAACCGCCATTCTTGCTCTGCATGCCCTCGACCCACTGCCGGCCGCGGTCCATGGCCTGCTGGTAGTCGGAATGGCGCGCATTGGAAATGAGTTTGGAAGCGCGGTCCATTGCCATAACCACGACGGCGGTATCGTCGAGGTCCGGATAGTGCGGATTGGCATATTGAAAGGCCCACCCGCCGGGCAGCACATCCGGCCGCGTCGACGCCCAGTCGCCGGCCGTGTCGAGAATTTGCAGCGGCTTCAGCCATTCAAGGCCGCGCTGTGCGCACGCCTCGGCGTCAGTGCCGCCGACTTCGAGGAGTGCATGCGTCGCGAGCGCGGTGTCCCACACCGGGGAAAGGCACGGCTGGCAGTAGGCCTCATCGTCTCTGACTATCAGAAGCTTCTCGAGCGACGAGCGCGCAACGACGAGGTCAGGGTGGTCCGAACGGTAGCCGAGCGCGTCGAACATCAACACGGAGTTGGCCATAGCCGGAAAAATAGCGCCGAGCCCGTCATCGCCGTTGAGCCGTTCGGTGACGAAGCGTTGTGCCTTTTCGATGGCGAGCTTGCGCGTAGTCTTCGGAAAATATGGCTCCAGTACGCGCAAGACACGGTCGATGGCGCCGAAGATACCCGACCAGGGCCATGTTTGATGCGGGCCCTTGGGCCAATGCCGCACCTCCTCCGGCGGCGTGACGAATAATTCTTCGATGCCAACACCCTTCTGATTGCGCGCGCGCGGCTTCAAGGCATTGAGGACGGTGAGGGGCACCAGCACCGTACGCGCCCAATAGGAAATCTTGTCGAGGTGGAAGGGAAACCAGCGAGGCAGGAGCATGATCTCGACCGGCATGACGGGAACCCCGAGCCAGGGAATCGCGCCGTATAAGGCGAGCAGGTTGCGGGTGAATACGTTGCTGCTGGCAGCCCCGCCATGGGTCAGAATCCACCGACGCGCGCGCGCCATGTGCGGGGCATCGACGCCGTCGCCGATCATCTTCAGCGCGAAATACCCTTTGACACTCGCGCTAACGTGAGGCGGTCCCTCGTGAAACAGGGGCCAACCTCCGTCCGAGGACTGAATACGTCGCAGATACGCGGCGATCTTCGCCTCGAGTTTTGAATCGATCGGCTCGCCCAGGTAGTGGCGCATCAGCACGTACTCGGCCGGTATCGTGGCGTCGGCCTCTAGCTCAAAGACGAAGTGCCCGTCCGCTTTTTGCAGGCCAATGAGCGCGCGGACAGCGGAGCGGATCGCCGTGGCGAGCTGCTCGGCGGGAAATTGCAGAGGAGCGGCGTTATCGTCGGCCGTTGCGTAAGCCCCCACCATCCCTCGATCCTTTCTGCGCTTCCGCAGCAAGACTGCGACTTCATCAGTAATATCTGGCCCTCAACAGCTCGGCCGCACGCGTGCCGGAGCGGATTGCGCCTTCAATGGTTGCAGGCAGCCCGGTCGCTGTCCAGTCGCCGGCGAGAAGCAGATTCCGCCAGCGTGTCTGCGGCGCCGGACGCCGTGCGTTCTCCTCCGGCAGAGCCGCAAACGTGGCCTTTCGCTCCTTCACAATGAGCCACGGCGGCAGGTCGCTGTTGTGTCCGGCGAGGACGGCCACCTCGTTCCAAATTCGACGAGCCAACGGCTCGCGCTCTGACTCGTTAAAGCGGTCGGCCGCACTGACGGTAACGGAGATCCTGTTGGGGAAGGTGAATATCCACTCCGTAGTCGCGTTGAGCACGCCGAGGATCCTCGGGAATCCCAGTGGAGCAGCAATCTTGAAGTGTGCGTTGAGGATAGCGTTGAATTTCGTCGGTACGGAAAGGTCCTTGATGAGAGAGGGCGCAACCCAGCCAGGAACAGCTAGGATGACGGCATCTTCGTTGCCAAGATCGATCTTGTCTGCACCGAATTCGAGGGCCCGCACATGGTCGTCCACGAGATCGAGCGCTCGTAGCTGATGATCGAAACGGATATCGACTCCACGCTGCTGAAGGTAGGCGATCGCCGGATCGACGAATGCTGCTCCAAGCCCGTCTCCAGCGATGAGCGGCCGGCAGGCACGGCCACCCCGCGCCAGGGTCTCGCGCACGACGGCACCTGCGAGCGCCGCAGAGGCGTTGGGTGGATCTGTATTGAGAGCGGCAAGAAATACCGGACGCAGCAGGCGGTGATAGAGGGTCCCGCTGCAAGAGAGCGTATCCTCCAAGGTTCCATCGCTTTGGGCCATGAGCAATCGCGCAAGCGGCAGGTAATCAAAGGCGCTGGTTTCCGGAACGCGACGTCGGTTCGAGAAGATCCACCACGGCAACAGGCCCATATTGGGGCGCACTGACCAACGCTTGCCGGAAGCCATGTCGGCGAATGCGAATTCCGCCTCATGGGGCCCTACGAGGAGGTCCCCGGCGCCAACGGTTTTCAGGAACGTGAGCGCGTCGTGATTGCCCGAAAGCAGAAGGTGGTTGCCGTTGTCGATTGTGAGGCCGAGGGCCGGCTCGAAGTAGGAACGACATCGACCGCCGGCATGACGGGCAAGCTCGTGCAGGACGACCTTTCGAGCGGCGCCCGCGAGGCTGACGGCGGCCGACAGACCGGACAGTCCGGCCCCGATGATGTGGACGGTTCCTCTCGCCATCAAAGGAAGCCGTGACGGAGAACCGCCCAGATGATCAGCCGCGTCGAGTGACGCAACTTGTGCCGTGGCGGGGACCATCCTCGTGAAACGAGCTTCTCGAGCATGGGGCGATACACGGCAGCCATTAGGCGCGGCGAGCGAACGTTGTTGCGCTCGCAGCGCGCCATAATTCTTTCGGCCTCGTCAAAATGGCCTCGCGCTCGCTCGGCGACGATGCTGCAAGCCTTGTCGAGCGAAGGATCGGCCAGTACTTTGGCAACGTCTTGATGGGCGATGCCGGCTTCGGTAAGCGCTTCGCGGGGAAGATAGAGGCGCCCCATGACGGCATCTTCGTCGAGGTCTCTCAGGATGTTGGTTAATTGCAAGGCGCGTCCCAAATGGTGGGCGAGGGGCAGTCCGTTTGTCTCGTGGAGGCCAAAGATTCGCACAGAGAGCCGCCCGACTGCAGACGCTACACGGTCGCAGTAGAGGTCCAACATCTGCCAGTCGGGCGCTCTCATGTCGTGCTGCACGTCCATTTCCATGCCGTTGATCACGGCCACGAAGTCTGCCCGCGCGAGACCGAACCCCGCGATCGCCGGCAGCAGCTTCTCCGTGAGCGGCGTGGTGCCGCCCTGCGCATAGAGACGATCGATATCGCGCCTCCATTGGTCGAGCGCGGCAAGGCGCTCCTGCACCGGACCTCCGTCATCGGCGATGTCGTCGACCGCTCGGCAGAATGCATAAACCCCGAACATTGCCTCGCGTTGCGCCGGCGGAAGAATGCGCATCGCCGCATAGAATGAGCTCCTCGCGGCAATGGGAGCGGGTTGGGCCACGGTTTGCTGAGGCGAGGTCATCGCGCGTCGCCCCTTGCGGCAACTTGGGGAGACAATTGTCGCATCAGGCGGCGGGAGAGAGCCCCGCCTGCCGCCCGTGCTGCAACCCAGCCAGCGGCCGCGGGTGAAAGACCCACGCGCTCGTTCAAAGGATCTCGAGTCTCGAGCAGGGTGAGCAGCACGCGGGCGAGCCTGACAATCACAGCTGTCTCGAGGCCGAGACGCAGGCTTTTGACACGCTCTGGCAGACGCTCGGCTTCCGGCATCAACTGCGCGGCGCGGTCTGCGAGAGACGTCAGGCAGGCGCGCAGCTCCGGTGACGCGGCGGATACAGCGAGCGCCTGCACATGGGCACCATAAGCCTCGAACGCGTCGAGCGGCACGTAGACGCGATCGAGGGCGCGGTAATCCTTGGCGCAATCCTGCAGATGATTAATGACCTGCAGGGCGGAGCAAAGTGCATCCGAGGGGGGCCAAGTATCCTGACTCTCACCGTGCACGTCCAGGACGAAACGGCCGACGGGCATCGCCGAATACCTGCAGTACTGCATCAGCTCGTCCCAATCGCGATAGCGGCGCTTGGTGACGTCTTGTCTGAATGCCACCAGCAGCTCCAAAGGATGGCGAGCGGTAAGACCCGTCCCGGCAAGCGCACGCCGCAGGGGAAGGGCGTCAGGTGCTGCATCCGACTTGCCAAGCAGCGTCTGCTCGAGCGCGTTGAGAAGCGCGAACTTTTCGTGTTCGCTCAGCGTGGGATGATCGGCAGCGTCATCGGCCGCCCGGGCGAACCGATAGAATGCGAGTATCGGCGCCCGAAAGCGAGGAGCAACCAGCACCGACGCGACGGGAAAATTCTCGTCGTGCTCGCCCTTGCCCGACCTGAACTCGACGCCGGTACTCATCGCTTCTCCGGAAGGGCTTGTACGCGCCCTTTCCACATGCCGCCGCGGCCTCGCCAATGCTGATACGCGGAATCGACGGTGAAGACCAAGTAGGCCGCGGCGATCAGGGGCAATAGGAGCCCCCAGAGCGGGGAGGAGCGATAGAGACGCAGTGTTGGCCGAAACGCTATCGCCATAAGGCACCAAACCGCAAAGCCAATTGCGGAGGAGGGATAACCCGCAAAGATGGCAAGCCAAGGGGCAGCGATATAGGTTACCGCCAACCCGATAATTGTGCCGGCGAGCAGCAGCGGTGAGTAGCGCAGCTGGGCATAGGCCGAGCGCGCTACCATGTGGCGAATGTCGCCGATGCGGGGGTAGGCCCTTAGGCTCGTGACGCGCTCCGTCAGGCCGAGCCAGATGGGGCCCTCCACCTTCAGCACCGCGGCGAGCGCACAATCGTCGATCAGCGCGTTGCGAATAGCCGGCATCCCGCCCGCCTTTTCCAGCGCACGTCGCTCGACAAGCATGCAACCGCCGGCTGCGGCTGCCGTGCTCATCGATGCTCTGCCGACCCAAGCGAACGGGTAGAGCATCTGGAAAAAGAAGATGAAGGCGGGAATGAGCGCTCGCTCCGCGAAGCTCTCGCAATTCAGTTTCGCCATGAGAGAGGTCAGCACTAACCCCCCGGCCCGGGCGCGCGCAACGAGGTGGATCAGGGCGTCTGGCGAATACGCGATGTCAGCATCCGTCAATAGGAAATATTGGGGCGGATCGCATGCGGCCGCAGCATGCGCGATACCTTGCTGCATGGCCCAGACCTTGCCTGTCCAACCCGGAGGTCGCGGCTGCCCTCGCAACACAACGACCTCGCGTTTCGCGGCGACGGCGACGCGGTGTGCAACCTCGGACGTATTGTCCTCGCTTTGATCGTCGACCACAACGACCCGGATAGGGTGCGCATAATTCTGCGCGAGCAGAGAACGTAGGCTGTCCGGCAGCATGGCGGCCTCGTTGCGGGCCGGAACGATAACGACGATGTGCGGCCAGGGCTCACCGGATCGCCGCATCGGCTGCGGATCGCGCGCGTCGCTCTCGCGTCCGAGCCAAAACCATCCGCGAAATAGCAACAGGTATACCCAAATTGCCAAAGCAATGACCGCAACGATGAGTTCAATCTTCACGGCACGTAGCCCATCGTGCGGAACCACTGCAGCGCATCGCGGAGCGCTTCCTCGACAGGCCGCGACGTATATCCCAGTTCTCGCTCTGCCTTGGCGGAGGTGAAGTACATTTTGTGCTTGGCCATCCTGAGACCATCGAGTGTGACGAAGGGATCGCGCCGAGTGATGCGCGCGACTCCCTCTGCCGCAAGCGCCACGGGATAGATGAGCGCGCATCACTCGGCGC
>JRHI01001640.1_pt1 | contig 17940 bp, 9 predicted proteins | sample 215371 | NCBI WGS metagenome assembly JRHI01 (sample SAMN02929681, study PRJNA255918) | sediment metagenome | biome: cave system; feature: Ice Cave; material: Sediment; isolation source: sediment from deep within a dark volcanic ice cave with no known source of... ...
GTACTATACCATCTTGGAGGCAACGGTTACAGTAGAAGTAGTTCCCAGTGATGAGAAGTGTGCCGGCACCCGTGACGTTACCGTTCGCGTCCACCGTCGCGGGTCGCAACGTGCCATTATTGGTCGCGTTGCCCTGGATGGTCCCGAAGAAATTGCACGTCTGCCCGGCGGCGATGGTGAATCCCGACCCTGTCGTGATAGTCACGAGGCCGTACCCCCAGAGCATTCCGTAATATGGTAGTTCCTTCCGACCCCTGAAACCAGAACGTCAGCCGGTAGGGATGCTTCACCGGCGTAAATTCCGTGACAGAAGATCCACTTTCGAGTTAGGAATGAAAAGCGCCTACGAACTGGACGCATGGCCACGCGGCCATTTCCTTCAGATTCGCCACCCAAGCAATTCAGCAGAATACTTGAGTCTTTCCAACATACAGATGTGTTTTCTCCAATTATCGCGTTTGCTCCGGGCCCGGACAACTTGGCCGATTGACGATTTCCCTCCAGTCGCTACAGAAAAAACCTTGAGCCCGGTCGCATCATCGTGTGTAATCCTTGTAGCGCTCCCCGCCCACCGACGTGAACCGAGCCCGCTGCCCTCCCACGGCCCTGCTTACCGATTTCCGAGGCGATTCTCTATGTTTACCCTTCATGCGTCGCCCAGCCGTTGCCGGCTCGCGCTCATCTTGTTGGCTGCGCTGCTGCCGGCCCTGGCCTTCCTCCTGGCGCCGACGGTCCCGGTGCGCTCCGCGGACGAGACGCCGACGGCGCCGAAGCTCGAATTGCGTCCCGGCGATCACATCTCCTTCATCGGTAACACCCTCGCCGACCGCATGCAGCACGACGGTTGGCTCGAGGCCTACTTGCAGAGCCGTTTTCCGAAACAGCACCTCGTCTTCCGCGACCTGGGCCTTGCCGGCGACGAACTGACGCATCGGGAACGTTCGGACGGTTTCGGTAGCCCCGACGAATGGCTGACGAAGACGAAGACCGACGTCGTCTTCGCCTTCTTCGGTTACAACGAGTCCTACGCCGGTGAAGCGGGCCTGGACAAGTTCAAGCACGACCTCGACGCCTTCCTCAAGAGCACACTCAAACAGAAATACAACGGCAAGGACTCGCCGCGCATCGTCCTCTTCTCGCCGATCGCCTTCGAGAACCATCACGACCGCAACCTGCCCGACGGCAGCGACACGAACACGCGCCTCGAGCTGTACACCGCCGCCATGGCCGACGTCGCCCGGACGAACAAGGTCCCCTTTGTCGATCTCTTCAAGCCGACGCGCGAACTGTACGAGAAGGCGACGAAGCCGCTCACGATCAACGGCATCCACCTGACGGCGCACGGCGACCAACTGGTCGCTGAAACCATCGACCGGGCGCTCTTCGTCGCGGGACCGCGGCGCACGCCGCAGACCCTGGAAAAGCTGCGGCAGGCTGTCGTCGATAAGGATTTCTACTGGTTCAACCGCTACCGCACCCTCGACGGCTACAACGTCTACGGCGGCCGCTCCTATCTCAGATTCACTGCTGGCATCACCAACCGTGACTCGATGCAGCGAGAGATGGAAGTCCTCGACGTCATGACCGCCAACCGCGACCAGCGCGTCTGGGCCGTCGCCGGCGGCGGCGACCTCAAGGTCGATGACAGCGACACGCCGCCCTTCATCGACGTCCAGACGAACAAGCCCGGTCCACTCCCCGGCGGCAAGCACATCTTCCTCGACGGCAACGAGGCCATCGCCAAGATGACCGTCGCCAAGGGGATGAAGGTCAACTTGTTCGCCTCGGAGAAGGAATTCCCCGAACTCGCCAAGCCGGTGCAGATGGCCTGGGACGCTCGGGGCCGGCTGTGGGTAGCCGTCTGGCCGTCATATCCGCACTGGAAGCCCAGGGACGAGATGAACGACAAGATCCTCATCTTTGAGGACACCGACGGCGACGGCAAAGCCGACAAATGCACCGTCTTCGCCGATCGTCTCCACTGTCCGACCGGCTTCGAGTTCTGGAACGGCGGCGTCCTCGTCGCCCAGGCGCCCGGTCTCCTTTATCTGAAAGCCACCAACGGCGACGACAAGGCCGACGTGCGCATCCGCCTGGTGGACGGCCTCGATTCGGCCGATACGCATCATACCTCCAACAGTTTTGCACTCGATCCGGGCGGGGCGGTCTATTTCCAGGAAGGCGTGTTCCATCACACGCAGGTCGAGACGCCCTACGGTCCGCCCGAGCGTCTGACCAATGCCGGCGTGTTCCGCTACGAGCCGCGGACGCAGAAGTTTGGCATTTACATCAGCTACGGCTTCGCCAACCCGCACGGCCACGTCTTCAACGCCTGGGGCCAGGATATCGTCATGGACGGCACCGGGGCCAACCCGTACGACGCGGCGCTGATCTCCGGCCACCTCGATTATCCGCAGAAGCATCCGGGAGCCCCGCAGGTGTACCAGCAGCGCACCCGGCCGTGCCCCGGTATCGAGGTCCTCTCCAGCCGGCACTTTCCGCCGGCGAACCAGGGCAATCTCCTCGTCGCCAACGTCATCGGCGTGCAGGGCATCCTGCAATACAAGATCGAGGACAAGGGCTCCAGCCTGGCGGGCACCGAGGTCGAACCGATCCTGACGTCCACCGATCCGAGTTTTCGTCCCTCCGACATCAAGATGGGGCCGGACGGCGCCATCTGGTTCATCGACTGGCAAAACCCGATCATCGGCCACATGCAGCACCATCTGCGCGATCCCAACCGCGATCAGACGCACGGCCGTATCTATCGCGTGACGATGGAAGGCCGGCCGTTGCTGCAGTCGCCGAAGATCGCCGGTGAGCCGATCGAGAAGCTGCTCGACCTGCTCAAGGAGCCGGAGGACCGCGTCCGCCATCGCGCCCGCATCGAACTAAGCGGCCGAGACAGCGACCAGGTCGTGGCGGCGGCACGCGCCTGGATCGACGGTCTCGACAAAAAGGATTCGCATTATGAGCACAACCTGCTCGAGGTGCTCTGGTTGCACCAGGCGCACAACGTCGTCAACGTGGACCTGCTCAAGCGCGTGCTGACGTCGCCGGAGTTCCACGCCCGGGCCGCGGCGACGCGCGTGCTGGGCTACTGGCGCGAGCGGGTGCCGGACGCCCTGGAACTGCTGAAGAAACAGGCCGCCGACTCGTCGCCGCGCGTTCGCCTGGAGGCGATCCGCGCCGCCAGTTTCTTCACGGTCCCCGAGGCAGTCGAGGTGCCGCTGATCGCGTCCGAGCAGACGACCGATCCGTACCTGGATTACGTGCGAACCGAAACGCTGCGTGCCCTCGAGCCGTACGTGAAGAAGGCCATCGCCGAGGGCAAGCAGATCGCCTTCACGACCACGGCCGGCGCGCGCTTCTTCCTCAAGAACATCAGCACGGACGACCTCCTCAAGATGAAGCGGACGCAGGGCGTGTACCTGGAACTGCTCTTCCGCAAAGGCGTACGCGACGAGTACCGGGCGGAAGCGCTGAACGGCCTGGCGAAGCTCGAGAAGAAGAACGAACTGACGGTGTTGCTCCACGCCATCCACAAGCAAGATGAACAGCATAACAGCCAGGACGAGGGCGTCGTCTTCGACCTGGTCCGCCTGCTCACCAGCCGGGGCACCACCGAGTTGGCCGGCGCCCGGGCCGACCTGGAGAAGCTGGCGACCCGCGCGAAGATGCCGGTGATGCGCGAACTCGGTTTCGTTGCCCTGATCGCCGCCGACGGCACGACCGATCGGGCCTGGGCACTGGCCATGAAGTCCGTGACCGCCTTGCAAGATCTCGTGAATGCGATGCCGCTGATCCGCGATCCGGGCCAGCGGGCGAGTCTCTACCCAAAGGTCGAACCGCTGCTCGGCGGCCTGCCGAAGGAACTGGCGCCGTCGGGGCCGAAGGGCAAGACGACGCTCGGCCGTTACGTCCGTATCGAGCTACCCGGGAAAAACAAGACATTGACGCTCGCCGAGGTAGAAGTTTACAGCGACGGCCGCAACGTTGCTCGCCAGGGCAAGGCGTCGCAGAAGAACACCTCAAGTGGCGGCGAGGCCAGCCGGGCCATCGATGGTAACAAGAGTGGCAAGTGGGGCGACGGCGGCCAGACCCACACCGAGGAAAACACCTCGAGTCCGTGGTGGGAGGTTGACCTGGGCGGCGAGTTTTCGATCGACGCGATCGCGCTCTACAACCGCACCGACGACGGCCTGGGCAAACGGCTGAACGGCTTCACCCTGAAGGTGCTCGACCGCGGCCATCGCGTCGTCTTCGAGCGGCAGAAGCAGCGGGCACCGGACGTGAAGGCCGTCTACGAGATCGGCAGCGAGGTGCCGGATCGGATCGTCCGCCGGGCGGCGATGAACGCCCTGACCTCGGTGCGCGGCAAGGAGTCCGATGCTTTCAAGGCGCTGGCGAAGTTCCTCCCCGACGACGCCGACCGGCCCGCCGCGATCCAGGCGATCCTGCGCATCCCGGTCCGCGACTGGCCGAGGGAGAATGCAAAGCCGGTGCTGGACGAGGTGCTCGCGCACATCCGCCGGGTGCCGGTGGCAGAGCGCACGACGCCGACGGCCCTCGACGCTCTCCAGCTGGCCGACAACCTGGCGTCGCTGCTGCCGCTGGCCGAGGCGAAGATGGTGCGCAAGGAGCTGGGCGAGCTGGGTGTGCGCGTGCTTCGCCTGGGAACGGTGCCGGAACAGATGCTCTTCAACAAGGAGCGTCTCGCGGTGAAAGCCGGCAAGCCGGTGGAGGTCATCTTCGAGAATAACGACCTGATGCCGCACAATTTCGTCGTGTTGCAACCCGGTTCGCTCGAGGAGATCGGCAACCTGGCCGAAGCGCAGGCGACGCAGCCGGGCGCCCTGGAACGGCAATACGTCCCGAAGTCGACCAAGGTCCTCGTTTCGAGCCAACTGCTGCCGCCGCGCGAGGCGCAGAAGGTGGCGTTCGCGGCGCCGGCGAAGCCGGGCATCTATCCGTATGTCTGTACCTATCCCGGCCACTGGCGGCGCATGTACGGGGCGCTGTACGTCGTGGCGGACCTGGACGAGTACCAGGCCGATCCGGAGGGCTACCTGGCGAGGAATCCGCTGCCGATCGTGGATGAGCTGCTGAAGTGGAATCGGCCGCGCAAGGAATGGAAGTTTGAGGAACTGGCCGCCGTCGTGGAGAAGATGGAGCACGGCCGGTCGTTCAGCACCGGCAAGCAGATCTTCCAGGTAGCAAGCTGCGTGTCGTGTCACAAGCTGAACGGCGTTGGCAACGAGTTTGGTCCGGACCTGACGAAGATCGATCCGAAACAGCAGAAACCGATCGAGATTCTCCACGACATTCTCGAACCGTCGTTCCGCATCAACGAGAAGTTCCAATCGTACGTCATCGAGATGGACTCGGGCAAGCTCGTCACCGGTCTGATCCTGGAGGAGACGGCGCAGACGGTGAAGGTAATCGAGAACCCGCTGCTGAAAGCCGAGCCGCTGGTGCTGAAGAAGTCGGAGATCGTCGAGCGGAAGAAGTCGCCGACGTCGATCATGCCGAAGGGACTGCTGGACAAGCTAACGCGCGAGGAGATCCTCGACCTGGTGGCGTACGTGATGGCCAAGGGCGAGGAGAAGCATCCCCTGTTCCAGGGGGGCCACGATCACGGGCATCTGCACAAGCATTGATCGCCAATGCGGGGGCCCACAGGGCGAGCGGCAGGAGGATACCTGCCATTCGCCTTGTTCATTGGGTAAGCCAGCAAAGCCACGGAAGCGGGAGAACCCTCTCCTGGTAGTTCTTACAGCGATTGGAACGGTTTTTACAAAAGAAGGCCCTCCACTGGAAAAACCGCTCCCTGCTGTCGCTGCGCCGCAAATGTTTGCGAAATAGCCGGTTACGCCATTTCCGAAACGAGAAAGACGGTTTGGCACGAGGCTTGCAAATGAGAAGGGCGACCCAGCCCGAGGGAAGCAAAGGTTGGGTTGGTCCTTGTGACTGGAGCCGTTTCCCCCAATGGCTCCCGCGGAACCCCCGTCCGCGACGCGGATCTGGAACGGCTGCTGGAGGTACCCCCGTCCTCCTGACCCTCGGCCGTCCCAGGTCCGCCCACCAGGACAACCCAACAGAGCTTCCTCCTTCCAATTTCCCGCCTCAACGCCAACTCCGCTGAACCCCTGGGCCGCTCGGTACCCCCCCGAGCGGCCCTCTTCTTTTTCAGCTACCGGTCTACGCCTTTGGCTTCCTTGGCAGTTTCATTGTCACTGCCAAGGAATCGATGACGCCCCCCTCCAGGTCGATCTTCTCGTCGCCGAGGTCCACCACGAAGGTCACCGACCCGACCTGAACCCGATCGCCGCTGTGCAGCGTCTGCAGACTGCGCACCCGCTGGCTGTTGACGAAGGTGCCGTTGCTGCTGCCCAGATCGACCAGGGTGGCCTCGTCTGCGGTGACGCGGATGGTGCAATGGTGCCGGCTGACGGCGGTCTCGCGCACGCGCAGATCGCAGTCGGCACCGCGGCCGATGAGAAACTCCCCCTGCGCGACCGCGACGTCGCGGTTCTGGTCGGGAGTGGGACCGCGCTCGATGAGACGGACTTGCAGTGTCATGGTTGAAAACCTCTCGTGTCTGGCGAGGAACGAATCGCCGGAAAAAGCGCTTCAATTGTACCACGGCCTCGAGCGGGGTACAGTAAGCGCTTTTGGAGGATACCCGATGGATTTTTCCGCCGCACGCGCCTTCTTTCCCGGCGCTCGCGACCGCGTCTTTCTCGACGCCGCGTGCGTCAGTTTGTTGCCGCTGCAATCGGAAGAGGCCCTGCGCCGCCTCGGCCAGGACCTCCTCCATTGCCCGGCCGGCGATGCCTCGGCTCATCACATCGCGCTGGACCGCAGCGCGGACCAGCCGCGCCGCGAGGCCGCCCGCCTTCTCGGCGCTCGCCCGGAAGAGATCGCCCTGGTCGAGAGTACGACGCACGGTCTGGAGATTGTTGCCGCCACGGTACCGCTGCGGCCGGGCGACAAGGTTCTCGTCGGCGCGACAGAGTTTCTCGGGCTGGCGGTGCCGTGGATTCCGCGGCAGGAGAAGGAAGGTTTCCGCATCGAGGTCGTGCCCAGCCGCGACGGCCGGCTCCTGGCGGAAGACTTCGCCCGCGCCGCCGACAGCCAGACGCGCCTGATCCTCCTCAGCAGCGTGCAGTGGACCAACGGCTACCGGGCGGACCTGGCGGCGTTCAGCGAACTGGCCCGGCAGCGTGATCTCGTGCTCGTCGTCGATGCAATCCAGCACCTCGGCGCCTTCACGCTGGACGTGAGCCGGACGCCGGTTGATTTCCTCGTTTGCGGCGGGCACAAGTGGCTCAACGCGCCGGCCGGCCGCGGCCTCCTCTACGTACATCCACGGCAGGTGGAGCGTCTGCCGCCGCCTGCCTGGGGCTATCTCAACATCGCGGAGCCGGCGGAAGGTTGGGCGGAATATTTCGCCACGCCGGCGATCCCGGCCGTGCGCTCCTACGAGTTCACGAAGGATGCCCGCCGTTTCGAGGTCGGCGGCACCGCGAACTATCCGGGCAATGTCGTGCTGGGCGCGTCGCTGGCCCTCATCAACGAACTGGGCCGCGACGCCATCGAGACGCGCGTTCGCCGCCTGACCGACCTGCTCATGGAGAAACTGCGCCATGCAGGAGCGCGATTGGAGACGCCGCCGGAGCCGGAGGCACGTTCGGGCATCGTGACCTTCACGTTGGGTCAGGGCCCGGTGCGCGATGCGATCTGTCTGCAAAGTTTGCGACAGCAACGCATCTTGATCTCGCAGCGCTACACGGCCGGCATTGGCGGCCTGCGCGTGTCGGTTCACTTTTTCAACAATGAGGACGACGTGAGCCGCCTGGCCGAGGCGATCGGAGAAGAATAAGGAGAGTTGTGCCATGAAGCGAATCAGCGCCTTGCCCGGTGGTTTCCTGCTGGCCGCGGCCCTGGCCCTATTGGTCCTGCTCACCCCGTTGCAGCGCGCGCGGACCGAGCACAATGTACCGGCGAGAAAGGAGGGTTGGACAATGAGCCAGGAACAGGCAACACTGTTCGCACGCCTGGCACTCAAGGGCATCAAGAAGGAGTATCCGAACAAGCCGGGTGACGTCCTCAATGCCGAGGCCGACGTCCAGGCGCCGCGGGCGCTACACCCTGCCTTCTTCGGCTGCTTCGACTGGCATTCGTCGGTCCACGGGCACTGGATGCTGGTGCGGTTGCTGCGACAGTTCCCGGACCTGCCGGAGGGCCAGCAGATTCGCGCGGTCCTGGCGGAGCACCTGACCGCGAAAAACTTGCGGGCCGAAGCCGATTGCCTGGCCCGCCCCAACTTTCAGTCGTTTGAGCGGCCCTACGGCTGGGCGTGGCTGCTGAAGCTGGCCGAGGAACTCCACGGCTGGGACGACCCGGATGCCCGGGAGTGGTCCAAGAACCTGAGGCCCCTGGCAGACGCGATCGTGGCCCGTTACCTCGCCTACTTTCCCAGGCAGACGTACCCGATTCGCAGTGGGGTCCATCCGAATACCGCGTTTGGCCTGTCGTTCGCCCTCGATTACGCGCGGGCGGTCGATAATAAGCCGCTGCGGGAGCGGATCGAGGAGCGCAGTCGGACCTACTTCGCCAGGGACGCCGACATTCCGGCGGCGTGGGAACCGGACGGTGCGGATTTCTTCTCGCCGAGTTTGATGGAGGCGGACCTGATGCGACGTGTCTTGCCGCCGGCCGAGTTCCACGACTGGTTCGGGCGTTTCCTACCGAAGCTCGCCAGGGGCGAGCCGAAGACCCTGTTGGAGCCGGCAAAGGTGACGGATCGCAGCGATCCGCAGATCGTGCATCTGGACGGCCTCAACCTGAGTCGCGCCTGGTGCATGCGCAGCATTGCCGCGGTACTGCCGCGAGATGATCCCAAACGCAAGATCCTCGCCGAGTCGGCCGCCCGCCACGCGGAAGCGGCATTGCGCCACGTCGCCAGCGGCGACTATGCCGGTGAGCACTGGCTTGCTTCGTTTGCCGTGTACCTGCTCTCGAAGCCGTCGCCGGACTGAGGAAGCGGGGCGAAGGGCAGGGCGGCGACAGATTCTGCAAAGCTTCTCGCAGCAATGCTTGTGCCGGGTTTTTCCAGCGCTGGCCAGCAGGGAATAAGTGACAAAAGGAGTCCTCATGAAAGCAACGGGGGACGCCTGGCGGTCTGCCGTGGAGCAAGAGGGGTTTGTGGTGCTCCCCGCGGTTTTCACTTCGGCGCAGGTGGATGAAGTCCTGCGAGAATTGACTCACGCCCTGACCGCCGGCGCGGACGCGGTCATGCGGCACGAGACGGGTAGCGTGTACGCGGCCCGGAACCTGCTGACGCTGTGGCCGCCAGTGGCCACGGTCTGGCGGCAGCCGCCGGTGCCGGATGCGCTCACCGCCGTTCTCGGATCGTTTTACGGCCTGGTGCGCGTCCTCTACTTCGATAAGCCTCCCGAACGAAGCTGGGCGCTCCCCTGGCACAAGGACCTGACCATCGCCGTCCGCGACAACCGGCTTCCCTCGACCCAGTTTCGCCACCCGACGCGCAAGGCCGGCATTCCGCACGTGGAGGCGCCGCAGTCCATCCTGGAGACCATGCTGACGATCCGCATCCATCTGGATGACGTGACCGAGGAGAACGGCCCGCTCAAGGTACTGCCCGGTTCGCAGCGCACCGGCAAGTCGCTGGAACTGGGCACGACGCTGCCGCGCAGCATCCTTGTGCAGCGCGGCGACGTGCTGGTGATGCGTCCGCTACTGGCCCATGCCAGCGGCAATTCGCAGGCGTGTACGCAGCGTCATCGCCGCATTCTACACCTGGAGTTTGCCGCCCAGCCTCATCTGCTCGACGGCTACGCCTGGCACGACTTCGTGCCGTCCCTGGAGGCTCGAACTTTTTGACCGGCCCGCAGTGCCAGCAAGGGCCAACCTTCGACAGCCGCGCTTCTGCCAACAGTCGGCGACCTGTCAGCGGGGCGGTTTCGCCTTCTCAGTCATTCGAGCTTTCTTCGACCTGTTTTGGCTCGCATTGGGTCCTTTGACCGACCAGCAAACAACGAGCCGGAGGCAAGCACCTTGCGGGCGCTTGCCTCCGGCTCGACAGGAAACGGCGAGGGGTAATCCCTTTCGGGGTTTACTTGTCCTTGTCCTTCTCCTTTTCCTTGTCGATTTCCGGCTTCGCCTTCTCTTCCTTCGCCTCGGGGGCCTTTTCTTCCTTGGCCGGTTCCTTCTCCTTCTCCTTGCGCTCGGCGCCGCCGGACGGGCCGATGGTTCGATTCAGCGTGCTGAACGATGGATTGCCGAACGACTTCGGAACGCGATAGCCTGTCATCACCAGGAACTTCCGCAGCGAAATGATTGTCACACCGTTCTCGATCGCCTTTTGCTGCATGTCGGTCATTTCCTTGACAACCGCTGCCCGCCGCTTGCTGCGCGGGTCGTCTTCCTTCGCCACCTCCGAACCCTGGAATTCCGGTATCGCGCCGAGGATCAGGTAATCGGTGTTGCGGTTGATTCCCTTGCCCTTGACGTTTAGGTCCTTCAGGTCGAGGTAGGCATCGACGGCCACTCCCTGCCGGTCGAGATTGCGCAGGAACTCGTTCAGGTCGTCCCGGCCTTCGCCCGTCAAATCGATCATGCCGGTGACCGCCACGTGCTGCTGCATCGTGGGGCTCCAGGCTGGGTTGTAGAGCAGATCGCCGCGCATCACCGGATCGCGGGTCTCGTCCCGCAGCGACGTCACCCGTGCCTGGGACAGGTGTTCGCCAACCACCGTCACGATCTCCAGCGTGCCCTTGCCTTCCCGATCCGGCTTACCGTCCCGGCCGAGCACGACCCTGCCGTTCGGCCCGAGGACGTCATGGGCGACCGGCCGGCCGTCGGGACCGACGCCGAAGATGCCGAAGGTCAGCTGCGGCTTGACCCGGTCGGCCCAGCCGAGGTTGACGAACGGCAACCGGCCGGTGCGATCGACCGACTCGATACGACCCTTCGGTTTGTCGAAGTCGAGCACGTTGACCGGAGCAACCTGTGCGGCGACCTTCTCGAACCGGGTGTCCAGCTGCTTCTTCTGCTTGTCCTGAGTGGCGATCTTCTTGTTGAGATCAGTGATTTCCTGGTCGCTCTTGGCCTTGAGGGTTTCCATACCCTTGCTCAGTTCCTCGTTGAGCTTGTTGAGCTTGCCGTTGTCGGCAAGATAGGTGGCCAGGTCGTCGCTGAATTTCTTTTTGAGATCGTCGAACTTGGCGGTGAAGTTAGTCCGTTCGGTATCCAGTTCCTTCGTGCGAGTGGCCAGGTCCTCCTTGGCCTTTTTCAGATCGTCCGTGGCCGTCTGCCAGTTCTTGGTGGCCGCGGCCAGGTCCTTCTTCAGCTGTTCGATATCGTCCTGGTAGGTTTTCTGCGCCTTTTTCTCGGCTTCGTTCCAGCCGCGCGGGCCGTCTAGCTTTTCACGGATCAGCTTGACGGTTTCTTCCTTGTTCGGGTCGCGCGTGTTGGTGACCAGAGTGCCGGCGCTGAAGTCCTTGCGCAGCTGGCCGATGTTCTCCTGCTCCTTCTTTGTCAGCGGAAAGCCGCAATACGACTTGATGGTACTGGCCTGGAACTCGTACCAGTTAGCGTCCTTGTTCCACTTATTCTTTTCCTCGTCCGCGTTCCTGGCCGCCTGAAGGAGTTCCTTCTGGCCGTCGAAGCCCAGGTAGGTCGTCACTCCGAGGATGATCGTGGCGAGGACGAACAAGATCAGACTGACAACCAGCGCCGTACTCGATTTATTGCCGTCTCTAGCCGCCATGGGAGGATCCTCGTGTTCCGCAGATGAGCTCGCTGGAAAGGACTTCGAAAGGCGCTGGACGCCGCGCCCGGCAAGCGAACAACCGCCGCTCGCCGCGAATGACAAGCACTCCTTCCAGTGTAAAGGAACCAGTGAGCGTGTCAATCAGATTGACCGGGCAAGTGGGGCGAGAAATGCGGCCAGGTGTCGAAGGCGCCCGCGGCACCGGCTATGCCGCGAGCAACGACGACGCCACTGCCCGGGTCGAGGCTTCCGGGATTTTGCGCAAGCGCGGCCAAATGGTCTTGACAGTGAAGAGGCGCCCTCTTACACTTCTGAAAGAAATCGTGCGATTGCTCTCCCGTTGCCACCCGATCCTTTCCTGTTCCGCTCATTCTCATTGCTTGTCTGCTCGCGAGTGAGGAACAGGCTAGACAGGCTCTTCTTCTGGAGCCGATGATCCGGCGGTCTATCCTCTAACTGGCGACGCCGCCGGGCCGGTGTCTCTGCCACCGGGGACGTTTAACGGGAGGGTGGGCACTCCAACGTTACTCAAGTATTGATCCACCTATGTGAGGCCCCGTCCGCTGCCGTCCGGGCCCGATCCGACGGCTGCTCCACCATGGTCTGAGCCCCTGGCGGCTTGCCGTATTCGCTACGTTCTTAACCCCTGCTCCGCCCATCCCGGCGATGGGCCGCTTCCGGCCCATCTCGGGTACAGTCACTGTCCATCATGACTGGAACTGCGCGAGAATGTCTTTACCTGATTGATGCCCATTCCCTGATTTTCCAGGTCTTCCATGCCATCAAGGGAATGAGCACTCCTGCCGGACTGCCGAGCAACGCCCTCTTCGGCTTCGCCCGCGATATGATGTTCCTGCGCACCGAGAAGCGGCCCGATTACCTCGTCTGCGCCTTTGACTTGCCTGGTCCGACCTTCCGCGATGAACTCTACGCAGAATACAAGGGGCAGCGCGCCCCGATGCCCGACGACCTCGTGGTGCAGTTGCCTCTCATTCAGCAGATGCTGGAGGCGCTGCGCATCCCGGTCCTTGGCGTACCCGGCTTCGAGGCCGACGACGTCATCGCCACCGTCGCCAAGGCGGCGGCACAGCGCGGCATCGACGTTTACATCTGCTCCAGCGACAAGGATTGCCGGCAGCTGATTGACGACCGCGTTCGCATGTACAGCCTGCGCAAGCGGCAGGAGTTCGGTCGGGCCGAATTGCTCGAGGACTGGGGGGTGACGCCCGAACAGGTCGTCGATTTACAGACGCTGGCCGGCGACTCGGTGGACAACGTGCCGGGTGTCCCTGGCATCGGCGTCAAGACCGCCGCCAAGCTGCTTCAGGAGTATAGCACCCTGGAGAAGGTTCTCGCCAACATCGACCGCATCTCAGGGGCCAAGCGGCAGGAGAACCTGCGGGCGGCGCACGACACGATCGAACTGAGCCGGAAACTGGTGCGGCTGGATACGAACGTGCCGATACCCTGCGACTGGGAGGCATGGCGTTTGCGCGAGTGGGATGGGCCACGACTGCTGGAGTTGTTCCAGCAATGGGGCTTCCGCGGCTTCGCCGACCAGATGCGCGCCGGCGACGGCGTCATGGCCGCCCGCGCGGCGACAGCAACGACCGGCGGCGCGACCCAGGGCGAACTGTTCACCGCCGAAGAGACGTTCCCCTTCGGCGCCAATGCCGGGGCCGGCGGCCAGAACAACGGCACCAGCAGTACCTGGACGGCGAAGTACCACCTTGTCGAGACGCCGGCGAAGTTCGCGGAGTTTTGCGAGCAGTTGCGCGGCCAGTCGCGCTTCGCCGTCGATCTGGAGACGACCGGCCTCGACCCACTCCGTTCCGACCTCGTCGGTTTGGCTTTCTGCTGGCGGAGCGGCGAGGCGTGGTATCTGGCGGTGCGGGCGCCGGCCGGTGAGTCGGCTCTCGACGTGGAAGAGGTGCTGCAGCAACTGCGGCCGATCCTCGAAAACCCCGAGGTGGCGAAGGCAAATCAGAATATCAAGTACGACTTGCTGGCGCTGCGGCACCATGGGGTGAGGCTGGCCGGAGTGCGCGGCGACTCCATGGTGGCCCATTATCTCTTGCACGCCGGCGAGCGCAGCCGTAACCTGGAGGAACTCGCACGCCGTTACCTGGCCCATCAAGTGATCGTCATCACGGAGCTGATCGGCAAGAAGAGCAAGAACCAGCTACGCCTCGACCAGGTGGCGGCCGCTCGCGTGGCGGAGTATTCCGGCGAGGACGCCGACGTGGCCTGGCGACTCTGCGAACGGCTGGAACCCGAGCTGGCCACTTGCGGCCTGGCGGAGCTTTATACCGATCTGGAAGTGCCGCTCATCGAGGTGCTGGCTGACCTGGAGTATCATGGTATTCGCCTCGACGTGCCGCTGCTGAAGCGCCTCAGCGAAGAGATGACACAGCAACTGGCGATCGTCGAGCGCGAGATCCATGAGCTGGCCGGCCATCCGTTCAATATCGCGTCGCTCGTGCAACTGCGGCAGGTGCTGTTCGAGGAACTGAAACTGCCGGCGCAGCGCCGCACCGGCGTGACCGGCGAGGCGAGCACCGATCAGGAGTCGCTGGAACGGCTGGCCGCCCTGGGACACGCGCTGCCGAGGAAGATCCTCGAGCATCGGCAGATCGCCAAACTGAAGGGGACCTACGTCGATGCCCTACCCAGTCTGATCAATGCGCAGACGGGAAGGGTGCATGCGTCGTTCAATCAGACGGTCGCGGCAACCGGGCGGTTGTCGTCATCGGACCCGAACTTGCAGAACATCCCCGTTCGCACCGATCAGGGCCGGCAGGTACGGCAGGCGTTTCTGCCCGAGGAAGGTTGGCTGCTGCTGACGGCCGATTACTCGCAGATCGAATTGCGGTTGCTGGCCCACTTTTCTGGAGACGAGGCGCTGCGGCGCGCCTTCGCCGAGGACCGCGACATTCATACCGCGGTGGCGGCGCAGATCTTCGGCGTGGCCGAGGCAGACGTGACGGCCGAGATGCGGCGCATGGCCAAGACAGTCAACTTCGGCGTGATCTACGGCATGAGCGCCCCGGGCTTGGCCCAGCGGCTGAGCATTCCGCGCGAGGAGGCGGCTCGGTTCATCGAAGCCTACTTCGCCCGCTATCCGCGCGTGCTGGAGTACCAGTCCCGGCTGCTGGCGCAGTGCCAGCGCAGCCAGTATGTTGGCACGATCCTGGGTCGGCGTCGGCGCATCGAGGGAGTGCGGGCGCAGTCGACGTACCAGTCGCGCAACCAGCCCGAGCGCGAAGCGATCAACATGGAGATCCAGGGCTCGGCGGCCGACCTGATCAAGCTGGCGATGTTGCACATTTATCGCCGGCTGCAGCGCGAGGGACGGCGGGCGCGCATGCTGCTGCAGGTTCACGACGAATTGGTGTTCGAGGTGCCCCAGGAGGAGTTGCGTGAGGTAGCCGCCCTGGCGGCAGCGGAGATGACAACCGCGCTAACGCTGGACGTGCCGCTGAGGGTAGACGTGGCCGCGGGGCCAAACTGGCTGGACGTGGCAGAAGTATTAAGTGCTTAGTTTTGTGTGCTTAGTTTTGTGTCGAGGACAGGAGCATGCCGCCGAGCGATGGGCCGAACTCAACACTCAACACTCAACACTCAACACTCGTGGTCGGCCTGGTCGGCGGCATTGGCAGCGGCAAGAGTCGGGTGGCGGGCGCCTTCATCCAGCGTGGGGCGCGGGTGGTTTCCGGCGACGAGGCCGGGCACGCGGCCCTGCGCCAGCCCGAGATTTGCGCCCGCATCGTCGAGCGCTGGGGATCGGGGGTCCTCGACGCCAACCGTGACATCGACCGTCGCCGTCTCGGCGCCCTGGTCTTCGCCGACCCGGCCGAGCGGCGGGCGCTGGAGGCGATGGTGCATCCGTGGATCGAACAGCGGCTGCGCGACGAGATCGACGCCGCTCGCCGCGATCCGCGCGTGAAGCTGATTGTGCTGGACGCGGCCATCCTGCTGGAGGCCGGCTGGAATAAGGTGTGCGACTGGCTCGTCTATGTTCATGCTCCCCGGTCGGTGCGTTTGGCGCGCCTGGTCGGGCAGCGCGGCTGGAGTACAAAGGAGGTGCAAGCCCGCGAACAAGCTCAGCTACCCCTGACCGACAAAGTCAGCCGGGCCGACTGCGTTATCGACAACTCCGGCGCGCCCGAAGACCTCGCCCGGCAAGTTGACGAACTCGTGCAGCGCTGGGGGATCACCAATTACCAATTGGCAGAGCGCGAATAGCTCTGTTGCTATGAGTCCTGACGTTCTCGAGGTCAAGCAAGGTACTGGAACCACACCATCCCGTTTTTTACTGCCTGCCGCTGGCGCTTGCCGCGCGGTACCCGTCGGGGACATCTCGGTGTTCCCAGCGCGGCCGGCGCGTAGTAGTTAGCGGCTAGTGGCCAGTGGCTGGAAGGGAAGGCCAAGATGCTTTCTTCCGAGCCACCCGCCGCCAGCCACTAATCACTGCCTGCCGATTCTCGTGCCAGCTCCATGAAGGAGACAAGGATCATGCCAGAATCGAAGAGCCGAAGAGAAACCAGCACCCGGGTCCCCCGGAGCCGCGCCAAAGACGGCGCCCCGCGCGACCCGTCTGCCGGTGCCGGCGCAGACCAGGGAGCTGACGGCACGCCGACCCCGGCACCTGCCGTCGAGCCGGTCCGAGACGATGACCGGCGCGTCGAGACCATCGCCGAGCGACGTCCGGAATCTGCGGCCCCGGTGGCGCCGCCCGCCCATCGGACGAACAACGGTGCCGACGACGGTTACCTCGGCCTCGACGAGGAGATCAACACCCGCTATGAGGAGATCAAGCGCGGCAGCACGCACATCAGCGAATTGCAGTCGATGACGATGCCGCAGCTCCTCAAGATCGCCAAGGAGGAGGGACTGACCGACCACACCGGCCTGAAGAAACAGGACCTTATCTTCCGCATCATCAAGGAACGAGCCAAGCAGAACGGTCTGATGTTCGGCGAGGGCACGCTGGAGGTGCTGCCCGATGGGTTCGGCTTCCTGCGCAGCCCCGACTACAACTATCTCCCTTGTCCCGATGACATTTACATCTCGCCGTCGCAGATTCGCCGCTTCGGTCTGCGCACTGGAGCCGTCGTGGCCGGGCAGATCCGGCCGCCGAAGGAGAACGAGCGTTACTTCGCCCTGCTCCGCGTCGAGGCCATCAACTACCAGGACCCCGACATCCTGACGCAAAAAGTGGTCTTCGACGACCTGACGCCGCTGCACCCGGACGAACGGCTCATCCTGGAGACCGACCCCGGCGAGATCAACATGCGCGTCATGGACCTGGTGACGCCGATCGGCAAGGGGCAGCGCGGCCTGATCGTCGCGCCGCCACGCACCGGCAAGACCATCCTGCTGCAAAAGATCGCCAACAGCGTCCTGCGCAACCATACCGAGTGTTACGTCATCGTGCTGCTGATCGACGAGCGGCCCGAGGAAGTGACGGAGATGGAGCGAACGGTCAAGGGACCGCACTCCGAGGTCATCAGTTCGACGTTTGACGAGCCGGCCAGCCGGCACGTGCAGGTTTGCGAAATGGTGATCGAGAAGGCGAAGCGGATGGTCGAGTACGGCACCGATGTGGTGATCCTGCTCGACTCCATCACGCGCCTGGCCCGCGCATACAACACGGAGGTGCCGCACTCGGGCAAGATCCTGTCCGGCGGCGTCGATGCGAACGCGCTGCACAAACCCAAGCGCTTCTTCGGCGCGGCGCGCAACATCGAGGAAGGCGGTTCGCTAACGATCCTGGCGACGGCCCTGATCGACACGGGCAGCCGCATGGACGAAGTGATCTTCGAGGAGTTCAAGGGCACCGGCAACATGGAACTCCATCTCGATCGGCGCCTCGTCGATAAGCGGATCTGGCCGGCCATCGACGTGAACCGTTCGGGCACCCGCAAGGAGGAACTGCTCCTCGATCCGGAGGAATTGCGGCGGACGTACATCCTGCGGAAGGTGCTCAGTGACATGAACCCGGTCGAGGCCATGGAACTGCTCACGAACCGCATGGCACGAACCAAGGGCAATGCCGAGTTCCTCATGAGCATGAATTTGGCCTAGGAGAGAGTGGCCGATGGCCAGTGGCTGGTGGCTAGCGAGTAAGCCCACTAGCC
>JRHI01001641.1_pt1 | contig 17932 bp, 16 predicted proteins | sample 215371 | NCBI WGS metagenome assembly JRHI01 (sample SAMN02929681, study PRJNA255918) | sediment metagenome | biome: cave system; feature: Ice Cave; material: Sediment; isolation source: sediment from deep within a dark volcanic ice cave with no known source of... ...
CGAGGTACACAGACAGTACAAAGTGATCCTGAGCATCCGTCGCACAAGTAGGTTTCTATACTAATAGGTACTTAATTATGATCTATTTTCCCTTCCGCGACGTATTGTAATTGGGACCACTAGAGAAGAAGGACACAATGCAGAGATTTAGGAAGGGTAATGCTGAGGACAATCAGACACCAGAATATATTTCTTTGCCGATTGAGCAACTCAGCGACGAAGTGTTAATCAACGCCATTGCTGGCGGATCCGTATGGGCTATGGAACCACTCTATCAACGTTATAGCCGTATTCTTTATTCATTAGCGTATCGTATGGTAGCAGATCATCAAATTGCCGAAGACTTGTTGCAAGATGCATTTCTCTCAGTATGGCGAAGGGCTACTTCGTATTCACCACAATCAGGTGCAGTACGTAGTTGGCTAGTTTCTATTATGCATCATCGCACAATTGATTATTTACGAGGCGTACGCCGACGCTCAGTCATGAAAGAGGCGACCTGGGAAGAGGTTGAACGAGATGAACGTACAGCGATTCCCGATGCATGGGATGAGGCATGGCAAAATATCCAGAGTGCTCAGATACGCGAGGCATTGATGAAGCTGCCCACAGAGCAGCGTATGGTCATTGAACTGGCCTATTTCCAAGGATGGACCCATTCAGAAATTGCTGAAGGATGCCAAATTCCTCTCGGCACCGTCAAAGCACGTATGCGCCTTGGCCTTATTCGTCTCAAGCGTACACTTGAAGAAATGGGCATTCGCGAAGTCTAAGAGATAAAGTGCTGGTGGAGAACAAAAGTCGGAAGCGGCAATGCTGCTTCCGACTTTTGTTCTCCGCGTGTACTCTATCAGAAGTCATGCTCTATTGCCTCTCGAGAATGAACTATGCTATCATCGCTTTACTACCACTATAGACGTAAGGGGGAAACATAACAGCTATGCAATTCACGCAAGCAGGCCCACAACTCACTACTTGTCCACAATGTGACAATGTTGTACGTATAGATGCAGAATTTTGTAATATTTGTGGACAACGCTTACACGCTCCATACACAAAAAACTACCAAGGGAATCCTCAATCAGCACCATCTGCATATGCCACCTCATTGCTAGAAGACGATGAATATGAAGACGATTACGAAGAGGAGGAAGAAAAGCACACATCGCAAGAGAAGACCGCTATCCCTTCTGCTCCCAGCGAAATACTCACTCTTTTACAACATCTACAAGAACATACTACATACATAGATCGTTATTTTCCTGCCGACCTACCAAATAAAGCACAAAAGCTCAACGCGTGGCGCAAACAATTACAGCGTGCCCGCACCTGTGCCGAATTATTTGAGCGACCACAACTACAACAAATCGAAACCCAACAAGCCCTTAAATTACGTCACCATCTCGCAGAAGCAGCCCGCGCGCTCGACTTCACACGCGAATATACCGTTAAAATTATTGGTCACGCTGGGGCAGGGAAAAGTACATTGTTAGCCGCTATGCTTGGGCGCGATATTTTTCCACGTCTTGCGGGCGGCGCTGTTACAGGCGTACGTACACAGATACGCCTTTGTGGAGAACAGGAGCCAGAAGAGATGTGTGTACATTTCCTGACCCGTTCTGCATTTGATGCGCTACTCAAACAAACGCAACACAGTCTTCTCAACGCGGCCAACCAGCGTCTACGCGCGGTCATTACAGCCGAGCTATCTATCCTTTTAAAAGCGAGTGAAACATTCGCAGAGCAGTATCTCAAAGACGACGAACCATATGTTGAGGTCATTCCACGCGAGCGCTGGAGAGAGGAAAGCAGGCGCTACATCGAAGAGCCTGCACGCGATAACGAGGAGCCACGTCTTATTCGCTTAATTGATTATGTTGAATATACGTTGCATACCAACGCGTATTCACTTCTTCCGCCAGGAAGTGTCCTGGTGGATCTGCCAGGAGGCTCAGCAGGGCAAGTCCATCACGATACCATCTTGCGGGAAGAGCTAAACGCGGTTGATGCAGTAATTCTGGTGGTTGGCAACAACCGTTTTGGTGATGATGATCGTACACAACGTAGCTTTGAGCTAGTCAAACGTAAGGTTGTGCAAGGACGCTCTCCTGAAGTCGCCGCCCGTATGGTCTTCCTCGCCGTTACCCACTGGGATGAAATCAACTCGGCAGCAAGCCAGGAAAAAGCTCTGGGGAGTTTGCGCCCTTTGTTGCGCGACCTGCCTCCCAACTATAGTAGCTATCATCATCACGGTCAAGGAAATGACTCATTCTTCTATCCCATACGAGGTCTAGATGCATTGCTTGCCACACTCGGCGTTGACAGACAGAAGTTAGATACAGAACGGATACAAGAAGGCCGCGATTACGCCGGACGCGTCTTGAGTGTCTATCCTGAGTTGCTGCAAATTGACTCGACACTACCGGCAACTGCTAGCGCACAAGATTTCCAGAAGGTGACAACCAAACAACACGAGGCGATGCTTCGCTTTAGTGGACTGCCAGAATTAACCCACGACCTGCAAACCTTCCTTACCAACAATCGTTATGAGGTTCAATTGCGCCAAGCTGAAACACAACTCGCTATGGCGCTACAACAATTGGAAGATTTGTGCTGGGAACATCTCACCAATCTTGGTGTGCATAGCCGCGACTTGCAGGAACTTCAACAAGAGATGCACATGCGCCAGAGCAAGCGTGGTGCAACCCGCTTCGAACAATTACAGACACGTACCAACCAGATGCATACCGCTTGGCACGATGCCTTGAAACAGTTTGACATGATTATCCGTCTGGAGGATAGTTCCTTCCACAGTGCATTAGAAACAGCACATGACCGTGCGGCACGGCGTGTCAAAATCCGCATCATGCAAGGACACTTTGATCACTTCATCAAAGTCAGCAACCGTACACAAGCAGACTCGCCTGCGATGGAGATTGGCAACCGTTGGGTTGATATCGATGGTTGGAGCCTCATCAAAGAGCTGCGGGTCAGTTTTAGCGCCGCATTAGAGCGCGAGATGAATGAGCCAGCTCGCACACTTGCCGAAGCCTTCCTCATTCCCATTGCCCACAAAGAAGAGATTGATGGAACGCTCGATATCAACCGTGTTGCACTCGGCGAGTTTGGTGGAGAACTTGACGAGATTCAAAAAGCCTATAACAAGCTCAAGCGCACTATCCGCGAGCGGGCACGTGATGTTTGTCTCTATGTGACCATGGGAGAACTGCTGAATGAAGAGAGGTATGCTCCCACCAAAGATGATCCAGCCGTCAGTGCGCTCTATCGGCTCGCCACCTCTCAGAGCAAACCAGAAGAGGTCATTCAGCTTGCACGGCAGTTGATGGGGCCAATTATGGATGTGATCTGTGGAAACCTAGCACAAAGCACTGAGCGGCGTATTGCACACCTCTTTCGCTACGAGTTGGATAAACTCGAAGTGCGTCAGATGTATGATAGTGACCGCTTAGACACAGCACCAACCAGTGTTCCTGGTATCTTCGCGGACCTCATTAATCGCCTATATAGTCTTCTGACCGAGCGTGTCCTCATGTCAGATACACTACGTCAACAGCTTGATACACTACAAGCAGAACGCGAAGTGAATGTTGATCGTTGGGTAGAACTGATTCGAGATACCGAGGTATTGAGAACAGTACATAGAGTTTCAATCCCCTCAAGTGGGCAGGAAAAGACATAGTGAGCCGCTGCTCTCCTTCACAAGGATACCTCTGAAATCCGAAAAGGTCAAGTGGATATGCACTAGACGATCTCAGACAAGCAGGGCACCCCAAGCGGATGCCAAAAAGATTGAGGGAGAGTGGTAAGCACTCTCCCTCAATTCTCCCCCAGAGCAGGGACCCTAAAACTGAGTCCGTAAGACATCTCCCCCAAGATATCTACCCATGTCCCTTGTCATATGTTACTTGGTCACAAGACCAGTTGAACATCCCCCCCAGGACGTTCCCCCACGTAACATGTATTCCCCACACATAGAATACCTTAAAGTTGCTAAAAGCAGGTTGACAATGTGTTAAGATGTTATGGAGAAATGCCCAAGTTTGCGAATTTCGGTTGAGAAAACTCCATAGAGCAATCTTGCAAGCAAGAAAGAGGTTTTTATCCCTATGTTTACCAGTATCATACAGCCATCCTATCAAGGAAAAAGTGCAAATGAACATATATGGACCGTAGAGGATCCGGCGACTTCTGGTACTCATATAGCTACACTAGCCGCTACGATGCTTGGCAACGACATTGTACGAGTGCGCTTCATACGGGGAGCACAGGTAGAGCAGACGCGCTATCAAGTAGTAGATCAGCAACTGGGAACATTACCGTACCATTCATGGATTATCTCTCAAGGTGATGAGCAGTGGACTCAAAGACAGGAAGCAATAGATAACCACACCGCACTCGAACCGTACCTGCAAGGATTCTCCTGCGACGAGACAGCCCTTCGTTTGACACGTTCACTCGGTAGCCAGCAACGTATCTATGGGCTGGGCGAACGTACCGGCCCTATGAACAAGCGCGGTCAAGCATTTCCCATCTGGAATGTTGACCCGCCCATGCACCACAACACCTCAACTCAAACCATGTATACCTCTATCCCTTTCTACATTGGCTTCTCTATGAACTCAGGCCGAACCTATGGCGTGTTGATCGACCATACAGGGCTTGTGAACATGGACATGGGCAAAACGAACGAAGCTGAAGCCACCATTACCGTTGAGGGTGATAGCCTTGTCGTATACTTTCTGGATGGTCCCACTTCCGCCGACATTATGCGCCAATATACGGCATTAACGGGGCACATGCCACTACCTGCACGCTGGACGCTAGGGCACCATCAATGCCGTTGGGGCTACACCTCTGCACAAGAGGTACTAGATATTGCCACACAATTTCGTGAGAGAAATCATCCTTGTGATGCTATGTGGCTCGATATTGACTACATGCAAGGCTATCGCAATTTCACCTGGAACAAAGACACCTTCCCCAATCCAACAGCGATGACCCAACAACTTCACGCCCAAGGCTTCCACCTCGTGACCATTATCGACCCTGGCACAAAAATTGATGAGCAGTATGATGTTTATCAACAGATTATGCAGCACGAGTATTATTGTCGCTACGAAAATGGCGAAGTCTTCAAGGGCAACGTCTGGCCGGGTACATGCGTCTTTCCAGATTTCTCACAGACCGCTACTCGTACATGGTGGGGAAACCTCTACCAAAGACATCTTGACCAAACAGTTGATGGCATCTGGAATGATATGGACGAGCCATCACTCACCAATTTTTTAAGTGAGCAAGAAAACGAAGAGGTACTCCACGGCAAAACCATTGATGATGCCGTACTACACAGCGCAGGTGGAAACGACCCAACAGGGCCAGATGGTCCAGCAATATACCACAAATTTTTCCATAACGCCTATGGTATGGAGATGGCACGAGCCTCATACGAAGGCTTATTGCGATTACGCCCAGATTCACGTCCCTTTGTGCTCACACGTTCTGGTACCGCAGGTATGCAACGCTACGCAGCATTGTGGACTGGCGACAATACGAGCGAATGGGAACACATTCCTCTTGCCATTACTATGTGCCTTAATCTCGGCATGAGCGGAGTAGCCTTCGTTGGCGCGGACATCGGCGGCTTTTGGGATCACAGTAATGGAGAACTGCTGGTACGTTTTGCACAGATGGGAGTGTTTATGCCGTTCTGTCGCAATCACAGTGGTCTGCAAACTATACAGCAAGAACCTTGGGCCTTTGGCGAACCGTATGAGAGTGCATATCGCACAGCCATTGAGACTCGCTATCAGCTTTTACCCTACCTGTATACCCTGTTCCACGAGGCCGCCAGTAGTGGCACACCGATTATGCGCCCACTCTACTATCACTATCCACAAGATGAACAGGCATGCGAGACAGAGACAGCATTCCTCATTGGCGACTTCTTGCTCTCAGCTCCCATTCTAGAGCCAAGTGCAACGAGTCGTGAAGTCTACTTGCCAGGGGGGACGTGGCTCGATTACTGGGACGGAACGGAATATCCAGGTAACACAATCAGCACTATTCCTGCACCGTTGGAGCATTGGCCGCTCCTTGTGCGTGGCAATAGCATTCTACCGAGTGGACCAGCTATGCAATATATAGGTCAACTAGTGACTGAACCGCTTACCTTTACCTGCTACATGACCACCGACGGACTGGCGAATTATACCCTTTATGAAGATGATGGAGACACACAGGCATATCGCAACGGAGCATTCGCCACAACCGCTATTAGCTGCCGTGTTGAGAATGATACCATTACCGTCAGAATTGACGAGCAGCATCAGGGCTATCAGCCACAGAGAGAGGCATACGAGGTGATTGTGCGCGTCGGGAATCGTGTCTTGAAGCAGCGGGTGAAAGCTGGGCAGGGAAGTGTGACAGTACACTTTTAGGCTTACAACTATCGGCTCTGCCACAACCTAGCTACCCAATGCTCGTATAGTAGATAAAAAGAGCAAACAGGGTGTTTCCATCAGAGAAAAGAGAAGAAAGCCATGAACAAGAAAAAGAGAACTTCGATCTGGATGATGATCGGCATCATCGCTATAGGGGCTGCTATCCTCGATCAACTACGTCAGCCTCCTGAGCAACGAACGTGGCAAGGCCACCTAGTTGGCGTTCCCTATGACTTGCGCCTACCAACCATTGAACGTATACGCGAGAAATTCTGGAACAAAAGCACATCACGCATTTTGACGCCGCATCTCTTTGGAGTGGGATGGAGTATAAACTTCTACCCTCTCTTGCACCCTAATATTGCAGAATCTTGATGAATTTTCTCGAAATCCGCCGTAGGTAGACAGAAGTTCTACGAGCGTCGATAACGCTCAAGTTTCTCAGCAAGAAAGAGATCATGGGGAGTGGTAATTTTCAGGTTTGTTGCCTCACTTTGAATAACAGCAACAGGGTAGCCTAGACGCTCCACAGAAGCTGACGTATCAGTGCCGAAAAACTGATCTTTTTCAGCCTGATCGTATGCATTGAGTAGGATCGATGCCCGGAATGCTTGTGGTGTTTGCGCACGCCAGACCTGCTCTCCCTCAAAGCTCTTCTGCATCACTAGTGCCCCATCTACCTGCACAATCAGCTCTTCCTCCTGCAAAGGAGTTGCCAGAATTGCTCCACCTAACTCGCGTGCTTTGAGCACGAGTTGCGCTATTTGCTCTGTGGAGATAAAGGGGCGTGCTCCATCATGAATGAGCACAATGCCGATCTCATCAGTGTGAATACGTGGGCGTAACACCTCTAGAGCACATTGCTCCGATGCGTGACGAGTAGCTCCCCCATGTATCACCTGCTGCACCTTGTGGCAATGTGCAGCACGAACAAGCTTCGCCAACTGCTCTTCCTCGCCAACCGCGGCAACGAGGAGAATTTCATCAATAGCAGGACACTGTTCAAACGCTTCAATAGCGTAGACAATAATCGGTTTTCCGTGAATCGACAAAAATACTTTATTGATTGGCTGGCCCATACGTGTCCCTTGCCCAGCGCCAAGAATCACAGCGACCACTTTTGCCATTGGCAGTTGTTTCTTTACCACGATGTTCCCTTTATGTATTCAGTATCTTGCGCAAGTATGGCATCATATATAGACAACTGTCAAGCATAAAAGGGCAAGAGGTATTTCCGCTCGGAGGCGGAAATACCTCTTGCCCTTTTATGCTATATGTAAGATGAGAAGAAATATAATAAGGAGAGCATGCAATGCAATTAGCAGAACTACGAGCAGAGGTTGTTCGTTACGCGAAAAAGATGTACGATAGTCAGCTCGTCCAGGCCACACAGGGCAATTTAAGTGCGCGTGATCCAGAAAGCGGGTTGATCTGCATCACACCAAGCGGCGCTGATTACCAACTGCTGACAGCAGAAGATATTGTTGTTGTCGATGAGTATGGCAACGTAGCAGAAGGCAAGTGGAAACCTTCGGTAGAAACACCGTTACATACTCTAGTGCTACGCAAACGCAACGACATCAATTGCGTGATGCACAACCATTCCCCCTATGCTACTGCATTTGGCGTCGTCTACCAGCCAATCCCCATGATTCTGATGGAGTCGGCTCTTGCACTTGGAGGCGAGGTGCCCATTGCCCCCTATCTCATATCCGGTACACCAGAATTTGCCGAGATCGTCTGTGAGACGTTAGGCAATCGTCCCGCTGTCCTCTGGGGTAATCATGGCGTCATGGTCGTTGGGGCCACGCTTACGCAAACCTTCTCTATCGCACACGCTCTAGAGGATAGCGCCAAAGTCTACGCCATCGCCAAGCAACTTGGCACACCTATTGTTTTGCCTCCCGATGAGGTTGAGAGATTACATAAGTTTTGGGTGAACCAGTATGGGCAAAAAGCCCTAACCCAATAGATACAATAGCACTCTTTATTTTCCCCACGCAAACAATTCCACAACATACCCATCTGGGTCACAGATATACAACTGCATCACGCCATCGCCGCGTGGGCGAGGACCACCTGCAATCTGGATGTCGTGAGCCTTGAGATATTGCACTGTCTCATCAAGATCATCGACCTCAAAAGCAATGTGGGCAACGTGACCAACCGACAGTTCATCGGGTCGATAATTCCCAAGTTGCACCTGTTGTGTACGCCCTGCCTCGCTCTCGCCAATAATATGTACTGATTGTGTGCCTATAGCAAACCAAGCACCTGGAAAATCGAAACTGGTGGGTCGTGGCACCTCTTCTAGCCCTAGTAGCTGCCCATAAAATTGGCGGCTACTTTTTACATCTTTGACGAGCAACGCAGCATGATCTAAAGCACGTAATTCCATCGAAGACCTCACTTCTTTATTTTACATACGCACAAACAGAGCGAGCACAATTGCTAACGCAAAGACAGCACAGAATTGGAGATGCAATACCGCTGTACGCTTGATACCCACAATAAATGCTTTACGGTCAGTAGCTTGCAAGACGGAGCGCACATTGATAAATGCTAAAGGGAACGTGAGCCAGACAGCAAGACTGAACCAAGGGAGTAAGCCAAACACGACAAAGATGGTGGTACCAACATAGCTACTAAAGAGTAAAAAGGCGTGGAAGCGTTGTCCGAAGCGTACCCCAAAGCGCACAGGCAGTGTTCTCTTGTTTACCGCCTGATCATCTTGGTAATCACGAGTGTTGTTCATGTTCAAGATAGCGGTGACGATAAAGCCAACCGGGACACTAGCTGCAAAAGCTGACCATGACCAATGAGGTATTTGCACATAGTATGATCCCCATGTCAGCAGAAAGCCCATAGCAATATAGACCATCACATCACCAAGACCACGACTGGAGAATTTGAACGGTTCTGCACTATAAAAGTAGCCAATCGCCAGTGCCGCTAGCCCAAACAGGATAATGATGGGACTCACAAGGAAAATGAGCAGAATGCCGAGTACCGATGCTGCTATGAAGCTCACAATACCACCACCAAGCACTTGAGTAGCAGTCATCTCATTACGAAAAATGACAGTGCTCGCTCCCAGTGAGCCAGCATGATCTAGACCATAACGATAGTCAAAGTATTCGTTAAAGTAGTTTGTGCCAATCTGTAAAAAGAGGCATGAGAAGAACGTTATCAAGAAGGTGAGCAGGTGGAATGTGCCATTATAGGCGGCTAATGCTGTCCCCACAAGCACAGGACTTACTGTCGCTGTCAGCGAAAAGGGACGTGCCGTCTTGAGCCAGATATTCCATGATGGAAATTTGCTTTGTTGTGTAACTGTATCGTGCATAGGTTAATGACCCTTTTTATCATGAGAAACAGGATGAGACATGTTGTTATTTCTCTTACCACAATTGTAAGGCGCTTTCGGGGCAAAGTCAAAAACAGAACCATCACCTTCAAAGATGTTTCTGTGAAAATGGTTACACATTGATTACGCAGTAGTGAGCAGATACACAGCCAATATCACACCGATCAAACTGGTGATGATGGTGAGCAAGATGGCATAGATAGAGGGAGGATGAAAGTGCTCTACATCGATGGAGCGGCGAATGTGGAGGAAATTAATCAAAGCGACAATCATGATAATTACGCCGAGTAATGTGAGTGTGACGCCAATGATTGAGGAGGAGTGCGTTGAAAACACTAGTTGTCCCTTGAAGCCCAATTCGCGTAACAGTAGACCGAAGCGCTCGACGACGAAACCAAAGGCAATCACTGAAATGCCCGTTCGTACCCACGCAAGAAAGGTCCGCTCGTTGGCGAGATGATCAGTGACCTTCTTGCTTGTCGTAATTGGCTGCTTTGCAGTTTTCAATACTGTCGGTGGTAACTGCGTTACCTTCTCAATATGCTCTTCTGGTTGTGTCATAATGCCTCCTTTTGTTTGTAAGGGCTACGTGGGTCCTACTATTCTGCCAATCTTCAATAGACGGAGGCGTTGTAGGTGCCCCATTCATGGCGCCCGCGCTTGGGTGCGCAGTGCTTGGCGACATGGACTTCTGCGACGACGGGCGCCATGAATGGGGCACCTACAACGCCTCCGTCTATTGAAATTTGATCGTGTACTACCTCCATTATAGAATGGCACAACTCATCAAGCAATCTATTTCAATATCGGTATTTTCCTTTCGGCATGTGGCACGCTGCACGACCGAGGAATCCCATCGCATTTTTATACTTGAAGACATAGAACAGGTAGCCGAGCGAGGGCAACATAATCACCATCCCAATGATAATACCCCACAACAGCAACAGTAACGTGCTTGACGCACCTGCAGCTCCATTCACAGTCAAGTTAGGCGGAATCAGGTATGGTATTTGCGATACGCCCCAAGTACCGAGCAGAAATGCCGTTTCCGCAATAATCAAGGCACGCGAGAGACGATAGTAGCCAAAGAAGAGCGTAGCTGCTGCTCCTAAGCCAATCACCATCGTCGCTATTACGAGGGGAATAGCATGGTTGACTAAACCGCTCCATAGATCTGGCGCTGCCATCGGAGAGATGAGTAAGCCCACAGCACCGAATACCGCAGTAATAGCCCCGGAGATCAAGCCACGCAGTCGGAATGCACGTGCTAGATCATCGTCTTTATTATCTGTCGCTTCTACTGTTAGGAAGATAGCCGCCAGTGTCGCACATAATCCCAATGCCATCAGGCCAATCGCCACCGTGAACGGCGTAATCCAGAATAGTGGTGATGGCGGTGTCACAGGCTGACCATTATGGACAACAATCTGACCACTTGCAACAGCTGCTGCCGACATACCCAGAAAGAGCGGTGTGAGCACGCTTGATACACTGAACACAGGACCCCATACAGACTCACGACCATTCTTTTTCCCCGCATAATGGCGAAAAATGAAACCTGAACCGCGCAAAACACTCCCTAGCAAGGCTAGCGTCAAAGGCACAAACAAGACAAGCGAGAGAATGGCAAATGCCATAGGAAAAGTTGAGAACAGACCCACAACCAGGAAAATCAACCATACGTGATTTGCCTCCCACACCGGACCTATTGCTTGGTCGATTAAATCCCGTTGTCGCTGTGCAGTAGCGCCTCTGGCGAACAGTTCCCAAATGCCCGCCCCAAAATCAGCGCCGCCAAAGCAGGCGTAGGCAATCAGCGAGAACCAGAGGATACTCAAAAGAATATATACTAAGCTCATACGTTTTCTCCTCCTTTACACTCCAACTAGCTCGTGTTCGCTATAGCTCTCAGGGCCGCTGGTCAGCTTCTCCCAATCCAATTCTGGCAGAGGTATACGCGCCTGACGTATCAATAGCGCAATCATGGTCACACCTAATATGAGATAGGTGATCACAAAAATCACTAAGCTTACGTCCACGAATGATGCTGTAGTCGCCGCCTCACTGGTACGCAACAGGCCAGAGATAGCCCAGGGTTGACGCCCCTCCTCGGTCACAATCCAGCCTAACTCCACTGCAAGGAAACTGAGTGGCCCTGATAGGAGAACGCCCCAGAGCATCCATTTATTATCAGGAACAATGCGCTTGCGCCAGAAGTAGAGGCCCCAGAACACTAAGGCGATGAATAGGACGAAGAAACCACTGCCTACCATGCCATCAAAGGCAGGATGCACCACCACTGGATCAGGTCGATTCTCCGGTTTATATTCGTTTAGCCCTTTAATAACAGTGTCGGGACTATAACCCGCAAGCAAGCTCAAACCGTCAGGAATAGGAATAGAAAAGTAAAATGTGCCTGTATTTGGGTCCGGGATACCACCAATTTGGATCGGTACATGGCTCGACGTTTTGAAAACGCCCTCCATCGACGCCAACTTCGCAGGTTGGGCTGTGACAAGGAAACGTGCATTAAAGTCACCGCTGACAATCTGCAATGGTGTGGCGACCACTGCCAGAGCGAGACCAAGTAGCATGGCTTTACGACGGTAAACATCACGCTTGCCACGCAACATCGAGAAGGCATAGACAGCAGCGACTCCAAAGCCGCAGGCGACATAGCATGCCAGCACCATATGCACTGTCTCATATGGCGTACTCGGATTGAAAATGGCAGCAATTGTATCAATGCCCGTTAGCTTGCCATTGGTAAACTGAAAGCCCGTTGGTGTGTTCATCCAGGCATTTGTGGTGACGATGAACATGACCGAAGCAAAGCCGCCAATGACGATAGGAAACGAACAAAACCAGTGTATGCGTGGTGGCAGGCGATTCCAACCATAAAGATAGATTCCAAAGAAAATGGCCTCCAGAAAAAACGCAAAACCTTCAAAGGCGAAAAGTGGCCCGACAATAGCCCCTGTATACCTGATATAGGCAGGCCAAAGCAAGCCAAGTTCAAACTCAACAATCGTACCAGAAACGGCTCCAATAGCGAAGATGATAGCCGCCGCCGTGGCCCAACGACGCGCCAGCAGCATATATGCTGGGTCTTTCTTCCTGAGCGCGACCCCCTCGGCAATACACAACAGGAGCGGTAGACCAACTCCTAACACAGAAAAGATGATATGGAACACCAGTGAGGTGCCCATCTGCGCACGCGCAGCAAAAACATTTGACATCCGAAATTCCCTCAGAATATCTGTAGCTTATCTCCACACGCCTGTGAAACTACTCTCTCCATATATTATCCACGTATATTGTAGGCGTTGGTGTACAGAGTGACAAGCTGAGAAGGGTCATATCAATTATGAGAATGCACTCTTCAGATCCCTCCACCCATAAGACACTTCTTCAATGGTAACACCGCCTATCTCCATCGGTTGCGCAGCTAGATAATGACCACCCATCGCTTCATAAAAACGGCGGGCGGGATTATCAGCAAACACCCATAAGAGCATGGCGTTGCTACCCTCTTGTACAAGACGTTCCATAAAGGTGAGCATAAGACGACGCCCAAGCCCCTGACCTTGTGTCTCTTTCAGTAGGTAGATGGCATACAGTTCATTTTCATAGCTGGGATCACCATCACGTAGTGGTCCACCCGTCACAAAACCCACAATCCGCTCCTGCTCGTCTTGCGCTACATAACGAAAGCGATTCCGCACTCGATTGCTCAGGCCCTTTGTCCACTCTTGCTCTCGTTGCTCATAGGACAGGCTATCCAGCACATGGTCTGGTACAATGTCCCTATAGGTGGTGCGCCAACTATCAACATGCACGCGTGCAATTCCAGGTGCGTCTTCAACTCGCGCTGGTCGTATAGTAATATTCATAAAGCTCCTTTCTGCTCATAATGTGTTATAATCAGCATCGTAATAAATCACATGACTAATCCATAAAAAAGGTAGCATATCCTTTGCCAGATAACAACACACATACAGCCGACAAAATACTGACCAGCATCAAGGGGTTACGTGAGCACTTGCTGTCTGACGAGCAGCCGCTGCTGACAGTGCCCGCGATCTGGGATGGCCTACGTACCAATACTGGGAGTGAACCAATAGCACAACGCCCTATGCCGTGCGATGTGATCGTCACCAATCAACGTCTCATAGGCTATGTCTTCACGACCTTTCCACGCGAACGGCTCTTCCTCGAACAGTTTTCTCTACCTACTATTAGCAGCGTTTCTCTCCGTCAAAAAACCTATGAACCGCTCTTTCGAGAGCTACGGGTGAGAGATACGCAACACAAGGTATATATTCGTGCTCCACGCCAAAAGATTGAGCGCCTCTATACAGCACTGCGAACAGCAATTGAGCAAGCTAGCCCTACCACTCATACCACGTTTGAAAATGATGCATCAGTTGAGCCAACTCAATCTACAGAACAAGCTGAGATTACACGCTCCACGCCAATCTATGGACTACAAGAGATTCGCACCCCCTTTGAAAACTCACCACTGGCAATCACGCTCCTCTTCGTTGGTGGCATCATTCTAGAAATCGGAGGTGTTCTCCTCTGGGCAGCAACACAGAGCGCGGCGACGGGATTTCCACTTTGCATAGCAGGCTTTGTGTCTGTCCTCGTTGCTGTCTTTATACGCAGACAGCGCCGCTAGCAGGACATTTACTATTATCCATAACTAGCCTTCATAGAAAGACCACTTGTATTTTTCAGGGTCGCCAGTTGGTGTGCTATGCCCTGCTCGTAGATATCTGCCAACGGCATATTGGGCCATAGTTTATGGGCGGTATCATTAATCGCTACAAATACACCGAAGCGTTGTAGGGCATAAGCAACTGCCATCACGCCAAACGTTGGTGCAGTTGTGGTAGGTGTACTATCTGTCAGAACCGACAACGTTACCAGACAACCAGCCGCATGAACAGCACCAGCCACATATTGCACACTATATGATGCCCCATTCGTCAGAGTCGGAGTCAGCGTACCATAGCTCATGAAGTTATCGACAGCGGGAAAGCAGGTTGGTCCTCCTTCATTTGGTACCGCTCCAACCGCAGTAGTAAACATAGTAGTAGCATGCCAGTGGGTCCCATCCCAACTAATCGCAAACGACATCAGGTGTTCATCCAGGCTTCCATCTCCGGTCGAAGCTGGTTGATCTTGCGCCACAGGATGACCATCCAGAGTGGCATAGTCCCACGACGAACGCACAATACCATAAGCCGTCCATGTAGGGGTTGGAACGGCCCTCTCCAATACGAAGTGTGGTAACGAACAGAGCAACCGACAGTCTTGCCCGTCAAACATACACGACTGATTGGGCATGCCAAAAATACTATCGATACAAAACACGTTGGTATTGATATTCGTATTGAGATGAAAATGAAGTATCGCTTGCAGTGGTTGGGTCGCAACCGCAAACTGCCTTTTGTTATCGGGAATAGCGTAGCGCTCCCCTGGCTGCACCGTATCAACCGATTGCTCAGCATTCAGTGCCTCTTGTATTGTTTGTACGAGCGAGGTACGCTGCTCATCTGCTAAGCCAGTTAATGAAACGGAAAAGGTAATCAGCGATGCAGAAGTGTTGCTGGAAAGCCCATTCAAGGTATTTAGAACACACGTATCGGTGCGAAAAAGCTGTGGCACCGAAACAATGCAACGTTGCGAACGAAAAGGAGCGGCACGCCATTCAAGCACATGACGCCCTCGTTGCAACCGGAGCGGTTTATCCACACTAATGTCAGGAAGATGTCTGATGGGTGTATCGTCAATGAACAATTGTCCCCAAGGAGGATTAGCGCTGACATAAAAGAGATCCGCCCCTGGTAGAAGCGGCACAGTCGGTATGGGTGGTGGAAATACGCTACTGAGTACAAATGTCCGTGTTGGAGCGTAGCTTCCCACAAATACCAACAACAGCAACACAACGACACTTGTCGTCACGAGCATCTGCTTGCGCCGTTGCTGCAACGAAAAGCGTGGTGCGAGCGGTGACTGTTTTGGCTGTGATAATGACGCTCCCTGCTGAGGCTGCTCAGGAGTAGGTGTCTGCGCTTCGTCAATATCGACGATCTCTACAGCAAGATCGTCATGTATATCGTGCTCAAGTTCATTGTCATTCATGAAGTATTTCCAGAAAGTAACGCTAGATCAGATTGCGTCTATTTGAACCTTGCCTTAGTATTATAACGGAACGTGGGCAGTGGTAGCACGCTCTATCAACTTTGTATTGAGGCGCATCAGTTCTGCGTCCTTCTGCTTCCCCTCAATGTGCTGCATGAGCTTCATAATGCCTAGCTCTCCCATCTGCCGCATTGGTTGTTGTACAGTGCTCAATTCGAGTAGTTCTGATAACTCGATACCATCAAAACCAATCACAGACAGTTCATGAGGTACAGCTATCTGCAAACTTCTTGCCGCTTCTAGCACGCCAATAGCCAGGAGATCCGAAGATGCAAAAATAGCGGTGGGCCGTTGTTTTTGCGTTAACAGCTGTAGGGCTGCTTCTCTACCGCTGTATCGATTCCATGCGGTCTCTAACATAAGCTCTGGTTCAAACGACAGACCTGCCTCACCTAGTGCTCGATGTACTCCGATGAGACGATCTGTTGCCTGATTAAATTTGAAGTTGCCCTCAATAATGCCGTTAATAAAACCAATGCGGCGATGTCCCTTCTGGATCAGACAGCTTATTGCTTGATAGGCACCATCTATATTGTTTACGACTAACGAGGGAAGGAAAGGACTATACGCATCGATCAGCACCACTGGTAATCCCACCTTGCCAAAGCTCTGCGCAACCTCATCATCGGGTGAAAGAGAAAGAATCAAAACACCATCTACGCGGCGATGCATAGGCAATTCTGAGAAAAAATGATCGCGTTGTTCATCGGTTTGGACATTGTAGAGGACCATTTCCTTACCGAGTCGGGCCGTCGTATTCTCCACCCCTTGCAGCACTTCCATAAAGAAAGGGCGTGTGAAGAAAGGCACAATGATACCAATGGCATTGGTACGTCGAGAGATCATACTCCGTGCGATAGGGTCCGGTTTATAATGTAACTGCTCTATAGCAGCCATCACCTTTTCACGCGTAACAGGTTTTACAGCCGCATGATTATTGATGACACGGGAAACGGTTCCAATCCCTACACCTGCAAGCCGCGCAACATCATGAATTGTTATATTCATTCTCACCCCACTCTTGAAGCATTTTTACTAGTGATATGCTATTCCATTTCTTAACGGTGCGGGAAGTCCCACCCCGTTCGAGGGGTGGGAGGGGAGATGGAAAGCAACTTGCGCCGTATACTATTCCTTACCTTGATTTGCCAGAAGATACTATTTGATGGTTTCATCCAAGACTCCACCCTCTGGATTTTGACCTTTCAACTCTCTTTTTCTGTATCATGAGCAGGTCGTATCTTACGTCTATCTATAAACGCCTGTAAATCGCTTTTGGCAATACGATATCCACGCTTTCCAATAGGAAAAGCGGGTAAACCTTCGTGAGCAATCCAGTTACGTACTGTTCGCTCATGTACCTGCATCTGTTCTGCTACTTGCTCTACAGTAAAGTATTCTCTCTCATCATTCATTCGGCTCTACTCCAACGCTTTGTCCTGTTCCCATTGTAGCAGTTCGCTACTTTTCAGTCAATCTCACTCCATTGAGTACCGCTAAATACTTTAGGTATCAATAGGAGTTGACTTTTTACAACATATTCGTTTATAATACCATCAAGTACGTTATAAGTTGCTTGAAATTAGGAAGTGAGGAACCCAGTAGCGTTCACCTTGCAAACGTACAACTAGTTTTAGCTTCTCATTACAAATTATAGCGCATGAGGGGTTATCAGTGAGGGTAGATGCAAGCATGCAGAAGATGACAGGCGTACTACAGAGAGCAAACTGAGGATAGTTGAGAGAACCGATCAGAGGCAGTGTGGCATTTTACCTTGTTCCTTATTAGCTTAGAGTAGGTCGAGAGCAGATGAATACAGTACGTATTGGTAAATGACCTGAATGTTCAACGCAAATTTTTTTGACCCGAATGTTCGACATCAGGCTTGCCTACG
>JRHI01001642.1_pt1 | contig 17926 bp, 13 predicted proteins | sample 215371 | NCBI WGS metagenome assembly JRHI01 (sample SAMN02929681, study PRJNA255918) | sediment metagenome | biome: cave system; feature: Ice Cave; material: Sediment; isolation source: sediment from deep within a dark volcanic ice cave with no known source of... ...
ATGTTCGGCTGTGCAATAGGCGCGCGCCGCTCCACCACAGGACGGTCGGGATGTCGGGCACGGAAAGCTCTTGCGTCAAGCTCACGATTGCGAGGTTATCGAGTGGGCGGACGCCGATATCGACGCGCTCGTTCAATACCGTCGCACCGGCGTTTTCGCGCATGCTCGTCGAGATGTCGACGCCGCTCGTAGCGGCCGTCGAGTCCAGCACGATCAGGCGAGAGGGATGCTTTTCCGCCACTTTTGCCGCGCGTTCGAGGACCCACTCGCGATGCGTCGCATCGTCGACGAAGACGACAAAATTCATGGTCGCTACCCGGGCTGCTGCCGCCTTACCGTCGGCGGTCGTCTCGCGAGAATCGCGCAGCTGCTCGAGAATCGTCGCTACATCGCTGAACGAATCAAGATGCGTGCTCATCAAATGCGCCTCCACTCCCGGCCGTCGGCGACGAGCAGAGCATCGGCATTCTGCGGCCCTTGGCTGCCGGCGAGATAGTTCGGAAAATCCATGATACGCGATTGATTCCAGCGCTCCATGACGGGCACCACGGCAAGCCACGCTTGCTCGACGGCATCCCAGCGCGTAAAGAGCGTCGCGTCGCCGCGCATGGCGTCGCCGATGAGACGTTCGTACGCGGGCGCGGAAACGACGCCGAAACCGGTTCCGTAATTGAAATCCATCGTGACGCCGCGAATGTGCATCTTCGGTCCGGGAACTTTGGCATTGAAACGAATCGAGACGCCTTCCTCGGGCTGGATCTTCATCACGAGCGTATTGGTCTCGATCTGATCGCCTGCCTCGCCGAAGATGCGATGCGGAATGTTGCGGAAGGTCACCGCGATCTCCGAATGCTTACGCGCGAGGCGTTTCCCACTGCGCAAGTAGAACGGCACATCGGCCCAACGCCAGTTGTCGATGAAGAACTTCACGCAGGCATAGGTATCGGTGTTGGAATTCGGATCCACGCTCGCTTCTTCGCGATAGCCTAGAACGGGTTTCCCCTCGATGAGGCCGGGCCCGTACTGGCCGCGCGCGGTGAACTTCGCCACGTCCTCGACTCTGATCGGCCGCATGGCGGAGAGCACTTTAAACTTTTCATCGCGAATATGATCGGCATGCGGCGAGATCGGCGGTTCCATCGCGACGAGCGCCAGCAGGTTGGTGACGTGATTCTGAATCATGTCTTTGAGGGCGCCGGCGCTCTCGTAATAGCCGCCCCGGCCTTCGACGCCGACGGTTTCGGCGGCCGTGATCTGCACGTTATCGACGTATCGCCTATTCCAGAGCGGCTCGAACATGACGTTTGCGAAACGCAGTGCCATGATATCTTGAACCGGCTCTTTACCAAGATAGTGGTCGATGCGATAGACTTGCTTTTCGTCGAAGACTTTGGTCACCTCGGCTTGCAACGCGCGTGCCGATTCGAGATCCGTGCCGAACGGCTTCTCGATGACGATGCGCGTCCAGCCTCGCATCTGATCTCGCGGCCCGAGGCCGGCCGCTGCGAGTTGCCGTACGATTTTCACAAACACGGTCGGGGGCGTCGAGAGATAGTATAGCCGGTTACCCTGAGTGCCGAGTTTTTCGTCGTTTTCGTCGAGTTGAGCCTTGAGCAGTTTAAACGATTCGACATCGTCGAACGAACCGGGAATATAGTGTAGCCGGTTTGCGAAATCGCTCCACAGGGGATCTTTTGCAGGTCCGCTACGGGAGAATTGGTCGATCGCCGCTTTCATCTCGTCGCGGAAATCGTAGTGAGACTTCTCGGAGCGCGAGAAGCCGACGATACCGAAGCTCGTCGGTAGGATATCGCCGAGCCTCAGATTGTACATGGCCGGAATGAGCATGCGTTTTGTCAGGTCGCCGCTGGCGCCGAAAAAGACGATGTTGCAAGGATCGGAGATGCGATTGGAGTCCAAGCCTGCGCGCAAAGGGTTGAGCGCCGTGGCCGTGGCCGTCGCCCTCGCTCCGTCGCGCCGTTCGAGCGTTCCGATATCCGGCATCGCTAGGCCCCTACCGTTTCGGTTTCGGCTTTGATGGCATGTCCGCCGAACTCGTTACGCAGGGCGGCGATAACTTTGGCACTAAATGATTCGTCCTGGCGAGATACGAAACGCGACAAGAGCGCCATCGTGATGACCGGCGCCGGCACGTTTTCATCGATGGCTGCTTGGACGGTCCAGCGTCCCTCACCCGAGTCGTCGACGAACCCGCGAATGCTCGCGAGTTCCGGGTCCGCGCGAAACGCGAGCTCCGCGAGTTCGAGTAGCCAGGATCGCACGACGCTGCCCTGCAGCCAGAGCTTCGAGAGCTGATGTAGGTCGAACTTGAACTCGGACTTCTCGAGAATCTCGAAGCCTTCACCGTATGCTGCAAGCATGCCGTACTCGATACCGTTGTGTACCATCTTCGAGAAATGCCCGGCGCCCGACGGCCCGACATACGCATATCCATCCGGCGGCGCGAGCGATGTGAAAACCGGCTCGCATCGTTTGACCGCCGCTTCGTCGCCGCCGACCATCAAGCAGAAGCCATTTTTAAGTCCCCAAACGCCGCCCGACGTCCCGGCATCGATAAAGTGCACGTCCTTCATTTTGGCGAGCCCGGCGCGTTTCTGCGAATCGCGAAAATTCGAATTTCCGCCGTCTACGATCGTATCGCCGGCCGAAAGATGCATCAGGAGTTCGTTGACGGTTTGATCCGTCGCATTTCCGGAAGGTACCATGATCCACACGGCACGTGGCGGCGTTAATTTCACAACCAGATCTGCGACTGACGTGGTCGCGACTGCACCTTCGGCCACCACATGCTCGACGGCTGCCGGGTTGAAATCGAAGACGACGAGTTCGTGCCCGTCCAGCAGTAAGCGCGTCGTCATGTTCGCGCCCATGCGTCCGAGTCCGATCATGCCGAGTTGCATTGCTCATTCCTTACATGTTTGTTTCGCGAAGTGAGGCGCGCCAGGCGACGGTCGCCGTGTCGCGTTGGATCCACAAACGGCTCTACACAAAGCGCCGGCGAAGTGCACGGCGTCTGTCGCGTCGCTTACGGACGGGGCAGCAGGTGCGCATCGCTAAGCTTTCGCCGCCACGGCATCATCGATCGCATTCGAGAACGCTTCTAATGCCTTCGCTAACGATCCGGTAAGGTGCAATCGCAGGCCGCGCCGGTTGCGTGAGTCCAGCGATTCGAAATCGCCGAGCGCTTGAGCGGCGATAAGCGATCCGAACGTCACCATGCCGGGAATAGTGAGGTCGAGCGATTTCTCGGTGTCGGTTGTGAGCTGGAAGAAAACGCCGCTATTCGGTCCGCCCTTGTGGAGCTGCCCCGTCGAGTGTAAGAAGCGTGGCCCGAAGCCGACGGTCGTTGCGACTTTGAGCGCATCTCGAATGTGCCCGCGTATGTCGTGCAGCTCGATGCGATGTACTTCGTTCATCTCGAGATACGCCGTAAAGGCGACGTAATCGCCTGGTTTGACTTGCGCCACGATAGCGGTAACGGCGCTGCTCAGATCGCTTCCCAGAGCCACGTCCGCCGAGCCCGAGAGCGGGATGACGCGCGCGACGTCCGTGGTCTGCTTCGCAAGAACTTCGGGAAACGCGCCGCTTTGCTTGTAGGCTGCGAGGATGCGCTTCGTGTTGTCCTTGGACTCTTGCACGTTCGGTTGATCGAAGGCATCGATGCCGAGCACGGCGCCGGCGGTTGCGACGGCGACTTCCCAAAGGGCGAACTGTTCGCCGATGTCGAGGCGGTCCGACATCGCGAGGCGGATCACGGGATGGCCGGCCTCCTCGAGCATGTGCAGCCGCGTTTCGATGGCGCCACCGTCCATGGCGCCTTCGAGATGTTCGTTCGCTGGTAAGCCACTGCCGACATAAACGAAAACGCGGTCGGAGCCGTATTCTTGCGAGAAGCCGAGGGACTCACCCTCGATCGGAATGATGCCCGTGCCGCTCTTGCCGGTCGATTCGGCGACGAGTTGTTCGGCCCACGCGCCGAAAGCGGCGACCTCGGGGTGTGCGACGATCGTGAGCTTATCGCGGCCGGCCTTCGCAAGCGTGGCGATTGCCGCACCGAAACGGACTGCGAGCGCATCTGCGATCTTCGTCGTGCGAGCATTCGCTTGCAGCGTACCGAGGCCGCGATCGAGGATCGTTGCAACATCGTAACCGGCGAGTGCCCCCGGCACCATTCCGAAGTACGAGAGTGCAGAATAGCGGCCGCCGATATCGGGATCGTTCTCGAAGATCCGCGTGAAGCCGGCAGCCTTCGCTTCGGTAGCGAGTTGGGTGTTGGGATCGGTGATTGCGATGAACTGCTTGCCCGCTTGATCGGATCCGACCGTTTTTTGCACGCGCTCGTAGAAGTATCGGAAAAAAGCTTCGGGCTCCGTCGTCGTGCCGCTTTTGCTCGCAACGATGAAGAGCGTCCGCGCGAGATCGAGCGCGCTTTCGAGGGTCTTGACTTGAGCGGGGTCGCTCGAGTCCAGAACGTGGAGTTGCGGGTAACCCGCAACGCGCCCAAAGGTCGCACGCAAAACGTCCGGCGCAAGCGAACTGCCGCCCATGCCGAGCACCACGACGTGTTCGTACGTTTTCGCCATCTCGGCGGCGAACGCCGTAAGTTCGGACGCCCCTTCGTACACGGTTCGCGGAAAATCGAGCCAGCCGAGCGCGTGTTTGATGATATCGGCGTGATGTTGGTCCGCAGACCAAGGAGCGGGATCGTGCTTCCAGAGCTTCACCAGGAACTCGTCTCGTGCGAGCTTAGCGAGCGCGGTTTCCGGGTCGGCTTCGGATTTTCCCAGACCAATCCGGACGCGTTCGCCGCCGCCGGCGAGTTGCTTTCGTTTGCTGCCGATCGCGCCCAGCATCGCATCATACGAATCCGCGAACGATTTTACTCCCTCGAGTTGTAGTTTTTTGGTAACGTCGAAGAGTGAAATCTGCGCTTTGGCGAGGGCATCGATGGTGGTGCGCGCATCGTCCAGCCCCGCCTCAACCGTATCCGGCGCAATCTTCCCGTGTTCCAGGAGCGCGTCCAGAGTCGCGGGCGGCACGGTATTGACGGTATTTTTGCCGATTAGATTTTCGACGTAGAGTAGGTCCGAGTACGCCGGATTTTTCGTGCCCGTACTCGCCCAGAGCGGTCGTTGCACGCGAGCGCCCTTCGCCTTGAGCGCTTCGAAGCGTTCGCTCTCGAAGAGCTTCTTGTAGCGGGCATAGATAAGCTTGAGATTTGCGAGCCCGGTCTTTCCCTTGAGCGTTTCGAGCTGCGTCTGGCCTTTCGCGATCTTTTCATCGAGCAGCTTGTCGACCGCGGAATCGATACGGCTCACGAAGACGCTCGCAACCGAGGCGATGCGGTCGATCGGTTGATCCGTGGCGACCCGTTTTTCGAGGCCCGCGATGTAGGCGTTGGCGACGTCCTCGTACGTCTCGAGCGAGAAAATCAGCGTTACGTTGACGTTGATGCCGAAAGCGATCGATTCCGTGATCGCGGCAATGCATTCCGGCGTCGCCGGGATTTTGATCATTACGTTCGGCCGCGCCACCATCTCCCACAGCCGTTTCGCGGCTTCGACCGTGCCGTCGGTGTCGGCGGCGAGCAGCGGCGAGACTTCGAGGCTCACGAAGCCGTCGCCGCTGTCGGAAGACTTGTACAGGTCGCGAAACTCATCGCACGCGTGACGGATATCGTCGATCGCGAGCGCTTCGAACAGGCGATTGGGGTCTCGTTCGGTCAGATCCAGCGTACCGAGCTGCCTGTCGTAATCGTTTCCACTGCCGATCGCCTTTTCGAAGATCGTCGGGTTGGACGTCATCCCGCGCAAGCCGCTTGCGATGAGGCGATGTAACTCGCCCGACTTAAACATGCTGCGACGGATGTTGTCGAGCCAAATGCTCTGGCCGGCATCGATCAGTCCCTTGAGTTGGGTTCCCACGGACGACTCCTCTAGGCTTTTGCGAGCAGGCCGGAGGCGACTTTCGCAACGTCCTCCGCCGTAAAACCGAACGCTTTTGCTATTGCCGAGGCCGGAGCCGACATCCCGAAGTGGTCGAGACCAATGGCGATACCACGCTCTCCTACCCACCGATGCCAACCGAACGTCGCTCCGGCCTCGATCGATACCCGAGCCCGGACCTCTGCCGGTAGCACGTTTTCGCGGTAGGCCTCATCTTGTTGCGCGAAGAGTTCGAAGGAAGGCATCGAAACCACGCGCGTCGCCGTCCCTTGGCCTTCGAGGATCTTTGCGGCCTCGATTGCTAGCGACACTTCCGACCCCGTAGCAATCAAGATGATATCCGGTTTTGTCTCGCCACCACGCACGATATACGCGCCCTGCGAGACGCTCGCGTCACGCGCGCCCAAGAACGGCACTTTTTGCCGCGAAAGCACGAGCGCCGTCGGACCCTTGTGTTCGATTGCGAACTTCCACGCCTCGAGCGTTTCCAGCGCATCGGCCGGGCGAATCGTGGTGACGTTCGGCGTGGCTCGTAGCGCGGCTAGTTGTTCGATCGGCTGGTGCGTCGGGCCGTCTTCACCGAGGAAGACCGAATCGTGCGTGAAGACGTAGATCTCGCGCGTTTTGTTGAGCGCCGCGAGACGCACGGCGGGCTTCATGTAGTCGTAGAAGTTGAAAAACGTCGCGGTGAACGGCACGATGCCGCTATGCACGGCGAGCCCGTTTGCGATCGCACCCATCGCATGCTCGCGCACGCCGTAGTGCACGTTACGGCCGGCGAAGTCGCCGGGTTTGAGGTCGCCGAAGCCCTTCATGTAGGTCTTCGTCGAGGGATCGAGGTCGGCCGAACCGCCGACGAGTTCGGGAAAATACTTCGCGATCGCGTTCAATACGGTGCCGCCCGCTTCGCGCGTCGCGACGTTGCCGTTTTCCGCATCGAAAGCCGGCCAGACCACGGCGGGTAGCTTCTCGTCGCGCACGCGTTCGAGTTGTGCGGCGAGTTCCGCGTTGGCGCTCTTCCATGCTGCATACGTGCCGCTCCACGTAGCCGCAGCGGCCGCACCTTTCTTGCCGCATTCCCGCCACCACGCGAGCACGTCGTCGGGCACGAAGAAAGCGGGTTCCGTCGGCAGGCCGAGCGCTTCTTTGGTCTTCTTAACGTTGTCCTCACCGAGCGGTTCGCCGTGCGCGCCGAACGTGTTGGCGCGCGGTGAGCCGTAGCCGATGATCGTACGAATCGCGATGAACGACGGACGCGGATCCGCCTTGGCGGCATTGAGAGCCGCATCGATTGCGTTGACGTCGTTGCCATCGTCGGCGCTGACCTCTTGCGTGTGCCAGCCGTAGGCATCGTACCGCTTGCAGACGTCTTCGGTGAACGTGACATCGGTCGGCGCGGCGAGCGAAATTTTATTGTCATCGTAGAGCACGATGAGTTTGCCAAGACTCAAGTGTCCTGCGAAGGACGACGCCTCCGCAGAGACGCCTTCCATGAGGTCACCGTCGCCCGCGATGCAATAGGTGTAATGGTCGACGATCTTTTCTTTCCGGTTATACGTCGCGGCGAGGTGCGCTTCGGCGAGCGCGAGGCCGACGGCGTTGCCGACGCCCTGGCCGAGCGGGCCTGTCGTTACTTCCACACCCGGTGTGTGATGCAACTCGGGATGGCCTGGCGTCTTGCTCCCGGCTTGACGGAAATTTTTGAGATCGTCGAGCGAAAGCGGATAGCCCGCCAAGTACAGCAACGCGTAGAGAAGCATCGAGCCGTGGCCCGCGCTCAGAACGAAGCGGTCGCGATCCCACCAGGCCGAGTCCGCGGCATTGAACTTGAGGTGGCGGCTCCACAGCGTATATGCCATCGCAGCGGCGCCGAGCGGCAACCCCGGGTGACCGGAATTCGCCTTCTGCACGGCGTCCATCGCGAGGACGCGAATCGCGTTGATTCGCTGCTGATCGTCTGGGGTATTCGGCACCGGGGCCTCCTGGAGTTTCTGCGGCCCGCTCACTTTCGCCGTACCTGCAGCCTTTCCCGGAGTCGACGGTGCGTTCCGCGCCGCCGGCGGTTACTTTGCCCCGATGAGCGCCCGTTGCATCCGCATGCGACGCGCCGGTAAGATCATCGAGACCAGACTATCGACGACCGCAGGCTCGAACTGGGAGCCGCGGCAGCGACGTAGCTCTTTGAGCGCGAGATCTGGCGCGAGCGCCGGGCGATAGCAACGTGTACCGATCATTGCATCGAACGCATCCGCGACGGCGATGATTCGCGCCCCGCGGGGAATGGCGTCGCCTGCAAGCCCCTGAGGGTAGCCGCGGCCGTCGTAGTGTTCGTGATGAGCTCGAACGACTGCCGCGTATGCGGCGAGCATAGGCAATCCCTGGAGTAGCGCCGCACCTTCGGCGACATGAGCTTTCATGCGGATCCACTCGTCCGCCGTGAGCGGCCCCGGTTTTGTTAGGATATTGCGCGGCGTGAAGACTTTGCCGATGTCGTGCAGGAGGGCGCAGCGTTCGGTAAAAGTGACGGCAGCGGCCGAGAGGCCGATGTCTCTTGCAATCTTTCGACTCCAAGCTACGACGCTGTCGGAATGGGAACGTGTCGCTTCATCGTGGCGCGCGAGTGACGAGAGCACCGCCCGGGCCTGATTCTCGAAAGAAGTAAGATCTTCGGGATCGATTGGGTTCGGTCGTAGCTGCGTTATCTCGTTCACGAGAGGTCCTTGTCCGCCAGTGGATAGGGTTGGCCGTTCAAAAGAGCCCGAGCATCTCACAGATGTGCAGTTTTTTCGGGTGTAATTGGGATCACAACCGGTCGTTGGGTCGAAGTTTTGGCCTCGTTCAGCGCCTGCGAAGGAATCGGTGCCCGCAACCTTACGCGATGAGGCGCGCGCGCGTGGAGAAAATCGAATCCGGGCGCCGGACAACTCTCGACGGACGGCGAGCCGGAATACCTCGCCCGCGCCAAGTTCCGAAAGCGAGGGCGGCGCGCCCCGCCCGCCACTCGTATCCGATGCTCTCGCACGTCTCGAACGCAGCTTGAAGCCGCTCCTTGGACGCGCTTACCCGGCCTTCCGCGCGAAGCACGATGCCGGCCCGAAGACCGCGCGCGTAATGATGCCTTTGCAATAGCACAGCCGGTGATGTATGGCGTGAGATGCGCGTCACATTCTCGCCCTCACCCAACCGGCCGCTCGTGTAAGACGTTGACCGTGTTCCTCAAGTCAGGGCCTAAGCCTGGTCACTGCTAGCACCGGCGCCATTTCTTTGCAATCCATAGCCTTAGCCGACGACGTCGCCCCGGTCGGACTGGGCATTTAACGACCCCCGGTGCCCCATTTCTTTGCAATCGTTGCTTAGCCGGCGACGCCGCCCCGGTCGGGCTGCGTATACAACGACCGAAGTGGTTCGGGCCATCGAGAGCGCTTGAACGGAAGAAGCTGACCGTTCGGAGATGGTTAGGGAGCTGCCACGCCGGCCGGGACGCCTTTTGGTAGGAATCCACGGGTCGAAAACTTACTCGCTTTCCGATGAACGTTGTTGAACTTCGGGCCTCTATTGAGGCATTGCAGGCCGATTCGGCGGACGTGCGCGGCGAGGCCGGCAAAGCCGTCGACCGCGTGATCGAAGCGCTCGATATCGGCGCGCTCCGGGCGTGCGAACCGGCGCCGGCCGGCGACGGCTGGGTGACAAATGCCTGGGTGAAGCAAGCGATCGTCCTTTATTTTCGCCGCTACGATAGCGAAACGATCGGCGACGTGCCGGAGGACGCCAACGGAACTCGTCACGACCGGGCGAATACGGTGCTTCGCCACGCGCCGTCGTATTTTGACAAGCTCGCTACGAAGCGAAACTACAAGGAGCTCGGCGCGCGTTGCGTTCCGCCGGGCGTGGCGCGATACGGATCGTTCTTAGGACGCGGCTCGATTCTGATGCCCGGATACATCAACATCGGCGCCTACGTCGACGACGGATCGATGGTCGATACGTGGGCGACCGTCGGCTCCTGCGCGCAGATCGGCAAGAACGTTCATCTTTCGGGCGGCGTAGGCATCGGCGGCGTGCTCGAACCGCCGCAAGCGCAGCCGGTCGTGATCGAAGACGGCGCATTCGTCGGTTCGCGCTGCATCGTAGTCGAAGGGGTTTTTATCGGACGCGAAGCCGTCCTCGGCGCCGGCGTCGTCCTGACGGCGAGCACTCCGATCGTAGACGTTCGTGGTCGCGAAGCCGTCGTCACGCGCGGCCGCATCGAGCCGCGTTCGGTCGTAATTCCCGGCACGATTCCCAAAGCGTTCCCGGCCGGCACGTTCGCGGTACCGTGCGCGCTCGTTATCGGCGAACGAACCGCTTCGACCGATCGCAAGACCTCGCTCGAAAGCGCAATTCGGGACTACGGTGTCGCGGTTTGAATCCGGCGATCGCGGCGGTCGGCGGATCGCTCATTCGCGCGTTGCATGCGAAGCGGCGAGCGACGTCGATCGATCTGGGTCTGGGCGAGCCGACCCTCATGCCGAATGCCGCCCACTTCGAACGCGCCACGCAGTGGGTCGCGCTACACGGCTGTCGCTATTCGACCAACAACGGCGACGTCGAGCTTCGTGCCAAGATTGCCGCGTACTACGCGTATCCCAGCCTCGATCATGCGGATAACGTTTGCATAACCACGGGCTCGCAAGAAGCCGTGTACGTCGCGATGCGCACGCTGCTCGATCCGGCGCGCGACGAAGTTCTCGTGGTGGAACCGGCGTTTCCGGTCTACGTGAAGATTGCCCAAGCCGAGGGCATTCCGCTGCGTCGCCTGTCAATGGATCCGCAAGCCTCCGATCCATTCGACGCGGATGCAATTCTCGCTGCGCTCGGTCCGAACACGCGGCTCATAGTTATCTGTTCGCCCTGCAACCCGACCGGACGCGTTATCTCCAAAGCGACGACGAAACGGATTGCGAACGGCTTGCTCGCACGCGATGGACCGCCCGTCTACGTTCTGCACGATGAGATCTATCGCGAGCTCGTCTTTACCGGCGACCGCGGCGAATTCGGCAAGGTCTACCCCTTTACGATCGCGATCAATTCGCTCTCGAAATCGAACGCTTTAACGGGCCTGCGGCTCGGCTGGTTCATCGCGCCGCTCGACGTCATGCCGCACATGATAAAATTCCACGGCTGGGTGACGTCGTGCGCGAGTACGTTCGCCCAGCGCATCGCCATCGAAGTCTTCGACGCGAACGAACTCGGCGCGCATCGAGCGTGGTACGCGGCACGGCGTGCCGGCGTGCTCGAGGCGATCGCGGCGACGCCGCTTGCGTACGTCGAGCCGCAGGGTACCTTCTATTTGTGCGTGCGGATTGGGAGCATCGCTACCGACACGCTCGCGTTCGCGGAGACGCTCATCGACCGATCCGACGTCGTCGCGATTCCGGCCCACATTTTTTCGCCGACGATGGCGGGATGGCTGCGCACGAGTTTCGTCGGTTCTCTCCCCGACGTCGCCGAAGGACTCGCGCGAATCGCGAGCCTTGCGGCAGAATGCTCGAGCGATCGCGTGCGTGCAACGCGTGAGTGATCTCTTGAGAAGCGGACGTCATCTATTGCGAAAACTGGGCTTCCATGTTTGAAGAGACGCGCAGCGATTCGGCCTTCGGTTCTTGGAAAACGTGCAACTGGGAAGCGCCTACCGGGGATCCGCTGCGCTCGGTAGTGGCCGGCATCTGGGACTTCGATGGGCGCCTCGCATACCGGCGCGAGCGAATTTTTCCCGATGGCTCCTTCATATCGTCGTGCAGCTCGACGACCCGCACCGGCTCGCCGAGGCCATCAATCCCTTTCCGCCGCTGTGCGTCGATGGGGTCGCGAGCCGATCGACGACGATCGAAGCGCCGCTCGGCCGATGTCGCGTTCTCGGCATCCGGCTTTATCCGCTCGGCGCGTGTGCGCTCCTGCGTACGTCACTCGATGCGATGAAGGACCGCTCGCTCGACCTTCGCGACGTCATCGGGCAGTCCGGCGTCGAGCTTGGCGAACTCCTCTCGTCCGCGCTCAACGGCGCCGCTCGCATTGCGTTGGCCGAGGCATGGGTTCGGCGACGTCTCGCAAGGTCGTTCGAGGTCGATCCCGCGGTCGCGCTCCTCTTCGATGCGATTCGGCGCAGCGGTGGTGCGCTCGCGCTCGGTGGCTCCGAGACGCTCACCGGGCGCTCGCGCTCGCGGCTCGCCGCGGCGTTTCGCCAGCACGTCGGCTTGACGCCCAAACGTTACGCGCGCATCTTGCGCTTCCGGCACGCCGTCGAGATGCTCGGCAGCGGAATGCTAACGATTGGGGCGGTCGCCGCTGCGGCGGGTTACTACGATCAAGCGCATCTGTGCCAGGAGTTCCGTGAGCACGGCGGGCTGACACCGAGCGACTATGCCGCCGCCTCGCGCTATCCGGGCGCGGCCAACCTCGCCGAGAAGCCGGACGTCTCATTTTTCCAAGACGCGACGCTCGCCCAGCTGTAGAATGGGCGCATGACACGTTCCATTGCAAGCTCTACGCAGACGATCTATCCGGCGCTGCGCTATACCGACGCGAGCGCTGCGCTCGACTGGCTCGAGCGTGCGTTCGGTGCAATAAAGCATGCCGCATACGAGCACGAAGGCACGATCGTGCACGCCGAAGTCGCGATCTCGGGCAATCTGATCATGTTCGGCCAGGACCGCGACGATGACTATCCCGTCCGCTCGCCTCAGAAAACGCACAGCGCGACGGCCGGCATCTACGTCGTGCTAGCGGACGCCGCCGCGGTCGACGCGATGTTCGCGCGCGCCTCGAAAGCCGGTGCGAAGCTGCAGCGCGCGATTAACGACACCGACTACGGCTCGCACGAGTTCGGCGTCCTCGACCTCGAAGGCCACCCTTGGTCGTTCGGCACGTATCAACCAGCGTCGCACGGATAGCGCGCGAGGCGTGCGAGCACCTCACCGTTTGAAGCGCTCACGCTTCGCTTCGGTTGCTCTACGAAGAGGTCGTTCGCTGCTGGTTGCGTGAAGTCGCCGATGCGAAAGATGGAACGATCGACAAAAAAGGGCGGCGCCGGCGTTAAACTCGCACGCGAGGCACTGCGGCTGTGTCGCAGCGGGCGAAACGTTGCGGACCGCACGTTATTCGGCGGGTGTCGCGTTGCTCGCGGCGTTCGCCGTTTGCGCGGGTCCGATCCATACCGTCTGCACGTTGACGAACTCGTGGATGCCGAAGGCTGAAAGTTCGCGTCCGTAACCGCTATGCTTTACGCCGCCGAACGGCAGACGCGGGTCGGATGCCGTCATGCCGTTGATGAATACGCCGCCGGTTTCCAGCCGTGCTGCGATGCGTTCCGCGCGTTCGATGTCGCGCGTCCAGAGATTGCCGCCGAGCCCATATTGCGACGCGTTGGCGAGTTCGATTGCGTCTTCGGTGTCGCGCGCACGGACGACGGCTGCTGCCGGCCCAAAAGTTTCTTGCGCGAACATCACCATGTCGCGCGTTACGCCGGCGACGATCGTCGGCTCGAAGAAATTGCCGGCACCATCGATTGCATGACCGCCGAGCGCGAGCGTTCCACCTGCCGCGAGCGTCGCGTCGACCTGTTTTGCCAGCTCGTCGCGGAGATCTCGCCGCGCGAGGGGGCCGAGCGTCGTCGTGCGTTCGAGTGGATTGCCGACGACGAGTGTTTTGGCGTGCCGCACGAAGGCTTCCAAAAACAGGTCGTGAACCGGCGCCTCGACGATGAAACGTTTCGCTGCGATACAGCTCTGGCCGTTGTTCTGAAAGCGCGCCTTCACGGCCATGTTCGCCGCGGCGTCGATATCCGCGTCGGCCAGTACGATGAAGGCATCCGAGCCGCCGAGTTCGAGCACGGTCTTCTTGAGATGCTTCCCGGCAACCGAGGCGACGGCGCTACCGGCAGCTTCGCTTCCGGTGAGCGTTACGGCTGCGACGCGCGGATCGGAAACGATCGCTTCCATATCGCGTCCGCCGACGACGAGCGTTGCGAACGTACCGGCGGGGAAGCCGGAGTCAGCAAAGATCGTTTCGATGGCGAGCGCGCAGCCCGTGACGTTGGCGGCATGTTTGAGGACGACGACGTTGCCGGCCATGAGTGCGGGCGCTGCGGCTCGGAACACTTGCCAGTACGGAAAATTCCACGGCATGATTGCGAGCAGCGTTCCGAGCGGCCGGTACGCGACGTAACTTTTGGCGGCGATCGATGCTTTCATGTCGTCCGCGAGATACGCGGCACCGGCCGACGCGTAGTGTTCGCAGCCGGCGGCGCATTTTTCGACTTCGGCCTCGGCTTCGCCGATCGTCTTGCCCATCTCGCGCGTCGCAAGCGTCGCAAGTTCGGCTTTGCGTTCGCGCAGAGTCCGTGCGGCGGCGCGCAGCAAACGCGCACGTTCATCGAGCGAGGTCCTGCGCCACGAGCGGAAGGACGAGGCCGCGCGATCGAGCGTCGCGTCGATCGCCTCCCGGCCGTGCACTTCGTACGTGGTAAGACTCGCGCCCGTGGCGGGATCGAGCGTGGTAATAGCGCGGAGTGAGGCGGTTGTCACGATTGATTAGTTCCTCGTTTTCACCCAGAGTTGCTTCCGAGGTGTGGACGTACTCGATGGAGCCCTATGGGAGCGGTGCGGCGTCGGCGAAGACGCGGCATGACTGTTGCCTTCAAGGAAAGGCCTGAAGTCCCGCCGAGCGGCAGCCGTCGGCCAAGCGCCGATCGTACGTTATCATGGTGCGTGCGCCGGCGCTTAAGGCGAGAGAAAGGTGAAGTGCGTCGGCGGCGCGCAGCGCAACGCCGTGGAGCGAAAGCAATAATCGCTCGGCGGCTCGATGCTCGGCGGGTAGGAGCTCGACACGGCGGCAGACGCCGGACTCAACGTGCCCCAACAATTTTCGCTCCAGGCGCGACACCGCGTCGAGGCTAACGCTTCCTTCTCGCATTCGGCGAGCCAAGGATGACACGATTTCCGTGATCGCCAAGTCCGAGATCAGCGTATCATGGCGCCCCTGCAGCGCTCGATTGAGCGTCCGGCTTTCGCTTTCGGGAAGGTACAACTTCACCACTGCACTGGCGTCGAGATACAGCGGGCCGTCGATTCTCGAACTCCCCGCGCTAGAAGCGGTCGCCACGGTCCTCAACGATGGATTGCGACGCGGCGGGAGTCAAGACCGGCATCTTACGGCGGAATGCGGAAAGGTCGGGGAACGGCTGAGCGACTTCGCGCAACGGGGGCACGAGGCGCGCGACCGGGCGACCGCGGTCGGTGATTACTATCTCGCGCCCCTTTTTGACATCCTCGAGCAGAACGGACAGATTTTGACGGACGTCGCGAATACCGGCTTGTTTCATGGTGGAATCGTGCTACTTGTAGCACAATTTGTCAAGGACGGTTACACGGAGGCCGGCTCGTGAGCCCTTCTCGTGCGACGAATCGCTGCCGACCGCGCAGGTCAAAATCTTTGCGTCGCACTCCGTGTGACAGCCGGGCGCAGTTCGGCGACGCGCAGATTGCGGTCGTCAGCCGTCGGCTGTCGGCAGAAGCTCGATCCCCAGCGCGTGCGCGGCGACGTCGGCGAGTGCTCGGCGCGAGACGAGGCCGATGAGTTCGCTTCGCTCGACGCGCACGCCGTAGCGCGCGGCCAGTTGCCGGACGAGGCCGAGAACGCGGTAAAGCGGTGTCGCAGCGCTATCGGTAATGTTGCAGGACACCTGAACGCGGCCGTCTGCGAGTGCGATGCCAAGCACGCGTAGCGTTCGCAGTCCTCCCGTGCGTTCGCGCAGTTCGCGCGCGATGGAACGCGCGAACGCTAGATCCCCGCTTGCGAGGACGACGTTGAAGGCGACGAGCGGTTCGCGCGCGCCGATAGCGACGGCGCCCGCCCTCGGATGGACATCGCAATCTCCGGTATCGGGCTTACCGCCGCGATGGCCGCGCGCTACGAGGCCCTCGAATTCTCCCGAACGCACGTCGGCGAGGAGGCGTCGCGCGGCGCTCGATGCCGCAGCACCGTAGAAGACCGACGGTACGCGGTACGCGCTCCAAATGCGCGCAGCGGCTTCGCGCGCGATCTCGCATGCATCCGCGAGCGTCGCGCTGCCGAACGGCACGAACGGCAGCACGTCGAGCGCACCGATGCGGGGGTGCGCGCCGCGATGCGCGGTGAGGTCGATACGTTCGGTCGTCACGCCGGCGAGCGCCGTCGCCGCACGGAGTACGCGCTCCCGATCTCCGAAAAACGTGAAGACGCTGCGATGGTGAATCGGATCGCTCGTGCGGTGCGCGAGCGTCACGCCCGCGTTTTCGATCGCCCTCGCGCACGCATCGAGTACGTTCGTGTTTTGGCCCTCGGAAACGTTGGGCACGCATTCGAATACGTGCATCGCTAACCGAGCGTATCCGCGATCGCGGCTGCGATATCGCGGACGACGATCGTCCCGTCGTCGCGTTCGCGCGCCGGCCCCGGCGGCGCGACGATCGAAGCGAAGCCGAGTTTGCGCGCTTCGCCTGCGCGCCGCGTGCGTTGCGAGACGGCGCGCACTTCGCCCGAGAGCCCGAGTTCGCCAAAAGCGACGGTGCCCGCGGATAACGCGACGCCACGAAAAGCCGAAGCGACGGCAAGTGCGATGCCAAGATCGGCCGCAGGTTCGTGTATACGCAAACCGCCGGCGACCGAAGCGTAAACGTCGTGCGACCCCAGCTGCATGCCCGCGCGGCGTTCGAGTACCGCGAGGATCATCGCGAGGCGCGCGCGATCGACGTTGGCAGCCAAGCGCTGCGGCGTTCCGTAACTGGTTTGCGCGACGAGCGCTTGAATCTCGATGAGGACGGGTCGCGAACCGACGATGCTTGCGACGATGCACGAGCCGCTCGGACGCGTCGCATTGCCGCCGCGACCGAGGAAGAGTTCGGATGGGTTCTTTACTTCGTGCAAGCCGCGCTCGTTCATCAGGAAGACGCAGATTTCGTCTGCGCTACCGAAGCGATTTTTATGCGCGCGCACGATGCGATATTCCGCCCCGTTCTCACCTTCGAAGTACAAGACGGTATCGACGAGATGTTCGAGCAAGCGCGGCCCCGCGATCGATCCGTCTTTGGTGACGTGACCGACGACGAATGTCGCGCAATCGGTGCGCTTTGCAAATTCCATGAGCGCCGTCGCGCAGTCGCGCACCTGCGAGACGCTTCCGGCAAACGATTCCAGCTCCGGCAGAGCCATTGTTTGGATGGAATCGACGACGAGCAGCCGCGGCCGCAGATCTTCGAGCGTATCTAAGATTGCACGCAGATTCGTTTCCGCGAAGAGCAGGAGATCGCCGTTTGCGGCGAGCCGTTCGGCCCGCAACTTCGTTTGGGCGGCCGATTCTTCGCCGCAGACGTAGACGACGGGTCCGGCGCTCTCCGCCAGCCGCGCCGCGATCTGCAGCAGCAGCGTCGATTTGCCGGCGCCGGGCGGCCCGCCCAAAAGCACGACGCTGCCGGGCACGATCCCGCCACCGAGCAGCGCATCGAATTCGCCGATCCCACTCGAAATTCGCGCGATCCGGTCGCTCGAAACGTCGCCGAGCCGGATCGGCACCGTCAAGCCGCTCGCGGTAGCTCGCGCGCTTAGCGCGCCTCTGGATTTCGCGCCCGCAGGCGGCGCTTCGGCTAAGGTATTCCACGCATCGCAGCCCGGACATCGCCCGAGCCAGCGCAATGATTCGTGGCCGCACGCCGAACAGAAGAAGACCGAACGCGCTTTTGCCATCCTGGTCATCGTAGTCGTCACGAGTGCCAACGTCCTGGCAGTGCGTCATGCGAGAACGCTCCAAGGTATCTTTTATTTGAGAAGGACGCGCCATTTCCGAGCGCGGTCGCCTCGGATCGATCGTACCGGTCTGCAACGTCCTCGCTGCGCTCTGCTAGGGATACTCTGAACAAGCGGGGGTTTCTCTGCTATAATCATGGCAA
>JRHI01001643.1_pt1 | contig 17926 bp, 22 predicted proteins | sample 215371 | NCBI WGS metagenome assembly JRHI01 (sample SAMN02929681, study PRJNA255918) | sediment metagenome | biome: cave system; feature: Ice Cave; material: Sediment; isolation source: sediment from deep within a dark volcanic ice cave with no known source of... ...
TTATCGCCCCTCTGCCGCTCAACGTTGGGACACCACTGATGCAGAGGTTCGACTAACGGGCTTGCACGGCGTGGAATTCTTGGCGGGCAATCTCGAGCGGGTGAGTAACGGCTGGTCGTTCTGTGCTTGTCGGGATAGAGGTACGGCGCGCGCAACCTTAGGCAAAGGCTTGGCTGTTTCGGCTGCCAGCAGTCATCTTCCGAGCCGCATGGCTAATCGCACAAGCTCGGCGAGGTTCCGTGCGCCCGTTCGCTCCATGACCCAAGCCCTGTAGCTCTCGACCGTGCGGGGGCTGATGCCGAGCTGATTGGCGATTTGCTTGTTGGTAAGGCCCTCTACCGCCATTTCCATGACCTGGCGCTGGCGCTCGGAAAGTTCGGCCACGCGGCCGGCAAGCAAAGCGATCTCCATCTCTTCCTCAGCGTCCTTACCGCGTTGAGATACCGCAGCTTCAATGCTTGCGAGGAGGCGCTGTTCGTCAAAGGGCTTCTCGATAAAATCATGGGCACCAGCCTTTATGGCGGTAACGGCCATCTCGATGTCGCCGTGACCGGTAATCAGGATGAGCGGGATGGGAGTGTTGCGAATGGATAGCTCGCCCTGCAGGTCGAGACCCGACAGTCCGGGCATGCGAATGTCGCTGACGATGCAGTCGGGCTTCAAGCCGGAGTTCAATGCCGTCAGCAGGCTGGCCGCGTCGATGAAGCAGGCGACATCATGGCCCGTCGTTGCGAAGTAGAGACGCAGCGAATCTAGGACGGCATCATCGTCGTCAACCAGGGCGATGCTGATCTTCTTGCTCATGCGCGTATGGCCTCCGACGTTGGAAGCGTGAAGTGAACGACGGCCCCTTGGGATTGCTTGCCTACCCACAGGCGCCCGCCGTGCGCCTCGATGATGGAGCGGCTAAGAGCAAGGCCCACGCCAAGTCCATCGGCCTTGGTGGTTGCGAAGGGCACGGGAGGCGCATCAAGCTGCTCCTTCTCGAAGCCCGGCCCGTCATCGTGTACTCGCACCTCAACCAGGCCACCTTCGCTTGAAACTGCCTCGATGAGCACGGTTCCCCGATCCACTTTGGCTCCGCTGATCGCTTCGATCGCATTGCGCACAAGGTTGATCAGCACCTGCTCCACCTGGAGAACATCCGCCATGACGAGAGGCAGATCTCGGGCCACTTGCTCGCGGACCGTGATGTTGTGACGGTCGATCTCAGGGCGCAGAAGCTCGAGCGATTCTTGCACGATGCGGCTGACCGCAACCGGCGCGATCTCGCTCCGTCCAAGCCGGATCAGCGCCCTTAGCCGGCGCACGACCTCGGCTGCGCGCTCGACCTGCCCAACCACCTTGTTTGCGGCCTCGCGGGCCACGTCGGGCGGGGTGCTTCCCGAGGCCATGGCTTGTGCTGCGACACGCGCATAGGTGCCGGCCGCTGTAAGAGGCTGATTGATCTCGTGCGCCAGCGCGGCGGCCAGCTCACCCATGCTGCCGAGGCGCGCGAGACGTGCTTGCGCGTCCTGCTGCAGGCGCAGCTGAAACTCGGCACGCCGGCGCTCCGTTACGAGCGCGCCCGCGGCGAGACCGGTGATCGTCATCACAAGCATCAGGGCCTGGAACGCGGTAACGTTGACTTCTTTTGTCGCGAACAGCTCGATGGCGATCATCAGGCCGACCTGGGTGAGGACCAGCCCCGCGGACACTCCCTCGAGGCCAGTGCGCACCGCAATCCATACGATCGGCAGGAACAGGATGTAGAAGAGTTGAAATTGCTCGCCTGCCGTTGAGGCGAAGACGATGGCCAGGGCAACGAAGATGGCCGCAATCTGGAACGCGGTTTCCCAGGTGAGCGACAGCGGCCGCCCGCGCGTCAGCACTATGAGCAGGAACGGGGTGACGACGGCGATGCCGATCACGTCACCGACCCAATAGCGCAAGACGGCAGTCGTGTAGTCCGGCCACGGCACCAGACCTGACAAGGAAAGCAGAAGGACGTGCAGAACCGACACGATCGCCGCGCTCGCAACGGCTGCCAGGATCAAAAGGGCCAAGTCGCGCATGGAGGAAAGCGAGACGTCGAATTTGAGCTTGGGGCGGAGCAGGCCGATGGCGGCCAACCCGTACCCACCCCCAATGACGAGGCAGGCGAGCAGCTCGATATGGGGTGGCAGAGGCAGGCGCCTCACAACGATATCGGCCAGCAGCGGTGCCACGAAGATGAGCGGCAGGAAGCGTTGTCCGAACATCAGGATCAGCACAAAACTGAGGCCCGTTGGCGGGTTCCAAGGCGTGATGCCAAAAGGCCCAAAGGGTTGAATGTAACTCGCCCAATCGAGCAGAACATAACCTGCCAGGAAGGCGGGGCCGATCACAACGCGCGGCAGGGACAAAAGCCGCGGAAATGCCATCGGACGTGCTCGACGTTGCAGGACTGCGCTCTCCATCGAAGGTCTGTTCCCAAGCAGGCGCGAAGCGCAATTCCGTATCTCTACGGAGGGGCGTCTACCGCAGCGTAGCACCTGACGGGCGCATCCTGAATTGAAGTTGCGTTGCCGGGCTGGCTTGTTTCGCGAGCAAAAAGTCGTGAAACGATAGGAGCCTCAGATGCCCCGGGTCCTTGCTGCTGTCGACGACTCCGAGCAGGCCAACCGCGTTGCCGACTACCTCATCGACAGCGCTCGCGACTCGATCGCCACACATGTAGTCGTGCTCAACGCCCAACCGAAGCCGCAGGACTGGCGAACGCGCGGTATCGCCCGCGAGGCGATCCGTGACCGACTCCAGGAGCTCGGGCACAAAGCCACCGCGCACATCACCGAGCGGCTCGAGCAGGCGCAAATCTCGACCAAGCCGCGTGTCGAGCTTGGCGATCCAGCGGACACCATCCTCCGCTGCGCCAAGGAAGAGGGCTGTGACCTGATCGTCATGAGCGCCAAGCGCCTCGGCCGCGTGCGCAGTGCACTTGTCAGGAACACTGGCGTCACGTGCGGCTCGGTCGCCGCTAAAGTCGTGAAGCTCGCCGACGTTCCCGTCGTGGTCGTCAAGTGACCGAGCCGCGCAGCAGATCCTGGAACTGAGCATGGCCCGCCACCGTACGATGCAAGCACCGGAAAACACAGCCGCCGACGTCCTGATCTTGTGCGCAGACGAGACGTCGCGCGATGCGCTGGCCTATTGGCTCCGGTCGTCCAACGTGGCGACGGATGTCGCCGCGAATGGCTACGACGCAAGCGAGAGACTACGCTTGGGAGCGTTCCGCTTGCTTGTGACGGATCGATTGCTGCCGCCCTGGCCGGGGCTCGACGCCTTCGTCCGACTGAAGCAGCGTCTGAGTGGCCTCCGCATCGCCTTCATCGACGACGGCGTGCCCGATACGCAAGCGCTCGCACGTGCCGCTGGCGCGGACGTCATCCTGCCGCGTCCGCTGCGCCGCGCGAGTGTGTTGCAGGCGGCGCCCGGCTTCGGGGAGGAGGCGCCATGCGCCTGATGAGCCTCACGTTCGCGCTGTTCGTGTTCTGGCTGGCGCTTTCCGGCCACTACACGGTCACGCTGATGACCGCTGGCGCGGTCTCGGCAATTCTCTGCGTCCTGGTGGCCGTCCGCATGGGTGTCGCCGATGCGGAAGGCCACCCGATCCATCTCGTCGGCAGGTTCGTCACCTACTTACCCTGGCTTCTCCGGGAGATCGCCAAATCGGCGTGGGCCGTCACCAAGATCATCGTCGCTCCTGCTCTGCCGATCTCGCCGACCATGACGCGGGTCCGCGCAAGCCAGAAGACCTCGCTCGGAGTCGTGACCTACGCCAACTCGATCACCCTGACGCCCGGCACAATCACGACCGCTGTCAGAGGCAATGTTCTGACCGTGCACGCGCTGGTGCGCGAGGGCGCACTCGATCTCGAGGGGGGCGGGATGGATGCGCGCGTAACTGAATTCGAGGGGAGGGCGTGATGTTTACCGCCGCCGTCCTCGCCATTCTTGTCGCGCTGGTGCTCGTGGTGTTCCGCGCGCTCAGGGGACCGACCATCTTCGACCGTGTGCTCGCCGGCAACTCCGTCGGAACACTGGCAATCCTGCTGCTGGCCGCCGTCGGCTTCCTGACCGGCAGACCGGAGTGGCTCGACATCGGCATCACCTACGGGCTGCTCAATCTCATTAGCACGCTAGCGATCCTCAAGTTCTTCCGCCACGGCGATCTCGCCCACGACGGGGAGGAGCCTGCGCCGTGATGGACGATCTCCTCAATGGCTTGAGCTGGGCCCTGATTCTTGCGGGAGGCTTCTTCACGATCGTCGGAGCGATTGGGCTTGTCCGCATGCCCGATCTCTTTACGCGCATGCACGCTGCGAGTGTAACCGACACGCTGGGAGCCGGTCTGTTGCTTCTCGGCTTCATGCTGCAGGCCGGTCTCTCGCTAGTGCTCCTGAAACTGGTGTTCCTGTTCCTGCTGTTCTTCTTCTTAAGCCCTGTCGCGACGCATGCCGTCGCCAATGCCGCTTTGCAGTACGGGATCAGGCCCGTGCTTTCCGAGGATCGCCAGAGCCGGCTGGATACGGAGGCTAGCGAAGCGGCTGTGATCGAGAAAGAGCACCGCGTGGTGGCGGCACAATAGGCGAGACCGAAATGGAAGCCCTGATCAACATCGTGTTGTTGACACTGCTCGCCGCAGTCACCGTCGGAATCGTATTCCAGCGCAACTTGTTTGCCGTGGTCGTGCTTGCCGGCATCTATAGCTTTCTGATGGCAAGCGTGCTCATCGTGCTCGACGCTGTCGACGTGGCGATGACGGAGGCGTCCGTCGGTGCGGGTATCTCAACAGTCGTACTTCTGGGCACCCTGCACCTCGTAAAGTCCATCGAATACCCGTCGAAACGATCTGCGTTGATCCCCATGGTCGTGGCCGGCGCCACGGGAGCAGCGCTGGTGTGGGGCACCATCGGCCTCTCGCCTTTCGGCAAGGCCGACACTGCCATCAACAAGCACGTCGTCCCTAAATATCTCGCCGACAGCGTCAAGGAGACGCTCGTTCCGAACGTAGTGACGTCCACCCTCGCCGACTACCGCGGCTACGACACGCTGGGAGAGACCACGGTGATCTTCACCGCGGGCATCGGCGTCATGCTCCTGCTGAAAGGCCGGCGGCGGCGCAGTGCGGCGTCGCAAGAGGCCCGGAAGGTGGGGAAGGCGGCATGAAGTTCGACCCCATCCTGCGCATCGGCACCAAGCTGCTCTTGCCGTTTGTTCTGCTGTTTGCGCTCTACGTGCAGTTCCACGGCGACTTCGGCCCCGGCGGCGGTTTCCAGGCGGGCGTCATCACGGCCGGCATGGTCATTCTCTATGCCCTCATCTTCGGCGTGAAGGCCGCCAAGCGCATCGCGCCTCAGGGCATGGTCGAGCGCATGGTGCCGCTGGGTGTACTGGTCTACGCCGGCACCGGCGTTGCCGGGCTTTGGCTCGGCAGCAACTATCTCGACTATTCCCGCCTCGCCAAGGATGCGCCGCACGGCCACGAGCTCGGGATCTTGGCCGTCGAGCTCGGCGTGCTCATCACGGTCGCCGGCACCATGACGGCCATCTTCTATGCCTTCGTCGAGCGGGGGCGTTGATGGAGGTCCTGCGAGGCTTTGCAGATCACTACAATTACGTCGTGACTATCTTCCTGATGGTGGCGGGCCTCTACATCGTCATCGCCCGCGGCAACCTCATCAAGAAGCTCGTCGGTTTGTCGCTGTTCCAGACGTCGGTCTATCTCCTCTACATCGAGCCGGGGAAAATCATCGGTGGAACCGCGCCCATCATCGATCCCGTCTTCAAGGTCTATTCGAACCCGCTGCCGCATGTGTTGATCCTGACGGCGATCGTGGTCGGCGTCGCCACGCTTGCCCTCGGCCTCGCGCTGGTGGTGCGCATCCATGAGGCTTACGGCACCATCGAGGAGGACGAGATCTTCGCCAGGGAGGGGGAGGAATGAGGGCGATAACGCCCCACCTCCCGGCGCTCCAGGTCGTCGTGCCGCTGATCGGCGCGCTGCTCACGGGCTTGTTGCGCCGGGGCACGACGGCCTGGGCGCTTGCACTCCTCGTCAGCTGGACCATGCCCGCAATCGCGGTCTCCTTGCTGCTTCAGGTGGTCGCGTCCGGCCCGATCTCCTATCACCTCGGCGGCTGGGCGCCGCCCTGGGGCATCGAGTATCGCGTCGATCTCCTCAACGCCTTCATCCTCGTTCTCGTCTCCGGCGTCGCCGCCGTAATGATGCCCTTCGCCCGCAGAAGCGTGGCGGCGGAAGTCGACCAGGACAAACAGGCCTGGTTCTACACCATGTACCTGCTGTGTCTGACGGGACTGCTGGGCATTACCGTCACCGGCGATGCCTTCAACATTTTCGTGTTTCTCGAGATTTCGTCGCTGTCGACCTACGTACTGATCGCGCTCGGCAAAGACCGGCGGGCGCTGGTCGCCGCCTACCAATATCTGATCATGGGAACGATCGGCGCGACCTTCTACGTGATCGGCATCGGGCTCCTCTATCTCGTCACCGGCAGCCTCAACATCCTCGACATCGCCGAGCGTCTCGGGCCAACCGCGGCGGAGAACTCGCGGCCCGTGCTTGCCGCGCTGGCATTCCTCACCGTTGGCATCTCGCTGAAACTGGCGCTGTTTCCGCTGCATGTGTGGTTGCCGAACGCCTACGCCTATGCACCATCGTTCGCCACGGCGTTCCTGGCGGCAACCGCCACCAAGGTTGCCGTCTACGTTCTGCTGCGCCTCTTCTTCTCGGTGTTTGGCGTCGCCGTCAGCTTCAAGAGTCTGCCCGTCTCTGAGGTGATGCTCGCGCTGTCTGTCGCGGCGATGTTCATTGCCTCGCTGCTCGCTATTTTCGAGCAGAACGTCAAGCGAATGCTCGCCTACTCCTCATTGGGGCAGATCGGCTACATCACGCTCGGCATCAGTCTGGCAAACGAGGCGGGTCTCACGGGCGGCATCGTCCACCTGTTCAACCACGCGGTGATGAAAGCCGCCCTGTTCCTCGTCCTTGGCGCCATCGTCTATCGCATCGGCTCCGTGAAGCTCGCCGACCTCGCCGGCATAGGCCGGCAGATGCCACTCACCATGGCCGCCTTCGTCGTTGCCGGTCTCGCCATCATCGGCACGCCCGGCACTGCCGGCTTTATTTCCAAATGGTACCTGGCAGTCGGCGCCTTCCAGAAAGGCTGGTGGCCGCTCGTGTTCCTCATACTCGCCAGCTCCATGCTGGCGATGGTCTACATCGGCCGCGTCGTCGAGGTCGCCTGGTTCCGCGAACCATCCGCCTTGGCTCAGAACGCCACGGACCCGCCGCTGTCCATGCTGGTGCCGGTGCTGATCCTCGCGGCCGCCACGATCTATTTCGGCTTCGACACGCAGGCGTCGGCAGGGATTGCGAGCCAGGCCGCGCATGCACTGCTTGGAGGGCTCAAATGACCCCTCCCCTCGCGCCCAATACGCTGATGCTGCTGGCGGTTGCCATCCCGTTTGCCGCTGCAGCCCTGATTCCGTTGTTTCACCGCTGGCCGAACCTGCGCGAGCTGGTCACGCTGGCAGCCGCCGCGAAGCTCGCGTTTGTCGTCTGGAGCCTCGTTGGCCCGGTGCTCGATGGCGCGCGGCCAGAGCGTCACCTCCTCGAAATCGTTCCAGGGTTCGTGCTGGCCTTCGCGATCGAGCCGCTCGGCATGCTGTTCGCGCTGGTCGCTGGCTCCCTGTGGCTGGTCAACTCGATCTACTCCATCGGCTACATGCGCGCCAACGGCGAGCCGCGCCAGACCTCCTACTACGTCTGCTTTGCGGTCGCGCTCGGCGCCACCATGGGGGTGGCGTTCGCCAAGAACCTGGTCACGCTGTTCCTGTTCTACGAGCTGCTGACGCTGTCGACCTATCCGCTCGTTGTCCACAAAGCCAACGAGGAAGCTGTCCGGGCCGGCAGGGTCTATCTCGTCCTGCTGCTCGGCTCCTCCATGCTCCTGTTTCTGCCGGCTATCTTCGGCACCTGGCTGCTTGCCGGCACCACGGATTTCAAGGCCGGCGGCATTCTGCCAGAGGATATGAGCGCAACGCTGCTGGCCGTCCTGCTTGCGCTCTACGTCTTCGGCATCGGCAAGGCGGCTGTCATGCCGCTGCACTTCTGGTTGCCTGCAGCCATGGTCGCGCCGACGCCTGTCAGCGCGCTTCTGCACGCCGTTGCCGTTGTCAAGGCGGGCGTCTTTTCGATCCTCAAGGTGATCGTTGGCGTATTCGGCGTCGAGCGCTTGGCTTTGAGCGGCGCCGCGACGTGGCTCCTCTGGGTGGCGGGTTTCACGGTGATCGCGGCCTCGCTCGTTGCGCTGCGCCAGGACAACCTCAAGAAGCGGCTCGCCTACTCGACGGTCTCGCAGCTTTCCTACGTCATCCTGGCCGCGGCGATCCTGACACCAATCTCGGTCATCGGCGCCGCCCTGCACATCGCCGCACATGCCGTCGCCAAGATCACGCTGTTTTTTGCGGCCGGCGCAATCCACACTGCGGCCCATAAGACCGAGATCTCCGAGCTCGATGGCATCGGCTATCGCATGCCCTGGACCATGGCGGCCTTCGCCATAGGCGCGCTCGGCATGATCGGCCTGCCGCCTACCGCCGGCTTCCTCGGCAAATGGTTCATGCTCTCCGGGGCCATGCAAACGGACCAGTGGTTGCCTGTTGCCGTCATCATCCTGAGCACCGTCCTCAACGCCGCCTATTTCCTGCCCATCGTCGTGCGCGCGTTCTTTCCGGCTGCCGGGCCGCGTGCGCATGCGGTCGGCGCCGCTGCTGTCCCACAGCCCCATGAGGCGACGCATGGCGAGGCGCCCTGGCCCATGGTGCTCGCACTCGTCGTCACCGCGCTCGCCACCCTCGTCCTGTTTTTCGTCCCGGACATCCCGCTCGCTCTGTCCAAAGCGATGCTCGCGAGGTAGCCGATGGCCGCGCCCCACCAAGATCATTGGCTCGCACGAAGCGGGACCATCCGTCTGCTGTGGTTCCTCTTCGCAGTGATTCTCACCGCGCTTTTACTCGCCGACCTCGTGGTCCAGCACCACCCGCTCTTCGGTCTCGACGCCACCTTCGGCTTCGGCGCCTGGTACGGGTTTGCCGCCTGCATTGTGTTGGTGCTGTTCGCCAAGACGCTCGGAGCAATCCTCAAGCGGCCGGACACCTACTACGATGACTAGCCTCTCCATTCCGCCCGGCCTGATCTTGATCTTCGGCGCTCTGCTCTTGCCGTTTGTGAAGGGCAGGCCGCGCTCTGGCGTGCTGCTTGGCCTCCCGCTCGTGACGCTGTGGCTGGTCACGCAAGTGCCCGATGGCGACATCCTCATTTTCTCGTTTCTGGGCTTCGACCTCATTCCGCTCAGAGGCGACAAGCTCGCGCGCCTGTTCGCCTTCGTCTTCGCGCTGATGGCGTTTGTCGGCGGCCTATTCGCGCTGAGACAGGAGCGCACGACCGAGCTCGCCGCCGCCTTCATCTATGCCGGCAGCGCCATCGGCGTCGCCTTGGCAGGTGACCTCATCAGCGTCTTCATCTTCTGGGAATTAATGGCCATCGGCTCGACGCTGGTGATCTGGTGCGGGGGCCCGTCGGCAAGGGGCGCGGGCCTGCGCTACGCCACCATCCATCTGCTCGGTGGCGTGCTGCTGATGGCCGGAATCGCCGGCGAGATCGCCGCCAGTGGCACCACAACATTCACAAAGCTCGATCTTTCCACACTGCCGCGTTGGCTGATCCTTGCCGGCTTTCTCATCAATGCCGGCGCGCCGCCCCTCTCCGCCTGGCTGCCCGATGCCTACCCCGAGGCCTCCTGGTCCGGGATGGTGTTCCTTTCGGCCTTCACGACCAAGGCCGCCATTTACGTGCTGCTGCGCGGCTTTCCGGGCGTCGAGCTGCTGATATGGGTCGGCCTGTTCATGGTGTTCTACGGGATCGTCTACGCGATCCTCGAGAACGACATGCGCCGCATCCTGGCCTACTCGATCGTCAACCAGGTCGGGTTCATGGTGGTGGGCATCGGCATCGGCACGGAGATGGCGCTCAACGGCACCGCCGCCCACGCCTTCACGCACATCATCTATAAGGCGCTGCTGCTGATGTCGGCCGGCTCGGTCCTCCTGATGACCGGCCGGCGCAAATGCACGGACCTCGGTGGCCTGTTCCGCACCATGCCGCTGACGACGCTGTGCGGCATCATCGGCGCGCTGTCGATCTCATCATTCCCGCTCACCTCCGGTTTCATCTCGAAGTCGATGATCGCCGAGGGGGCAGCCCAGCAGCATCTTGCGCTCGTGTGGTTCCTGCTTGCCGCTGCCTCGGCCGGCGTCTTCCTGCATGCCGGCATCAAGTTTCCCTGGTTCGTCTTCTTTCAGAAGGACTCGGGGCTACGACCTGCCGAGCCGCCGCTCAACATGCGGCTCGCCATGCTGCTGTTTGCGGGGTTGTGCATCGGCATCGGCATAGCACCAGGTATTCTTTATGCAGCGCTGCCTTACAAGGTCGCGTATGTGCCTTACACCGAGAGCCACGTCGTTTCCCAGTTGCAGCTGTTGTTGTTTTCCGGGCTTGCCTTCTTCCTCATGCTCGGCTGGCTCAAGCGCACGCTCACTATCACGCTAGATGCGGACTGGCTCTGGCGGCGCTTGGGCCCGGTCGTGCTCACATGTCTTGACCGCGCCGCCGAAGCTGCCTGGAGGCGGCTGACCGCCAGCACCCTATCGGCGGCGCGCCTCCTCAATGCTGGCCTGCACCGTCATCACGGCCCTGACGGCGTCTTCGGCCGCACTTGGCCGACGGGAACCATGGCGCTGTGGGCGACTGTCATGCTCGGCGCCTACCTCGTCCTCTCCTACGTCGGGGGAGCGATCCAATGATCGTTACCCTCAAGCGACGCTTGGAAAACTTCCTTCTACCCGAGCTGCGCGAGATCGCGCCGCACCATCGCGAGACTGCCATGAAGCGGGCCGGCGAGGAGCCGTTCGAGTTCCTCGAATGGGTCGGGATCCTGCTTGGCCTTGTGCTCACAGTCGCGATGACACGCTACACCGCAAACGGCTTAGCGGCTGGTGCACGCCTCGCGATTGCAGCCGCAAACTTTCTACTGGCCTTACCCGTGCTGACCGTGCTGATCGGTCCGTTTCTCATTCGACGCAAGCGCCGAGGGCTCAGGTCCTTCATACGCGACAATGGCGGACGGGCACTCGATTGGGGACCGGCCGCGCAGTAGGCAAAGGGAGAATGCGCATGAACACGCTCATTGGTGGGGCCTTGATGGCGGGCACCGTCTTGCTATTCCGGTATCTGAAATTGCATCAGCCTGAGGCGGAACAGCTTCGCCTCACTATTCCAGGAATCTGGATCGCGTTGCCATTGCTCATGATTGTGGGCTTCATCACGGGAGCGGTAATGGTTTTTCGCGGTATAGAAATGTGACCTGCCAGAGTGCCTATCGGGTCGGAGCATGCATTTCGGCCATCCCGACACGGCGCAAAGCATCGACGATACCTCAGGAAGGTCGTCGGCGGGAAGCGGTGAGGGCTGCGGGGTAGCGCAAGGCTTAGAACTGCCTCTTAAAGTGACCGGACCGACTCTCAGCTCTACTAGCCCTTTCTATTCGTGAGAATGATTAGCGAGAATCTGGGACACGGTCGATCGGCCGTGTTGACGGCTGCGGGTTCAGGGACGATCGGAACGCGTTGGCGGTTGGCGGGAATGGCTCGGGCGGCGCATGCCGCGTCGATCATGGGCCGCGCGTGGTGATGGCGCCGGTCATGGCCGCGAGCATGGCGGCTTGCGGGTAGCTGGCCGGGAAGGCGAGCTTGATCCTGCCCTTGAGCTCCTCGACGCGCACTGCGATCTTCACGAACGTGCGCCGGATCGTCTCGAAGGTGGCGCCACGCCAGCGCGAGCGCTTGGGCGCCGCGCGCCGGAGTGAATGCAGCAGCCAGTAGGCACCCAGTGCCTTGGAACATTGGCCGACCGGTGACGCAAAGCGTCGCCGCCTGATAGCGCGTCTGCCAAGACGCGACACCTGCAGCAGGCCGATGACGCTTACGATTGCTTCGACGACTGGCACGACGCCATAAATGCCCGGCGACTCCTGTGGAAGGCTCCACCCTCGTAGCAGGGCGGTACTCAGGTACTCACCCAGTGTTGCAGGTTACTCCTGCGCCTAGCCGGCGACCCTGAACAGAATTCTCTCGGTAGGCGGCCCCCGACGGCTTCGGTATCGAGTGGCGCATGCCGCCACGTTCCCCACCAGTTCCAACTTCATGGGCTTCCCCTCGTCTGTCGGCGTGTCGACGACGTGACATCCTGAAGGTCCGAGCTGAACCGGGTGTAGATGGCGACTCGCATATCGCTGCGCGCTCCCTCGCTTGTGCGGCTGCATAGTCCTCCCGGGCCATCTGGCGCGCAAGTACACGTGCGAGGTCATCCCAAGACCTCACGGGCAGGTCGCCGCGGAATGTCTGGCGCTGGTGAAATCCGAGTGAACATGAGAGCCGGTCGTAGACGCAGGAGCCTCGCGATTATGCAACGGCGTTGATTTGCCAACGCCCGATCGCCCAACTATGGCGACATACTCACCCGAGTGACACTTTGCTCAGCACGTGTGCGTGAGCATGCGCAAATTCTACGTCAGAGACCCTGAGCGCCCCATGGCGATGTTCGGCTCGCGCGACAGCTCGCATGGACAGAACGTAAGTGAGAAGAATGCAGCGATCAGCACAAAGATTCGACAAATTGCGATAGCCGAAGGCGTAAGCTGTCACGCGCGTATCGTGAGACGCCCTCTCGACCAGATTCTTTCGTCCTGCACGGTCCTGCGCCGCATCGCAGATTTCAGACGAGCGGCGCGCCAAACGTTGCGAACCGCGATTTGAGTTTTGATCATCATTTCAGACGCGCTCTGATCGAGCTTGGAAGGGCGTCAGATGACGTAGCCGGCGTTTTCCACTCAGTCTCCGGACACGGGTAAGGTTCCAACATCGGCAACGCGACGAAATAGGACAGGCGAGACCCCCGTGTGCTTCTTGAAGGCACGGGAAAAATGGCTGCGGCTGGCAAAGCCAATGCGATTCGCGACTTGATCGACGGATAGTCCTTCAACCTCCAAAAGTTCGACAGCGCGTTGCATGCGGATGTGATGAACGAAGCTCATGGGCGAGCGCCGGAAGGCGGTGGCGAAATGTTCGGCGAACGTCGACCGGCTCATGGACGCCGCCTCGGCAAGCGATTCGACCGAATGTTCGGCCCCAGGATTCTCGAGGATCATGTCGATCACCCGCGCCAGGCGGCGATCCTTCAGCGCCATGAGCCAGGGAAGGGCGTGCTCGCCCTCGTTCGGAAGGCGTCTGAACATATGCACAAGGCACTGGGTCATCAGCGCTCCGGTCATGGTGCCACTGCCGGCCACGGCCTGGGACTGTTCGGCGAAAATGCCTTCGAACGCGGCCTCGACCTGCGCGATGCCGGACAGGTCGACGACCAGCACCTCGCGCAGCCGATCGAATAACCCGAGTGACCGGCCATAGCGCACGTCGATCACGCCGCAAGCGATGATGAGATCGGGTGCCGCGGCCGGACCCGCCGTGATGGTGTGCATAGGTGGTCCGGCAGGGGGTGCGGCAATCTTGAGTTCGTCACGAATTGTGGCGCCGGCCTCCAACGCGTGAATTGCACCGGGCGGCACGATGACGAGCCAGGATGGGGCGATCGGATGGGATTTGCCGTCGGGACCGCGAACCGCGCCGCGGCCCTTGAGCACGTAATGCAGCGTAGCGGCGGGCGGGCCGGGAAGACGCATACGCCAGCCCGAACTGAGCTGGCAGAGCACAAATGGCTCAACGCGAACCGACAGATTGGCCAACAGCCGGTCAATCAGCATATTGCTTCATCTCCTCCGGACACTCCGGACGATAGAGCACGCCTACCGGTGAACCAAGCACATCGGCAGACGATCGAGCACGCCTTTCGGATCACTTCGCATCCGCGCCAGCGCAATAGTCAGGTTCATTGATGGCCAATGCCGTCAACACCGAGACAACCAGCTTGGAGAACCGACATGCGCCGCCATCACGATTGCAACCATCACAATCACGACAAAGGCGACTCGGGAGCTGACGGCGCCAATCGTCACCTCGTCGAGCGGCGTGGTCTGATGAAGGCCGGCGTCGCTGCCGGGCTTGCAGCCGGCGCGGCCGCCTTCGGAGCAGCGGCCGCCCAGGCGGCAAACGACCCCTACGCCGATCCGGAGAAGCCGGCCCTGCCGCCTTCCGATATGAAGCTCGACCTGCCGCGCACGGCCCTCGTCGTTACCGACCCGCAGATCGACTTCCTCAGCTCCAAGGGAGTGACCTGGGGAGTCGTCGGCAAGAGCGTCGAAAAGCACGGCACCGTCGCCAACATCGGCCGGTTGTTCAAGGCGGCCAAGGCGGCCGGCATGACCGCCGCCGTGTCACCACATTACTACTATCCGACCGACAAGGGCTGGCGGTTCGAGGGGGCGCTCGAAAAGCTGATGCACAAGATCGGTATGTTCAACCGCAGCGGCCCCTACAGCCTCGATGGGTTTGAAAACTCGGGCGCCGACTTTATGCCCGAATACAAGCCTTACATCCTGGACAACAAGACGATCGTCGTTTCGCCGCACAAGGTGTACGGACCCGAGCAGAACGATCTCGTCCTGCAGCTGCGCAAAAAGCGGGTCGATCAGGTCATCCTAGCGGGCATGTCAGCGAACCTGTGCGTCGAATCGCATCTCCGCGAACTGTTGGAGCAGGGCTTCGAAGTTGCGGTCGTGCGCGATGCGACGGCGGCGGCGATGTTGCCGGAAGGCGACGGCTATCTCGCTGCGATCACCAACTTCCGCTACATCGCGAATGCCGTATGGACGACTGACGAAGCCGTCAAGCGCATTTCCGGCAAGGCATAACGGTCGATGAGGTGAGGCGCTCCGCGTTCGGTCAAGACGAACGCAGGGCGCCACCGCTGCTAGCCGTCGCTCGTGCGATAAGACTCTTGTTGTGCTTCCGCACAGAGGTTCCGCTCAGCCCGGCGCAGTGCCGGGCAACCGCCCATGACGCACTTCGGCCGATCATTTGGATTATTCGGGTTGATCGGCAGGGACTACGCCACACTTTCAGCACCGATCACAGGAGAGATTGAAATGAGCTACACCGTACATAGCATCGACTCTGCCCCGGTCGCGGCCAAGGACATCCTCGCTGGCGCTAAAAAGAACCTCGGCTTCGTACCAAATCTTTTCGGTGTCATGGCGGAAGCGCCGGCCTTGTTGAAGGCCTATGCGACGTTGTCTGGCATCTTCGACGAAACGTCCTTCACCGCCACGGAGCGGCAGGTTGTTCTGCTCGCCGTGAGCTACGAGAACAATTGCAAATATTGTGTCGCGGCGCACAGCGCCATCGCCGGGATGCAGAAGGTGCCGAATGATGTTGTGAAGGCGATCCGCGACGGACGGCCCTTCGCTGATACGAAGCTCGAAGCCCTGCGCCGCTTCGCAGTGGCGGTTGTCGCGTCGCGCGGCTGGCCGTCGGAAGTGGAGACCAAGGCCGTCCTGGAGGCGGGATACGGACGGCAGCAGATTCTGGAAGTCGTGCTGGGCGTCGGCATGAAGACGCTGTCCAACTACGCGAATCACCTTGCAGATACGCCGCTCGACGCGGCTTTCGCCGAAGCCAGCTGGTCCAAGGCAGCGTAAGCGAAGAAGGTTGCCAACAGTCCGAGGCGGACCTGCGGCAAGGTGATGATACGGCCTCGCCCACCATATCGCCGGCAGGCGAGGCCGATCACCGCCCGTTCGTCCTCGGCATCAAACTCATCCTGCAATGGAGCAAATCCATGTTGTTGTTCACGGTCGCGCCCGATACGGCCCGGATACAGGCTCATCTGGCGTTGGCATTGCGCGTCGGGCTTAGCCTCGTTTTCATCATCGGTGGCCTTGCAAAGCTTGCGCGGCTGCTCGATCCCGCCCAGGCCCAAGGCATCGTCAACCAGTATGTCGGCCCGGCCGGTTACATAAACCAGTTCTTCCTGGACTACTTGTTCGCCGGGCATCTCCCGAGCATCGTGACGCCGTGGAGCTTTCTCACGGTGCTGTCGTCATTCGAGTTCCTCTGCGGCGTCTTGCTGCTGGCCGGACTGTTCGTCCGGCCACTGAGTTTGATCTGGGCTCTTTTGCTCTGGACCTTCGTCATCTCTCTGCCGGTGACGACGACACCCGGCGTCCTGTCCCCGGCGCCGACCTACACCTCGCCCGCCGAGCTGGTGCAGATCCGGGATATCGCCCTGTCGGGCTTTTTCCTCGTTCTCTACAATCTTGGTGCCGGCCGGGCGAGCCTGGACGCCGGTCGCTTCGGTTTGCCGGAGGCGATGGGGCGGGATTGGAACCCGCTCGGGCTTCTGTTGCGCGTCTCACTCGGGACCGTATTTCTGGTGGGCGGGTTGTTCCACGGCTTCAACAACATCGCGACGTTTGGAATGCCGGCATTGATCCTGCTCCCGATCGGGCTTTTGCTTGTCGCCGGTATGGGCGAGCGCTACGCAGCCATAGTAGGGGCGGCGGTGCTTCTCTGGTTCATGGCTGAGAAGATACCGGGCAGCGCGGCGCTCGTCGGCTATCTCAATGCCGTGAAGCGCGAGTTTGCACTAGTCGCGGTGGCCATTGTCGTCGCCATTGCCGGAGGCGGGAAGCTGTTCAACCTGGCCAGCACCGGAGCGGCGCTCAGGGATGGTCTGCGGACCTATTTCATGCTGCCGCGTGGCGGCCGATGACGGCTGATGCGTCTGCGCTTCGCGAGCATCAACGATCAACCGATCCGCGAGACGCGGGCGGCCGCCGCCGTAAGGTCCGCCGCTCCGCTTCGCTGGCTGCTACAGTTCCTCATCAAATCGGAGACCGCAATGACGACCCACAAAAATACACGAACCCTGTTCGTCGGCGGATCAAGCGGCATGAGCAAGGCAGCGGCCCGGCTCATGCTCGAAGGCGGTGGCACTGTCGTTCTTCTTGGCCGTCGAGCAGACAAGCTCGAAGCGGCGGTAAAGGAACTTCGCCAGTTCGGCTACGTTCAGGCGGAAGTGCTGGACCTGACCAACGCTTCTGGTGTGCGGGCGTTCGCAAAACGTATCCCTGAGGCGTATGGCGATCTCACCGGTCTCGTGAACGGCGCCGGAGTGTTCGTGCCGAAGGCTTTCCTGGAACATGCCGAAGCCGACTACGACCGCTACCTCGATCTCAATAGGGGTATGTTTTTTGTCACCCAGGCCGTGGCCAAGGCCATGGTCGCGCGCGGCAAGGGGGGCGCCATTGTTAACATTGGCTCGATGTGGGCCAAGCAAGCGGTGCAGGCCACACCATCTTCGGCTTATTCCATGGCCAAAGCGGGATTGCACGCGTTGACACAACATCTGGCGATGGAGCTTGCTCCACACGATATCCGCGTCTATGGCGTCTCGCCAGCCGTCGTAGACACACCGATCTACGAGGGATTCATCCCGAAGGACGAGGTGCATGCCGCGCTGCAAGGCTTCAATGGATTCCATCCGATTGGGCGCATCGGTACCGCCGATGATGTTGCGGCTGTGATTGCTTTTCTTCTTTCGGCCAAGGCAGGCTGGGTCACCGGCGCAATCTGGGATGTCGATGGCGGTGTGATGGCAGGCCGAAATGCTTACAACAGTTGACGTGTTTACCACCGCTGCGATTTGTTGGTTGATATTCCCTCCAACATAGAAGCCGACGGAAATTGTCCGCCAAGGTATTGTTGTAAATGGGGGCTCGGAAAAGAAATGGCGCGAAGCCTAATCGACCGGAGTAGAGTTTAGCACTTGCATCGTAATTGCTCACCCCCTGCGGCTCTGTGACTCAGCGAT